>FSXK01001410.1_pt1 | contig 28757 bp, 24 predicted proteins | sample 1638101 | NCBI WGS metagenome assembly FSXK01 (sample SAMEA3914788, study PRJEB12502) | metagenome | biome: forest; material: soil | place: Canada | collected 2011-07-03 | depth 0.1 m | reverse complement strand
GTTTCTCGAGCAGAGGATCAAAATTATGTTGCTGAAACCAAGGAAATGGGCGCGCCTGTCGGCGCTGGCAATGATCGGCGCGTCGGTGGGCATGGCGGCATTCGCTGCACAAGTAACGCCGCCGGATGCTGCCGACACATCGGCAGAGCACGAGGTGAACGTAAGCCCCGCCGTGCTTGCCGGCTATGTGGGTTTCTACAGATTCGGACCGAATGCGGTGATGACGGTGAAGTTGGATGGATCGCAGCTTTCTTCGCGGCTCACTGGGCAACGATTCATTCCGATTTATCCGAGCAGCAATACCGAATTCTTCGCAAAGGTGGTCAAAGCACAACTGAATTTCGTAGTGGATGCGCAAGGCCAAACCACCACGATGGAGTTCTATCAGAATGGCCATCACATCAGCGCTGCACGTATCGATGCGGCAACCGCACAGGGTATCGAGAATGCGCTCGCCGCACGAGTAAGCGCTCAGCAACCCTATCCGGATAGCGAGCAGGTTTTGCAGATCGTGCTTACGCAGAATCCCGACGGAGCACGGCTAAGTCCGGAGTTGGCAAAGGCCATCCGTGAGCAGAAGCCGATGGCCGAATCCTTTCTAGGCAAGCTTGGCCCGGTGACATCGCATGAGTTCATTGGAGTCACTCCCCAAGGATGGGACAAATATCTGGTTCGCCACGAGAATGGCACGGAGGAAGTGGGCTTTGTGCTCGACGCCAACGGCACCATCTACGGTGCTTTCCGTCGACCGTAAGCCTGCAAGTTCATCTTGATATTCTTGTCTACCTACGAGGAATCGCTCCTGCATGCCGCAGAGCGATTCCTCGGCGGCATAGCATCATTTCGACTACCCCACGGGGCCCGGCATCTTTCTGAAGATGCTTCGTCGAAAGCAGCCATTGCCCCATCCCAACCTCATCAGCCTTGAGTTTTAGATGGCCATGATGCCCATCTGCCCCTTAGCTTCTCGGGCAACTCAAAAACCTACGTCAGAACGCCAACCTGCGCTATTGTTTGAGGCAGACCCGCGTGGCGTGCTCGGGGAAGCACGAGGCTGACAGAGAGACATGAGGCGTTGAAAGCATGGCCGGATGACATGACGGGCGAATCTCGGCGGACTCGACGCCGTTGGCGTCGGGTGTGCGCGATCGTCATGCTGGGCCTGGCAACTCATGCCCATGGCCAAGCCCTAAGCCTCGCCACCTTCACACAATCCCAAGGTCTTGGCAGCCTGGAAGACAACTGCCTGCTGCAGGACCGTAAAGGCTTTGTATACACCTGCACCGAAAACGGACTCTTCCGCTTCGACGGTCGCATCTTCCAGCGCATCGGCGCAGCAAACGGGCTGCGCAGCAGTTTTATCGCGGCCATGCATCAGGATGCCGCGGGTCGTTTGTGGGTGGGCACGCGGACCGAACTCTATGTAGGCGACGGTCAACGCTTCGCGCCGTTCGCCGAAAACGCGCCCCCGCTGCCGATCGATCCGGGTGCGACGCTCACCGATCTGGATGGCCGTATCTACGCGGTTAGCCAGCATCGTCTGTGGCTAATCGACATCGCGGGGACGGCATGGCATGCACGCCCACGTTTTGATGACGCAGCTCTGCATGCGACACCGGAATTAGCGGATATCACAAGCGTCTTCGCCGATGGCCATGCGCTATGGTTTGGCTGCGGCAAATCACTGTGCCAGCTGACGGGCGAGAAGTTGCATGTGTGGGGTGCCAACGAAGGCATTCCCGCGGACAACTGGACATCCTATCTTCGCGCCCACGATGGCACGCTCTGGGTCCGCAGTCCGCGTTACATCCGCGCGTTGTCTCCCGGCACTTCCGCGTTCACGAACCACGATCTGTCAGGCGCCCATGTAGTCACGGCTTATCTGGATATCATTGAGGACGATCAGGGGCGCGTACTCACTCGCGCCGACGATGGACTTGCGCGCTGGGACGGCCACAGCTGGCAAATCTTCGACGCGAGTAACGGACTACCCAATATTGGTATCGACGCGCTGCTGTACGACCGCAGCCATGCGCTATGGATCGGCACCTACGGCCACGGCGTATTGCAGTGGCGCGGCTACGGTCAGTTTCAGAGCTGGCAGATTGCGCAAGGTTTGGACAGCAGCCCCAGTTGGGCGATCTCACGCTCCAGGGACGGTACGTTGTGGGTCGGCGATGAACTCGGCGGCAGCGTGCTCGCGCCGGGTGCCACGCGACTTACGCCGTGGCCCTTGAAAGCACCGCCGCTTGCACAGGAAACCACCGCGCTGCAGCCGCTGCCTGGCGGCGACATGCTGAGCGCCTATTATTCGGGTGAGCTGGTGCGTTATCGCGCATCCTCGGGCACTACCGAGGTAGTCGCCCATTCGCCTGCATACATCCGCAACATGATGGTGGACAGTCGCGGGCTGGCATGGCTGTGCACGGAGCGTGGGCTGTATGTCTACGACGGCCATACGCTGCAGCGTGCTGGCGAGGGCCTGGTCGCCGACAACGTATTTAGCGACGTGAAAGAAGACGCGCAAGGCCGGCTGTGGTTCGCCGGTGAAGCGGGCTTGTTCCGCCTCGACCATAACCAGTGGACACGCGTACGCGTCACCGGCGCGCCATCCAACCAGAATTTCAGCCACCTTGACGTGTTGCCCAACGGGGACCTCTACCTGGCCGGCACTTTCGACGGACTATGGCATGGCCGCGTGACCCCTGGTGACGTCGTAGCAATGCAACACGCGGGGGACGATCTCCTCGACAACACGCGCGTCTATTTCATCTACCACGACCGCCGCGGTTGGCTGTGGATCGGCGGCACCGATGGCGTGGAGCTCTTCAACGGACAACACTGGCGCCGCTTGACCGAGGACGACGGCCTGATCTGGGATGACATCGCCGAAAATAGTTTCTTCGAGGACACCGATGGCTCGATATGGATCGGCACCAGCAACGGTATCTCGCACATTCTGCATCCCGCGTCGCTGGCGATGTCCGACCCGCTGCATGTGGTTGTCTCCGAACTAACCCATGGCGACGTGCCACAGCCGCCGGCATCCGCCTACCGCTTCCACTACGCATCCGAACAACCACTTACCCTGCGCCTTGCCACGCTAGGCGCAGTGACTCGCCAAACGCTGCAATACCGCTATCGACTACAAGGACTTGAGCGCGACTGGGTAACATCGGATCGGCCGCAAGTCGATTATCCGCCGCTGCCGCCCGGCGACTTCGTGTTCCAAGTGATGGCCTACGATCCGGATAGCCGCCAAGCCTCACCGGTCGTGCAGCTGCCACTGCGCATCGTGCCGCCGTGGTGGCAGCGACCAGCGGCCGTGGTCAGTGGACTGCTGTTGCTTGCGCTGGGCATCTTGCTGGCATTGCAACTGCGCACGCGACACCTGCGAGCACGTGCTCGCACGCTTGAGCATCTGGTAGCACTGCGCACGCGCGAGTTGGAAGTAGACAAGCAAGCATTGGAGGAAGCGCGCGCTGCACTGTGGCAACAGGCGACGCACGATGCACTGACGGGGTTGCCCAACCGATCCCGTGTGCTGGAGAACCTGGAACACGCCATATTAGACGCGCGGGAACACGGACAGCCGTTGGCCGTAGCGCTGATCGATCTTGATCACTTCAAGCGCATCAACGATCACTACGGTCATCTGGCCGGCGACGCCGTGCTGATCGAAGCCGCCATTCGCTTACGCGAAGCGCTGCCGACGGGTGCCGTATTGGGCCGTTACGGCGGCGAGGAAATCCTGATCGTGCTACCCGGGGTACTTCACGGGGATCGCGTTCCCTTCGAGACGTTGCGACGGCACATTGCTCAAGAACCTTTCAGTGGCGATAGCGTGCGGGTGGAAGTGACCTGTTCGATTGGCGTGACGTGGCTACGACCACAAGACCACGATGGCTTCGACCTGATCCGGCGTGCCGATGCCGCGCTGTACGTGGCCAAGACTGCCGGACGCAACTGCGTCATGCTCGCCAGCGAGCGCTGGGTGGCTCCGGGCTGAATCAAAATGCTTCCGCGGTCGCATCCCAACCGTATTTCGCGCCGGGCGATATCAAGTGCTCGTCATTCAATAGCGAATTTCGTCTCGTGGTGTCTAGCCCACTGACTCAAACCCGCACATAGCATCAACAATGCGCTGGTCGCAAAAAACACATCGCGCAGCCCGACCCACGCACCGATCTGGCCGCCGATCAAAGGACCCATCACCTGCCCCGCAAACTGCGATGACTGCAGATAGCCCAGCGTCTTCCCGGAGCTGTGTTCCGGCACCGAATGACGCACCAACTTGGCAATAGCGGGAAGCAAGCCGGCGATGGTCATTCCCATCACGACACGCAGCACGGCCAGTTGCCACCACTGCGTGACAAACGCCTGCGGCACCATTACCAATCCCGTGGCTATCAGACAACCGATGATCACATTCCAACTGCCAATACGATCCGCCAGGGCACCAAGACGCGGTGCCGTGAGCATGCTACCCAAGGCTGAGCAAGCCATGACGATGCCGGCAATGCGAGTGAGATGGGCGTGAGCTACACCAAGTTGCCCGATATATACCGTGATGATGGGCTCGATCGACATGTTTGCGAGCAGCACCATCATGGCCGTCGCAAGCAGCGCGGCGAGCACGGCGTAAGAGGATTTTGCAGGCGCTGCACTGTTCGCCATGGCGTATTTCCTGACGTCGGCGTCGTGATCGAAATCCTCGCGAATCAGGAAAATGGTTGCCAGGGCCGCCACGGCGATCATCGCGCCACCGACAAAAAAAGTGCCGCGAATACCTACCCAGCCTGGCAAAAATCCGCCCACCAAAGGTCCAACAAGATTGCCCGTCAACGCACCGGTGGATAGCACACCCAAAGCCCAGCCAGCACGTTCACGCGGCGCCTGGGTTCCGACCATCACGATCGATGCGGACGCATAACCACCGATCAGACCGGCGGCCAAGCGCAGCAACACTAGTTCGATCACGCTGTGCGCGAGGCCAATTAGCGACATCGCCACCGCCATGCCGATGGCCGCACGCACCAGCATCGGCTTTCGTCCATAACGATCGGCGAGACGGCCCCATATTGGCGCAGTAACCGCGGTGCCTAAGAAAGTGGCGCCGAACGCTACACCGGACCACTGGATAGTCGCCGCCGACGAACTGACGCCCAACTGCTGCACATACAGCGGCAAGAACGGCAGCAACATGCTGAGGCTGACGAGCGTGGTGAAGGAACCAAACACGCAGATAACGAGATTGCGTTTCCAATACGGAGCGTTGCGCTCCGCATAGCTCATCCCTATGGGTTCGACACCCAGTTTGTAGCCGCCCGCATTAACTTGAGCCGACATAGACATCGCCATTCAGGAAATCGGGATAAGGATGTTCCGCCGCGCAATAAGGGGCACGCGGCGGAACGGTGTTACTTCTTCTTCGCTGCAACTTGCTTTCGGAAATCGGCGACGGGCAATCCGCCCCAACCGAAATTTTCCATCTCGACTTCTTCGATCACGACGAAGGTTGCATCGAGTGGTTTGTTCAATACATTCAGCATTAGCTGGCTGGCGCCCTTGATCAAGGCGGCCTTTTCCTCAGTCGTCGCGGCGTCGCGGCCGGGACCCGAACCCTCACGGGTAATCTGAATCGTAACGATAGGCATGATGACTTTCTCCGTAGAAGTCGAGGCGGGTGTTGTACCCGCCTCTCAAGCAATCAATGACCGGCAACCTGGCCGCCATCGACATGCAGGGTCTCGCCTGTCACAAAGCCCGCCGATTCCAGATACAACACCGCCTGGGTGATGTCGCTGATCTCGCCCATGCGATTGACGGGATGCAAGCCAGCCAACATGGCATGTGTCTCCGGAGCGTGCATCGGCGTCTTGATGATGCCGGGCGACACCGCGTTCACGCGCACACCGCGCTTGGCGTATTCGATTGCCATTGACCTGGTCGCCGCATCAAGGCCTCCCTTGGTGAGCGATGCCAACACCGACGGCACGCCATCGATGGCGTGATCGACCAGCGTGGTGGTGACGTTGACCACATGGCCGCTGCCCTGCTTCACCATTTCCGCCACCGCAAACTGCGAAACATGGAAGAAACCGCCCAGGTTGATCGCCAACACATTGGCGTAGTCTTCCGCTGTGTACTCGGTAAACGGCTTGGCAACAAAGATGCCGGCATTGTTAACAAGCGTGTCGATACGGCCGAACTTGGCCATACCTTCTTTGATCATGCGCTCGGCAACCTTGCGATCCGAGATGTCGCCGGCAATCACCAGGACATCGGGGTCGCTCGACGGCTTGATCGAGCGCGAGTTGGCGATCACGCGGTAATCGCGATCGCGGAATGCTTTGACTAGACCAGCGCCGATACCTTGCGAAGCACCGGTGATGGCAACGACTTTGCGCGGACTGTTCATGATGAGATTCACTCGAAGATTAGGGGGCGTTCTGATGGTGATCGGGCTGGTAGCTCCGACACCCCGTAATCTAGGCCTGCAATGCGGTTTAGCGAATCCCTGCTAACCGGCAGACACTCTTCCGCGGCGCGGTGGAATCGCTGTATCCGGGGGTGTCGCAGCGTCCTTGCTCAGGCATGCAAACCGAGTGCGAAGGCGCGGCAGCGCAAAGTCGACGAACGCGCGGACCTTAGGCACGGAAAGACGCCCGTAGGGTGAAACCAGGTTCACCGGCATCGGTGCCGTCTCTGCGTCAGCAAGGACAATTTGCAGCGATCGCTGCTTAATTTCCGACGCCACGTGATACGAAAGAACGCGTGTGATGCCATTGCCATCTACTACCGAAGCAACGGCAGCCTGCACGTTGTTCACCACCAACCGCGGCGTAATCGGTACGGCGCGAGGAACTGACGAACCGACCAACGGAGGAAATGTCCATGAATCTTGCCCCATGTGTTGCATGGCGATGATGTGATGCTTGGAAAGATCCGCAGGTTCTTCAATGCGAGGATGTGTCGCCAGATAACGCGGTGACGCCACCACAACCCGACGAACGTCGCCAATGTGATGCGCAACAAGCGTCGAGTCGGCCAAGTGTGTAATGCGCAACGCCAGATCCATGCCTTCATCGATCAGATTCACCGGGCGCTCGAGCAAATACATCCTCACGTTCACCGTCGGGTATTGCTCCATGAAGGCATCGACGATAGGTCGCAGCACTTCAACACCGGCAAATACGGTAGCAGTAATCGTCAGCGTGCCGCGCGGCACTGATCGTTCACCGGCCGCTTGCCGATCGGCTTCATCCAGATCAGCCAGAAGCTTTCTGCATGCCGTGGCATAGCGTTCGCCGGCATCGCTCAACTTGATGGAGCGAGTAGTCCGGTGCAGCAGCGGTACACCGACATGTGCTTCGAGAAAAGCGATGGCGCGGCTGACGGCTGCAGCAGAGCGCCCCGTTTTGCGGCTGGCACCGGCGAGGCTACCTTCGTCGAGTGCCGCGACAAAGATTTTCATGGCATCAATGCGGTCCATAAGGCGTGCCCCGTCAGTTCGCGATCAACAGTGAGTGCAAGTCGCGGCTATTGTGATCTTCTCGTGGCATGAAGCAAACGCACAATGACAAAGGCCGGGATAATCTGGCCCGGCCTTTGTTTACCCTTAAAAGATGCATGCCGCTAGGGCGTCATTAAGCGGCCGCTTGCGCCAATTCTTTCGCTAGCGCCTGCATCAATTCCCGCGTAGGTAGCGCACGCGCCAGCGGCGCGCCCTGTCCCGCCCAATGCGCACCATAGCCCGTGTTTCCAGCAGCCTTGCCTGCAGCATTCAGGGCCTTGCCGGCGTCGTAGGTAGTCGGGTAATCCGGCACGCTGTCGTTCGGTACCGTGGCACCCCAACGGGTGAAATCATTCGCCAGGCTGCGCGCGGGACGTCCGGAAATCACGCGGGTCATGACGGTGTGGTTGGCGGCATCGCTGAAAAGGCGTGCGCGATATCCCGCGTCCGCCAGTGATTCGTCGCTGGCCACGAAAGCCGTACCCAACTGCGCGGCGACTGCGCCAAGCTTCAAAGCGGCCAGAATGCCTGCGCCGTCCATGATGCCACCGGCCGCAATCACAGGAATTTTCACCGATTGAACCAGCACGCGCGTCAAGGCAAACGTGCCAAGACGCGTATCTTCCGCATCCGGATCGAACATGCCGCGATGACCGCCCGCCTCATAACCCTGCGCGATGATGGCATCGATGCCCGCGGCCTCGACCTGCTTGGCTTCCTGCACATTCGTTGCCGTGGCCAGCAGTACGATGCCCGCCTTATGCAACGCGTCGATCTGCTGCTGGCCCGGCAAACCGAAGTGAAAGCTCACGACCTTGGGTTTTTCCTCCACCAACATGGCAAGCATGTCCGCGTCGGCGAGAAACGAGGTGTAAATCTCGTGCAATGCCGTCGGCGCCTTCGCGTTGGTGCGGGCGAACTCGGAATTCAGTCGTTCCAGCCACGCGCTTTCTTTCTTGCTGTCCGCATGCGCCGGCTTGTGTACAAACACATTCACGTTAAGCGGACCGCTGCTGAGCGCGCGGAATTGATGGATAGCTTCTCGCGCCTTAGCCGCTGTCATGGCACCCACGCCCAGCGAGCCAAGGCCACCGTTCTTCGTCACCGCTGCCGCCATCGCCGGTGACGATATGCCCGCCATGGGCGCCTGCACGATGGGTAGGCGGATACCGAGCACATCCAGCCATCGTGAAGAAGACGAAGTGACCATGCGCGGATCTCCTGCGAATACAAGTAAATCGTCAGCGGTGGCTGGACGATGGACACTGCAAGATTGACCACGAGTCAACCCGGCCGCGTTGTCCTGTCACAGTTATCGCCAAAACTGAAGCCGAGAGCTGCCGATAATAACTCCTCTATTGTTAACGCGCCGGGTGATAAGCGTGCCGGTGCGCAGTTGCTCGGCACCCAACCGGACAAATTCCGAATCAGCCGTGGCGAGCGCCGCGCCGCTTGGCGATCAAGGTCAGCCAAGGTGTCGAATGAAAAGCACTCATCAGCACATACATCGGGACCATGCCGCTCAATGGCGATGCGCCATGCATGGCAGAGCACATGTCCGGCCCGTCGCCCGCGCCCGCAATCATCGCCATGATCGCGAAGCTCGGGGCAGCCGCAAGACATAGCCAATCTGCGGGACCGAGATCGCTACTGTTGCCGTTTTCAAAAGGTGATGCTGCGTGGATGCATTCTTCGGTGCGCACTTCGCTCATGATTTGTCACCTGTCATAAAGCTTGGTTGAAGGATGCGAGACCCGGCGATGAAATGTTGAATCTCCGCGCCCACAAGCTCGAACGGGGCGGGTCAGTCATGCGTTCCGCTGCAACAACTCGCTTCGTTATGGCGCGCGCCGTGCGCAACCGCTTGCTCCTTGTCGTACTCATCGTGGTGACGCCACCAGAGGCCAGTCTCGTTCCGTCCCTTGGGCGCACGATCGAGCCACTGGTACATACCCCAGAGTCCGTCCAATCCGCGCGCGTAGGTGGAATAGGTGTGGTAGACAACACCGCTCTCGAGCACGAACGCGCTTACGCCTGGCATTTCTCGTGCATACGTAGCGAGGTCGGTTCCGGTCGTCGCAGCGATCTCGGCGGCGATCCCTTGGTTATCGCGCAAATCCGGACTCACCACTCTCTTCGGTTCGCGCCGGTAGTTATATTCAACGCTTCCGTCACTCTGTTGCGCCTCCGTGATCGAGGCGGTGAAGTCGAAGTTGAAGTGGTCACCGAGCGACGAGGCCCAGGGAAACGTCCAGCCCATTCTTCGCTTGAAAGCCTGCAGTTTCGTCAATGGCGCGCGAGACACGGCCGAAAACGCGACATCATGATTCTCCAGGTGAACGAAGAAGCCATTGAAACCATCCGCGATAGCCGAGCAGGACGGACATCCCGCCGTGTATTCGGGCCCGAACATAAAGTGATAGATGAGGAGCTGCGAGCGACCTCGGAAGAGGTCTGCTAGCGATACGGCACCTTGGTTCGTTTCAAAGCGATACGCTTTGTCGATCCGAACCCACGGCAACGCCTGCCGCTGCCGAGCAAGTTGGTCGCTGCGTCGCGTGAGCTCTTTCTCGGCCTGCAGCAGCTCAAGCCGCGCAGCCAGCCACTCTTCACGCGTCCCAGTCATATGTGTGGTCATCGCCGTTCTCTCCCTTCGTCGTTCGTACCGGTTCCGGTACGAGGTGTTGGTTGGTGGTCGTGCGATAGACTGCAACCAGGCCATCGAAGGGCGGGAGTGACAAGTGTGGCGGGATTCGGATGGACTCGCTGATCACGGCTGCGGCGCGTGCGCTCGCGGCGGGTGATCCGCTAGGCGCGTTGAATCGGGTCGCCTTGCGCGACGACGCGCCGGCACTCGCGCTTCGCGGCATCGCGATGGCGCAGCTGGGCGATCTCGTTCGGGCGAGAACACTCGTCAGAAACGCAGCGCGCGCCTTCGGTCCAAAAGAGGCCGTAGCCCGGGCACGATGCATCGTTGCCGAGGCGGAGATTGCGCTCGCCTCGCGCGACCTGAGCTGGCCCGCGAATGCGCTTGACGCAGCGCGGGTGACGCTCGAAGCGCACGGCGACCACTTGAACGCCGCGCATGCGCGATATCTCGAGCTGCGGCGCATGCTACTGATCGGCCGCCTCGACGATGCCGAACGCATACTTGCCGAAGTCGACGTCGCGCCCTTTCCGCCGGCATTGAGAGCCGCCCATGAACTGGCGGTTGCGGGGATAGCAATCCGCCGCATGCAGACGAAACCGGCGCACGCGGCGCTTATCCGTGCCGAGCGCGCCGCGCGTCACGCAGCCATCCCTGCGCTGACCGCGGAGGTCGAACGTGCATCGCTCGCGTTGAATGCGCCCGCGGCACGCCTGATGGCGCATGGCGAGGAACGGCTTCTGCGACTCCATGAGGTGGAAGCGTTGCTGGCATCCCAAGCGTTCGTCGTGGACGCGTGCCGCCACGCCGTGCGAGACGCACGCACCGTGGTCTCGCTCGCAAGACGCCCGGTGTTATTTGCACTCGCACGTGCGCTTGGCGAAGCGTGGCCCGGCGACGTGTCCAGGGACACTCTCATCGCACGAGCTTTCCGCGCGAAGCACTCTGATGAATCGCATCGCGCGCGGTTGCGCGTCGAAATCGGGCGGCTTCGCACGATGCTGCGGACGCTGGCAGACGTAAGCGCGACGAAGCGAGGGTTCGCTCTGATACCGTGCCACACAGGCGAGGTGGTCGTGCTGGCACGGCCGCTGGACGACGCGCACACGGAGGTGCTTGCGTTGCTCGCTGACGGTGAATCGTGGTCGAGCTCGGCCCTGGCGCTTGCGCTCGGCGCCAGTCAGCGCACCGTGCAGCGAGCACTCGACGTGCTGTCGGTGGCGGGCAAGGTGCAGTTCTTCGGTCGTGGACGAGCGCGTCGCTGGATGACGCCGCCCATGCCAGGATTCGCGACGACCTTGTTACTCCCCGTTCCACTGCCGAGTGACTAGGATGGACGCATGAAACGATCAGCCGCCGAGATCATCCGTGAATATGGCCCCTTTCCGGGCGTCGACCGCGTGCATGGTGTCACGTACGACGGCCAGCACGTCTGGTTTGCTACGGGCGACACGCTCAAAGCGTTCGATCCTGCCAACGGCAAGACGTTGCGCTCGATGGATGTCGCTGCGCACGCTGGAACGGCCTTCGACGGTCACCACCTGTATCAGATCAGCGAGGATCGCATCCAGAAGATCGACCCGACGACCGGTCACGTGCTCGCCACGATTCCGGCGCCTGGCGGTGGCGGCGACTCAGGACTTGCGTGGGCCGAAGGGGCGCTGTGGGTGGGGCAATATCGAGATCGCAGGATCCATCAAGTCGATCCCGAAACCGGAGCGATCCTTCGCACCATTCAGACCAATCGCTTTGTCACCGGCGTCACATGGATCGAGGGTGAGCTTTGGCACGGCACCTGGGAAGGTGACGAGAGTGAGCTGAGGCGAATCGATCCTCGCACGGGAGAGGTCCTGGAGCAGCTCGATATGCCGCCGGGAACCATCGTGTCGGGGCTTGAGTCCGATGGCGGCGAGCAGTTCTTCTGCGGCGGCGGGAGCAGCGGTAAGGTGAGAGCGGTCCGCCGGCCCAGACGGCTTAAATAGCGATCAAACAGGCTGCATGCGACCACGTCTCTGATACTGTGCTCGGCGAGTTCATTCATCAGGGGAAACCAATGCATCTACGTCATCTTTCGACCGCACTGGCCATCGCCATCGGTCTGCTGGCTTTGCCGGCTGCAGCGGATACGTCAAAGCCGACGCCGACCGCGAAGGAACTGATCGCAAAGTCGAAGCCCGAAGAATGGCGTACACCGGATCCCGCGAACTTGCTGTACATGCAATTGCCTCAAGGGCGTGTAGTGATCGAATTGGCACCCGACTTCACGCCACTGCATGCGGCCAACATTCGCACGATGGTGCGCGAACACTACTTCGATGGGCTCGCGATTATTCGCGTGCAGGACAATTTCGTGACGCAATGGGGCGACCCCAATGACGACGACAACGGCGACAAGAGCAAGATCAAGCCGCTAGGCAGCGCAAAAGCCAAATTGCCGCCGGAATACACGCGCACGATCGATCCCAAACTGCCGTGGACACCACTGCCCGATGGCGACGTCTACGCACCGCAAGTAGGTTTCACCGAAGGCTTTCCCGCAGCACGAGATCCCGCGACTGGCCACGAATGGCTGACGCATTGCTACGGCATGGTCGGCGTGGCGCGCGACATCGCGCCCGATAGTGGCAGCGGTAACTCGTTGTATGTGGTGATCGGTCAGGCACCGCGTGGTCTCGACCGCAATCTGGCGATTGCCGGTCGTGTAATCGAAGGCATGCCGTATCTGTCGGGACTGCCACGGGGCACCGGCCCGCTTGGCTTCTATACGCAAGCTGCGCAACGCCTGCCTATTCTTTCCGTGCGACTGGCTGCGGATCTGCCGGCCGCCGAGCGCGAAAAACTGCAGGTGCTACGCACAGACAGCGCAACTTTCGCCTCGATCGTTGAAGCGAAGCGCAATCGTCGCGACGCCTTCTATACCCTGCCGGCAGGCAAGATCGATGTGTGCAATATCGACATCCCAGTCCGCACAGAGCCTTCATCGACCTCTAACCATTGAGCCGTTCATGTGTAGGGCGGATGAATCCCTCCTGAGTGCGGATATCCAATTACACATGTTCTTCGCCTTCGGCATAGTCTCTTGATCGTATGCCGGCCTTATCGGGCCGGCTGGTCATGAAGGCGGTAAAGCATGAAGCGCAGCCACAAAATATCGATCTGGATCGCAAACGTGTTGCTGGTGCTGATCCTCGCGCTGGTGTTGCTAGTCGCGTTGTTCGACTGGAATCGGCTGAAGCCTTATATCGACGACAAGGTCAGCGCGGCGATCGGACGTCCTTTCGTTATCCAGGGCGACCTGACTGCCGCGTGGCAGCGCGAACCGACCGAGCACGGGCTGCGCGCGTTGGTGCCATGGCCTACATTTACCGCACGCGATATTCGTGTCGGCAATCCTTCCTGGGCGACACAGACCCACTTCGCCCAGCTCGATGCGGTGCAGTTCCGTTTATCGCCGCTGGGCCTGCTGATCCATCACATCAATGTGCCGTCAGTGCAGATGTCCGGGCCGCAGATCGATTTGGAACGCGACCAGCATGGGCAGACGAACTGGGCATTCACGTTGCCGTCCGACAACAACCCCTCTCTGTGGCAATTGAATCTGGGCGCCATTGGTTTTGACAAAGGCCAGATCGCACTCGATGACGTCACCAATCGCGTAAAGCTGCAGGTCACCATTACACCATTGCAGCAGGCCATTCCTTACGACCAGATCGTGACTCAGGCCACCACCGAAGCACGCGCCGATGTAGGCCACGACGTCGGCAAGACGGTAGATGCAAACAAAACCAAGCCCGACACATCGGCCAGTGCGGATCGCACTAGCTACCAATTCGCATGGACCGTTACCGGCAGCTATCAGGGCACACCCGTCACGGGCACCGGCAAAACCGGCGCGGTGCTGGCGCTTCAGCAGACCGACCAGCCGTTTCCGGTGCAAGCACGCATGCATATTGGCGATAGCAAGATCGCCCTGGTCGGCACGCTGACCGACCCCATGCATTTGGGCGCGCTGAATCTACGTGTGTGGTTCGCGGGCACCAGCATGGCGAAGTTGTATCCCATCACCGGCATCACGCTGCCCGAAACACCACCCTATGCAACCGAAGGTCATCTATCGGCGGAACTGCACGCGCACGGCAGCCGCTTCAACTATCGCGATTTCCGTGGGCGCGTCGGCGAAAGTGATCTGGGTGGCAATCTGCTTGTCGTCACAGGTGGCGCTCGTCCAAAACTCAGCGGGGATCTTCATTCGCAGCAATTACGCTTCGTCGATCTGGCGCCTTTGATCGGTGCAGATAGCCAGGCCGAGAAGCAGCAGCGCGGCGATACAACCCCGCAGCCTTCCGACAAGGTGCTACCGGTCGAACAGTTCCGTACAGATCGCCTGCGTGCGATGGATGCCGATGTCACCTTCAACGCGGCGCATATCGAACACCCCAGCAACTTGCCGATCGATTCGCTCAGCGCCCATATATTTCTCGACAATGGACTGCTCCGGTTCGATCCGTTACAGGCAGCCGTGGCTGGAGGCACCATCGACGGACGTATCCGTATCGACGGCGGCGCGCAGCCCATGCGCAGCGCACTGGATCTTCGTGCGCGCCACTTGCAGCTCAAACAGTTGTTCCCGACCGTTCAAGCGATGCAAACCAGTTTCGGGGAAATCAACGGAGATGCCACGCTAAATACCAGCGGCAATTCCGTGGCGGCATTGCTCGGCGATGCAAACGGCGAAGTGAAGTTGCTGATGAACGATGGTGCCATCAGCAAGACCTTGCTCGAAACCGCCGGCTTGAATGTTGCCAATGTCGTAATGGGTAAGCTGTTCGGCGACAAGACGGTGCAGATCAACTGCGCTGCCGCAGACCTCACCGGAACGAACGGCCTGTTTACCAGTCGACTGTTCGTGCTGGACACCAGCGATGCAATCATCGATGTAGATGGCACGATCAACTTCGCCAACGAAAAGATGGATCTGAACGTCACACCGCACACGAAGGGCCTGCGCATTTTTTCGCTACGCTCGCCGCTGTATGTCAAAGGCACTTTGAAGAATCCGGACGTTGGCGTGCACGCCGCCCCGCTGCTGCTTCGCGGTGGTGGCGCATTGGCGCTCAGCGTGGTGGCCGCACCTGCGGCGGCATTGCTGGCCGTGATTGTGCCGAGCCGTGGCAATAGCGCAAACACCTGCCAACAGGTGCTTACCTCCTTGCGCAACGCACCGCCCGCCAGCAAGAAATAACCCACACTGCGTCGTCCACAACGTGCAGGCCTGGGGCGGCTAGAATGGCCAGTCCTCCCTTAACTCATGCGCCATCACCATGCAGCCCGTCAGCAAGGCCCGCTTACAGATCCACTTTTGCGTGCTGCTATGGGGCTTCACCGCCATCCTCGGCAAGCTGATCACGTTGCCCGCCATCACCCTGGTGTGGTGGCGCATGTTGCTGGTGGCGGGCGCGTTGCTGCTGATGCCGCGTGTGTGGCGTGGCTTGCGCGCCATGACGGCACGGCTGCGATGGGCCTACGCGGGCATCGGCGTGTTGGTGGCCCTGCACTGGCTGACGTTCTACGCCGCCATCAAGCTTGCCAACGCTTCGGTGGGCGCCACCTGCATTGCGCTTGGGCCGGCTTTCCTCGCCTTTATCGAGCCGTGGGTGGCTCGCCGTCGCTTCGATCCGCGTGAGCTGTTGATCGCTATCGCCATCGTGCCCGGCGTGGCCATGGTCGCTGGCGGCGTGCCGGCAGGCATGCGCATGGGTATTGCGGTGGGTGTTCTCTCGGCGTTGTTCGTGGCGCTGTTCGGTTCGCTCAACAAGCGCCTGGTCGAGCATGGCGATCCGCTTACTGTGACGTGTATCGAGCTCGGCACGGGTGCGCTGTTTCTTACTGTACTGGCGCCGCTGTTGCCGCATACCGGACCGGCGTTCGTGTGGCCCAATGCACACGATACCGTGATGTTGCTGGCGCTGGCCTTCGGTTGCACGCTGCTGCCGTTTACGCTCGCGTTGGTCGCGTTACGCCATATCAGCGCGTTCGCCACGCAGATGATCACCAATCTGGAACCTGTTTACGCGATCGTGCTGGCCATTCTTTTGCTGGGTGAACAACGCCAGCTCGATGCGTGGTTCTATGTGGGCGTGGTGGTCATTCTTGCCGCGGTATTCATGCATCCCTTGCTGCACCGGGCCGACCCTCAGCCCATTCAACCGGAACTCCTTGGCACGGCCGAAAGCCACAACGTGGTGGATTGAAGCTTCCGCTTGGCGCGTGGTAACGAGGCATGGCGCAAAGCGCCTTCTCGGGATCGGTGGTCTTGATAGCCGAGGGACAGCGCCAGCTCAGCAGGCTGGGGCTCTATACTTTCCACCCCAGCCTGCTGCGACCGCCATGAATTACCGTCACGCCTACCACGCAGGCAACTTCGCCGACGTACTCAAACATAGCGTGCTGTTCGCGCTAATCCAATCGTTGCGCGCCAAGGACACGCCCTTCGCACTGATCGACACACACGCTGGCAGCGGTTGCTATGCGCTAGATGGCGAAGAAGCCGGCAAGACCGGCGAGTACCGCGACGGCATCATGCGCCTGCTGTTTCCCGATTTGCATCAAGCCGGGAAGAAAACCGGCACAACGCTGCCGCCGCTGCTGCGCCATTGGCTCGATTCAATCCTTGCGCTGCCCGGCAACGAAAACGGCCTGAAACTCTATCCCGGTTCGCCGCTGCAAGCTGCCCGCGCGATGCGCGATACGGATAGCGCACAACTGTGCGAGCTACATCCGGAAGAAGTAGCCAGCTTGCGCGAACTGTTCCATCACGATAGCCGCGTGCACGTCCATCATCGCAACGGCTACGAAGCATTGAAGGGGTTTGTGCCGCCGAAGGAAAAACGCGGGCTGGTGCTGATCGATCCGCCCTATGAAGCGCAAGAAGCGGAATATCGCCTGATCGACGCTGCATTGAAGACGGCGATACAACGTTGGCCCACCGGCATGTATGCCGTGTGGTATCCGATCAAACTGCGCAGTCAGGTGCAGCCTTTCCTGCGCGGATTGCAGCATGGGCTTGCGCGGCGTGTGCTGCGCGCTGAGCTACTGGTGCATCCGGACGATTCGCCGCTGCGGCTCAATGGCTCGGGCATGGTCATCCTCAACGCACCGTGGAATCTCGATCAAGTGCTGCGCGAGCCGTTGCAAGCGATGGCCAGCCTGCTATCGCAGGAACGACCGGCGGAATGGCGGCTCGACTGGCTGGCGCAGGACAACGAAGCGCCAACGCCCCCACACACGCATCACCTGAGCCGTCTACCGCCGCCGAAGCGGGGCCGCTAAGCTCGATCCTCGACCGGCAACGTTGTGCTGCCATGCTCGACGCAAGGATTCCGTCATGACCACCCGTACCGCTTTACGTTCGTTACGCTGGCTGATGCCATTAGTCGCCTTGAGCGTGGCTGCTTGTGCGCCGGCACCGATCTATAAGACCGCGCCAGGTACCTTGGCCGCACTGCCTGCGCAGGTTTCCAGCGCGCCAGAGCAATACGGCCAAGGCGATGTGATTTGGGGCGGCAGCGTGATCAGCGTGCGCAACTTGCCCGATCACAGCGAGATCGAGATCCTTGTTTATCCGCTGGATGCCTCGCAGCGCCCGCAGCCCAACGCGCATGGTGCCGGACGCTTTATTGCGATTTATCCGGGCTATATCGAAGCGTTCAACTATCCCATCGGTGCCTTGATCACGGTGAGCGGGCAGTTGCATGGCAGCCGCGCCGGCATGGTGGATCAGGCTGCGTATGTCTATCCGTTGGTCGGCGTGGCACAGTCGCATGTATGGACCACCGCGGAACTGCGCCAAGGCCATCCGGATATTCACTTTGGCGTCGGAGTAGGCGTCGGCATTCGTTGACGATAACGTCGATCCCGAAATCGAAATTTGCGGCAGGAGATTGATGCATGTCGGGCCATGCCAATTCGCTCAAGGCCATCCTGCTGGCGCTAGGTGCCAACTTCGCGATCTTCGTCGCCAAGCTGGTCGCCGCTTTCATCACCGGCTCGGGCGCGATGATGGCCGAGGCGGTGCATTCGCTGGCCGATTGCGGCAATCAGGGCTTGTTGTTGCTGGGCATGCGGCAAGCGAAAAGGCCACCATCGGATGACTATCCGCTGGGCTGGGGGCGCGCTCTGTATTTCTGGTCGTTCGTCGTCGCCATACTGCTTTTCGCTGTGGGTGGGCTGTTTTCGATCTACGAAGGCACGCACAAGCTCACCCAGCCCGAACCACTTAAATGGCCATGGCTTGCCCTAGGCGTGTTGTTGTTCGGCATCGTGGCGGAAAGCATTTCCATGCGTGGCTGCATGCACGAAGTAAATCGCGCACGCGGTGATCAGGGCTTGTGGCAGTGGTTTCGCGAAACGCGTTCGAGCGAATTGCTGGTGATCTTTGGCGAAGATCTCGCCGCCCTGCTCGGCCTGTGCCTGGCTGCATTGGCTATCGGCGCCACCATGCTCACGGGCAATCTGTTGTTCGATGCGCTGGGCACCATCGCCATCGGTGTGCTGCTAGTGATCGTGGCGATCGCACTGGCGATCGAAGTCAAAGCATTGTTGATCGGCCAGGGCGTGGAGCCGCGTCGCCGCGCGGAGCTGCTCGCCTTCCTCGCCGGACGCCCGGAAGTGGCCGAGGTTTTCAATCTGATTACGTTGCAGATGGGGCCGGACGTGATGGTGGCGATCAAGGCGCGCATGGTGCCAACGGCGGATAATGTCGCCCTGATCGAGGCGATCAATACGGTGGAGCGGGCGATGAAAGCCCAATTTACCGACGTGCGCTGGAGCTTCTTCGAGCCAGATGTTGCCGATTAAAGATACCCGCGCAGACATGCTGCGTCGCGCCATTAAAAGCGGAATACGAAGCGCCCTATTGAGGCCGTAGCGCGGTCAAAATTGCCCTGGAGCCAAGGATCGGTGGCTTGATGCTGTTGTTTTTCGTTCATGTTGCAGCGCACACAATACGCTAAAGTATGGACATGCTTATGACCCCTGCTCGCGACCCTGGATCCCATTCCCGGCACGCCCAGCCGCCACCGCGCAGCTCGGAGCGTTTCGCCTGCCCGTACGTTGTCACGACGCCCAAGGGCGAGGTCGTGCATACAGCCGACGGGCGCGAATTGGTCATGCGTGATATCGAGCCCGGCGACGTCGCTGCCTTGCAGCGCTGCTTCAAGCGCCTGTCGCCGCAGGATGTGCGCCGTCGCTTCATGCACGCCATGTCGGAGCTGCCTGCCTCGATGGCGCAGCGCCTGTGCCGCATCGACCCTGCCTTCGAAGCGGCGTTCGTATTGATGGACGAAACCGTCAAGCCCGCCGAGCTGCGTGGCGTCGGTCGCATTTTTGTCGATGAGGCCAGCAATACCGCCGAGTTCTCCGTGCTGGTGGAGCGCGAGTGGACACGCATCGGCCTCGGCGCACTGCTGATGCAGCGGCTGGTCGACGAATCGCGCCGCCGCGGCATTACCGAGCTGTGGGGCTACGTGCTGATGGAAAACCGCCCCATGCTGCAGCTGTGTAAGGAGCTCGGCTTTGTCGCGAAGATGCTAGCCGGCGAAGCTGGCACCGCACAGATCAGCCTGACGCTTTAAGCCTCCGTCACAGGAGGCGCTCGGGCCGACGCGCTACACTTGCCCGCTTGATCGGCGCGGCACAAGGGCTGCGCCCGCCCACGCAGCCTCCCCATGCCCAATCCGATCAGTCACCCGCCGCTTCCCACATCCCCCAAGCAACGCCGCTTCTGGACCCCTCCGCACGGTTCGGCACGGGCGCTTCTGGTCGCCGAAGCGGCGCAATCGCATAGCGGCCTGCTGGTCGCGGTGACGCGCGACACCCAGCGCGCGCACGCGCTTGAAGATGAGCTGCGCATCTTCGCGGGCACCCTGCCGGTGCTGCATTTCCCGGATTGGGAAACGCTGCCCTACGACGTATTCAGCCCGCACCCGGAAATCGTCTCGCAACGCATTGCCACGCTGTATCAGCTGCCGACTGTGAAACGCGGCGTGCTAGTGGTGTCGGCGGCGACGCTCATGCAGCGCATCGCACCGCGCACTCACATCACCGGTTCGGGTTTGATGCTGAGCAAGGGGCAGAAGCTCGATCTCGCCGCCGAGCAGCGTCGCTTGGAAGCCTCCGGCTATCGCCATGTACCGCAAGTGGCCGAGCCAGGCGATTTCGCCGTGCGCGGTGCCTTGATCGATATCTTTCCGATGGGCGCGGCCGAGCCCTACCGCATCGAGCTGTTCGATGACGAAGTCGAATCGATCCGCAGCTTCGATCCGGAAACCCAGCGTTCGCAGCATCAGGTCGAGAAAGTGGAGCTGCTGCCCGCACGCGAATTCCCCGTCACCGACGAAGCAGCCAAGGCCTTCCGCAGCCACCTGCGCGAACGTTTCCCGATCGACGTGCGCCGCTGCCCGATTTATCAGGACATGAAGGAAGGCGTGACGCCCGGCGGCATCGAGTACTACCTGCCGCTGTTTTTCGAACAGACTGCCACCTTGTTCGACTACCTCGCCGACGACGCGCTGTTCGTGCTCGGCGAAGGCACGACGGAAGCCTCCGAGCAATTCTGGGCGCAGACAGCCGAGCGCTACGACCAGCGTGCGCACGACATCGAACGTCCAGTGCTGCCACCGGGCGAGCTTTATCTGTCTCCTGAGCAATTGCGCGAACAACTCAACAAGCGCTTGCGCGTCGAAGTGGTCGATAGCGGCCACGAACATGCGGTCTCTGCGGGAACGCAACCGGCGCCGGAATTGCCGCTCAATCGCAAAGGCGAAGAACCTGGCACGTCGCTGCGCCATTTCATCGAAAGCTATCCGGGCCGCGTCTTGATCGCCGCGGATTCCGCCGGTCGACGCGAAGCACTGCTCGAGCAGCTCGCCACCGTCGGCCTGAAGCCACAAAACATCGATGGCTGGCAAGCCTTCCTCAGCGATACGAACCGACTCACCATCACCATCGCCCAGATGGAACAAGGCTTCGCACTGACGAAGCCAGCGATCACCGTACTGACCGAACGGGAACTGTTCGGCGAACGCGTGCGCACCGAACGGCGGCGCCGGCGCGGCGCAGCGCGCGATCCGGAAACCATCATCCGCGATCTGACGGAGCTGTCCGTCGGCTCGCCGATCGTGCACGTCGATCACGGCGTGGGTCGCTACCAGGGCCTGGTTTCAATGGAACTTGGCGGCATGGAGGGTGAGTTCCTCATCATCGAATACGCCAAGGGCGATAAGCTTTACGTGCCGGTGGCGCAGTTGGGTCTGGTCAGCCGCTACTCCGGCACCGCGCCGGAACTTGCACCGCTGCATTCGCTGGGCGGCGATGCATGGGAACGCGCGCGCAAGAAAGCTGCCGAGAAAGTTCGCGACGTGGCGGCGGAATTGCTGGCGATCTACGCGCAGCGCGAAGCACGCGGCGGCGAATCGCTGCCGATCGATCGCCAGCTGGTCGAAGAATTCGGCAGCAGCTTTCCGTTCGAAGAAACGCCAGATCAGTTGCACGCGATCGACGCAGTGCTTGGCGATTTGGCTGCGCCGCGTGCCATGGATCGCGTGATCTGCGGCGATGTCGGTTTCGGCAAAACAGAGGTCGCGTTGCGCGCCGCGTTTGCCGCAGCCACCGCGGGTAAACAGGTCGCCGTACTGGTACCCACCACGTTGCTCGCGCAGCAGCACTATCGTAATTTCGCTGATCGCTTCGCCGACTGGCCGGTGCGTGTGGATGTGTTGTCACGCTTCCGTTCCACCAAGGACGTGAACGAAGCACTAAAGCGTCTGGCCGACGGCCAGATCGATGTGATTGTCGGCACGCATAAGCTGCTGCAGCCGGATATCAAGTTCAAGCAACTTGGTCTCGTCATCGTCGACGAAGAGCAGCGTTTCGGCGTGCGTCAGAAGGAACAGCTGAAAAAGCTGCGCGCGGAAGTCGATCTGCTCACCATGACCGCGACGCCGATTCCACGCACCCTGAACATGGCAATGAGCGGCCTGCGCGACCTATCGCTGATCGCCACGCCGCCTGCGCATCGCATGGCCGTTCGCACATTCATTTCTGCGTGGGAGCCCGCACTGATGCGCGAAGCGTTCCAGCGCGAACTGCAGCGTGGCGGTCAGGTGTATTTTCTGCACAACGAAGTGGACAGCATTGAGCGCACGGCCCGTGAAGTGCAAGAACTGGTTCCCGATGCGCGCATCGGTATCGCCCACGGTCAAATGCCGGAGCGCGAACTGGAACAAGTGATGGCGGATTTCCATCGCCAGCGTTTCAACGTCTTGGTGTGCACCACTATCATCGAAACCGGCATCGACATTCCCACCGCTAATACCATCATCATCAACCGCGCGGACCGCTTCGGCCTGGCGCAGTTGCATCAGCTGCGCGGGCGCGTGGGTCGTTCGCATCATCGTGCCTATGCGTATTTGATCATTCCGGATCGCAAGGCCATCACTGCCGATGCCGAGAAGCGTCTCGAAGCACTAGCGTCGCTGGAAGAACTGGGCGCTGGCTTTACGCTCGCCACGCACGATCTGGAAATCCGCGGCGCGGGCGAATTGCTGGGCGACGAGCAATCGGGCCAGATCCAGGAGATCGGCTTCGGTCTCTATACCGAATTGCTGGAACGTGCCGTGCGTGCACTGAGATCCGGCAAGGTGCCCGATTTCGATCTGAGCAGCGAGCACGAGACCGAGGTAGAACTGCACTTGCCCGCGCTGATCCCCGACGACTACCTGCCCGATGTGCATGCGCGTCTTACACTGTACAAGCGCATCGCCAGCGCGCGCGACGAAGAAGCCTTGCGCGAGTTGCAAGTGGAGATGATCGATCGCTTCGGCTTGCTGCCGGATGCGGTGAAGCATCTGTTCGCCATTGCCAGCCTGAAATTAATGGCCACACCGCTAGGCATCCGCAAACTCGATTTCGGCGCAAAGGGCGGACGCGTTACCTTCCGCGATAAACCCGATATCGATCCAATGGCCATCATCCGCCTGATCCAGAACCATCCACGCATCTACAAGCTGGATGGTCAGGACAAGTTGAAGGTGAACTTGGAACTCCCCGGCGCTAGCGAACGCATTCGCACCGCTGAGGAGATCCTGATTCGTTTAGGCGCGCGCAAGGTGGCGTAAACGCCGCCTGCTAGCCTGCATTGCTGCGCGTAAGGTGTTGCAGGCTGAACAAGCCTGCAGGGTCCGTCCACACATGCTGCACGGTTAAACCGGCCATCGCGGCCAATGCTGCAAAATCCTCCAGGGAATATTTGCAGCTGTACTCCACCAGCATCGCTTCGTCTTCGCGGAACAACACCTGCAACCGACCAACACGCACGCGCTGTTCTCGGTTGCTTACGATGTGCGTTTCGATCCGTCCCACCATGGCGTTGTAGCGCGCACGATGACGGAAAGCGCTGATCTCAAAATTGCAGCCCAGCTCCCGATTCAATCGCACCAGCATGTTGAGCGTGAATGCTGCGGTGACACCAGCGCTATCGTTGTAGGCCGCCTCGATCGTGGCCCGGTCTTTTTTCAGGTCCACACCGACCAGGATGCCGCCGTTGTCGCCCATCTCGCCACGCATCTTGCGCAGCAACTGCGCCGCTTCGCGCTCATCGAAATTGCCGATGGTGGAACCGGGGAAATACAACACGGTGCGCCTCGGTGCGCGTGGAGGCACGGGCAGACGCAAAGGACGGGTGAAATCTACCGATAACGGCTGGATCGGCAACTCGGGAAAGTGCTGGCCCATGCGTTCCATGCCAAGCCGTAACGGTTCGGAAGAAATTTCCACCGGCACCCACGCAACGGGCGTCGCTAGATGCTCCAGCAACAGACGCGTCTTGATCGCGTGCCCGCTACCGTATTCGACCAAGCGGACATCGGGGCCGAGCACCTCGGCGATGTCGCCGGCGTGTTCGCCCAATAGCGCGATTTCGGCGCGCGTGAGGTAATACTCCGGCTGCTCGCATATCTCCTCGAACAACGCCGAGCCTCGCTCGTCGTAGAACAGCCAGGATGGCAATCGTTTGGGCTGCGAGCGCAGCCCGCGTTGGACAACTTGCAGCAGCGCATTATCAGGCGGACGTTGTTCGTCCCGTACTACGTAAGCTTGCACGTTCATCGGTCCTGTCCCAATCGGATGCCCGCGAACTGCCAGCGGGCATGGGGCGGAAAGAAATTGCGATAACTCGCACGGATGTGATCACGTGGTGTTGCGCAGGAGCCCCCGCGCAGCACCCATTGTCCATTCATGAATTTGCCGTTGTACTCACCCAGAGCGCCGGGCAACGTTTTGAAACCGGGATAGCTCACGTAAGCCGACGCTGTCCATTCCCACACATCGCCATACATTTGCTGCAGACCATCGCCATGCGGCGTGACCGTGGGATGGAAGCGATGGTCTTCCTGGAAATTGCCTGTCATCGACACGTTGGCGGCAGCGTCTTCCCATTCGGCTTCGGTAGGCAAACGCGCACCGGCCCAGCGCGCGAACGCATCGGCTTCGAAGTAGCTGAGATGGCATACCGGCGCTTGGGGCTCGAGCGCGCGAACGCCCGCGAGCGTGAATTCGCTCGATAGATCCTCTTGCCAGTACAGCGGCCGTTGCCAGCCTTCACGCTGCACGGTGGCCCAACCGTCGGACAGCCAAAGGCTGGCCTCCCGATAACCGCCCTCTCGTATGAACGCGAGGTATTCGCCATTGGTCACCAGGCGATTGGCCAAGGCGTGAGCAGGCAACCATGTGCGATGACGCGGCGTCTCGTTGTCGTAGGCGAAGCCGTTGCCCGCAGGATGGCCTATGTCGACCGGGCCTTCGCGTCCTGGCAGGAAACGCATCGACAACGGTTTGCGTTCTCCCACGACGGTAGGTGCATCGCGGTATACAGGATGCAACGGATTGCACCAGAACGCGTGCTTGATGTCGGTGAGCAATAGCTCTTGATGCTGCTGCTCGTGCTGCAATCCAAGCTCGATGCGTGCGGCCAGCGTGGCATTGATGCCCTGCAAGATAAGCTCGCCAACCGCTTCATCGATGCGAGAGCGGTAGTCGCGAATTTCCGCGAGCGTCGGCCGCGATACAAGACCGCGCTGCGGGCGCGCATGCATCGGCCCTACTGATTCGTAGTACGAGTTGAAAAGGTAATACCACGCCGGATTAGGAGACCGGTAGGCAGGATCGTGCCCCAGCACGAACTGTTCGAAAAACCAGGTCGTATGCGCCAGGTGCCATTTGCCAGGACTGGCATCGGGCATGGACTGGACCAGAAGATCTTCGGGGCCCAGACCGGCGCAAAGCGCCAGTGTCTGCCGGCGAATGCGCATGAAACGCGCAATGCCATCCTCGGTCTGTACGGCAAGTATGGGGGCAGTCATGGCACAGTTACGATCTGGCAGACGTGCTGCGATACACCTTGTGGGGGGATGACCGACGCACGATCATACCGCAACCATGCCGCAAACATCGTTCAGTTTGTGTGATGCGTGCATGGCAGGAACATGGCCGCAGCGATAACCCAAGCGATCATTGTGCATCTACACAGCTATTGAGGTGACTTCATGAAGCCTGTCATTTCTGTACTGCTGGCTCTCACTCTTGCAACAAGCACGGGAGCGGTACTGGCGCAAACCAGTCCGGCGAGAACCACGTTGGCGTACGGCGACTGCATCCGCACCGACCAGATCAACGAGTGGCATGTCGTCGACTCAAGAACTGTCATCGTACGCACGGGCCCTTACCAGCGCTATCTGGTGAACCTGCAAGCGGACTGCCAGAAGCTAGGCATCGGCAATCCGGGCATGTCTTTCGTGCTGAGCCAGCCTGACAAAGCCGTAGGAGGACGCATTTGCGGCGGTGTTGGCGAAAAGGTGCGTTCCAGATATCAACCTGGCTGCGGTATCCAATCGATTAGTCTGATCAGTGAAGACCAATTCAACAGCTATCGCGCGAAAGCCAAATACCACAGCGTGAAAAGACAGCAACCCGTCAAGAATCCTTGAACGAGTAAACGGCGCAAAAGAAAGAGCCCGGCACAGGCCGGGCTCTTTTTTCAGCTCAACCGCGCACCGGATCAATAACCTGGAGCGGGGCCGACATAGCGCGTATAACCGGGGGACACTACCGTGGTTACCACCGGCTGCGGAGCAGTCTGATAGACCACCGTGCCCGGCGCATACACCACGGCCGGCGGCGGCGCGTAATAGTAGGCCGGCGGCGGACCGTATACCGCGCCCGCTACGACGCCTGCCACCGCACCGCCGATGAGGGCGCCAGCGATCCAGCGGCCACCGCTCCAATAACCGCCGCGGTAATAACCACCGTGGTAATACCCACCGTGATAACCACCACCGTGCCAACCCGGGCCACCGCCCCACGGGCGGGCAGATGCGCCAACCGGCAGAGCCACGGCCGCGGCAAGCGCCAGGCCGATTGCAACGAACTTGCCGACATTACGTTTGGACATGACACACCTCCGTCAAGATGGAATCCATATTCGGACCGGCGCGCTTAATCTGTACTGAAGGGTTTCATTTTTTCGTGCGGGCGTTTCCCCATGGATTTATCCCGCCCTCAGCTCCGCGCAACCGCAGCAACCAGCAATCGTGAATATTTGCGCGGCGAGAGAAATCGAACGGGATACTTCCGGCGCCCCAGTTCTCGATGCTCAGGCGATCTTCCAGTGCGGAACGGTCGAGCGTGAACCGGCGGAAGTTGTTGGAGAAGACGATAACGCCATCGCCGGTGAGGCGATCCGCGCATGCCAACAGCAGCTTGACGTGATCGCGTTGCACGTCGAAATCGTCCGCGCGCTTTGAGTTGGAGAAGGTCGGCGGATCGACATAGATCAAGCCGTAATGCTCGCGCGATTGCTGAAGGAAGCTGGTTGCATCCGACTGCACCAACCGATGCTTTGCACCGGCAAAACCGTTCAGCGCAAGATTACGCGACGCCCATTCTAGGTAGGTGCCCGACAAGTCCACGCTGGTGGTATCGCGCGCATGGCCCGCCGCCGCGTAGACGCTGGCCGTGGCGGTATAGGCGAACAGGTTCAGGAAGCGCCGGCCTTCGGCCAGCTCGCGAAGTTTGGCGCGAACCAGGCGGTGGTCGAGAAACAGGCCGGTATCCAGGTAATCGTAAAGATTCACCAGGAACGTGAGGCCACCCTCTTCCACCTCGATGAATTCACCGCGCTGATCGAACTGACCGTATTTCGAACCGCCCTTGCCACGCTCACGCGTCTTGAGAGCGATGCGCGCACGCGGCGTATCGAATACTTCACTGGCAACGCGGGCGATCTCGCGCATGCGCGTCCTTGCCACATCGACAGGCACTTCAGCCGGCGCACGGTATTCCTGGATATGCAAATGCGTTGCACCAGACGTATCGGCATACACGTCGATGGCCGCCGCGTATTCAGGCAGATCCTGGTCGTAGGCGCGCCACGCGTGAATACCTTCGCGTTCCAAACGTTTGCTTAGATGCTTGACGTTTTTCTCAAGCCTGTTCTTCAGCATCTGTGCGCCCGGCGAAAGCGGCGCCTTTTCACGCGGCGTTTCGTCGCGTGGATGCAGTTCAAAGATCAGCAGCACCGTTTCGAGTGCGCCGTTGTAGAGCGCGTATTTCTTGTCCGCGCGCAAGGTGGTTGCGCGGCCCAGCTCGGCATCGCCCGCGAGAATCGCCGCGCGCCAGCCAGTGAAACGATCACGCAGCATTTCGCCAAGCATGCGATAGAGCTTGGGCATGCTTTCGCGATCACCCAAGCGCTCGCCATATGGCGGATTGGTGATCACCAGGCCTTGCGTCAATCCAGGTGGCGGCGCGACGTGCTGCGCATCGTGACGATCGAGCGTGAAGAAGCCCGCAACGCCGGCTTCCTGCGCATTGCGTTTAGCCGTCTGCACCATGCGCGAATCGGCATCGGAACCAAAGAAACAACTGCGCAAAGCTGGCAAGCCCGCTTCCGCACGCTTGCGCGCTTCATCGAGCAGCCCGCGCCATAGCGGAATGTCGTGCTGTTTCCAGCCTAGGAATCCGTAATAAGTGCGACGCAGACCGGGCGCCACGTCGGCAGCCATCAGTGCACCCTCGATAAGCAAGGTGCCTGATCCACACATCGGGTCGAGTAGCGCACCGCCTTGCGTATAGATCGCCGACCAACCCGCGCGTAGCAACATTGCCGCGGCAAGGTTTTCCTTCAGTGGCGCCTCGCCCTGCTCCTCGCGCCAACCACGCCGGTGCAATGGTGCGCCGGCCAAGTCGATCGATACGGTGGCGCGATCGCGACGTAACCGAAGATTGATGCGGACATCAGGTTCTTCCGTATCCACACCCGGCCGTTCTTGTCCGCGCTGTCGGAATTGATCGACGACGGCATCCTTGACGCGCTGTGCGAGAAACTGGCTATGCGTGATCTTGCTTTGCGCGGTGTTCGCGTCCACCGCCAACGTGGCGTGTGCGGACAGATGCTCGGACCAATCGATGGCTTGTACGCCAGCGTAGAGGGCTTCATCAGACGCGGCGTCGAATTCAGCCAGGGGCATAAGAATGCGACTG
>FSXK01000233.1_pt1 | contig 29049 bp, 25 predicted proteins | sample 1638101 | NCBI WGS metagenome assembly FSXK01 (sample SAMEA3914788, study PRJEB12502) | metagenome | biome: forest; material: soil | place: Canada | collected 2011-07-03 | depth 0.1 m | reverse complement strand
GGTGGTGCAGAGCGAGGACATCCAGATGCCGGGCGCAGCCGGCAGCAATCCGGCACGCGTCTACAGGCCTGCCGGCGAGGGGCCGTTTCCGCTGATCCTATATTTTCATGGTGGCGGCTGGGTGATTGCCGATCTGGACGTCTACGATGCAACGCCGCGCTCGATGGCGGCGCAGAGCAATGCGATTGTGGTGTCTGCTCATTATCGGCAAGCGCCTGAACACAAGATACCCGCAGCCCACGAGGATGCCTTCGCGGCCTGGCGCTGGATTGTCGAATTTGCCGCGAGCCTCGGCGGCGACCCGCGCAGGATTGCGGTGATGGGCGAGAGCGCCGGCGCAAACCTCGCCATCAACGTGGCGATCCATGCGCGCGATGCCGGGCTGCAGGCGCCACTGCATCAGGCGCTGATCTATCCCGTCGCGAGTAACAACATCGTCTCGATCTCCTATGAAGAGAATCGCAACGCAAGGCCCTTGAACAAGAAAATGATGCTGTGGTTCGTCCAGAACGTGATCAATGACGAGGGCGATCTGAGCAACCGGTTGATCGACGTGGTCAGCGCGAATCTCTCGAGATTGCCGCCTACGGTGGTGGTCACCGCAGGCATCGATCCGTTACGCTCTGAGGGCGAAAAGCTCGCCGAGAAATTGCACCATGCCGGTGTCGCCGTCGAGCACCGTAATTATCAAGGGGCGACGCATGAGTTCTTCGGCATGGCGGCGGTGGTTCAAGCCGCCCGCGATGCCCAGACCTTTGTTTCGCTTGCGCAGCGCCAGGCGTTTGGGGGCGTGCCGCTTGAAAGGGAGCCGTGATTAACGGCCGCTATATTCTGGCTGACGCCTTGCAGAAAAAGCGGCGACCCCTTCGGCCGCATCGTCGGTAAGGAGTAAATTGCGTTGCAGTTCCGCCTCTTTGGCCAGACCTTGTGACATGGGGAGTTCGAAACTGGCAAGAAGCGCTTGCCGGGCTGCGACCACTGCCAGGGGACCATTCTTGACAATCCGGTTTGCGATTATGAGCGCAATGTATTCGAGCTCCTGCTTTTCGACCAGATCTGTGATCAGCCCGCATCTCAAAGCGAAATCGGCACCTATCTCATCTCCGGTCATGATCATTCTCATCGCAACACCAAGGCCTACGATTTTGCCGAGTCGCTGCGTGCCCCCACCCCCTGGCAGAATTCCCCACCTTACTTCTGGTAGGGCGAAGCGCGCGGCGCGCGTTGCGATACGGATGTCACAGGCTAGAGCCAACTCCAGGCCTCCCGCCACACAAAATCCATCGATTGCAGCAATTGTCGGTTCATGTTCGAACGTAGCCGCCTCAGTGTTACGTTCTGCGAAACTACAGTGGGCGCCTAGCCAGATTGGCGTACGGAGAGGCAGATTTGTTCGACGCGCGGGATTCGTACCTTTGCGCATCTGGAACTCGACGGGCAGAATGTGGTCAGCACCAGTGTCACCTGGCACGATGGTGAATGTCCGGATGCTTCTCTTGAAGCCAGTTGAAGGTGCGTGTTTCTCAAAGGAGATTGCAATGACCGAGCTTGTAACATGCCTGTGGTTCGATGAAGGCAGAGCGCGTGAGGCGGCGGAATTTTACGCCGCTACCTTTCCCGATAGCCATGTGGGTACAGGCCATCCTTCCCCTAAGCCAGGGGTCGGGCATGACCCGGAATTGACGCTTGAGTTCACTGTGCTAGGCCGGCCCTTCGTAGGACTGAACGGCGGCCCCAACTTCAAGGCGAATGAGGCAGTAAGTTTCATGGTCCTGACTGATAGCCAGGAAGAGACCGACCGATATTGGGGAGCCATTACCGGCAATGGCGGAGCTGAAGCACCATGCGGCTGGTGCAAGGACCGCTGGGGCTTTTCGTGGCAGATCACGCCCAGGCGGTTGCTCGAACTCGTCGGCGGGTCGGATCGTGATGCCGGAAGGCGTGCGATGGAGTCGATGATGACCATGAAGAAGATCGATATTGCCGCGATAGAACGTGCGGCGGCGGCAGAGTAAGGGCTGCACGGAGCGCATACCGCTTTCTCTGTGTCAAAAACACGACAGCATCCAGAAATGTAGTTTACTAACCCGTTACAAGTCGATATGTTTCGCTCGATACGACGAGGCCGCGATCGCTCGCCTCTCTGGTCACGATTTCATGCATCAAGCAATGCCACGAAAGTCGGGGGAATTTCGTCGCTCCGGCATCGGAGCTGAAACCTCGGCTGGTCTCACGAACACTACGCTGTGCGTGAGTCGCCGGATCTATGCATTATCAGTTTTACGGTTCAACTTCGCAGATTTGTCTGCGCAGACGACCCTTCGCTGGACAACAACGTGACGCCGCTCGAAATCGAGGTGTGATTCAGCACCGGGCGGAGCCATGTCTGCATCTCTTGCGCAAATTTCAACTAGGCCTCGTCGCCTCTATCTGGTGCGACAAAGATGGTCACATAAAATCAGGATGACTAATGAAAAAGACGATTCTCGCGGCTGCGGTGCTCGGCAGCTTTGGCGCAACGGCGCACGCGCAAAGCAGCGTTACGCTGTACGGCCTGATTGACGCGGGTATCACCTACGTAACGAATGCTGCGACGCCCTCCGGACATGATCATCTCGTGAAATACGGAGACGGCGTCACGCAAGGCAGCCGATGGGGCATGCGCGGTTCCGAGGACCTCGGTGGTGGCCTGAAGGCAATCTTCGTGCTGGAAAGCGGTTTTAGCAGCGGCGACGGTACGCTCGGCCAGGGTGGCGGGCTGTTCGGCCGTCAAGCTTACGTTGGCCTCGCGCAAGACGGTGTCGGTTCGGTGACGTTCGGTCGGCAGTATTCGTTCTCGACCGACTATATCGGTGGCAACTACACGATGGGTAGCCAGACCGCAGCGGGCAACTACGCCTTTCACATCAACGATGTGGATCAATTGACGTCGAGTCGCATCAACAACGCGGTGAAGTTCAGTAGCGCCAATTTTGCCGGCCTTACGTTCGGTGGCATGTACGCCTTTTCGAATCAGGCGGGTGCGTTCGCCGGATCGCCGACTACGACCACGGGCGGCGTCACGACGCAGGGCTCGTCGAGCACGTACAGTTTTGGCGCAAACTACGCGCAAGGTCCGGTCGGTATCGGCGCTGCGTACACTAATATCCGCTTCCCAAATGGTGCGACGCCGGCGTTCAGCGTCAGTATGGCGAACGTGAATACGGGCGGATTGCGCGACCTCGAAACGTTTGGCGTCGGTGCGCGATACACGATTGCCGCTGGCCTCGTCTGGGCGAACTGGACGCACACGGAGTTCGAACCCATCACCGGCGCGACGTCGAAGCTGAACAACTATGAAATCGGCGGCAAGTATCAGTTCACGCCGGCTTGGAGCGCGGGCCTTGGCTACACGTTCTCCAAGCTAGACGACAACTTCGAGGGCAAGTGGCACCAGGTCAATGGCATGGTCGATTATGCGCTGTCGAAGCGCACTGACGTCTACGTGCTCGCGATCTATCAAAAGGCATTGGGCAGCAACACAATCGCTGGGCGCAACGTGCCGGTGCAGGCGGAGATCGGTTCGAGTTCCAGCTTTATCGGCAATTCCGGTACGGGCGCGACCAACCAGTTCGCCACCCGCATTGGTCTGCGTCACAAGTTCTAAGCGCCGGGGAGCGCCGCATCGTCCGATCGCGGCGCTCTGTCGATCAGTCTCTCGCTATCAAAACCATGCCACCTGTGCGACGATCTACGCGAGCCAGTGCAGATGGCTTGGTGCCGGCAAAAATGTCGGCACCGGTTGAGACGCGCGAATGATTGTTTTCTCAATCTGAATCCCGGAGGGCCTGTGAAGCTTCGCTCGTTTGGACTCACAAGAGGCCGCTGGGCTATGTCTTTCAGGAAGCCAGTCTGTTCCCGCACCTGAGAGTCACGGGCAATCTGCGCTATGGGTTGAAACGCATCGCGCCTGGCGCGCGCAGAGTCGACCTCGCGCAAGTCGCAGAGCTGCTCGGCATTACTCATTTGTTGCAGCGCATGCCAGCGGCGCTTCCCGGTGGCGAGCGACAGCGTGTGGCCATTGCACGCGCGTTGCTTACGAGTCCGCGCCTGCTCATCCTCGACGAGCCTCTCGCGTCGCTCGACCAGAAACGCAAGCTGGAGATCCTGCCTTATCTTGAGCGCCTTCACGATGAACTCGACATCCCCGTTCTGTATGTCAGTCACGCGCTCGAGGAGGTCGCGCGCCTGGCCGATCATCTGGTGCTGCTGGAAAACGGCCAGGCGCGCGCTAGCGGACCTATTGCCGATACGCTGGCAAGACTCGACTTGCCACTCGCGATGGCCGACGACGCATCGGTCGTGATCGAAGGTACGGTCGCGGGCCATGATCCCGACTACGGGCTTTTGCAGCTCAATCTGCGTGGAAGCCGGTCGTCCCTCCGGGTGACGCACCCGGCGCTCCTGGCGGGCAAGCCGATGCGCATCGTCGTCAGGGCACGCGACGTCAGCCTTGTCCTCGGCAACGAGCAGCAAAGCAGCGTTCTCAACGTATTGGCGGCGACGGTTAGAGAAATCGCCGCCGCCCCGAATCCGGCGCACGTTCTGGTGCGCCTTGATATGGACGGTATTCCGCTCCTGGCTCGCGTAACGCGTTATTCACACGATCAGTTACAGCTCGCGGTCGGAAAGCGATTGTGGGCACTGGTCAAGGCGGTATTGCTGCTAACCTGAAGAGGCCGAATGCGCTGCAGTCTGCGAGGGCATATTACGGCGTGCTGATGAATTGTCGAGTCGCGTTTGTTCGCTCGGCGTCATCCTCTATGCACGAATGCCAGCGCGATTGTGTTGCCCAGTTCGTCGGCGACGCGGGCGCGGGCCGATGTGCCCGGCGCTGCGAGCAGCGTGAACTCGACATCGGGAGGATCAGAAGGTTTTGCGCAAGCCGATTGCAGCACCAACGTTGTTGGTCCGGCCAATGTTGTCAACAGCGCCGGTCGCCGGGTTGGTTGTACCCGGGTAGTCGGCGGCAAACGCGCCGTTGCCGCGCGCGAAGTCCACGGTGCAGTACACCTCCGTGCGCTTTGTGAACGAGTATTCGGCCAGAACGGTAGCGGAGTAGTTAATACCGTTGCCGAGCGTGCCGTCGAGCATTTCGGCATTGCGGGTGTGACCATAGTAGCCGGCGAACGTGAACAGCAGGGGGCGTGTTGCCTGCCAGTTGGCGCCAATGTAAAGCGTATCGTCAATGCGGTTCGGGCTGCTGCCCGGCAGTGTCGGTGCGCCAGCTTGCTGCATGTCAACGTCGGTCGTGCCAGTCTGATCTTGCGCGTGCAACCAGCCGGCCAACAGGCGTATCGCAGGCGTTATCTGGTATGCACCGCTCACGTGCACCATATTGATCTTTGCGCCGTTGACCAGGCTGCCGTCCGCGGTAGACACAGAGGTTTGCTGGAAGCCTGCATCGAGCGATGCGGGGCCGAGCACATACGTTAGTTCCACGCCATACGTGCTGCCGAGGCCCATTGCGCCAGCCTGGTTGCCAAAGCCGTAGAGTGCATCGATGGTCAGACCATTAAACGTTATGGTGTACTTGACCGAGTTGTTGACTTCAAGATACGGGCCTATGCCGTTCCATACCCAACTGTCTTGCCAGTAGTCTCCCACCGTCAACGGGTCAAACACATCACCCATTGTGTCGTAGAGCGGCGCGTATTGGCGACCGAAAGTGAGCGTGCCGAACTTGTTGCTCGATAGACCAACATACGCCTGTCGACCGAACAACTCGTTTGGCGAACTCAATTTTCCGTCGAAGGCCGTGAACTGGTTTTCAAGGTGGAAGACCGCGGACAGGCCGCCACCCAGGTCTTCGCTGCCCTTCAAACCCCAACGGCTGTTGGTTTCCGGGCCAACCGTCATGCCGATCAGGTCTTTGCCATCTGGAGCAGCATTCGTCTGATACCGGATTGCCGTATCAACGAGGCCATACAGCGTTACCGAGCTTTGTGCGAATGTCGACGACGCTGCACCAGCGAAGAGTGCACCTGCTGCACTGGAAATCAGGATTCCCTTCATCTGGTGAGTCTCCTTTGGATGACTAATTATGTAAGCGGCTCATTCCATTCCACACTGGATCTCTGCGACTATGGCTGGAAGGATAGTCCTTCACTTTTTCTGTTTGTAGCCTTATGTGGGCGTCGTAGATGAAATGGTTGGATTTATGCAACATTCGCTTGCGGTGGGATTGTTCAGACGCTTGGCTGACTTCGGATCGGTGACCTGCAGTCATGCCGGCCGACGTGTGACCGGCTCTACGCGAGCCAGCGTTGTGTGGGCAAGCTGGATAAACTCTCCTGCAGAAAGGCGTATCGCGCAGCGATATGCCCCGGCCTTACTCGAACATGTCCGGCTGCTGTGCCACTAACTGATCATAAATCGTCTGGAAATGCAGCCAGCCGATAAGCGGGCGCAGCAGCGGCCGGAAAATTTTTTTTGGACGATTGGTCGAATTCCAGTCGGGCCGTTCGTCGACATAGAGAAGGCAGGCAATCGGCCCGCTAGAAAACCATTGCAGGAGAACTTATGACTCAGTATTTGGTTGCTATTCACCATCCTGACGACTACGACCCAGCCGTCGCAGAGGACGATGCGATGTCCCGTGATATCGATGCACTCAACGACGAGATGAAAGCTGCTGGTGTCAGGATTTTCGTTGGCGGCCTGCGCCCGGCAAGCAGCGCGAGGTCGCTGCGGGCGCAGCCCGATGGTGAGGTGCGCATCACCGACGGGCCGTATCTGGAGACCAAGGAGCACGTGGGTGGTTTCTGGGTGCTGGAAGCCGCTGACCTGGACGAGGCGCTGACATGGGGGCGCAAGGCCGCCGTCGCCTGCAGGGCGCCGGTCGAAGTGCGCCCGTTTTATTGACGGAGCTTCGGCGGGAGCAACTGAGCGGCATGGACGCAGCGCAGATCGAACCGCAAAAGCTCAAGCATGCGATGATGCCGAGCGGTACCTGCAAGCGCACTAGCAAACCCTGTCTGCCGCGTTCATACTCGCCTGCGGTGCACCTATCTCAGGATCAGGAGGAGCCATGTCCACTCAAGCAGCCGATAACGGCATCGTCACCTTGCCCACGCATCGCTCGGTAGACGAAGCCGCCGACAGACTCGCATCGCTGATCGAGGCGAAGCACATTCTCCTGTTCGCCCGCATCAATTTCGCGGCGGACGCGCAGAGTGCGGGCCTTGCGATGAATCCGTCGCAGTTGCTCGTGTTCGGCAATCCGCGCGCCGGGACGCCGCTGATGCAAGCCGTGCCGACTGCGGCGCTCGATCTGCCGCTCAAGGTGCTGGTGTGGCAGGACGACGACGGCCACGTCTGGTTCTCGTACACCGCGACGAGCTACCTGCAGGCGCGGCATGGGGCGCCTGCTGACCTGATGAAAGCCCTTGATGGCGTCGTGGCGCTCGTTCAAGCGGCTGCGGCCGACTGAGCTGGCAGAGACGTTAATCCGCGAGCCCCAAGCGCGTGCCTCAAGCGCGAGCGGACCGTTCCGCTAACGACGGCCGCTGCGGCCCCACACATAGCGCACCCAACGCTGCCACCGGCCCTGCGGCGGAGCGGACGCATGGTGGGCTGCCAGCTCAGCGCGATCGCGCTGGACGCTTTTCTGCACCTGTTCGTGGATCTGGCGCAACGTCATGCCGCCGGGTCCTTTCAGTTTGTCGGGATCGGCGTCGGGATCCGGGTCGGGATGATCTGTCATGGGAATGGTGGATTCCAGATGAGTCGACCTGATCTTGATCCAGATGCGCAGTCGCGGCAAGCATGCCCAAGCTTTCGTACGGGGCGCCTGCGAATCCGCAAGACTGGCACAATCGGGGTAATCTTCGAGCCGCCCGGGAATCCCAATGCCAGACCCCGCTTTACCTGCGCCGCGTATCGCGCCTCTGTTTGGGCTGTTTCCCTTCCTGCGCCCGTATGCCGGCCGCTGGGCGCTCGCGTTCCTCGCGCTGACGACGTCGGCGGGTGCCACGCTGGTGTTGCCGGTCGCGTTCAAATACCTGATCGACCGCGGCTTTGCCAGCGGCGACCGGACACACATCGATCGCTATTTCCTCGCGCTTTTCGCCGTTTCTCTGGTACTGGCCGCCGCCACGGCGCTGCGCTTCTACCTGGTATCGTGGCTCGGCGAGCGGGTCACGGCCGACTTGCGGCGCGCGGTCTACGACCACGCGCTGGAGATGAGCCCGCAATTCTTCGAGACCACCCAGACCGGAGAGGTCCTGTCGCGCCTGACGGCCGACACCACCTTGATCCAGGCGGTGGTGGGCACCAGCCTGTCCATGGGGTTGCGCAACTTCTTCCTGCTGACCGGCGGCGTGGCGATGCTGGTGGTGACGAGCCCTGTGCTATCCGGCTACATCATTGCCACGCTGGTTGTGGTGGTGCTGCCCATCGTCATCTTCGGACGGCGCGTGCGGCGCCTCTCGCGCGCCAGCCAGGACAAGGTGGCGAACGCGAGCGCGCTGGCGGGCGAGGTGCTCAATGCCATGCCGACCGTACAGTCGTTCACGCAGGAGCCTTTCGAGGCGCGGCGCTTTGCCGGCGCGGTGGAATCTGCCTTCGAGACCGCGCTCACGCGTATCCGGGCGCGCGCGTGGCTGACCGCAGTGGTGATCGTGCTGGTCTTCTCGGCTGTGGTGTTCGTGCTGTGGCTTGGAGCGCAGGCGGTGCTGGCCGGGCGCATGACGGCTGGCCAATTGTCCCAGTTCATTCTCTACGCGGTGTTCACCGCCGGCGCCGTGGGCGCGGTTGCTGAGGTGTGGGGCGATCTGCAGCGGGCCGCCGGTGCGACCGAGCGTTTGCTGCAACTGCTGGCGGCGCGCTCGCCAGTCGTGCAGGCCGGCACCACGGTCGCGCTGCCGGCGCGCGGAGACGGCATCCGCTTCGACGACGTGAGTTTCTCGTACCCGTCCCGCCCCGGCATCGCCGCGCTTGCCGGTCTCTCGCTGCATGTTCGGGCGGGCGAGCATGTCGCGTTGGTGGGACCCTCCGGCGCGGGCAAGACCACGTTGTTCCAATTGCTGCTGCGCTTTTACGACCCACAGGACGGCAGCATTCTGATTAACGGCGTCCCCACGCGGGACGTGTCGCTCGTCGACTTGCGCCGGAAGATCGGCGTCGTGCTGCAGGAGTCGGTGATCTTTTCGGGCAGCGTGTTCGACAATATCCGCTATGGCGCGCCCGACGCGACATTCGCGCAAGTTCAGCAGGCTGCGGCAATGGCAGCTGCGGCGGGCTTTATCGAAGCCTTGCCGCAAGGTTATGACACGTTTCTCGGCGAGCGCGGCGTGCGGCTGTCCGGCGGACAGCGTCAGCGCATCGCCATCGCCCGCGCGATCCTGAAGAATCCGCCCATCCTGCTGCTCGACGAGGCCACCAGCGCGCTCGATGCCGCCAGCGAACGGCTGGTCCAAACGGCGCTCGACAATGCCGCACAGAACCGCACCACGCTGGTGATTGCGCACCGCCTCGCGACCGTGCAGCAAGCCGACCGCATTGTCGTGCTGGAGCAAGGGCGCATCGTCGCGCAGGGGCGTCACGCCGAGCTCCTTCTGAGTTCGCCGCTTTACGCGCAGCTTGCTGCTCTGCAGTTCGGAGACCCGCTCGCGCAGACCGTGCCACACGGAGCAGTGCACGATCAGATCGACTCTGCCTGAAGCGTGAAGCAAAGCCCTTTCGGCGCTGGGCCGCTGACGGCTTCGCGATGACCTGGAGGTGTTATCAGAACCGTTCAACCCTGAACGGCCGCGGGTCCACTACGGTCTCCTCACCGGTCATCATCTCGGCGATCAGGCGGCCGGTTACGGGGCCTAGCGTCAACCCGTGATGTGCATGGCCAAACGCGAACCACAGTCCCGAATGATTTTTCGCTGGCCCGATGATAGGCATCATGTCGGCTGTGCAGGGGCGCGCGCCCATCCAGGCTTGCTCGTCGAGACGATTTCCCAACGGAAACAGCGTGCGCGCGACCGGCTCGACCGCAGCGAGTTGCGTGGGCGTCCTGGGTGCACCGATATGGGCGATTTCCGCGCCCGTCGTCAGGCGGATGCCGCGTGCCATGGGAGCCAGCACATAGCCCTTCTCGGCGTCCAGGATCGGATGATTCAGGCGGGCCGCCGCGTGGGATGCATAGTGCATGTGGTACCCGCGTTTGACGGCGAGCGGCAGACGGTAACCGAGCCGCGAACTCACGCGGCTCGACCACGGTCCCAACGCAACCACCGCCGATGCAGCCGTGATCGTTGTTCCGGCCTGCGTATCGACTTCCCAACCCTCGCGAAGCGAGTCCGCATCGCCGATGAAAAACCGACCACCCAGCGCTTCGAAATACTTTGCGTAGGCGGTGACGAGCGCGTTCGGATCGCTCACGGAGTCGGATTGCGGATAGTGCAAGCCGCCGGACAAGGTTTTGGCGAGACTGGGTTCCGCGCGGTGCAGGCCGGCGGTGTCGAGCGATTCGAACGCGACGCCATATTCGCGGTGCCACAGTTCAGCGAGCCGGATTTCCGCGTCGCGTGCCGCGTCGGTGCGAAACACCTTGATCCAGCCGATCGGCCGCAGCAGCGCGCTCGCGCCAGCATTCGCAGCGAGCGTGCGGTGCTCGCTGATGCACTGTTCGATCAGTGTCGAGTACGACTTCGCAATTGCCGCGTGTTTTGCCGGATGAGAATTGCGCCAGTATTGCCACAGGAACGGTGCTGCCTCGAGCATCGCATTGGCATGGTAGCGAACTTCCGGCGACCGGTTGCGCGCGTAGCGAAGCAGGGTGCCGAGGTCGCGTGGCAACGCATAGGGATAAACGCCTTCGCGCTGGATCAGTCCGGCATTGCCGAACGAAGTCTCGTTGCCGGGCAGCTTGCGGTCCACTAGCGCGACCTGGCGTCCGCGCTTTTGCAGATGCACGGCAACGCACACGCCTACAATGCCCGCGCCGAGCACGACGGTATCGAAGTTCAATCTGGTCATGAGCTTACAGTTGCCGTTTAGGCGAGAAATGCCGTGACTGCGGAAGGATGAAATCGACGTAACTTACCATACCGCCCGTACTCGATCACAAGCGGGTTGGCAGCTGTTTAAGGCGGGCGTGCAGGGTGTACGGAACTTTATGAGGAGTCCGACGCAAATCAGCCCCGTAGAGAATGGGGCGAGCTGGACGAAGTACCGCGGTGCTTGCCTGGTGAAGGGCGAATTTTTCCAGACGGCTCCGCCCGCTTCCTGCGGCTGGAACCCCTATGCCGGGGTCGCCGACGAATCAGAACGGTTTTCGCTTGCACCCCGGCAATCCAGAAATCGCCAGATGCAATCGCAACTCGCGCCGATCAGAACGCGCGAAAACGACGAGCCGCAGGCGACGCAACGGTAATGCTCAACTGCGGGAACACCGCACAGTTCGCCTACGCCGAGCAGCGCCATTTCACACAACTGGGTTGAAGCAGGGCGGCCATGAAGGTCCGAACATGATTTGCAGGTCTGCATTCTGCGCTCCGGTCGGGCTGTCAACCTCAGACTAGCACGACGCCCGAATGCTGCAAAGATTTTGCCGCATTCGATTGGCGAATCGGTCGAAATTGCTGATGTTTCGATACCGTGGGGCCGGTTCCATGAGGCCCGGGAAAAGGGCGCAATTGGGGCGCAAAAGAGTTTGCGCAGTGTGGCGCGCGTATTTCGATGTTACGGTGGGCATTCCGTTGCCTCAGACGAGTCCACTACGCGGTCGAGCGGATTCGGATACGCACGCGATTGCATTTCGGCCAGCCGGCTCAGCGTGCGCGACAGATCGTGGGCGCCTTCGAGACCGTTGAGCGCCGCGGCGATGGGCTTATCGGAGCAAATGAACAACGCCCGCTTACGGTCATAGAAAATGTCGACCAGCCACACGAAGCGCTGCAGCGTATGCGGCTTTGCGAGCCAGTGCGTGTCCAACTGGTCGATGACCAATCCCTGCCAGCGCTCGGCGAGGTCCAGATAGTCGAGGTGCGAGCGGCTTGCGACGCACAGCTCCTCGAAACTCGCCCACAGCAGTGACGCGCCTGCGGCCTGCGCGTTGAGCGGCCGTCCGGCCGCAGACAGCGTCTGCGGATATAACGCGTCTTCGCCTTCATATAACAGGAAGATGCGCAGCAGTTGCTCGTGCGTCACCGCGTCGAGCGGCGCGAAAAAGTGGGGACGTTGCGCCGGTTCGGCGCTAAAACGATAGTCGCGCGCGCCGTCGAAATGAACCACCGTGAAATGCTGCTCGATCCGCTCGATCGTCGGCTCGAAACGCTCGTGATATTCCTGATTCGGCAGCAAGCCTCGCGGCGCGTAGTTCGATGTGAGCGCGATGCGCGTGCCGAGTTCCAGCGCGACATCGAGGAAGCGGCCGATCAGAAACGCATCGGCAATATCGTGGACATGGAATTCGTCGAAGCACAGCAACGCGATGCCGTCGAGCCATTGCCGCGACACCGAGCCGAGCCTGTCGTCGCCGCGCGGTTCGTTGACGAGGCGCCGGTTCATCTCGCGCAGGAACTCGTGGAAATGGATGCGTAGCTTCGCGCACTCGGCCAGTTCGAAGACGGTATCGACCACGAGGCTCTTGCCGCGTCCCGGCAAACCGTAGCAGTAGACACCCTGTGCCGCTCGCGCGGCGCCGGGCGGTTTGCGCTGCGCCGTTGTGCCGAGCAGGTCCAGTAGCGCGGCAATCGCATGGCGCTGGCTGGCGTCCGGCACGATCGCGCGGGCTGCGAGGGTGCTCACGACGTGAGCTTCGTCGATCATGGTGCTGCGACTCCGCAAGAGATAGAGAAGGTTCGGGCAACGGACGCGTCCGGCGCGACGCCTATCCTGCCACAGCTTGATTCCTCTGCGCTTTGGTCGAGGGGGTGAGGGTTTACGTGGAGCACGTTTACTTGAAAAATCAAGTATAGTCAGTCACATATATTTGAAAAATCAAATATCGGCTGTCCACAATGAACCCATGTGATGCCCCTCGTCTTCCTTTCGCAGATGAGGTTGCGACGCCTTGAACTGGAGCAGATCAATGAGAAACAAGATTGCGCTTGAAGAACACTTTGCGATCGACCTGACTATCGAGCAGTCCAAAATTTATGCGCCTGCCGCCGTTTGGGAAATGCTGAAGTCCAATCTGATGGACATTGAGCAGCAGAGACTCGAGCGGATGGAGCAGGGCGGAACCGAGTACTCAATCTTGTCGCTCAACTCGCCCGGCATCCAGGGTATCCCTGACATCAAACAGGCAATTGATGTCGCGAGACGGGCCAATGATGTCCTCGCAGAACATGTTGCCCGCCATCCGTTGCGTTTGGGTGGATTTGCCGCGTTGCCGATGCAGGACCCCGAAGCTGCGGCGCGTGAACTCGAGCGCAGCGTGAAGGATCTCGGGTTCCATGGCTTTATGGTGAATGGCTTTTCCCAGCTGGGCGATGTGGAAAATGTCGTGTACTACGACGCCCCGCAGTACACCGATTTCTGGGCGAACGCGGCGGCGCTCGGCAAGCCTTTCTATATGCATCCGCGGGATCCATTGCCGTCCCGTGAACCGATCTACGACGGCTTTCCATGGCTGACCGCGGCGACCTGGGCGTTCGCCGTTGAGACGAGTATTCATGCACTGAGACTGATGACGTCAGGTCTCTTCGACCGCAATCCGGGGTTGCAAATGATTCTCGGCCACCTCGGCGAGGGGATTCCGTTCAACGTTTGGCGTGTCGACCACATTCTCCAGAAAGCGCCACGAGGACTGCCCTGCAAGCGCAGCGTGGGCGAATACCTCAGGGAGAACGTCTACGTCACTACCAGTGGGAATTTCAGAACGCAGACGCTTCTGTCCTCGATGCTGGAGATGGGCAGTGACCGAATCATGTATTCGGTCGACTATCCGTTTGAAACGCATGACGAGGCGTCTCAGTGGTTCGACACATGCTCAATCAGCGAAACCGATCGCGTGAAGATTGGACGGGAAAACGCACGACGCTTGTTCCGTCTCGATTGATACAAGGAAAAGGAGAAGTCGGATGTCCACGATTGAACTGGCGCCAGCAGACGTGTGGCGCAACAAGATCTATAGCGGCGGGTGGAAAACCGGAGGCGCGGGTACGATCCCGGTGACCGAGAAGGCGACCGGTGCGGAAATTGGGGCGATTGGTTGCGCGTCGGCTGCTGACGTGTCAGCCGCCGCCGCGATCGCAACAGATGCGCAACGCGCCTGGGCCGCGACGCCAGGGCCTCAGCGAGGCGATGTTTTGCGCGAGGTCGTTCGTTTGTTAGAGGTCCATAAAGACGAGATCGCCCTTCAGATCGTCAGGGAGAGCGGCTCGATACGGCCGAAGGGACAACTGGAGGTAAAGCTGGCGATACGTGAGATCCTGGAAGGCGCGGCGTTAGCCAGCCAGCCAACCGGGGTGATCACGACCAGCGACGTGAAGGGGCGGCATAGCGTAGCGCGCAGAATTCCAATGGGCGTGGTCGGGGTCATTACTCCGTGGAATTCCCCGTTCATCCTGGCGGCGCGAGCCATCGCACCGGCGCTTGCCACCGGCAACGCAGTGATACTCAAGCCCGACCCTCAAACGCCGGTCAGCGGCGGCGTCCTGTATGCGCGGCTATTCGAGGTTGCGGGGTTGCCCGAGGGGCTGTTCCATGTCCTTCCCGGTGGCGCGGAAACCGGTGACGCACTGGTCCGGGACCCACTTGTCAACATGATCAGCTTCACGGGATCCACGCGGGTCGGGCAAGCGATTGGCGCCGTAGCGGGCGGCCTGCTCAAGCGGGCAAACCTCGAGCTTGGCGGCAAGAATCCGTACATCGTGCTGGATGATGTCGATGCCGAAGCCGCGGCGAGTGCGGGGGCATGGGGGGCGTTTTTGCATCAGGGCCAGGTCTGCATGGCCGTGGGGCGGCATCTCGTTCATGAAAGCATTGCTGACGCCTACATTGAATGCCTCGTCCGGAAAGCCGAGGCGCTATCGGTTGGCGATCCGTTCAAGGGCGATGTTCATCTCGGCCCCATCATCAATGAACGCCAGGCAGCAAACGTCGATCGCATCGTAGCCGACTCTGCAAGCAAGGGCGCGAAGATTCTCGCCGGTGGGTCCCGCGACGGGCTGTTTTTCAAACCGACAGTCATGGTCGACGTCGCGCCAGGAATGCCTGCGTTTGAGGAAGAGATCTTCGGTCCCGTTGCCGCAGTGACTGTGTTCAAGAACGATGACGAAGCGGTTTCGTTGGCTAATCAGAACCGTTTCGGCCTGGTCGCGGCAGTGGCTTCTTCCAATTTGCGCCGCGCCCAGCGGATTGCGGACCAACTGCATGCCGGCATTGTCCACATCAATGATCAGACGATCATGCACGAGGTGTTTGGGCCAATGGGCGGTCTGGGTTTGTCCGGCAACGGACATAACTACAGCACGCTGACCAACGCGGACCAGTTCACGGAATGGCAGTGGGTGACGAGCCGCGAAAGCCTTCCTGCTTATCCGTTCTAGTGGACGTGCTCAAACGGAGCGAGGTGCAAAATTGACCCCCTGTACTGCGCAGCTAGCGGAAGAGACGCATGCTTCGATCGTCAACATTGGCGCGTTGATCGATAGCCAGCCACTGAGCACCTTCCAGAAATGGATCATGGTGATGATCGGTTGCTCGGTGGTGATGGATGGGTTCGACGTGCAGACAATGGGTTTTGTCGCGCCCGCGATTGTCCGCGCGTGGGGCATCAACCCAGCCGAGCTCGGCCCCATTTTCGGTGCCGGCTTGCTGGGGATGCTCGCGGGCTCCATCGTTCTCGGTGCTATGGCCGATCGAGTGGGGCGCCGGCCGGTGTTGATCGGAGCGACCATTTTCTATGGGGTATGCATGCTCGGTACCACCCTGGTTCAGAGCGTGCCGGAATTTCTTGTCATTCGTTTCCTGACCGGTTTTGGCATCGGCGGCGTGATGGGTAACGCTATCGCACTGGTCAGCGAGTACAGTCCGCAGAAACATCGGGCGTCGCTGATGACATGGGTCTCGTGTGGCTTCACGGGTGGGGCCATTGCCGGAGGGCTTCTCTGTGCAACCTTGCTCCCGTCGCTGGGCTGGAGGTCGGTGTTCCTCGTTGGGGGTATCTTGCCGCTGGTCATTGCCCTCCCGATGGCCAGGTATCTGCCAGAATCGCTCCAACTGCTGGTGGTCAAACAGCGCAGCCCGGAAAGGGTCGCCCAGTGGCTTGGGCGAATCGCGCCGAACGTCCAGCTCGGGCCAGGAACCCGCTTTGTCGTTCACGGGCAGTCGCAAGCGAAGGCCTCCGTTGGCGAGCTGTTTCGTCATGGCCGCAGCACCACCACGCTATTGCTATGGGGTATCAACTTCGCGAACCTGCTCGATCTCTTCTTTCTGTCGAACTGGCTTCCGATGCTTTCCTTGCGAGTCGGACACGCAGTGTCGACGGCTGTGCTCATCGGCACCTCATTGCAGATCGGCGGTACTGTGGGTGCGCTGCTGATGGGCCCGTTGATCGACCGCTTCGGCTTCTATCGTGTCCTGGCGCTCAGCTTTCTGGTGGCGACATTTTCAGTATCGTCCGTCGGTCTTCCTGACCTATCAACGGGATTGCGCTATGCCGTCGTGCTGATAAGCGGAATCTGCATTGTGGGTGGGCAACCAGCGGTCAATGCGTTGACCGCGACGCTCTATCCAACCTCGCTGCGGGCCACCGGGGTTGGCTGGAGTCTGGGTATTGGCCGGGCGGGTTCAATAATCGGTCCTGTCGTGGCCGGACAACTGATCAAGCTGCAGTGGTCGAATACCGCGCTGTTTGTTGCGGCTGCAGTACCCGCACTAGCGTCGTGTCTGATGATTGTTCTCCTCAGCCGCGCTGCGGGGCGAATTCGGATCGATTGCGTCGATTGCTAGCGGATTACGACGGCAAATTCAGAAAGACGTGCTCGACCAATAATTTAGTATTACTAACGTAGATGGTTTGTGTGATGGCGAGAACACCTGCATGGGCGCAGGGCAACGCCAAACGGCAACCGAATTTGGAGGGGACATGATTGAAGAACGCGACCTCATCGTCACGATGCGGGACGGCACTCGTCTCGCGGTCGATGTCTATCGACCGGAGGGGAAGGGGAAGTATCCGGTGCTCTATGCATCGGCTCTGCACAACAAGGATCTTCAGGGCCCAGACATTGCCGACGTGTTGCCTTCGCAACCCGCGCATGCGCCGTTGTGGTTTGGCCCGATAGAAGCCGGTGACACGCGCCGCTTTATTGCCAATGGCTATGTGCACGTTATTGCGCAGCCGCGGGGCTCGGCCAAGTCGGAAGGGCACTATGGCGAAGAGAACACCGATCATTACGACATGATCGAGTGGATCACTCAACAGCCGTGGTCGGACGGCAAAGTCGGGATGGTTGGTATTTCGGGTTTTGCGGGGGAGCAATGGCGCGCGGCCACGCAAGGACATCCCGCGCTCAAGGCGATCTTCCCTTACGACGCTTGTAGCGCATATGGAGGCATGTTCGGGTTTCGGGATTTTAATCCGGGCGGCGTCATTCATACGTTTCCCTACTTGCTTGACGTCTTCAGCACGGTGCACGAGTCGCGCGGCGTCCCAGGGCCGCTCCCGGATGAGCAGGAAGCGCTGTGGCGCTCGGCCATGCAAAATCCCGACTACAAGATGTACATCAACCTCTACAACATTCTGACGCAGAAGGGTCAGCGCACCTGGGTGATGTACCACATCATGACGAACCCTTGGGAGCCAGACGGGACCGTCGAGCGGGCCGAGGAAATCTTCAAGTCGATCAAGGTCCCGTTCTATACGGGGTCCGGTGCTTATGCGTACACATACAAATTGCATTGGCTGGGTGCTCAGCACTACTTCGGAAACGTCAAGCAATCGCGCAAGTTGATCTTTACCGGGCCGGCCCATCTGGAACGGCCTTTCCATCAGTACCACGACGAGGTCATCCGTTGGTACGACTACTGGCTCAAGGGTATTGACACCGGCATCATGGATGAACCCCCGGTTCGTTACTGGGTCATGGGGGCCAACGAATGGCGCACGGGTAGCGACTGGCCCCTGCCCGAAACGCAATGGGTCAAGTATTACCTCGGTGGTTGGGAGCAGCTTTCCATGGACGTACCCCGACCCTCGGCGGAGGTCGGCAATGCGCATCGGGAGCCGGATGTCTTTACGCAAATGCCGCTCAAGAAGACCACCAAGGTCGAGCGGTTGCGTTATATGACTGAGCCACTCCCCCACGACGTGCTGGTGGCGGGTCCGATCTCGCTCACGCTCTACGCAGAGATTGATCAGCCGGACACGAACTGGATCGTCGTGCTGAAGGACGTGGGGCCGGACGTCTCGGTCGTTACCGCACGCGCCGGTGAACGGACGGTTCCGCAGACGTTGCCGGAACGCGAACTGACCCGTGGTTGGTTGAAGGCGTCGTACCGGGCAACGGATCCTGATCGATCCAGGCCCGCAGAACCCTTCTACAAACTGACGAAGGCTTCGATCGAACCGGTTACGCCCGGCGAGATCGTCAAGTATGAGATCCAGGTGCTGGCGACGGCCAACCAGTTCAAGGCCGGCCACCGAATTTGCGTCGAAATCTGCAGTCTTGACGTGCCTACGGGAACGGGCGCGATGACCGACGTCGAGTACATCCCTTATCACGTATGCAGTAGCAATACGGTCACTCACAAGATTTACCGCGACGCCGACCACCCTTCACATTTGCTGCTTCCCATCATTCCGTTGAATGCATCGTCATCCTGAGTATCGGATCCTTGAAGGGCGTCGGTGACGCCCTGTGTATTTGACCGACAACATGAGGTTTTCCAATGAAAAGCATACGTTTTGAGCGCGAAGGGAAGGTCGGGAATATCGTACTGGCGAATCCGCCCTACAACCGGCTTGATCTGCGCTTTGCCCAATGTCTGCGCGAGGCGGTTCGCGAGGCGAGTGAAAGCGATATCCGGGTGCTCGTCGTGCGCGCAGAGGGACCGCATTTTAGTCTCGGCGGCGAGGTTCGCGAATGGCCCGGTAAGGACCTGAACTGGTTCCGCACGTTCGTAGCGGAAGTCAACACGTCGTATCGGGCGATCGAGGCCTTGCGTGTTCCGACGGTGGCCGTGGTGCAGGGCCTGGCATTCGGTGGCGGGCTTGAACTTGCCCTGAGTTGCGACTTTATCGTGGCGGCGACGGATACCGTCTTTCGATGCGTCGAGGTAACGACCGCGATGCTGCCCATCGCAGGTGCGCTGCAGCGACTGGCTGAGCGCGTGGGGCGTGGTCGCGCGTCGCGCTTCGCCATGCTGGGTGAACCGTTTCTGGGGAGCCTTGCCGGCGAACTCGGGATTGCCACACACGTGGCAGAACCCGGTGAGCTCGAACGGGTCGCCAGCGAACTGGTGACACGACTTTCGGACGGTCCCACGCTTTCGTATGCGGCTACGCGCACCCTGCTCAAGACGTGGTCAAGTGGCGGCGTGGCGGGTGCCGATATTGCAATGCTGGATGTTTGCATGGGCCTGTACCACACGGAAGACGCCACGCGGGGCTTTGCCCACACAGCCGAAGCGTTCGACCGCGATGAGGAGCCTGGTGATCTTGTCTTTTACGGCAAGTAGCGGGAAACGTATGCAAACCTTACCCGGATCCCTTGCATCTAGCGCACCTGCCGATGGTGTTGCATACGTCCGCGGTGCGACGGATGTTCCATTGAGCGAATCGACGATCGGCGAGCTTCTGAAAGATACTGCGCAACGTTTTCCCGACCGGCAAGCTGTGGTGTTCCGCGAACAGGGTGTGCGCTGGACATGGAAGGAGTTTGACGAACGGGTCGATCGACTTGCCGCAGGTCTCTTGTCCCTGGGCATAGCAAAGGGTGATCGTGTCGGAATCTGGTCGCCCAATCGATCTGAATGGTTGCTCGCGCAGTTCGCTACAGCACGCATCGGTGCGGTTTTAGTCAACATCAACCCTGCCTACCGGGTTTCAGAGTTCGAGTATGCCTTGCGCAAGGTGCGCTGCAAAGCGCTCGTGACGGCGGAGCAATTCAAAACGTCGCAGTACATTTCCATGCTGCTCGACATTGCCCCAGAACTGACGTCGCAGCGAGCCGGCGATCTGCGTTGCGCGCGGTTGCCGGAACTCCGTACCGTGATATCCGTCGGTGATCCGGCCATACGGGGCGTGATGCCATTCTCCGCCGTGATGGAGAAGGGCGAGGCGATCCGGCGTGACGAAGAACCAACAACTATCGTGCTGTCGGCTCATGACCCGATCAATATTCAGTTCACGAGCGGTACCACTGGCAGTCCGAAGGGCGCTACGCTGACGCATCGAAACATCGTCAATAACGGGCGGTTTGTGGCAATGGCGATGAAGCTATCCGAAGCCGACTCGCTCTGCATTCCCGTGCCGCTCTACCACTGCTTCGGAATGGTTCTAGCCGTCCTGGCGTGCGTATCAGTCGGAGCGCAGATGGTCTTCCCAGGCGAAGGATTCGACGCCGGCGCGACCCTCGCGTCAATCGCGGAAGAGCGCTGTACGGCACTTCACGGAGTTCCGACGATGTTTATCGCAGAGCTGGAGCATCCGCAATTTGCTGCGTTTGATCTAAGCAGTCTGCGCACTGGCATCATGGCTGGCTCGCCGTGCCCCATCGAGACCATGAAGCAGGTGGTGGCCAAAATGCATATGCAGGAGGTCACCATTGCGTATGGAATGACGGAGACCAGCCCGGTATCGTTTCAGAGCGCAACCACCGACCCACTCGATAAGCGCACGACCACCGTCGGGCGGATTCAACCTCACCTCGAAGTGAAGATCGTCGATTCCCTTGGCGATACAGTGCCCGTTGGTGCAACTGGAGAGCTATGCACAAAAGGATACTCCGTGATGCTGGGGTACTGGGAAGATGAGGAAAAGACACGTGAAAGCATCGTCGACGGATGGAAGCACACGGGCGACCTCGCAACGATTGACGCCGACGGCTATTGCAATATTGTCGGCAGACTCAAGGACATGGTGATTCGCGGTGGCGAGAACATTTATCCTCGCGAGATAGAGGAGTACTTATTCAGGCACCCTAAGATTCAGAATGCTCAGGTGTTCGGCGTACCAGACGAAAAAACTGGGGAGGAGCTGTGTGCGTGGATTGTGCTTCGGCAGGGCGAGTATGCCAGCGAGCAAGACATCCGCGATTTTTGCCGAGGGCAGATCGCTCATTACAAAGTGCCCAAATATGTTCGCTTTGTCGATGAAATGCCAATGACCGTCACAGGCAAGGTGCAGAAGTTTTTAATGCGCGAGGAGATGATTCGGATTCTTGATTTGGGCGACAAAAAGACCGCCTGACATGGTCGGGCTCATCTCCGCCTTCTCCGGGGTCGCGCGGCCCGTACCGGCGTGCGAGAGACACGTCACCTGGTTGACTACTATGTCAACCAGGCTCGTCGTGCTGCACTGCTCACTCAGGCATGAAGCCGGCCTTACCTTCGAACATCACGGACCCGGCGATGTCTTTTTGCGCCTGCAGCGCGGCAAGACTCCGGCTATAGCCGGCTTCGAGCACCGCATAGGCATCTCCACCGAGGACGGTGCGCAGCGGCGGTTCCGGCATCTGGCTGATCGTATAGATGGCGTCGGCCATTTTCACGGGATCGCCTGAAGCGTTTGCGTCGCCGTTTTCCTCGATCCAGCGGCGCAGCTTGCCGACCGCGCTGTCCTTGTAGTCCTCGAGTTCCTCGGTCCAGCGAATATTGGCCACGAAGCCCGTCTTGATGGAGCCCGGTTCGATGATGATGGTCTTGATACCGAACGCCGCAACCTCCTGGCTCACCGCTTCGGCAAAGCCTTCAAGGCCGAACTTCGCGGCGTGGTACAGCGACCCTCCCGGGAAGGCGGCACGTCCACCGACGCTGCTGACATGGATGAACGTGCCGCGTTTCTTTGCGCGTAATGCACCGAGGAAGGCACGCGTGACGTGAATTGGCGCCAGCAGATTCAGCGCAATCTGCTGCTCGATTTCAGCCTCGCTCATTTCTTCGATCGCGCCGATCACGGCGCCGCCCGCGTTGTTGACCACGACGTCGGCATCGGGATGGCGCGCTGCGGCGGCCTGTACCTGTTCGCGATCGGTCAGGTCGACTGACTCCACCTTGAGCAGGTCCGGATAAGCTTGCTGCAGCGACTGCATTGCCTCGATACGGCGCACTGCAGCAACCACAGGATGCCCTTGGGCCAGTACTTTTTCTGTGAGCGCGAGCCCCAGACCGCCGGACGCGCCCGTGATGAACCACTTCTGACTTGACATGATGCCGTTCTCCTTACTGCATATGAGTGAGTACGCGCTCAATTATATCCGAGTTTTGGGATAGCTGCCCGTTTGCCGCAGGGTGGAGTCAAACAAGGTCGTCAAGCGCACCAGCGTTCTCATACAACTTGAGCAGCATGGTGCGGAGTGCCTGAACGTCACTTGCCGTCAAACCGGTGAGGATCACCGACTCGTGTTGCTGCGCGACAGGGACGATGCGCAGCGCCAATTCCACCCCTTTGTTTGTCAGGGCAATCCTGATCGATCGTCCATCCGTCGTGCTCTTCTCGCGTTTGACCAGGTCCTGGCTCGCAAGACGGTCAATGATTCTGGACAGCGCGGAAATATCCGACGTCGCATGCACCGATAGTTCAGACAAGGTCTGGTGTGGAACGTACAGCAGCGAGGCACAGACTCGCCACTCGCTGAGGTTTAGCCCAAACGGTTTCAGTGCCTTCGCGAACGCGTTTCCCATCCTGCCTCCGGCACGTGTCAACAGGAAAGGAATTGCCAGTTCGAGTTCTTGCGGTCGCTTGGGTGTCTTCATGGGTGTCAGTGGCCCGAGGGTTTACATCGGTACGTATATTTGAAAAATCAACTATACTCCAGCTACATAATAGTTGAAAAATCAAATAAATGCTAGCCGGGCGAACTCGGATAACTCCCTTCCAGAAGGAGCGGGGCGTCTTTCGTATCAGCCGCAGATTCTCGTGTCTAATGCCCGTTTTGCTCGGCGATGCTTTAGCGAGGAATGAGCTCGATTGAACGAGGGGTTAGTGGCTACGAAAAACTGGAATGCAATCATCTGATTTAATTAGTAATACATAATAAAAACCTGACTGTAGTGACGGATTCCGTGCGGGACTGATTCAATAATAAATCGCGCCAGGGATGAAAGATTCGGATCGAGACCTGGTGGTCATATTGCGATTTGTCCGGTCAGATTGAATCTGGAGTCCTGAATAGTCAGCTGAAGGGGAATCAAGTTGTGATGCAGCCACGAAGCTGCGGCCGGTAGGCAGCAGATGGAAAACGGAGATCAGATTTGGAAACTCAAGTCATCATTGTTGGAGCCGGACCGGTAGGGCTGACGCTTGCGATCGACCTTGGCAAACGCGGCATTGCGTGCGTGCTTGTCGAGCAAAAGGCGGAGCCCCAGTTTCTGCCGAAAATGGAGCGTTGCAACGCGCGGACCATGGAGATCTTTCGGCGGCTTGGACTTGCGGACCGTATCCGGGCCGCCGGCATGCCCGAGGACGTCCCTATGGACATCCAGATCATCCGTTCCATGACGGAGCCGCCGATCCTGCGCTTGCCCTATCCATCGGTGGCGGAGACTCGCGCGCTCACGCATGAGAGCCTTGACGGCAGCCTCCCACTCGAACCCTATCAGCTCATCTCTCAGTACACACTCGAACCGCTTCTGCTGGAGGTGGCCGAGCAATCGCCGACGGTCACGGTGATGCGCAGTACGACGTTTCTGGAATTCACTGAGCACGACGATGGTGTTCGGGTGGCGGTCAATGACGCCGACGGTGTGAGAAGAACGTTGCAGGCCGCTTACCTCGTGGGCTGCGACGGGGGAGCGAGCCGTGTACGTAAGCAACTGGGCATTCGTCTGGAGGGCGAGGGCGACATTGCGCGGCTGAGACAGGGCCTGTTCTATTGCGAGCAACTCTACGAGCGGCTGCCGATAAGCAACGGGCCGAGCCGGGGGCGGCACTATCTGGTGGCGGGCGGACCTCCTACTCTCATGATCATGCAGGACTCGACGCGGCACTGGACGGTCCATTCCGCCGTCGAGAGCGATGACGAGATGCGGCGGATGTTCGAGCGGATCATCGGTGTCGCGCTGCCCTACGAGATGCTGTATTGCGCGGAATGGCGACAGAACCTTCTACTGGCCGAACGCTATCGAGAGGGAAGGGTGTATCTCGCAGGCGACGCGGTGCACCTCGTGATTCCTACGGGCGGTCTCGGCATGAACACCGGCGTTGGCGACGCCACCGATCTTGCCTGGAAGTTGGCCGCCACGCTGCAAGGTTGGGGGGGCCCGGCGTTGCTCCCCTCCTATGAAGCTGAGCGGCGCCAGGTTGGCGAGCGGGTGGTCGGCGCATCGCGCTACGCGTCGCTTGGATACCGCACCTGGTTGACCGAGGTGCGCCCGGAGATCGGAGACGATACGCCCGCGGGGTCGACTGCTCGCGCCCACCTTGCGGAAGTGGCGAACGTCGAGCAACGCAAGTCGAACGAGATGATCGGCGCAGAACTGGGCTATCGATACGTGGATTCGCCCATTATTGACAATGTACCGGGAGGGCCGCAACACGATCTGCGTGCCTATCTTCCCACTACGTGGCCCGGTGCCCGCCTTCCCCATATGTGGCTCGCCGACGGAAGCGCCATCCAGGACCGGCTACGGTCGGAGCGCTACACGTTGATCGACATCGCGGGTGGGCATGATGCGCGCCCGCTTCTCGCCGCGTTCGAAGCGCTCGGCGCGCCGCTCGATGTGCTCGTGGTTGCAGATCCGGGGCTTCGCGCCGTCTATGAGCGGGACCTCGTTCTCGTGCGGCCCGACATGCATGTCGTGTGGCGCGGCGATCGGCTCCCGCAGGCCGTCGATGATCTCGCCGCGAAGGTGACAGGACATAGCACCATAAACCGCGCATCGGGTTCGGTCAGCAGCCGCTGACCGAACCGGCTGAATCGAATCGATATTCGGTCGGCCCACGCTGCAAGCTCGATGCGCGACGGCACAGGGGTGCCGTCGCCTTGAGATTTCGACAACATTGGAGACGAATAAATGAGTGCACGGTTGAATCGGGCCAGAGGTGACCATTCGTGGCACCGGCTATTTTGGTGGACGCTCTCAGCGCTTGCGGCATGTGCGTCGGACGTATCGCATGCGCAGAGCGCTGTCACCCTCTATGGGATCATCGATACCGGCGTTGAATACGTGACGAACGTCGGTCCTCATAAATCCAGTTCGGTGCACATGCCGTCTCTCACGGCCTCACTACCGTCACTGTGGGGCCTACGTGGCAAAGAGGATCTGGGCGGTGGTCTGAGCGCGGTTTTTGTATTGGAGTCGGGCTTTGCTCCAGCACAGGGCTCGCTGAATCAAGGCGGCCGTCTGTTTGGCAGGCAGGCCTATGTCGGGCTTGCGAGTCAGTGGGGGACGGTCACCCTTGGGCGCCAATATTCGCAAATCTTTTGGGCGGCACTAACGGGCGACACGCTGGCTCCGAATATCTATGCCGCTGCCGATCTGGACCCCTACTTGACCCAGCCGCGAGTTGATAATTCGATCACCTATACCTTCACGTCATCCGGACTCACCGCGGCTGCAACATATTCTTTTGGACGCGACGCGGTGGATAGTGCGCCGGCCGGAGGGTGCGCTGGCCAATCGCCCACCGATTGGCGGGCCTGCAAGGCGATGTCTGCAATGCTGAAATATGACTCTGGGAAATGGGGCGTGGCGGCGGCCTTCGATCGCAACTACGGTGGAGGCGGCACTGGCTCGCCGCTGCCACTTAGCTCGCAAACCGATACGCGTGCCCTGATCGATGGCTACGTGAAGTTCGGCACCGCGACTTTCGGCGCGGGATTCCAACACCGGATCAATCACGGAGAGCAGACGCCGACCGTTTTCGATGCGACCAGCAACTACTGGTGGCTCGGTGGATCCTATTTCCCCCGTCCGGATATTGCTCTTGACGCACAGTTCGGCCATATCACCGTGAGCAGCAACGACTCGGGAGGCTCTGTGATCGCAGCGCGCGCTATGTACTTCTTCTCCAAGTCCACTGCGGTGTACGTCACGGCAGGGCATGTGTTCAATCAGCGCAACGCAAATTTTTCGATTGACGGTGGCGTGATCCCGCCTACTTCGACGCCTTTGGCAGGGGTGGATCAAACCGGTGCGATGGTGGGTATTCGCCACCTGTTCTAAATGGCTCGCGGTTAGCTCGGCAGCCGTAGGCTGAGCAGTGGTGCAGTGGTGAGCCACCGTGACAGGTCTTGGTGGAAGCCTTTATTTCTTTAGTTAACTTCGTAATCCTTATTTAATAAAAGGCTCAAAGCACATATGAAACCCCGATTCCGTCAACTGATATTGGTCGCTACGGCAACCACATCGCTCTTCCTGGGCGTTGCGCACGCGCAGGTGGATGCGTCGAAAAGCAAGGTGACCGCCACCTCGAAGCAGATGAACGTGGCCGTCGACGGCACGTTCAGGAAGTTCACGGCGCAACTCATCTTCGATCCATCCAGGCCGGCGGCGGGTAGTGCGCAACTGACTATCGACACCGCAAGCTACGACCTCGGCGACGAAAGCTACAACCAGCAGGTGCGTGGCAAAGACTGGTTCGACGCGGCGCAGTTTCCCAACGCCACATTCGTCTCAAGCGCCATTGCACCGGCCGGCGGCGACCAGTTCAAGGTCAGCGGCAAGCTGACCATCAAGGGCAAGTCCGAAAACGTCACGTTGCCGGTCACCGTAGCGCAGCAGGGGGCGACGCAAACTTTCGACGGCGCGTTGCCGATCAAGCGTAGCCAGTTCGACATCGGTACCGGCGAATGGAAAGACACCTCGGTCGTCGCCGATGAAGTGATGATCAGGTTTCACATTGTCGAAGTCAAAAAATAACCAGCAAAAGCCCCCCAGACCATCCAGGAGGAATCGCAATGAACAAGCAACTTTTGACGGCGGCGATCGCCGCTCTCGCAACAGGCACGTCGTTCGGCGCCATGGCGGCGGAGACCACGTATCAACTGGACCCCTCGCACACGTATCCCAGCTTTGAGGCTGATCACTTCGGCGGCGTCTCGATCTGGCGCGGCAAGTTCAACAAGAGCAGCGGCGCGGTGACGATCGATCGTGAAGCCAGGACCGGCACGCTGGAAGCGACTATCGACATGACGTCGGTGGATATCGGTAACGATACGCTGGACACAGAGTTGAAGAGCCCGAAATTCTTCGATGCCACTCAATTCCCGACCGCTGTCTATAAGGGTACGTCGATGAAGTTTCAGGGCGATGTGCCGGTCGAAGTGATCGGCGAGTTGACGCTGCACGGTGTGACGAAACCGCTGAACCTGAAGATCGAGTCGTTCAAGTGCTTTCAGAACCCGATGCTCAAGCGCGAAGTGTGCGGCACGGAATCGACGGGGACTTTTGACCGGTCGGACTTCGGGGTGGACCTGGGCAAGACCTACGGCTTCAAGATGCAAACGGTGCTGCACATCCAGGCGGAAGGCATCAAGCAATAAGGCAGGACTTAAACAGGGTAACGCAGCGTTCCCGATTGACGGCGGCGTGGTCTGGCCCGGTCATTGAAGTTCTCTCATCCTTGCCACGCCCCAAACGGGGCGTCCGCATATCAAGAACACATTTGTCTGTCAAAAAGGCTCAAATCAGGCTCGTTCGCCTGAAATCAGGTACGTTTGAGCGTCACCAGCACCAGTTCCCCAAACCCGATATAAGGAAATGATCGTAACGCCACTTGTTACGATCCTATCATTCGATGTACGATGGTTGCGAATAAACCATCAGCCGTTACTGTGCACTGCACAAAATCACGGACGTCAAATGCCTGAAGCTCCTTCTTCGTCTTCGTCGGTCATCGCGCTGCGGCGCGGCCTGGCCGTTCATCCGGAACGCAATCCCGGCATACCGTTCGACGCCGCCTGGCTCGACGGCCTGCGGGTCAACCAGTCGGCAGTCGAGCGGCGTACGGCCACGCTCGGCACACGGCGCACCGTCAAGAAAGATGCACAGGCGGCGTGGCTATTGAAGGCCGTCACCTGTATCGACCTGACTACCCTGAATGGGGACGACACTGAAGGCCGCGTGCGGCGCCTGTGCGCAAAAGCGCGGCAGCCGGTGCGGGCCGACATCCTCAGCGCGCTCGGCATTGCGCCGCAGACCATTACCACCGGCGCCGTGTGCGTGTATCACCGCTTTGTCGCCGCTGCGGTCGATGCGCTGCAAGGCAGCGGCATTCCGGTGGCGGCGGTTTCCACCGGTTTCCCGGCTGGCCTGATTCCACATTCGCTGAAGCTGAAAGAGATCGAGGCGTCGGTGGCCGACGGCGCGCAAGAGATCGATATCGTCGTCACGCGCGAACACGTACTGACGGGTAACTGGCAGGCGCTGTACAACGAAGTGCGCGATTTCCGCGCGGCCTGCGGCCCGGCGCATCTAAAAGCGATTCTCGCCACCGGCGATATCCGCACGTTGTCGAACGTGGCGCGTGCGTCGATGGTTTGCATGATGGCGGGCGCCGACTTCATCAAGACGTCAACCGGCAAGGAAGGCGTCAATGCGACGCTCGACGTTTCGCTGGTGATGGTGCGGATGATCCGCGATTATTACGAGCGCACCGGCATTTTGATTGGCTTCAAACCGGCCGGCGGCGTGTCCAGCGCGAAATCCGTGCTGACTTATCAGATCCTGATGAAAGAGGAGCTGGGACGCGCGTGGCTCGAGCCGGAGCTGTTCCGCATCGGTGCATCGAGCCTTCTCGCCGACATCGAACGCCAGCTCGAACATCACGTCAGCGGCCGTTACTCCTCCTTCAATCGTCATCCCGTTGCCTGAGCAGACCGATCCCATGAGCGTAGCCGAATATTTTTCTTCAATGGAGTACGGTCCCGCACCCGAGGACGATCAGCCCGCGCGTGCCTG
>FSXK01001159.1_pt1 | contig 29865 bp, 31 predicted proteins | sample 1638101 | NCBI WGS metagenome assembly FSXK01 (sample SAMEA3914788, study PRJEB12502) | metagenome | biome: forest; material: soil | place: Canada | collected 2011-07-03 | depth 0.1 m | reverse complement strand
TGCGCTTCGTCCGTTCAGGATCGCGCCTTCTCACGCTGAGCCAGCGAATCATCACCGAGGCAACGCTCGCATGTCCGGTCACGCCAAGCTTCCCGCCCCCGACGCAGCGAACCGGCCCGCGCCGGAGATCGCGCACAACGGCCGACCCGTGCTCATTGCCGGGGTGACATTCGTGATGGCGATGGCCGTCACCGTCGGCGCGGCCAGCCTTGTCCGCGATCATCTGCGGCATGCCGCACAGGCGCACTTCGAGTTGCGCACGCAGCGCATCACGGCGGACCTGCGCGACGAATTCCGGGCCTGCGAGGGCTCTGGTGCAAATAGCGGAAATGATCGAGGAAGCTGGTTTTGATAGGATCGCTTATTGATCTGAGAGAACAGTATTCCAAACCTCAGGCGCAGTACTATCTTTGAAGTGCAATACGGCAAGGTTAAACTGTCCCTTGCGAATGCGATGCATCAACTCGATACCCGCGAGCGTGACCGAGGCGGTCCTGAAACGTTTGAAGCCGAGCATGACGTTCGTCCGGGATTTGATGTTGCGATGGTCTTGTTCGATCAGGTTGTTCAGGTACTTCGAGGATCTGACCTCGGTGTCCGCGGGCAACAAGCCGTCTGCCTTCATCTCGCGCACGGCGCGATGAGAGGCCGCGTAGCCATCGAGCGTGATGGTTTTCCGTGGCTGACCCTGATGCCTGATGGCCTTCCTGAAAAATGCTTTTGCCGCGGCCACGTCGCGTTTGGCGCGGAGCATGAAGTCTACTGTCTGGCCGGCCCGATCCACCGCGCGATAAAGGTACACCCACTTGCCCCTGATCCTCAGGTACGTTTCGTCGACACGCCACGACTGTCCCGTGGGCGTGCCAAAACGGTTCCAGCGCTTGACGAATTCAGGCGCATAGCGCTGCACCCAACGGAGGATTGTCGTGTGTGCCAGCGACAAACCCCGCTCAGCCATCATCTCGACAAGATCCCGCAAACTGAGCTTGTAGCGCAGGTACCAGCGTACGCACAGAATGATCACGTCCCGATCAAAGTGACGGCCCGCGAACAACCCATCCATGCGCTTCAGCTTCCCCATCGCCAGCTCTCAATTCGGTCAGGCCGACACTGTAAACGATTCGCCCTCGCCATTTGCACCAAAACCCTCATGAGGACCGTGCTCGAACATGCCGGGGCGCAGCGCTGTGTACTCGCATTATGGCGCCAATCACGCCTGCAGATCGTGGCTCACGCCTTGACGGGACCGACATCCATCGACGTGACGCTGCAACAATGCTCAGTTGACGAAGCCAATGTACCCATCTCCTTGTTGCAAACCGTGTTGCGCACGAAGAACAGGGTCGTGTTCTGTGATGCTTTGAATGAGGATCCGTTCGGCAATGACGAGTACGTGCGGCGGCGGCATTGCCGGTCCGTGCTCTGCATCCCCCTCATCAGGCAGTCGCAGTTGGTGGGGCTTCTCTACATGGAAAACAACCTGATACCGGGCGCCTTCACACCGTCAAGACTGGGTATCCTGGAACTCGTTGCCTCGCAGGCCGCTATCTCTCTCGAGAATGCACAGCTCTATCGCGATCTCATCGAGGAGAATCGTCAACGAGAACTGGCGGAGGAAGTGTTGAGGCATGCGCAAGCGGAGTTGGCGCGGGTTGCGGGACTGACGACGATGGGAGAGCTGGTCGCGTCCATCATTCACGAAATCAGTCAACCGCTCACCGCCATCGGTGCATCTGCCACCGCCGCTTTGCGCTGGCTTGACCGGCAAACACCAGAAATCCATCAAGCACAGCGGATGCTCCAGCGCGTGCTCCACGACACTAGCCGGGTTGGGGATGTCATCCGGGGACTGCGTGCCATGGCGAAAAAATCCCCTCCCGAATTCGCGGCATTCGACATTAACGAGGCGAGTCGCGAGATCCTGCGGCTTGTCCAGTATCAGCTCGACGACGAGAACATCGAGGTAGTTGAGAAGCTTGCCGTGCCCCGCTTCGTCAACGGTGTCCGGGTGCAGTTACAACAGGTGATACTGAACCTCGTGATAAATGCGGTTGACGCCATGAGAGAAGCCACAGGCGGTCCGAGACGCCTCTTCATAGCGTCTGGACTTGAAGATAAGGGGTGGGTCAGAATTACAGTGGAGGATACGGGGAAAGGACTGGATCCTGCGATAGCCGGGCGCATTTTTGAGCCATTCACGACCACAAAAAACGATGGTATGGGCCTGGGGTTGTCGATCTGCCGGACGATAATAGAGGAGGCGCACGGAGGAGAGCTGAGCGTCTTCCCAGGTTCGCCCCATGGCACGGTCTTCCGGTTTACCGTCCCGGTTGCGGCAAGCGCCGACTAATCTAACGCCGCCCCTCAGCGGAATGTCGCCACAGTCCGCTCCGTCGACGAAGGGGACGCCGGGCGTCGGCGCATCGCGCCGCCCGGAGTGCCTTGTCGAATCGAATCAGAGCAGCGTGTCAATTGACGAAAGAGCGATCTGCAACCTGAAGGGCAGTCAGCATTGACAATCGAGGTAGGCAATGCCGCCTGGCACACGGAGCAGTCCGCTCCATCGATCGGGGAATTCCGGTGCATCGGATAGTTACTCTCCGCCCTCGCGAACCGGTAGCACGGTCTTGTACTGGACGCGCCGCAAGGTGATCGACGTGCTGACGTCGCGAACACCGTCGATGATCGCGAGCCGCGTCATCACGAAACGCTCGATTCCCGCCATGTCGCTGGCCACCACACGCACGATGTAATCGAACGCGCCCGTCATGAGGTAGCACTCCATCACCTCCTCACAACTCAGCAGGGCGCGCTCAAAAGCAGCCAGCTTTGCCGCAGATTTTTCGATTGCGACTGATACGTAGGCGGTAACTGGGAACCCCACCTTTGCCTGGTCAAGAAGTGACACATATTTTGTAATGACGCCCGCCTCTTCGAGCAGACGAATGCGCCGATAGAGCGGCGAAAGCGAAATGCCAAGCGATTCAGCGAGGTCCGCGGCCTTAACATGAGCGTCACGCTGCAGCGCCTGCAAGATATCAATATCGATCCGGTCGAATTTCATTAGCTCATCGTGTCAGATAAACATCAAAACGCGCCTGTCTTTCCCATTTCGCGTCAATTCATTGGCTCATTTTGGCACGTACGATCGGCGCAGACTAGCTAGAATTTTTCACACGACATGTAGTGTGATGTCGCAGTAGCGCAGCGTTGCCGGGGTCGGCGCCACCCACACACGCTTCCCGCTTGCCGATATATGACGCATAGCGTGCCCGATCTGAAACGATCAGAGAATGAAATTGAAAGGAGCAAACGTGACTTTTCCTAAGGGACAACTGGCTGGCAAAGTGGCGCTCGTGACCGGGGGCTCGCGCGGGATAGGCGCGGCCATTGCAAGACGGCTCGCAAGCGATGGCGCGGCCGTGTCGATAACCTATTCGAACTCGAGTGGCGACGCCGATCGCGTCATCGAGGACATCGAGCGCGCCGGGGGACGGGGCTTCGCAATTCGCGCGGATTGTGCCGACGCGGAAGCCGTAAAAACCGCAGTCGGATCGACTTCAGAACGCTTCGGAGGACTGGATATTCTCGTGAATAACGCCGCGATGTTCCGCCGCGGCCTGATCGACAACTTCCCACTGGAAGATATCGACCGGATGCTGGCCATCAACGTCAGGAGCCTGCTTGTTGCCATTCAGGAATCGCTCCGCTTCATGGAAAAAGGCGGCAGGATCATCAATATCGGCAGCATCAGCAGCGACTATATGCCGATTTCAGGCGTGTCCGTCTACGCTGCGACGAAAGGTGCGGTAACCAGCATGACGCGTGCGCTGGCAAGGGACCTTGGCAGCCGGGAAATTACGATCAATAACGTCCAGCCCGGACGAATCGATACGGCGATGAACCCGGCCAACGGTCCGATGGCCGACCAGATCCGGGGCTCAATTGCACTAGGCCGGTATGGATCAGGCGACGACATTGCAGGACTTGTCGCGTGGCTGGCAAGCCCCGATGCGGCGTTCATAACAGGCACCAGTCTGAAGGTCGATGGAGGCACAAGTGCTTGACCGACGGCTTCGAGCCGACCAGCGGCAGGGCCTATACCTCTATCTGGCTATTACCCCGCGTGCGCGATTTCCACGATAGACGTCCATCCACGCAACAACAGTGACTGGTCTGAACCCACGATGAAAAGCCGCACCCCCATGTCGATGAACCTGGGCAACTCCGCGGATGTAGCCACGAACACACCACACGGGATGCCGGAACGAGCAATTCACCTCGACACTGGTTACCGGTTTCGTGCCGCAGGTCCTCGCCGAGGACTAGACGGCGCGTACTTTCGCGGTGACCTATCTCGAGCCCGAAAACTACGAGGTCAGGAAAGATGAACTGCTCGACGGCGTCGCGACTACCGCTACTGCGCGCCAGCTCGGTGCGAGGCTCGCCGCGATCCATCAGGCGAGCGCCGGCACGGCGAACCGGCCCCGGCCCTTCGCGCACGACGCGTGCTTTTTCGCAGTGCAAGACCCCGTCACGGTGCGATGGGAATGCAAAAGGTTTTGCAAATCCACGGCCTCGATCTGGCCCCGCAATCCGGTCCGCAGCGTGCTCGGCAAGCATCAAGATCGGCAGGTTCGTATTGGCGCTGGGAATCACAGGCATGGCCGACGGTCCGCCACGAACAGGTTGCGCATGCCATAGACGCGATGCGAACTGTCGACGACGGCCAGCGATTCATCCTCAGATCCCGTGGCGCAGGTTCCGATCGAATGCCCCATCGGACAGATAGACGACAGAAGGTCCGAAACCAATAGGTCCCGATCACCGCCTCGATACGCTACTTGGCTGCCGCTCCCAAAACGTTCGACCGAAAATCGCCTTGCGTACCGGACCGGGCGAATTGGCTTCGATCTTCGCCGCAGCGGCCGAGGCCGAGGCCGTTAGAAATGTGGTCTCCCTGTTGATGTCGCTAATGTCAGATATTTTCCCCATCGCAAATTTTCTTACCTGATGCGTAAGTTCAACTATTTCTTTTTGGTTCGACATTGGACGGCCCTCCTCTGATTCGGATTTTCTTTGGGTCAATCTTGGCTCACTGCGCGGCCAGCATCGGAATTCCGAGTCGTTTGTCCCCAGTCTCCATCTGCGCACAAAATCCATACTGCGTCCTTGACACGGATAGCAACTGAAAACGTCACGCATAGATGCCTTCCGTTGATCGACAGATAAGGCTGCGTAATCTGCACCTTTCCGGGCATGCCGATCGCGTTACGAAAGTAGGGACGCCTCTCCCAGCAGGAGCCCGACGCGTCGACTATGGCGCGAAATAGATTCGATGACGAGCCGCACCATCGTGTGGCCATAATCTCACGACCGATCTGTTCACCTTGAGCGTCCAACAGGAAGCACCGGGCCGCGCCCTCCAGCCGCAGGAAGTCCTCGCAAGCCAACGTGAAATCAGTACCGGCGGCAATACGCTCAGCTGCTCTTTGCACCGCGGCCGTATAACCCGACAGAAGGGACGCCTCCGCCCGTGCACGCTCTCTATTGCGCGCACGGAACAGCTGCCATAGGGAGTCCATGGTTGCCCGATAACCTACCTCGTCGCCCCTCCCCGGAGCTGGGCGCGCGAAGTAAAATCCCTGAGCGAAATCTGCTTCACTCTCCATGGCAAGCAGCGCCTCATGCTGCGTTTCCACCCCCTCGACCAATACCAATGCCCCGGCTTCGTGCAACAGCGACACTAATCGCGGAAGCAGGCGTGCAACAGGTGCATTCAGACCAGCATGCTCTATGACACTGCGATCAAGTTTGACGATGTCGGGCTGAAGTTGCCAGATCCGATCAATGTTCGAATGACCGGCCCCGAAGTCGTCCAGCGCTATCAAGAACCCCTGTTGTCGAAACGCGGCAATGCCCTCGACCAATCGCTGAACATTTGCGTTTGGTGTCTCGAGTACTTCCAGAACGATGTGATCCGGCGCCAGATGCAAGCGCTTCAGAGTGTCCTCCACCAACCGGCGATACGGCTGCGAGACGATGAAGCCGTCCGGCCGCGTATTGAGAAATAGCAAGTCCTCGGGCGTCGCTATTTTCGTGAAGTTGGACGCGTGCATCAATTGGACACCGCGCTCAAGATTGCTCCAACGCCCTGGCGCAAAGGAACGGCCAAATACCGCGAGTGGGGGAACGTCATTGCCCGCCGGGTCGCGCGCTCGAAGCAATGCCTCATACCCGATAGAACGGCGATGTGCCAAACTGAAAATTGGTTGAAACGCGCTGGAAAGCGTCAGATCAGCAAACCGCGCGACCGGACATGGGGACGCGACGGCGTCGCTGGGAAACTGCAGGAGGTCTGAAGATTCCAATTGGATTATCGCTGTAGTGGCGCACCGCACTTACGTCATTGCGCGACATCGCATGAGTGAGTCCTGTCATACGTTAAAGTCAAGGAACGAATCTCACCATCGCGAGACTGCGGTGGCGAAAGTACTGCGGTCACCACTATGATCCAGAGAGATCCCTTCTACCCGCTTACCATGCTCCTTGCCACTTCGAATCGCGTCTACTGGCTCTCGGGTGGCTTCTACGCGAATTGCATCAAAATCCTCATCGTGATCAACCCGGTCGCAGCATGGCCTTCCATTGCATTGGCTCCTGTTGCTGCTTCTGTGACCTGTTGATTACATTCAATAGCCCAGCGGGCTTTTTCGACTACAGCTATCGTCCCCGGACCGGTTCCCGGGTCGGAGCAGCTAGGATAGTGTTTGTCAGATCAAGCAGTACGGCGTGGTAATTGCTGGGCAACGGCACATCGCCCATCAATGACATGGCATCTTCGATGCCGTGTCGAAATGACCGAATGACATCGACCCACTGCAATGTCTCCAAGTGCGGCTGGACTACATCAAAAAACCACCCCAAAACCATAGCTCGCGCCGAAGAACTCTCATTGTCTCCGTGTTAGCGGTCACGGGTTTGCGCGTCGCGGCCAGGTGGTCATCTGCATTGTCCAAGCTTCGAACTCGCTCAGAATTCTTGACAGCCTACGGTGCTGGTGTCCGTCCCGGCCATGGCAACGCCGTCCATAAAAACGAATTGCATGGTCCACTGCTTTATCCGGAAGCGTCCAGACTTTAGTGTCAAGGGACGCCGTTCGCAGCCCGAAACTGGATGGTCCAATGGTTGGCTACGCTTCAGTGCAGCAACCACAACTCGTCGCCAGCGCTCTCCTCGAAAACCACTTCCCAGACGCCCGGCAAGCCGAGAACGACATGGCCGTCTGCCCATCCGGTCCTTTGTTAGGCTGCCTTGTCTCCGGCAGCAATTCAGCGGCTGCCCCTACCTGCCCATTTGCCCCGAGTGCGCCGTTTCGACGACCGACGTCCACCCACGCAACAACAGTGACTGGTCTGAACCCACAATGAAAAGCCGCACCCCCATGTCGACGAACCTGGGCAACTCCGCGGATGTCGCCACGAACACACCACACGGGATGCCGGAACGAGCGGCGGCGAGCACAACCTTGCGCACCGCATTTTCGATCACGGGCTTGTCAATGAAGTCCACCCCGTAGGCTATGGCGAGATCCGCACGGCCGATCAACACGGCGTCGATGCCTGGGGTGTCCACAATCTCGTCGATCCGATCAACAGCTTGCGGGTCTTCGATCTGGGCGATGACAGCCACGCTTTCGTCACTGCTGGCCCGATGCTCGGCCATCGCCGTGCGTCCATAGCGGCCTGCGCGCGGAGAATTGCTGAAGCCCCGCATCCCACGGCGGTAGCGGGTCGCAGCCACGACCGCCTCAGCCTGTTCGCGGGAACTGACGTGAGGAACTAGCAGGCCCGCCGCCCCCAGGTCCAGGGCCTGCAAAACAGACGCGGGAGAGGCATCCGAGATCCGGACGATACCGGGTATATTGCCAGCCGCACATGCCAGAAGACTCAGGTCTAGTGCGTTAGCAGAAAAGGGAGCGTGCTCTGCATCGAGTGCTACGAAATCCAGGCCTGCCAGTGCGGCAATCTCTATGCCGTGATGGGTCGGTGTTTTGATAAACGTGCCGAACAGCGGTTCCGGCGCTTTCAATCGCTCACGCAAGTTGACAGTCATGACGTCGCTCCGGTCCCACCTGTTGCGAATTCATCCGATTGATGAGCTACGAGGTGACGGTAGTCGTTACGCAGAGGGGCAAATACGTCAAGGTTCAAAGCGACCTCATCGCCGATCGGCTCTGCGTAGTGCACGACGCCCGGCGGAATGCGTAGCATGCTACCAGGACCGGCCTCGACGGATTCGTCGCCGACATGAAAACGCACCCGTCCCTGAACTATCAGGACCAGTTGCTCGAACGGATGGCTGTGCGGATTGACATCCATACCAGGCGTTAGCCAGTTCATGACGCAAATGACGTTTTCACCCCGAAAACCCACGCGTTCCACGCCTTTGCGAACTACGTCACGCGCGAGATCATTCCAGTTGTGTAAGGTGTTTTCCAGCTTCATTGCTTGCTCCTGTTTTATTCGGTCAGAGTGACAATGATTGGGGTCCTCGGGGCATGAGCCAAATGCTTTATCGACACTTTCCGCCCTGCGGAAAGTGTCGCCGTGAGCCTTTGCGACGATACGCGGCGAACCTAAACTCTGTATCTAACGGACAACTATTTATTGTTGTGTGCGTACGCGTGCGGAACAACGTAAACGCCACCGTCCAGACCAATCATAAGCGAGACCAATCCTCAAGGAGCCAGCATGACAACTCCAACATCGGGCGCGACGGTCATACCCGTCGCAACCCTCCGTGAAAGCGCAGGTGCAGCAAGCAAGTTCGGCAACTCACCTGCACAGTCAAGCCCTGCAGTGACGTTCCCACTCAACCGATGGTGGGTGGCCGGATTTTCATGGGAACTGGGCGATACGCCGATCGCTCGCACTCTTCTCAACCGCCCGATGGTTCTCTTCCGCTCGCCCGAGGGAGGTGTTGCTGCACTAGATGACCGGTGCTGCCACAAAGACCTTCCCTTGTCGTGCGGTTCCGTTGAACAGCGCGGGATACGATGTGGATATCACGGACTTCTGTATGACAAAAGCGGAACCTGTATCGAGATCCCGGGGCAGGAACGCATCCCGGCGAAAGCACGGGTCAACAGTTACCCGTTGCGGGAACGCAACCAGATTCTCTGGGTATGGATCGGCAATCAGCCCGGCGGACAGCCGGACACCGATCCGCCGGAGTATGCCTTTCACGATGATCCTCGGTTTCAGTTTGGTGGAGATCGGTACCACTACGAAGCGCCCTACCAACTGATCCATGACAATCTGCTTGACCTCAGCCACGTGGGATACGTTCACCAGAAAACCATTGGCGGCAACCCGACGCAGCACATGAATGCGCCGTTCAGTGTGAATGTGGTGGACAATATCGTGCGGGTTACACGTCCCATGCCTAACACCGCGCCTCCTCTTACCTACACCTCCGTATGGCCCTTCAAAGGGCTCGTCGATCGCTGGCAGGAAGTTGAGTTCCACGTCTCGCATCTTCTGATCTGGACGGGAGCGACCGACGCGGGTGCGGGTAATGCAGACAGTCCTGAACTGAATGGTTTCCATATTCGCGGTTTCCATGGGGTCACCCCGGAGACCGACACAACTACCCATTACTTCTGGACGGTCGCGACCAACCCGCATCCGGAACGCACCGACGCCGTCAAAGTTCTGGTCGAGCAGACTGCCAGTACCTTCAATGAGGACAAGGTGGTAATCGAGGCTCAATGGCGAAACCAGCACCGGTTCCCGGGATACGCACAGGTCGACATTCACATCGATGCCGGTCCGAACCGAGCTCGTCGTATCGTTGCAGCACTGACAGCAAACGATTAACTCGCAATGGAAGTGCATATGATTCGACACATTCTCCTGTTTTCATTTCGTGACGCCGTAGACCGCGACGCGCGAACCTCACTTCTGGAAGGGCTTGCTGGGTTTCCTGCTCGCTTCCCAAAGATGCAAAAGTTTCAGATCGGGGCAAATGTCAGTGATCGTGACCGGACTTTCGAATATGCAATGACCGTCGAGTTCGACGAAAGAACAGATCTCGACGACTACCTGCAAAGCGAATATCACGAACAATTCGTCATTGAAAGGTTTAGGCCACTCATCAGCCAACGCGCGATCGCGACGATCGATGTCAGATCGTGAGCTTGCCACTTCACCAGAGGAACACATGAAAATTCAGTCATCCCTCCCTGCGTCGACCACCTCTGCGTCTATGGTGGTGTGCGCGTCGCACGCGCCGCTGATGTATTGCCATGCCCGTCCGCCGGCCGAGCACGAGCAGGTCGAAGCAACCTTCGCCGAACTCCAGGAGCAGATCGATGCATTCGATCCTGAACTGGTGTTTGTGTTCGGCCCAGATCACTATACGTCGCTCTTCCGGCGCCTCGCACCGCCGTTTACCATCGCGGCCAGGTGTGAGGCCGTCGACGATATCGGTGGTCATCCTGGTCGCCTGGATGTGCCAACAGACCTTGCAGTCGAATGTGTCAGCCATCTTGCGCAGCATGGTATCGACGCTGCGATCTCGTACGATTTCAAGGTGGATCACGGCATATCGCAAACATTGCACCGCATCACCGGCGCAATCGGCCGCTATCCGACCATTCCAGTTATCGTTAATACAATGACCCCGCCGCTTCCGCCGTTTCACCGGTCGCGTCTGTTGGGAACCACCATCGGCGAGTTCGCACGAGGCCTTAACCGCCGGGTGCTTTTCCTGGGTTCGGGTGGTCTTTCTCACAATCCGAAGGTCATTTTCCCGGACTACGGAACAGCGGAAGCTGGGGTGACCTCGTGGCAGCAGCAAGGCCCCGCCAGTACCTCAATGTCATCCGAGGCGTGGTATTCCAGGTTGACCGATATTCACCATGAGGCAGCCGCGGCACTTGCGGCCGGCGGCATCACAGCAGAGGACTGCCGCTTCAACGGTGAGTTCGACCACAAGGTCATCGATATTCTGACCTCCGGGACATTTTCTGAAATGGATCACTGGGACAACCCGTCGATCGTCGAGAGTGCTGGCATTGGAGCCGTCGAAGTGCATACGTGGCTCGCTGCATGTGCGGCTCAGGTCGCCGCCGGCGGGAACCCGCCGGTCTGTGACCTGTACGCGCAGACGCTCGAATATGGTATTGCGGTCGGTCTCTTGCATGCTTGATCAATGGGACGCTGCGGCGGGTACCGCCGCAGCGTGTCTGACTGCCTGGTCATCCGCAACCGGGCTCTTGATCACTCGTCCTGTGCGGGGTCGAACGGAATGTGGATCGAGACGACCGTTCACGCACGAGACGTGCAGTCGATCAGTAGCGCCCCGCCTTTGGCCCGGGCGCACCCGCTCATGCCCAGCAAATCATACGAACAGACTTTGCGTGCTGTAGCCTGATCGAAGCCGCGACCGTCATCGCTGACATGAAGCTCGAGCACAGTCGCGGTGCTGGTCAGCGTGACATCCGCGCGTGTCGCCCGCGCATGACGCGCAATATTGGTCAGCGACGCCTGCACGATACGGAACACGGCAGTAGCGTGCGTATCCGGCAGACAGGGCTCGCCGCCGTTGAAACGGAGCTGGCACGGAATCCCGCTGTGCCAGCCGAAATCCTCGACCAGCCACTCGAGCGAAGCAACAAGCCCAAAGTTAAGCGCGGCAGGCCGCAGATGGTTCGCGACATTCCGCACCATCCAGATGGTCTTCTCAACCAGCTCGCGCATATCGTCGGCCTTTTCCGCCGCGACCGCATCACCCTCAAGACGCATCTTGAGCAGTGAAACGTCCAGCTTCAAGGCCGTCAGAAGTTGGCCGAGTTCGTCGTGCATTTCCATCGCAATACGCTTTCTCTCTTCTTCGCGAATTGCCTCCATATAGGCCGACAACTCGCGAAACTGTTCGCGCGACTCCAACAGTTCCTGCTTGGTGCGTTTGCATTCGGTGACGTCGTTGAGGTCGTCGCCCGGCGATCGTACCGTCTGTGCAAAATCTGACGGCATCATCGTGAAATCCCGGTGAATCAACAATCTGCAAAATCATCGAATGCAGGAATGTCGCACGCATCAAGTCATTCGCATTTACACCTTCGCGCCCAGTAAACCGTGCGGATCGAGGACGAACTTTCGTGGTGCGCCAGCATCAAATTCGGCGTATCCACGCGGTGCGTCCTCTAGCGAAATGACATCCACACCGACGACTTCAGCGATGTTGATCCGGTCCCACAGAATGGCCTGCATCAGCGCCCGGTTGTATTTCATGACGGGCGTCTGACCGGTAAAAAAGCTGTGCGACTTTGCCCACCCGAGGCCGAGCCGTACACTCAGACTGCCCTTCCTTGAAGCGGCGTCCGACGCACCGGGGTCATCCGTAACGTAAAGCCCCGGAATGCCGATTCTCCCGGCGACGCGCGTTACATCCATGAGTGCATTAAGAACGGTCGCTGGCGCTTCCTGTTGCGCGCCCTCGTGACCGTGCCCACGCGCCTCGAAACCCACTGCGTCCACCGCGCAATCGACCTCAGGAACCCCAAGAATCTCAGCAATCTGCTCTGTCAGGCTCGCGTCCTGAGACAGATCGACAGTCAGGAAACCTACACTGCGCGCGTGGGCGAGTCGAACGGGATTCACGTCTCCGACTATCACCACAGCCGCGCCCAGCAACCTGGCAGCGGCGGCGGCCGCGAGGCCTACCGGTCCGGCACCGGCGACGTACACTGTGCTTCCTGGCCCGACCCCCGCCGTCACCGCACCGTGATACCCGGTCGGCAGGATATCCGTCAAACAGGTGAGGTCACGGATCTTCTCCATCGCCTGCGCCTTGTCGGGAAACTTCAGGAGATTGAAGTCGGCGTACGGTACCATCGCGTAGCGAGCCTGCCCGCCAACCCATCCTCCCATATCCACATATCCGTAGGCTCCCCCGGGTCGAGCCGGATTCACCGACAGGCATACGCCCGTGTGCTGTTCCTTACAGGTACGGCAGCGTCCGCAGGCGACATTGAACGGCACCGATACCAGATCGCCAACGGCAAGCGTTTCGACGTCCCGTCCGACTTCGACAACTTCGCCGGTAATCTCGTGTCCCAACACCAGGCCGATCGGCGCCGTGGTGCGACCACGGACCATGTGCTGATCGGAGCCGCAGATGTTAGTCGATACCACCTTCAGAATCACGCCGTGTTCGAGCGTCCGGCCACGCGGATCGACGAGTCGCGGAACCTCGATCGACTGCACTTCCACCCGGCCACCTCCGACATACACCACTCCGCGATTGCTATCGCTCATCGGTTACTCCATTTCAGAAAATGTCATTCACAAAGTGCTCGCTTCCGGCCATCGCCGGGCCACGTAGAACCGCCACCAGGCGGCCCCACGCCGATATCAAAGATCGAGCACGAGTCGCGGCGACAGGGCTCGCGAGCAACACGGCAAGAACCTGTCGTTTTTGGCACGCTCTGCGTCGGACAGGTAGACATCCTTGTGATCGGGAATGCCATCTATTACGCCCGTCAAACAGGTTCCACATACACCCTGCTCGCAAGAAGTCGGTACGCTGATACCGCAGCGGATCAATGCATCGACGACAGTCTCTGTCGCCAGGACCTGAATCCGCTTGCCACTGTTATTAAGCACTACCTCGAAGCTCGCACCATCGGCGTCAGGTTGGCCCGCTCCGAACCGCTCCGAGTGCACCAGGTGCTCAGGCCATCCATTGCTGTATGCCGTTTCTGTGACTGCATCCAGGAAGCCGGTCGGTCCGCACACATAGACATGTGTCGCTTCCTGAACCGGACCCAAACAAGCCGCGATGTCGATCTTCCCCTGCGCATCGTCGCCGTGGTAAAAGCGCACGTGTTCTGCCAACTGGCTGTTCAATATTCGCTCCATGAACGCCGTCCGGTCTCTCGACCGTGTGCAGTAATGCATCACAAAGGGACGATTCTCACTGCTTAGCTTCTCTGCCATTGCCAGGATCGGCGTTACGCCAATACCTCCAGCAAATAGCACGCTTCGCTGAGATTCAGCGGCCAATGCAAAAAGATTCCTCGGGCGTCCGATTGTCAGTACATCTCCTTCGGAGACCTGGGTGTGCATGGCAACAGAGCCGCCGCGGGATTTCGCGTCCAGCAATACCGCAATCACGTACCGGTGCGTTTCTCCCGGAGGATTGCAAAGGGAGTATTGTCGAACGATACCGTTTTCAACGTGCACATCCACGTGCGCACCGGCGTCAAAAGGCGGCAGCTCCTGCACTCCTTCAGCAACGAGCTCGAAACTGCAGATGTCGGCCGCCTCCATCCGTTTGCGAACGACACGGACTTTCATGGTCGTATCTTCCGACCGGGAAATATTCACCACTCATTCTCCTCACGGATTCGCCTCGTATCGATACGAGACGGCGCGCCGGCTAATCGCCTACGGCCCCGTCTCGAACGAGGCAGACCTTCTTTCAACGCTCCCGCGCTGCTTCTCCTTTCGTGTGCGGACCTCTCAATCAGCCTGCACCGCCAGCCCCGGCAAAATCACGTTCGAGCATTTCGCCGAGCATCTTTCTTCCCCTCAGAGCACCGCCATCAGCCGCGATCGCCACGGAGACGGGGTTATCGCGCTGATCGGTCGTCAGCGCCTGGTGTTGCAGCTCCACCACCACCTTGTCTTCATCGTGTGTTCGGCCGACGTTCTCCCGGATGTACTCCGTCAATGAGTCATCGTCCTGCGCAAAATTTCTCGTAAACGCCCAGAAGTAGTGGCTGCTTTCCTCGGTCTCCGGGGTAATGAGGTGTAGCACGCACCCTGTAATGGTTCCCCGGCCGTCGCCCTCGTGCAGCGCGGAGCTGCCAATCTCGATTGCACAGATGGATGGAAGCGTGAAGTTGACCGTGTGCCAGCGGTGAATCTCCTTTCGATATCTGCCGATATACGCGAAGAACGGCGGTGGCATCGCGCCGACCACGTCCCGATGAACCTTCAGTACGCCGTCCACTTCGGTAACCTTGATTGGGGATTCGGCCACGGCAACATTGCCAATCGTGCGACCGTGGACGAATGCGACGTGCGACAGATCCAGCAGGTTATCAATCAGGAGGCGATAGTCGGCTTGCAGCGGCGTATATCCTTCGCTTGCCACCCAGTCGGGATCGCTCATCCAGTTGAGTGCCGGAATGCGCGATTCATCTGCGAGAGACGCGTCCCCCATCCAGATCCAGAGCAGTTTGTGTCGTTCCACCAACGGGAACGGCCTTACACACGCGGCAGCGGGAATGCGTTCCTGTCCAGGGATATATGTACATTTCCCCGTCGGCGCGAATGTCATTCCGTGGTAGCCACATACCACTTGGTCGTCCTGGATATGTCCGAACGACAGCGGTAACTTGCGGTGCGCGCAGGAATCTTCCAACGCGACTGGACTGCCGTCCGCTTTACGGTACATGACCACGGGTGTGCCCAGAAACTTCCGCGCGAGCAGTACATTTCCCTGCACCTCACGGGAGAAAGCCGCGACATACCACGCGTTCTCCGTCCAGATTTCTGATTTCATATGGCTGCCTCAACGTCAACGATATAGAAGGAGTCGTGCCTGAAACGAGCCGGCGCCGGGACATGACCGACGTGCGAAATCAGCGGTTTCACCATCGAATCAGGCATATCCGCCACTCTACACAAAATATAGAATTTGTTCAATTTTATGACGAGTCCCGAAAATGGTGCACAAGACAGATCCCCATCGCGATCCGACACTCGCCGTGCTGGGCTGCCCCGGTTGCGGTCTATCCCTTGAATTTAAAGCCACACAGACGTTTTCTTCCGAACTTTTGGTCCCGGCGGACATGCTTGTCCGTCGCAAGCGGTAAGCCCGGGCGATTCTTCATCTACGGGCTTACCACTAGAAAATAGATGATGACACAGCAAACTTGAACGTATTATAGTTTTTATCCAGAGGCGCGCGAACTGCAGGGGATCATCACTCGACGACCGTGCGCCAGCATCCTCCGCGCCACCTGGCTGCAGAGGGGATTTCCCGATAGTGATCAGCGATCAACAGAACCGTTTGCCGTGGGCAAATCAAAGAGACAACGACATGAACCAGCACGTCACCACCAATGACCTGAACCTGACACAGCTTGTAGACAATCTTGCTTCGGTACGCGGTATGACGATATCGGGCAGAACGCGGCTGACACCCAATTTCCGCCCTACATCCGACTACCCCCTCGTCATCGCCATCCACGGCGGAACATATACGTCTACCTATTTCGACGTTCCCGGCTACTCGCTACTTGATCGTGCGGCGGCACTTGGCATTCCAGCCATCGCGATTGATCGGCCGGGGTACGGCTCCAGCACGGCTTTCCCGCCCGCAGAAGCAACGGTGTTGAATAACGCGACGATCCTGGACGAGATGATCGGGGAGATCTGGACGCGATATGGCGCCGGTGCGCGCGGAGTCGTTCTCATCGGACATTCGATCGGCGGCGCCGTGACCTCGGCTATCGCTGCCCGAACGCCGGCCTGGCCGTTATTGGGCATCGCGACTTCGGGGTGTCTTCTCAGCACACCCACCGCGTCTCACGATGCGTGGTCTTCCCTGCCAGACGTGCCGATGATCGACCTGGACAACGCCACGAAGGACGGAGTCATGTTTGGTCCTCAATGGACATATGACCCTTGTATGCCCGACGCGAGCCGCATTTCAGATGCTCCCGTACCGCGCGCCGAACTCATCGATATCGCCATTCGCTGGCCTGACGCCGTGCGTTCGGTCTTAGCCAAGATTCGGGTTCCGGTCCATCACCGTCAGGGCGAATACGATCAGTTGTGGATCACGAATGCAGACCAGGTGAAAGCGTTCGGTGCGGCGCTCACGGCGTCACCCGATGTGGACGCGAAACTGCTTGCCCATGCAGGTCATTGCATCGACTTTCATCGACTCGGCGGCGCGTTCCAGCTTGAGCAGATCGCCTTCGCGCTCCGGTGCTCTGTTACTCCAGTTGCTTGAGTGCATAGGCCATCCACCGGGTGGCCACCCATGGAGTGTAGTCACGCTGCTAGCACGTCAATAGGCCGCGGCTGCGGCCTTGTAGGTGTGCGCCATTCACTCCACCAGCTTTCAACGTGAAAAGCGTGTGCGGCTAAAAGAGACTAGCCGCCACTAGCACCGCAGAAGGCGAACTTCGCTCATCACGGTCATTCCTGCGCAGTCAAAAACGCAACGCTTTCAATTTCCGTCAAAGGAATTCAACTCCAGACATTTCTCATAATTTAGTTAGGTATACATATTTATTTAAATTCGAGCTTTAAAGCTTATTACGCGACGTAGTCGACTCGCGAGCGTGCAACTTAGCGCACGCTGTTCTGGGCCGCCTGCTCATCCTGACTTTTACCGCACCCGTATTGCCCTCGCCGGATGCTCAAGCAACACGCGGACGGAACCAGCCATAAATAGAAGGAGACGAAAGTGTCAGAGTACGAAAATTCTGCATTGAAGTTGTCGATCACCCCTGTGTTGGTGGCGATCGCCGTGTCGTTAGCCGCTGGCGGCGTTGCGCACGCACAAAGTGCCGTCACCCTCTACGGTGTAGTGGACGCCGGACTTCAGTACACCAGCCGGAATGCCAACACGTCTGGATCGAACGCCGGCAGCGCCATTGGGATGACTGACAGCGGCATCGGTCCTTCCGAGTTCGGTATCAAAGGAACGGAGGACCTCGGCGGTGGAATGAAGGCGAACTTTGACCTCGAAAGTGGTATCAGCGTAGCCAACGGCGGCCTCAACAACGGGAACGGCAACTTTTTCGGACGTCAGGCATGGGTTGGACTGAGTGGGAATTTCGGGGAGGTCAGACTAGGCGCGCAGTTTTCACCGTTCTTTATGTCTCTCTTCGACTCGGATCCACGCCAGTTTTCCGAGTTCGGCAGCAGCTTGTCCATCTTTGGCGATAACGTATTGTTCAGCGGCGCCGTCAGCACGAATGCCATTATCTATACCAGCCCCGAGTTGTCCGGTCTGAAGGGAAGCGCCATGATAGCGCTCGGCGGCGTAGCCGGCAATTTTCAGGCGGGGCGGCAATGGGCTGTCAGCCTCAAGTATGACCATGGCCCCGTCATGTTGAATGCAGCTATATTTGACGGCAATAGCGGAGGTACACCGACACCTGTACCGTCGACACTGGAATTTGAAGGCCGAACGCTTGGAGCAGCGTACCGCTTCGGAGCCCTGACCGCAAAAGCTTCCTTCATCAACTACAAGGTGGCAGGATCTTTCAATAACAATGTCTACAGTGCAGGACTGGATTATCAGGTTCTGGCGGATGTGGACCTGAATGGAGGCGTGTATGTGACCAGCGATCGTAGCGATACGACGAACCACTCACTGATGGCAGCCTTCGGGGCGAACTACTTCCTCTCGCGGACTACAACCCTCTACGCGCAGGTCGGGATAGTAAACAATCATGGCGCAATGGATACCGGATTCGCTGTGGGAGACGCCAATATACTGTACGAGGTGACCGGTACCACGATCGGCGCTAACGTCGGGATACGTCACACATTCTGACGCCGCGCCTTCCCCACAAGACCGGTACAGCCCAGCTGTGCCGCGTTGGTGCAGTATTCATCGAACCGCTACAGACCTCACCAGCGCACGCAGGCGCCGCTTTTCCGGTATCAGCGGTACCTGCTGCTTCGAAATGCCATTGATGACCAGCGCGGACGACGTCCAGAGTCTCCCGATGCCTTCCAGCAAGTCGAGCGCCCCGCTGCCCAGCCACCGGCGGATTTCGCCTTGAAGGATTTCGAAGAGCACGGGGCAAATAATCGAAGCCTGAACGGGTAACTCGATCTCACCGCGCGCACTCGAAATTTCAATCATGGTCTCCAGGTTTTTCAATAACAGAGCCCGGTTCTCCATGGCGCGTATCGCCTGTATGCCGGAATCATAGAACAGCAATTCCCGCAAGATGAGCTTGGACAACGTCGGTTCGACTGACAACGCGGCATAGTGGTACGCAGAAAAGACCACGAAGTTTTCCAGAATGAAGCGATCCTCCTCGATGGATTGTTGGGCTTGCAGGCGCGTTTGTTCGAGAAGGTCGTTGCCGACGAGAAACAGGAGGTCACGCTTGTTCGTCGCGTAGCTGAACAGGGTGCCGAGGGCCACCCCCGCCCGGGCAGCAATTTCCCGCGTTGTCGTTTCGTCGTAACCATGAACGACGAACAGTTCACGCGCGGCTTGCTTGATCCGGGTAACCTTGTCGAGCTTGTTCGCTTCCCGCTTGCTTTGCGGCAAGATATCAGTGTCCGGGCTCATACCGGGTACCGGAAATTCATGGTTAAGTCCTTCGAAATAGGCGTCAACGTTGAAAGGCTATTTTAAACACGAATGCCTTGGCCTGTACACCGTACGCCTCAGTCGCTCTCATGCAAACCCGGCGATCGCAGGTCTAGCGACCCGAGGGCGGACGCGAGCGATAACGCGGTCTGGCTCACGGGTGGCAGCAGTTCGTCAATGAACTGCTGATCCAATGTGCGTGTAAATGCAGAGCACGCTAACGTTCCGAATAGGGTATTGCCGGACATCACCGGCACAGCGAATGCTGAATTGAGATCTCCTGGAACTGCATAGCGAGTTGCGTAGCCCCGGCCCCTCGCCTCGCGTATTTCTGTTCTCATCGCAGATAGCGGCGTGCTGTGCATAGCATGGTCCTCGCACACACTCGCAGCCGCATCCATAACCGCACGTCGTTCCGCTGCGGTGCAATAGGCAAAATATGCCTTGCCGACGGCCGAAGTGAACATCGAATGGCGGCGCCCTATACTGGTTGGCCTCACAGCCAACGGACTGTACGGCATGCCGCAGGCGACTATCCGCATGAAAGAGCCTTCCACCATCGCAAACGATAGCGGCCAACGTATCGCCTTCGTACCCGAAACGATGACATGCTCCGCCACATCGGCATACAGCGAATAACGCGTCAAGCCGCCCGATAGTTGCCGTGTTAGCCCCGTAAGCCGGTATATGCCCACGCTGCCCGCCGGCGCAAGAACATAGCCCTCTGACTCAAGTGTCCGTAACAGCCTGTGCAAGGTTGCTTTCGCAAGGCCACTGCGCAAGCTTAGCTCATGCAGCGTCCATGACTCGCGCTCGTTCATCATCCGGATCAGGCGGAGCGCGCGTTCTACCGCGCGGACGGAATCGTGCATCGCTTCACCATACAGGTTGCGCGTTACAGGCCTATCATCAGGATAAGACACGACACCGACGGCGCGTCCACCCTGCTCACCGTTCGAGGCGAGGGAAAAGTTTCGCGGCGTTCCGGTACAGAATTTTCTGCTTCATATCGGCATCGACAATTTCCGTACCGTTCAGGTCGGACGCCAAACTCTCTACGAGCGCTGCCGGAGTAAACGGCCAGTCACTACCGTACATGATGTGCTCCGCGTCGGCGATCTCGAGAAGCGCGGGCAACAGACGCGGTGTCGGCGCTCCGGCCAGATCGTAGTAAAGGCGCCGAAGCAGCGCGAAAAAATGGTCCGGCGTGGTCCGCACCGCATCGCCGAGAATAGGCATTAGCCGTACGACACGATCTGCCAGTACCGGGAGCGCCGCACCGGCATGCGGCACGATCACACGCAAATCGGCGTGCCGATCGAGCGCCCCCGAAAGCAGCAGGTTGGTAATCGAACGCGTCGTCTCGAACATGAACTCGAGCATCGGGCGCGGATATCCGAGGGACAGGCTATCGCAACACGTACAGGACGGCGACGTGGGATGGATAAAGATCACCGCCTTACGGCGATTCAGCTCGGCGTAGAGTGGTTCCAGCTTCGCGTCACCGAGATATACGCCGCCATGATTGGTTTCCAGCACCACGCCGTCAGCCTTCAGCACGTCCATCGCGTAGTCCAGTTCGCGCAGCGCTCCGTCTATATCCGGAACGGGCAACGAAGCGAACAGACCAAATCTGCCAGCATGTGCGCTCACCAGTCGCGCGCCTTCCTCGTTGACTCGACGTGCCAGTGAACACGCCTTCGCGTCGTCACCAAAATGAACGCCGGGCGATGAAACCGACAGCATAGCCGTCCCGATACCCAGCCGATCCATCGTCGATAGCGCCATCTCCTCACTCCACTGCGGAATGGCTGGCATACCGTCAGGTTGCGACATGCCTGCTTCGATCAGCGCATCGCGGTAAAACGAGGGCAGAAAATGTGCGTGAACGTCAATGCGGGTTGAACTCATCGAGTACATCCAGAATTTGCCAGTAACGGATGGGTGATCGCCGACATCGAGACCGGAATACCCCATGGGCCGCTGGAGATGGGAAGGATGCCTTCCTGCACAAGAGGAAAGCCACCCTTAAATTTGAACACGTTCTAGTTTTATCGTCAAGCTGGAGTATATGACTTCCGCGTGGCGTCGCGGCCGCAGACATCCGAATGGTTCGCCTAGGGCGTGGTTCGAATCGACAGAATTGGGAGTGATACGAACGAGCATCATCTTCCCGCCTGTTTAGGTCGGATGTGCTGACACGGCAGACCGGAGCGACCCTACCACGGCGCAATTCGTACATTTCTCCGGGCGTTGCGTTGTTTGCCGCCTCGCTACTCACATCCAGCATGGCGGCTCGGATCGGCAACTTCGCAACGCTGTCATGCGGGTGCGCAGTACAAATCTTAGGTCGACGCTATTAGCCGACCGTGTTGGACGAACTGAACGGCAGCACGCTGTGTTGAAGCACTTTCAAGCAGGCAGGCGCGTGCACACCAGAGTGACATCAAGCTCCGGCAGTTGCGGTCAAACGCATACGAGGCAGAACCGCCCCCTGAATGTCCGACCGACGATGCATGCGAGCGGCGGGTTCTGGCCGGCAGTACGCGTTCGCACAAACCGCCGGAAAGCTTACGCATATCGCGGAAGTGGATAGACACTGAACCGTCGGGGCGTTGCCGTTGCTCGAGAAGTGCAGGCACCAGACGACTCGTGGCAAGACTCGATGCAACTTGCAGCGCAAACAGAATTTCTGACACCTCCATGCGCTGCGGCGAGGTGGTTCGTTTCATGCCGAAGATTGTCGCCGCATCTCCCTCAAACTGCCAGAACGTGACAGTGCCGGTAGCAAACACGCGCGCGTGGTGAGACTGTCGGGTCGGGTCAAGCTGTAGATCGACCAACAGCATGGACTTTGGTCTGGATCAGATGGTGGCCCCATTCCGTGGAGTTTCAGCTGTTACATATCGCCCTGGGGTCGTCCCTAGCGCTCGGCAAAACATGTCGATAAACGCGCTGACGTTGTCGTAACCGAGCTCAAGAGCAATCGTCGTCACAGGTCGTCCGTCCGCGACAAGCTCGAGAGCGCGAAGTAAGCGGGCCTGCTGACGCCATTGCGCGAAAGTTAAACCTGTCTCCGCCAAGAAACAGCGGCTGAGCGTACGTGATGCGACACCGGCCCACGCGGCCCATTGATCGAGTCGGCGATTATCCGACAGATTGCTGGCCAATATGTCTGTGATCCGGACGAGCCTTGGATCTTCGGGACGCGGGAGACCTAGCGATTCCTCTTTCGATGCGGCCAGCTCATCGATGATGACCTCTGCAATGCGAGTCTGCGCCTGATCGAGCTCGACACCCTGCCAGGTCGCAGCGCGTCGTACGGCCTCGCGCAACAAGGGGGACGCCCTGATTGCGCGAGGCTCCCGCGGCAACGATGCGCAGCGGTTTTCGGCAATGAACACGCTCCACCCTGAGAACGGCCCATGCGAACGCGACGAGTGGAGGCAATGTGGCGGAATCCAGATCGCATGTATCGCCGGCACGACCCAGTGCTGCTTGTCCAGTCCGACCGATACGAGGCCGCTCAGCGCCCCCATGAGCTGCCCGCGAGCATGGCGGTGTGACGGCGGCGCGCGCGCCTCGCTTTGCGTCAGTTCGGCCGCAGCGAGGAACGGACCATCCGGCGAGGAAACGAGATCCGGACGAATGATGGGAGTAGACATGGCCAAAACACAGTATGGAATGGCATTTATACCGGAGACCGGGAGGCCTTGCACGCCTACACTGACTGCTTTCTTACCAAGTCCGGGATGCAGCGCGATGCGAGCCAAACAGGTTCTTCCCGATCACGTCGACCAAGCTGACTTCAACGGCATGACAACCCGCAAGGGCACCGTCGCCGCTTTTCTCGCCAATGCGCGCGTCTGGACCGATCGAGGCGACAGCGAAGAAGCGCGCGCGCGTGCCGAGACCGACATCGTCGATGCATTGCCTGCGCTGCGCGCCATCGGACTCTTCGATGTGTTGGAGATCCGCGACGTCTCACTGCGCGCGTGGGTCGACGCGCGTTGATCCAGATCCCGGTCCGACCTTATTCTCAAGGAACTGTCATGAAAGCTGTAATCGTGAAGGCAGCGGGCCAACTGCCCGTTTATGGTGACTTCGATAGCCCTGTTACCTTGGCTGGCCATCGTCTGATCAACGTCAATGCGTCGTCGTTGAGTCAGATCACCCGTGCCAAGGCATCGGGCTCGCACTATTCATCGACAGGTATCTTCCCGTTCGTTGCAGGCCTCGACGGTACCGGACATCTCGAAGACGGCCAACGCGTCTACTTTTTCGGGCCGAAGGCTCCGTTCGGCGCGATGGCGGAACGCACCCTCGTGCCCGAGACAAACTGCGTACCACTACCCGATGCGCTTGACGACGTCACGGCAGCGGCCATCGCGATTCCGGGCATGTCGTCCTGGGCGGCGCTCATCGAGCGCGCCCGGTTCGTGCCAGGAGAGACGGTTCTGGTCAACGGCGCGACGGGCGCCTCGGGACGCCTTGCTGTCCAGATCGCGAAGTATCTCGGAGCCGGAAGAGTCATCGCAACGGGTCGTAATGCGGCCTCCCTTGAATCGCTCAAGCCTGCCGGTGCCGATGTCACGATTTCGCTACGATTTCAAGGGTCATTTCGGTCTACCGTCCGGCGCTTTCGCGGCTCGGGCGGCGGAAATCGATCATCTCCTGAGGCGCTGGCTAGAACGCCATCCTGAAGGACTAGTCGTGTCGTTGGGCGAAGGCCTGGACGCCCAGGTGCATCGGGTCGACAATGGCCGCATGCGTTGGCTGACCGTGGACTTACCGGCCGTCATCGAATTGCGGGAGTACTTCCTCACACCAACGGCACGCTTTAGCCATATGGCGGCGAACGCGCTCGAGCCGGGCTGGATGGATGGAATCGAACCCTCGGAAGATATCTTCATTGTAGCGCAAGGTCTTTTCATGTACCTGCAGCCGGAAGCGGTGAAACAGCTATTCCTCGATATCTCGAAGCGGTTTCCCGCCGCCGAAATGGCATTTGACGTCATTCCGCGATGGTTCTCGTGGCTGACCTTGTTGGGCATCACGCAGATGCCTCACTACCGGCTGCCTCCCATGCCTTGGGGCATCAGTCGCCACGAGATAGAGACCGAATTGCGAACCTGGACGTCGGGCAGCACCGCCGTCAATTTGCTGGACTACCGCATGCCCCGCGGCTGGCTCAAAACGCTGGAGGACGTTTGCCACGCCCTCCCCATCGCGCGCAATGAATGGCCCTGTCTCGTCCATATAGTCATGGACAGCGATGGATCGGCGCATAAGTCCTACGAGCGCTCACGGCGCAATGGGACCAGCGTTTCCCTGTGCGGAATGAGCAACTGCCTTCCGGTGCGTGGGATTCACGGCTGCCGGACGGAAAACACATTTCCCTCCGCTGGTAAGGTGCGCCGGAGGCGACCGCACAGCCACCCATTCTTCGAGCTACGCGATGAAAGACAAGATTGTCACCGCTGACGAAGCGATTGCGCTGATTCGCGATGGCGATACCGTCTGCTGCTCGGGATTCGTCGGCATTGGTACGCCCGACGAATTGATCATGGCGCTGGAACGGCGGTTCACCCGCGTGAGTGAACCGCGCAATCTGACGCTGGTGTTCGCCGCGGCGCCCGGTGACGGCAAGGACCGGGGGCTTAACCGCATCGCAATGCCGGGGCTGGTTAAACGCGCAATTGGCGGACATTGGGCGCTGTTGCCGAAGCTCGCGCGGATGGCAACCGACAACCTGATCGAAGCGTACAACCTTCCGCTGGGGACGATGTCGCATCTTTATCGGGACATCGCGGCACACAGGCCAGGTACGCTCACGCAGGTTGGCTTGGGCACCTTTGTCGATCCGCATCACGGCGGCGGAAAAATCAATGCAAGCACGACCGAAGACCTGGTGAGCACCGTTGATATCGACGGCAAGATCTGGCTCCTCTACAAGGCCTTTCCGCTTAACGTAACCCTGATCCGCGGCACCACGGCCGACCCCGAAGGCAATGTCACGATGGAACGCGAAGCGCTAGTGCTAGACGCGATGGAGGCCGCCATGGCCGCTCACAATTCGAACGGGCTGGTGATCGTCCAGGTGGAACGGATTGCTGCAAGCGGGACGCTCGATCCTCGTTCGGTAGTGGTGCCAGGCATTTTCGTTGACCGAATTGTCGTCGCTCGTCCTGACACGCAGGCCCAAACTTACGGCACGGCGTATGACCCAGCGTTCTCAGGCGAAATGAAGGTGCCGTTGGGTACGACGCCGAGCCCGGTACTCGACGAACGGAAACTGATCGCACGTCGATGCGCGTTCGAGCTACCACTCGGTGGCGTAATCAATCTTGGCATCGGGGTGCCAGAAATGGTCGGCGCCGTGGCCGCGGAAGAACGCCTGCTCAGCCGCCTGACGTTGACCGCGGAACCCGGCGTAATTGGTGGCACGCCTCAGGGCGGCCTGAACTTCGGCGCCGCAATCAACATCGATGCCCTACTCCACCAGAACCAGCAGTTCGACTTCTACGATGGCGGTGGGCTGGACCTCGCGTGTCTCGGCATGGCAGAGATCGATCAATGCGGCAACGTCAACGTGAGCCGCTTTGGCCCACGACTCGCCGGCGCTGGCGGCTTTATCAACATCAGTCAGAACGCCCGCAGCGTGGTTTTCGCGGGCACGTTCATGGCCGGCGGCCTCGAAGTCGTGATCGAGCATGGCCACCTGAGGATCGTGTCGGAAGGTTCGAAGAAGAAGTTCGTCGAGTCTGTCGAGCAGATCACATTTAATGGGTCGCTCGCTGGCGATCGCGGTCAGTCCGTGATGTACGTGACCGAGCGGTGCGTCTTCAGGCGCGTGCCCGAAGGACTCGAACTGACGGAAGTCGCACCCGGTATCGATATTGAGCGCGACATTCTTGCCCACATGGACTTCGCCCCAATAGTGCGAAACGTGCAACCGATGGAACCGCGAATTTTCTTGCCACAGATCATGGGCCTGGCAACGGTACTACTCGACCGGCAGATGAGCGACCGGATCAGCTACGACGCTCAGCGAAACACGATGTTCGTCAATTTCGAGGGGATGGCCATTCGTACGAACAGCGACATCGAAAGCGTTCGGCGTGTGCTCGAGGCGTCCTTCGACCGGATCGGTCATCAGGTTGCGCTGATAGTCAACTATGACGGATTCAGACTGGACGATCCAGAAGCCGACGCGTACTTCGAGATGGTCAGGCAGTTGCAACTCAAATACTACAGCTCGGCAACCCGCTTCACTACCAGCGCATTCATGCGCCTGAAGCTGGGTGCTGCCTTTAGCGACCTCGGTTCTGCATCACATGTTTGTGAAACACGTGCGCAAGCAGTGGCTTACGTGACGCGCCAACTCGAAAACATCGCTCACGGCGCGCCTGGCGAGCCCGGCGACCTGCGCTAGAAATTTTCATACCTAAAACCGCCGAAGGCATTGCATAGCGGCCTCGCGCCGCTTCTCACCTCAATGCGTTCAGATGCGAGGAGACAAGCCGCTGACTCACGCCTCGATGGCGAGAGTCGCGCACGTCCATCAGTTCGAGCCACGACTCGTTGTGGTCCAAAGGAACAAGGTAACGATCCATGAAAGCGTCTGACCTTTTCGTCAAGGCTCTGGAGAATGAAGGCGTCGAACGCATTTTTTCCGTGCCGGGTGAAGAAAATCTCGACGTAGTCGAGTCGCTGCGGCGCTCCGGCATTCAGCTCATCGTGACGCGCCATGAACAATCGGCCGCTTTCATGGCGGCAACCCACGGTCGACTGACGGGACGACCGGGTGTCTGCATGGCAACGCTCGGCCCTGGCGCGCTGAATCTGGTCACCGGCGCCGCGTACGCCCATCTTGGCGCCATGCCGATGGTGCTCATTACCGGGCAGAAAGCCATCATGACGGCGCACCAGGCGCGCTTCCAGATCGTCGATATCGTTGCAACGATGAAGCCGCTGACCAAGGCGTCCCGGCAAATCGTCAGCGGGACCAGTATCCCGACCGTGGTGCGTGAAGCGTTCCGGCTGGCCGCGGAAGAGCGGCCCGGGCCGGTTCATCTCGAGTTGCCTGAAGACGTGGCCGCCCTTGAGGTCAGCGACGACGTGGCGCTGGTTCCGTTGCATGCCGTCGAGCTTCCGGTCGCCCAGGACGCTGCCATCGAACGCGCCGCAGCCTTGCTGATGAAGGCCGAGCGCCCGCTGGTCATGTTCGGTGCCGCCAGCAATCGACCCCGACTCGCAGGTCAACTGACCAAGTTCATCCGGCGCACCGGCATTCCGTTCTTCAATACCCAGATGGGCAAGGGCACCGTTGCCGCCATCGGCGACGACGAGGCCAAGGAGCTCTGGATGGGAACGGCCGCGCTGAGCGAGCGCGACTACTTGCACGAAGCGATCGACCGCGCCGACCTGATCCTCGCGATTGGGCACGACACGGTCGAAAAGCCACCGTTCATCATGGGGCCACGGGGCCCTCAGGTCATTCACGTGGGCTATACGCCAGCCCACGTCGAACAGGTGTACTTCCCCCATGCCGAAGTCGTGGGCGACCTCGGTCTGAGTCTGGCGCGGCTTGCTGATCGGGTTGAAGGCAAGCTTCCCAACGCAACTTCGTTGGCGCCGCTGCGCGAAGGCATCCTGAGACGCACGCTCGACCGGGCAATGGAATCACGTTTTCCGCTGACGCCTCAGCGCATCGTTCACGACGTACGCGAGGTCATGCCGGCCGACGGCATCGTCGCACTCGATAACGGCATGTACAAGCTCTGGTTCGCGCGCTGCTATCGGACCCGTTGTGCCAACACGCTGCTGCTCGACAACGCGCTGGCGACCATGGGGGCAGGCTTGCCGTCGGCCATGATGGCGGCGCTGCTCTACCCTGCGCGGCGCGTGCTGGCGGTATGTGGCGACGGTGGCTTCATGATGAATTCGCAGGAACTCGAAACCGCCGTCCGGCTGAAACTCGGCCTCGTCATCCTGATCATCCAGGACGATGCCTACGGAATGATTCGCTGGAAACAGGCCGTCGACAACTTCACGGATTGGGGGCTCACGTTCGGCAACCCCGATTTTGTGAAGTACGCGGACGCATATAGGGCAAAAGGACGACGCGTCGAGTCAGCGGAAGCGCTGGCCCCCACCCTGGAGGCAGCGTTCCACGAAGGCGGAGTGCAGTTGGTCATCGTTCCGGTCGACTACTCGGAGAACAGCCGTGTACTCGTCGAGGAGCTCAAAAACCGCGTTAGAGAGGTCGCACAATGAAGATCCAGGCAGCCGTCCTTCAGGGCATGGGCGCAACACCGCCCTATGCAGTCTCCCAACCTCTGCACATCGAAGAGATCGATCTTGCGCCCCCTGGCGCCGATGAAGTGCTGATCAGGATCGCCGCGGCCGGGCTGTGCCACTCCGATCTGTCCGTAATCAACGGCGACCGGCCGCGTCCGATGCCGATGGCGCTCGGTCATGAAGCCGCCGGTGTCGTCACGGAGCTCGGAGCAGGCGTGACTGACCTCAAGGTCGGCGACCACGTCGTCGTGGTGTTCGTGCCCAGCTGTGGTCACTGTGCGCCTTGTGCCGAAGGCCGCCCGGCCTTGTGTGAGCCTGGCGCCGCGGCAAACGGCGCCGGCACGTTGCTCTCGGGTGCGCGTCGTCTCACTCGCGGCGGTGAAGCCTTAAACCATCATCTTGGATGCTCGGTGTTTGCCGAGTACGCGACCGTATCCCGCCGCTCCGTCGTCAAGATAGACGCCGACGTCCCACTTGAAGATGCCGCGCTGTTCGGGTGTGCGGTGCTGACAGGTTTCGGAGCGGTGGTCAACACGGCGCAGATGCGAGTGGGCGCATCCGTTGCGGTAGTGGGCCTCGGCGGTGTCGGCCTGGCTGCGCTCATAGGCGCGCAGGCAGCCGGCGCCCGGCAGATCATCGCAATCGACTTGTCCGATACCAAGCTGGAGCAGGCACGCGCGCTCGGCGCCACACACACCGTCAACGCCGGTGAGGCCGGTGCGCTCGAGCACGTTCGCGCGCTCAGTTCCGGTGGGGTCGAGTTCGCCTTCGAGTTTGCCGGCTCGATCCTGGCGCTGGACCTGGCTTACCGCATGACCCGCCGGGGCGGCTCGACCGTGACAGCGGGGCTGCCGCCGTCAACCGCGCTTTGGCCGATACCGGCGGTCAGCCTTGTCGCCGAAGAACGTACCCTCAAGGGCAGTTATATAGGATCGTGTGTGCCATCGCGCGACATACCCCGCTACATCGCTCTGTATTTGCCGGGTCGCCTGCCTGTGAACAAGCTGCTTACAGCTCGCCTCAGGCTCGATGAAATCAATCGTGGGTTTGACCTGTTGCAGGAAGGCAAGGCGATTCGCCAGGTGGTGGTGTTTTAAGCCTCTTTCGAATTTCGAGTGGGTGTACTGCCGGGTCAAGCGCGGGCGCAAGCCCGGCGAAGCGAACGCTTGACGCGTGTAGGGGAAGTAAGCTGAT
>FSXK01001308.1_pt1 | contig 30533 bp, 28 predicted proteins | sample 1638101 | NCBI WGS metagenome assembly FSXK01 (sample SAMEA3914788, study PRJEB12502) | metagenome | biome: forest; material: soil | place: Canada | collected 2011-07-03 | depth 0.1 m | reverse complement strand
CACGCGGTGCCGAGATCGATTTCGACGTGGTATCCAATCCGGAATTCCTGAAAGAAGGTGATGCAGTCGAAGATTGCCTGCGTCCCGATCGTATCGTGCTGGGAAGTTCCAGCGACCGCGCAATCGAATTGCTGCGCAAGCTGTATGCGCCCTTCAATCGCAACCACGATCGTACGGTGGTGATGGATGTGCGTTCTGCTGAGCTGACCAAGTACGCTGCCAATGCGATGTTGGCGACCAAGATCAGCTTCATGAACGAGATCGCTAACATTGCCGAACGCGTGGGTGCCGATGTGGAGTTGGTGCGCCAGGGCATCGGTGCCGACCCACGTATCGGCTACCACTTTATTTATCCAGGCGCCGGTTACGGCGGCTCATGTTTTCCCAAAGACGTGCAAGCGCTGGAGCGCACGGCGCGCAGCGTAGGCTACGACGCACGTTTGTTGGGTGCGGTCGAGGCGGTCAATCACGACCAGAAGACCAAATTGTTCGAATTCATACTGCGCCACTTCGGCGGAAGCGTGAGCGGACGCACCGTCGCCCTATGGGGACTCGCATTCAAACCCAATACCGACGATATGCGCGAAGCCTCGAGTCGTCGCTTGATGGAAGTACTGTGGGAAGCCGGCGCCAACGTGCGTGCGTACGATCCGGAAGCCCGCGAGGAAGCGCATCGCGTGTACGGACAGCGCAATGATCTGGTGCTGTGCGAGAACGCTTATCAGGCGCTGGAAGGCGCCGACGTGCTTGCCATCGTCACGGAATGGAAGGCCTTTCGCAGCCCGGATTTTGCGCGCATTCGTGCCGCGCTCAAGGAGCCGGCCATTTTCGACGGGCGCAACTTGTATGAGCCCGAGACTGTCGAAGAGGCCGGGTTGGCGTACTACGGCATCGGTCGCGGACGCAGCATCTTGCCTGCCGAGTGACTATGGCTACTCAAGAAGAACGCTTGACGGAACTTGAAGTGCGCTTGGCATTCATTGACGATGCCGTGCAGGCACTCGTCGCCGCCGATGCCGAACAGTCCATGCGCATCGCAACGCTCGAACGCATGGTTCGCGATTTGCGCAGCGAGCTGGCATCGGTGCGGGCGGGCTCAGGGCACGATCCGCATAGCGAACCGCCGCCACCACATTATTGAAAAGAAACGAGAAACATCGGATATCGATCATGGTCGATTCACTACGAGATCAGCTGCTCAAGAGCGGCATCGTTAAACAAATCAAGGAAGAGAAGCGGCAGCAGCAGCCTGTGGCCAAGCCAGCTCCCTTTCCCGGAAAAGGTAAGCCGCCGCACAAGCCGCGGCCTGCCCGCAGCCAGGAGGAGATCGATCTGGCGAAGGCCTATGCCATCCGCGCGCAGACGGAAGCCAATGAGCGCAAGCGTGCGGAGCAGGAAGCCGCCGAGCAGGCGCGCATAAAGCGCGAGCGCAAAGCGAAAGTGCAGCAACTGCTTGATGGCAACGCGCTGAACAAGGCGGACGTCGATCAGGTTCGTCACTTCGAATATGGCGGCAAGATTCGCCGGCTTTACGTCGACGCTGCGCAGTTGGTTGAGCTCAATGCAGGCAGGCTGGGTATCGTCCAGCATGGCGGTCGCTATCTGCTGGTCACGCAATCCGTCGCGGAGCAGGTGTGCGCGATCGATGCGCATTTGCTGGCGTTGCTCGTCGATCCGTCAGCCAGTGGTGTGGGCGAAGACGGCGTGCCCGACGACTTGATGTGGTGAGTGCTTTCGCGAAGGTGCGTTATTGCACCTTCGCGAGTGATCGACTGGTTATCAGGCGGCTGACGGAAACGCGAAACCGTCTTGCTTCAACGCTGGATGATCCCAGCCATTCTTTGGCATGAAACGTTCGCCATAACGCTTCCCCAGCGCTTCGAGTTTCTGGCGCACGTTTTCCGCGCCTTCACTGCGCACGTACTGAATGGGACCACCGCGGAAAGGTGCAAAGCCGGTGCCGAAGATCACGCCGGCGTCCAGCAGGTCGGCGTCGTCCACCACGCCATCACCCAGGCAGGCCACGGCTTCGTTCACCATCGATAGGATCATGCGATCCTGCAGGTCCGGTGGCGGCGTGTAATCCGGATCGACTTCGGGTTTCTGCGGCTTGCCGTCGTGCCAGGTGTATAAGCCTTGGCCATCTTTCTTGCCGCGCTTGCCCGCTTCGAGCTTGTCCTCCAGCCCGGGCGGAAGCTCCAAGCCCAGGAAAGGCGCCAGTTCCTTGCCCACCGATGCGCAGACATCCAGCCCGACCGTATCGGCAAGCTCGATGGGGCCCATCGGCATGCCGAAGTTCTTGGCTAGCTTATCCAGCACGGGGCCCGGCACGCCTTCGTTGTACAGACGCATCGCTTCGAGCAGGTATGGCATCAAGATGCGATTGACCAGGAATCCCGGCGTGCCCTTGACGGCGACAGGCAGTTTGCCGATGGCTTTGCAGAACGCCATGGCGCGTTTTTCGATGGCCGGATCGAGTTGGTCGTGACGCACCACTTCGACCAGCGGCATTTGCGCAACCGGATTGAAGAAGTGCAAGCCGAGAAAGCGTTGCGGTGCTTTCAGCCCCTTGCGCAGTTCGTCGAGCGGAATCGATGACGTATTGCTGGCGAGGATTTCGTTGTTGCGAAATTGCGGCTCGATGGTTGCGTAGAGCGCCTCTTTTGCTTGCGCATTCTCGAAGATGGCTTCGATGGCCAGATCGGCTTGCGCAATGCCGGTGCCTTCCACGTCAGCGCGTAAGCGACGTTGCGTGGCTTCCACTTTTTCGGGTGTTTTGAGTTTTTTCTCGTACAACGCGCGGGCACGATCCAACGCGGGCTGGATGAATTTCATCTCGCGATCTTGCAGCGTGACGTCAAAGCCCTTGAAGGCGGCCCACGCTGCGATATCGCCGCCCATCACGCCCGCGCCGACGACATGCACATGGCGGATTTCCGGATCCACGCCGCTGCCTTGGCCTTTCAGGCGCTCCTGCAGAAAGAAGATGCGGATAAGGTTTTGCGCCGTGGATGTCTCTGCAAGCTTGGATACCGAGCGCGCTTCCAGCTTCAGTCGTTGCTGGATGCTGCTGCCGCCGCGTTTCCATACATCGATCAGGGCGAACGGTGCCGGGTAATGTTCCTTGCGCACCTTCGCGGCGGTTTGCTTGATCACCATCGGCGCAAGAATTTGCCGTGCCAGCCAGGTATTGGTGGCCCACGCCGTGGCGCGCTGCGCGAATGGGCGTGCATGCGGATGGCGCAGCAGCGCGCGTGCTTCGGGCAACAGCTCATCCGGACGAGCGAGCCGATCGACGACACCCAGGCTCTTGGCCCGACGCGCCGACAGGGCTTTGCCGGTCAACATCACCGGCAGCGCTTCGGGTGCGCCGATCAGGCGTGGCAGGCGGGCGGAGCCGCCCCAGCCCGGATGAATGCCGAGCATGACCTCGGGCAGGCCGATTCGCGTCTTATCGTCGTCGACCGCAATGCGCTGGCGACAGGCCAGGATCAGCTCTGTGCCGCCACCCATGCAGGCGCCGTGGACGGCTGCCACGGTCGGGCAGGGCAACCGCGCCAGCGATTCGTACACCCGCTGCCCGTTCTCGATGTTCTCCTGGACGCTGCCCTGCTTGGCGTACTCGACGAACTCCTTGATGTCAGCGCCAACCGCGAATCCATTGGCCTTGGCCGAATGGATGATGACGCCGGCCGGTTTTTCGATCGCTAGGCGCTCGACGATCTGGCCCAGCTCGTCCAGCACTTCGCGGGAAATGGCATTGACGCTGCTGTTGGCGCGATCCAGGGTGAGGGTGACGATGCCGCTGTCGTCCAGGCTCGTCTTCCAGTGATTGAAGCGCAGTCCTTCGAACATGGGGGATAGATGGATGGCCGAGAGACCTTCACCATACCGTCCCGCCGCCACGATTGCGAGACGCCGCAGTTCAGGAAAAGCCCTTATGCCGCAATGCGGCAAGCTGGGGTGTCGCATGCGTCACGCCTTGGCGTTCGGGCTATTGCGCTTCGCGCGCGGGCGCGCAACGCTAGGCTGACGCGATAACTTCCGTTTGGGCGCTATGACTTCCCTGTTGGCTCCAGCGCCGCTTGCCGGCAGTGACATTTACGAGCGCATCCTGACTGCGCCCGGTGGGCTGGTCGTGCTTGAAGATACCGACAGCGAGGCGCTGATCGAGCAGTTTCGAACTATCGCCCGCCACAACGGCCAATCGGTGTATGTCTGGCAGTCCGAAACGGGCATGGGCAATCTGCGCGAGGCGCATGCACGCATTCCAGGTTCGCAACGCCTCGGCAACGCGTTGCGCTATATCCAGCAGAGCATTCATTTCGGTGTCTATCTGATCACGCAATTTCCTTTGCCAATGCCGGCGATGGATAGCACCTTGTTGCGCCAGCTGGCGCGTGCGCCAGCCGGACATGTACGCCGCGTCGTCCTGTTGGATGCGGCACCCACGCTGATCGCCAGTTTGGACGATGTGGCGGTGCGTCTCAGTGGCATGGCCCCGGCTTCGCAGCGTCCCCGATTGCGCGACGGACGCTGGCTGTTGTGACCGTCGAGACATTTCAATCCGGCATTTTGCTGGTGGCCGCTCAGCGCGAGCTGCGACGCGAACTCTTCGACGTGCTCGACGGGCAGGGGCATCCACCCATTCATTCGGCACGCGACACCACGCACGCAGCCATTTTGCTGGAAGGGCGCGAGCCGCTGTCCCTGATCGTCATAGCCTTCGACGGCGACGGACGGTCGAGCTTGATGCTGTGCGAACAATTGCGGCTACTGCCGCCTTGCGCGGAAGCACCCATCATTGCCGTGCTGGTCGACGACGCGACGATCAAGCCCACCCAACTGCCGGCCGTGGTCAATGGCTGGCTGTATGCATCGCAGGTCGGCACCGAATTGATTGCTCGCTGGCAGCAACTGCGCAGTGGCGACACGCCGGCTACGCCAGAAAAGCCAGCGAACCTCCCGAGCGTACCTAGCGCGCTACCTGTAGCGCAGAACGGTGGCGACTATCGTTTTGTTTTCGAGGATGGCGAAGGCGATTGGCTTATCGTCGATCCGCAGGCCGAGCGCGTGGTGGAAGCAAGCCCCGCGTATATGCGGCACAGCGGCCTGGCCAACAGCGTATTGACCGGTTTGGCGTTGCGCGAAGTTCTGTCTTTCGAAAGCGTGAGCATGGAGAAGGCTTTCGCCGATTGCGATCGGCATTGGCTTGCCTGTCAGCGCAAATCGATCCGTGGCCATGACACCGGCGAAGCGAGTGTGCGTCGCGTGCGCCAGAACGGGCGCGAAGTGATTGCGCTGCAGTTTCGCAGTGACCGTGCTGGTGTGCGTCCGGCTGTTGCCTTGACGTTGTTGGCTCGTTTGTTCAGCGGTAGTCACGACGATGCAGGCGTGATGGATGCCGCGCAGCTGCTGCTCGATGAGATGGGGATGGACTACCTTGCCGTGTGGTCGGCTCGTCCCGAGGAAAGCAGCGTGCCGACACAGATCGTGCAGCATTGGCGCGGTGACGAGCAGAACTGGCCGGGACCGCAACTGCAAAGTTCGCTGCGGCTGGTGCTTGGCGGTCGTACGCTGATGCATCCGAACGATGCGCGGCGACTTGCCGACGTCGATCCGCTGATTGGCCAGCTCGGCTTGCGCGGTTTCGTCGGCCTGCCGCTGCTCGACGAGCGGCACAGCGTGCTAGGCGCGTTGCTTGCAGGTAGTCGCAATCCATTCGGCGAACCGGACATCGTGGAACCGGTGCTGCATTGCGCCGCCGCGCATTTCGCGCACATGCTCGAATTGCGCCGCACGCGCGAGCAAGGGCGTGCGGAAGGGCTGCTGGATGCGCTCACCGGATTGCCCAATCGCCTGCTGTTCAACGATCGCCTCGACACCATTATCCGCGAAGCGAACCGCACGGGCGAATGTTTCGCCGTGTTGTTCGTCGACCTGGATCGCTTCAAGTTCATCAACGACACCTTGGGTCACGCCGTCGGCGATCAGGTGCTGGTGGCTGTTACGCAACGTCTTCGCAGTAGCGTGCGCGCATCCGATACCGTGGCGCGTTATGCGGGTGACGAATTCACGATCGTGCTCAGACACATCGTTAAAACCGACGACGTGCTGCGCATCGCCGAAAAAATCGTGCAATTGATGGACGTGCCGCTGCACCTGGACGACGGTCCGGAATTGCAGGTGACAGCATCCATCGGTATCAGCTTCTTTCCGGAAGATGCGCCGGATGCCGAGACGCTGCTCAAGCACGCGGACGAAGCGATGTACGCGGCCAAGAGCATGGGCCGCAACAACTACCGCGTGTACGACGTCAGCCCGGCGCAAGAGCAACAGAATGCAGCCTTGAAAGCGCGGCTTCGTCATGCCGAGGGCAATGGCGAGTTGCGTGTCTTCTACCAACCGCAGATCCATTCGGGCACGGAAGACATCGTCGGCATGGAAGCGCTGCTGCGTTGGGAGCATCCCGAACTCGGCAACATTGGTCCCGGCTTTTTCATTCCGTTGGCGGAAGAAACCGGACTCATTGTTTCCATCGGCGAGTGGGTGCTGCGTACGGCTTGCAAACAGGCCAAGGCTTGGGAAGACCGTTTCGGTCTGCGGCTGCGCCTGGGTGTGAATCTCTCGGCGGTACAGTTGATGCAGTCGGATCTCTCCGACGTCGTGGCCAGTGTGTTGGAGGAAACCGGTCTTGAGCCAGGCCTGCTGGAACTGGAAGTAACTGAAAGCATCAGCATCAAGGCCGCCCCCAATCTGATGGAGAACATGCAGAAACTGCATCGACAGGGCTGCCATATCGCCATCGACGATTTCGGCACCGGCGCCGCTTCGTTGGATTATCTGCGCAAGCTGCCCGCCGACCGCATCAAGATCGACCAGAGCTTCGTGCGCAACATCGGCGTGGATCCCGACGACGAGGCCATCGTGCGCGCCACCATCGAAATGGCGCATCGACTGAAGCGTGGCGTAGTGGCCGAGGGCGTAGAGATCGAACAGCACTTGCAATTCCTGCGTGCCAATCATTGCGATGAGCTGCAGGGCTATCTGTTCTGTCGCCCGTTGCCGCATGGCAGTTTCGAGCGCCTGCTCAGTGAGCGCGAGCGTTTGCTCTCCGGCGTGCAGGACAAGCTGCCGGCTTGAGCCCGCACCGATCGCCCCTATTTTAGAATCATCTGCTTATCCGTCGTTCGCGCTGAACTTGCTGGCGTAGTACGGGTCTGAGCAGATCACCCATCCGATGGACGGCACCCCGGTATGGCCCAGTGACGAAGGAGACGGCCCGGATGGGCGATAACGAACTCGATAGTGCGCTGGTTGAGCGTGTGCAAAATGGGGACAGGCGCGCTTTCGATTTGCTGGTGCGGAAGTACCAGCACAAGGTCATCGGCCTCATTTCCCGTTATGTGCACAATTACGCCGAGTGCGAAGACGTGGCCCAGGAGGCCTTTGTCAGGGCCTGGCGGGCGATTGGCTCGTTTCGGGGCGAAAGCGCTTTCTATACCTGGATGTACAAGATTGCCGTGAATACGGCCAAGAACCACCTGGTGGCCATGGGGCGGCGCCCCCCGATGGACGATATTGCGATCGAAGACGCCGTTTTCGTGCCGGGCGCCGACCGCATGCAGGAAAGTGCCACCCCCGAACGCGAATTAATGCGTCAAGAAATTGAACAAACCGTGTTTGCCACTGTCCAAGCATTGCCCGAGGAGCTGCGGACCGCTATCACCCTGCGTGAAGTGGAAGGCCTCAGCTACGAAGAGATCGCCGAAACCATGGGCTGCCCTATCGGTACGGTGCGTTCGCGCATCTTCAGGGCACGAGAAGCGATCGACGAAAAGTTGCGGCCATTGCTTTCAGACCGCGAGGATCGAATGTCATGACTGAAGCCAATATGGAAACCCTCTCTGCGGCGATGGACGGCGAGCTATCGAGAGAGGAACTGCGCTTTTTGCTGCGCCGGCTCGAGCACGATGATTCGTTGCTGGAGGTCTGGGGCCGTTATCACGTCGCCGGCGATGGCTTGCGCCGTCAGCTGCCCACCGTGGCCGGTTCCACCTTTGCCACGCGCGTGATGCAGCTTATCGAAGACGAACAGTCCGCTTCCCAGGCCGCTCCCAAGCAGCGCGATTGGCTACGCCTTTCCGTGGGCGGCGCCATTGCCGCCAGCGTTGCCGTTGCTGCACTGATGATCTCGCAGCCTACGGGCCCCGACGCCGACAGGCCGGCACCGCTTACTGCCAACGTGGCACCGCATGGCAAGGCCGCATCCGCGGTGCAGTCGGTAGCCACATCGGCACGTTCCAACGCCATGCTGGCAGCCGTACCCCCCTCGCTGAGCGCGTATTCCGCTTCGGGGCTGAGCCAGCGCGCATCGGTCACGCTGGGTGACCCGTCCGACAATCCGCTGTTCCAGCGCTATCCGATCAGCAATCAGCGCTATTCCACGAATGGCTATAAGACGCTGAACAATCACGATGGCAGCTACCTGCTGCTGATCGATACGCCGCAGGCAAACGCCGCGGCGCAAACGCCGGCCTCACAAGGAGCCGCGGGGCGCTAAGTCCCGCCGCTTCCGGCGCTGGCCGCGAGCGTTTCCCGCTTTTTTCACTACGCCTCCTCCTGTTCCACCCTACGAGCCATGGAGCGGGAGTGGGGCGCCCGGAACCGAGGAGGAACCATGAGTCACCCCCGTCTCGTCAGCAGCCAGTTTTTTGGCGGCTTGTTGTGTTGCGCGCTGGTTGTGGGCTTCGCCAGCCCGGGCGCGGCGCAGGCACAGGTCGTGCCAGCCACTGCTGCATTGCCGGATTTCACCGGCATCGTGCAAAAAAATGCCCCGGCCGTGGTGCATGTGGAATCGAAGTACACCGGCCGCCGCCCGAAGGGCGCCGGCGGTACGCCGATGCAGGGGCCGGATGCTGATCAGGCAGAAATGCTTCGGCGCTTCTTTGGCATGCCGATGATGCCGTCGCCCGAAGAGCAGGCGCACACATCGCTGGGTTCCGGATTCATCATCTCCAGCGATGGCTACATCCTTACGAACAACCATGTGGTTGATCACGCCGACACCGTCACCGTCCGGTTGCAGGATCGCCGCACGCTCACCGCAAAGGTGGTCGGTACGGATCCCACTTATGACATCGCCTTGTTGAAAGTCGAGGCAGGCGGAAACCTGCCCGCCGTCACCATCGGCGATTCGCGCTTGCTGAAGGCCGGCCAGTGGGTGTTGGCCATCGGCTCGCCGTTCGGGTTCGATTACACCGTAACGCAGGGTATTGTCAGCGCCGTAGGTCGCAACCTCGGTTCGCAGGACCAGCCCGATACCTCTTTCATCCAGACGGACGTGCCGATCAATCGCGGCAATTCCGGCGGTCCGCTGTTCAACCTGCAAGGCCAGGTGGTCGGCATCAATTCCCAGATCTATTCCGATACTGGCGGCTATCAGGGCGTGGCGTTCTCCATTCCGATCGATGTGGCCATGAATGTCGTCGACCAGCTCAAGACCAAGGGCTATGTCACGCGCGGCGAGCTGGGTGTAATGATCAAGCCCGTCGATGACGATGTGGTCAAGGCGCTCAAGCTGGATAGTGCGAAGGGCGCAATCGTCGTCAGCGTATCGCCGAACAGTGCGGCGCAGAAGGCCGGCTTGCAATCGGGTGACATCCTTCTTGCCTTCAACGGTCATACCATCGAGCAAGGCGCAGATTTGCCCCCACTTGTCGCGATGACCAAGCCTGGTACAACGGTGCCGATGCAGATCCTGCGCGACGGCCATGAAAAAACGGTCGAAGTCACTGTCGGCACGATGCCGCGTGACGGGAACGCTCGCGCGTCGATGGGTGCCCCGGCCCCAAGCAACGGCACCGATGCGCTGGGGCTGAGCGTGCAAAGCCTGGATCAGGCCACGCGAAGCCAGCTCGGCCTGCAGCCGGGAGAAGGGGTTGGTATTGCGAATGTGAGCGGTCCAGTCGCTACCCAGGCCGGTTTGCAGCCCGGGGATGTGATCCTGATGGTCAACCAGAAGAAAGTCGGCAGTGTCGATGCGTTCCGCGCGGCTACGGCAGGCGTGAAGCCGGGAGATACCGTGCTTTTGTTGGTCCGTCGTGGTGATTCCAGCAACTTTATTGCCCTGACGGTTCCCACCGAGAAGAATGACTGAACCACGCCAGAGGCCTGCTCGAGCGGCAGGCCTCTGAATTTGCGGACTCGCGCGTACAGTCTCACCGCGTATTCCATGCGATAATGAGCGGCTAATATCGCCATCCCGGTGATAGGCTGCCTGTGCATCGCGCGAGGCGGTGAGGCTGACAGCGTATTCCATGGAACTGATCCGCAATTTCTCCATCATCGCCCACATCGATCACGGCAAGTCTACGCTTGCCGACCGCATCATCCAGATCTGCGGCGGTCTGGCCGAGCGTGAGATGGAAGCCCAGGTGCTGGACAGCAATCCCATCGAGCGCGAACGTGGCATCACCATCAAGGCACAGTCGGTGTCGCTGCCGTACAAGGCACGCAACGGCAAGACCTATCAGCTCAATTTCATCGATACCCCCGGTCACGTCGACTTTTCCTACGAGGTAAGCCGTTCACTGGCTGCCTGTGAAGGCGCATTGCTGGTGGTGGATGCCGCGCAGGGCGTGGAAGCCCAATCGGTGGCCAACTGCTACACGGCGGTGGAGCAGGGGCTGGAAGTGGTGCCGGTGCTCAACAAGATCGACCTTCCTACTGCCGATCCGGAGAAGGTGAAGGGCGAAATCGAAGCGGTCATCGGCATCCATGCAGAAGATGCCGTTGCCGTCAGCGCCAAGACAGGCGAAAACGTGATCGAAGTGCTCGAGGCCATCGTCGCGCGCATTCCGCCACCGAAGCCGCGCGATACAGATCGCTTGCAGGCCCTGATCATCGACTCCTGGTTCGACAACTACCTGGGCGTGGTGTCGCTGGTGCGCGTGATGCAGGGCGAAATCAAGCCCGGCGAAAAGCTGCTCGTGATGTCGACGGGCCGCGCTCACGAAGTCAGCGAAGTGGGCGTCTTCACACCCAAGCGCAAGAAGCTCGACAAGCTCGGCGCCGGTGAGGTGGGTTGGATTACCGCGTCGATCAAGGACGTGCACGGCGCTCCCGTGGGCGACACCCTCACGCACGCGGGCAAGCCAGCACCGCATCCGCTGCCCGGCTTCCAGACCATGCAGCCGCGCGTGTTCGCAGGCTTGTTTCCGGTTTCCGCCGACGACTATCCGGCGTTGCGCGAAGCGCTGGACAAGCTGCGCCTCAACGATGCAGCCCTATTTTTCGAGCCGGAATCTTCGGAGGCAATGGGCTTCGGCTTTCGCTGCGGCTTCCTCGGCATGTTGCACATGGAAATCGTGCAGGAACGCCTGGAGCGCGAGTACGACCTCAATCTGATTACCACCGCGCCTACGGTGGTCTACCAGATCCTGAAGACCGACGGCTCGATCATGCAGCTGGACAACCCAGCGCAGTTGCCGCCGTCGCCGCAGATCGAGGAGATCCGCGAGCCGATCATCGTGGCCAATATCCTCACGCCACCCGATTACATCGGCAACATCATCACGCTATGCGAAGAGAAGCGTGGCGTGCAGCGCTCGATTCAATACCTCGCCACCCAGGTGCAGATCAGCTACGAGCTTCCGCTGGCCGAAGTGGTGCTGGATTTCTTCGACAAGCTGAAATCGGTATCGCGCGGTTACGCGTCGATGGACTATCACCTGGAGCGTTTCGACGCGGGCCCGTTCGTGCGCGTGGACGTGCTGATCAACGGCGATCGCGTCGATGCGCTCAGCCTGATCGTGCATCGCAGCCATGCCGATCGTCGCGGGCGTGACTTAGTCGAACGTATGAAAGACCTGATCCCACGCCAGCAGTTCGATGTCGCCATCCAGGCCGCCATTGGTGCGCAGATCATCGCGCGCTCGACGGTGAAAGCCTTGCGCAAGAACGTGCTTGCTAAATGCTATGGCGGTGACGTCAGCCGTAAAAAGAAGCTTCTGGAGAAGCAGAAAGAAGGCAAGAAACGCATGAAGCAGGTCGGTCGGGTTGAGATTCCGCAGGAAGCTTTCCTCGCCGTGCTCAAAGTAGACAAATAGCAGCAGGCTATGGAGTCATTGCATGGATTTTGATTTTTCGGCAATTCTGCTGGTCCTCACCGTCGTGTTTGGCGTGGTGTGGGGACTTGATCGCCTGCTTTTCTACAAGAAGCGTCAGGCGCGCTATGTCGCCGCCGGCGAGGAATACCGCGATCCAGCGGCTGTGGACTGGGCCCGCTCGCTGTTCCCGGTGATCTTCGTGGTGTTGCTGCTGCGTTCCTTCGTGGCCGAGCCGTTCCGCATTCCGTCGGGTTCGATGATGCCGACGCTGGATGTTGGCGATTTCATCCTGGTCAACAAATTTGCATACGGCCTGCGCCTGCCGGCTTTCAACAACAAGATCGTGAGCCTTGGCGAGCCCAAGCGCGGAGACGTGATCGTGTTCCGTTTCCCGGGCTACATTTGCCAGGATCAGGACGGCAACACCGTTCGCAGCGGGGATATCACCTGCGCCGATCCGCACGCTCCAGTGGTCAACCAAAATTGGATCAAGCGCATCATCGGGTTGCCCGGCGATACGATCGAGGTGCATGACAGCCAGATCGTCATCAACGGCCAGCCGGTCGTCGATACGGAAATCGGTCCGTTTACCGGTAATCCGAACCGCACCGAGGACAGCGAACTGCTGTACAACAACGCCACCATCTGGAGCGAGCAGCTCGGTTCGGTCAATCACCAAATTGCGCGCATGCCGTCGCGTGGTCCGACGCCGCCGATTCCGAATGCCAAGGTACCCTCGGTCGTGCCAGCGAACTGCTATATCGTGATGGGCGACGACCGCGAAAACAGCGAGGACAGCCGCTGGTGGGGCTGCATGCCGGAGCAGAATCTGGTCGGCAAGGCATTCATGATCTGGTTCAGCTGGAAGGGCCTGCACACCGGTGCAGTCGACATCCACCGGATCGGTACCATCATTCATTGATAAGGTCGCATGGTCGGCTCGGCGCGGAATCGTGAACATGTCGCTGGCGATGCGCGCGCCGACCGGGCAAAGTATGGCAGGGCGGTTGGTTTCGAATCAGGGCGGGCCGCATTCGCGGCGTAGCGAGGGGACTATGAAATCGAAGCAAGCAGGCATCACCCTTATGGGGTTTTTGATGGTGTTGGTGGTGGTCGGCTTTTTCGTCTTTATGGGGATGAAGCTGGTGCCTTCCTACATTGAATACGCAGGTGTCGTGAAGGCGATGAACCAGATTTCGAGCGAGGGCGTCGAGGGCAAGTCGCTCGACCAAATTCGCCGCGAACTGATGTTCAAGCTGGGTTTCCAATATGTCGATGACGCCACGATCCATCCCGCGGATATCACGATGGGGCCAGGGCCTAGCGGCAATGAACTGCACGTCTCCTACGACAAGCAAATTCCGTTCATGTACAACATCGATTTCGTGATTCATTTCGACAAGGACGTGCCTGTGCAAGGCAATATGGCCGTCCCGCAATAACAGTGGAATTGACTTACCGCTTCCGTGATGCGTCGCTCGCCGCGCTCGCTTTAACTCACCGTAGCGCGGGCAAGCCTAACAATGAGCGCATGGAGTTCCTGGGCGATGCACTGCTCGGGGCGATCGTTGCGGAGATGTTGTACGAGACCCATCCAAAGGCTACAGAAGGCGAGATGTCGCGCCTGCGCGCGCAGCTCGTCAACGGCCAGGCCCTGGCTGTCATGGCGCGCGAACTGGAACTCGGCGAGCGCCTCAAGCTCGGTTCCGGCGAACTCAAAAGCGGTGGCTTTCGTCGAGATTCGATATTGGCCGATGCGTTCGAAGCGCTGGTCGCGGCGGTTTACCTCGACGGCGGTTTCGATGCCTGCAGAGAAACCGTGCGAACCTTGTTCGCCGATCGCGTCGCCGCGTTGCCGCGCTCGTCCAAAGATGCCAAAACCCGCCTGCAGGAATGGCTGCAGGCTCAAGGCTGGCCCTTACCTCAATACGACCTGGTGGGGACGCAAGGCGAGGATCACGCGCGCATCTTCGATGTGAACTGTGTGGTGGTCGAGCCGTTTGCCGTTACCGCAGCCGGTCGCGGCAGCAGCCGGCGCCTCGCTGAACAGGATGCCGCCGAAATCGTGCTTGGACGTTTGCTGGACGCCCAGGACAAGCATTGATATATCGCCCCAGAGCCAGCCGGGATCGCTACGGGGCCGCTTAACCGCTTTCTCACCGTGGGGTATTTGCCCCATCCAGTGGCGTTCGCTGACGCGCAGCGCCATGCTACACCTGTCTATGAAGAGTACTTGCGTGCCATGAATGATGAACGCGAAGGCGACGACGTCGCCGATAACGCATTGCCAAATCCGGATTTTCGTTGCGGGTTTGTAGCACTGGCTGGCCGACCGAACGTCGGCAAATCGACCCTGCTCAATGCCTTGATCGGCTTTCGGCTGTCGATCGTCAGTCCCAGACCGCAGACCACGCGTCATCGGATCCTCGGCATTGCGACCAGCGACGCTGGCCAGATCCTGTATGTCGACACGCCAGGTTTGCATCGCGGTGCCAAGCGGGCCATGAATCGCAGCCTCAACCGCGCTGTTCGTTCGGCTATCAGCGAAGTCGAACTGGCCTTGCAGGTGATCGAAGCCGGCCGTTGGACCGATGAGGATGAGGCGCTTTACGAAGTGCTTGCCGAACAGAAAATTCCTCGCTTGCTGGTGATCAACAAAGTCGATCTGAGCAAGGACAAGGCGACTTTGTTGCCTTTTGTCGCAGACCTGAGCGAGAAGCACAGCTTCGAAGCCGTGCACTACATCAGCGCACTGAAGCGCAAGGGTCTCGAGGCGCTCACCCGCGACATCCTGGCACGCCTGCCGGTGCGCGCGCCGGTGTTCGGCGAAGATGAAATCACCGATCGCAGCGAACGTTTTCTTGCCGCCGAAATGGTGCGCGAGCAATTGATGCTGCGCCTCGATCAAGAACTGCCATACGCCACGACGGTCGAGATCGAACAATTCAATGATCGCCCGGATGGCATAGCGGAAATCCACGCCGTGATCTGGGTCGAGCGCGACGGACAGAAAGCCATCGTGATCGGCCAGGGTGGCGAGCAGTTGAAAGCGATCGGTACAGCGGCCCGGCGCCACATGGAACGCATGTTCGATCGCAAAGTGTTCCTTCGCCTATGGGTAAAGGTGCGCGAGGGCTGGGTGGACGATGAGGGCATGTTGAAGCAGTTTGGCTACACGGATTGACCGACCGCTAACTGGGAAGGAGCCATCGTCGTCATGCTCCTTGAGCAACAGCCTGCCTTCGTATTGCATTCGCGCCCTTATCGGGAAACCTCGCTGCTGCTCGAATGCCTGACGCGCGATCACGGGCGGCTTGGCGTCGTCGCACGCGGCGTGCGCAGTGAGCGTGGCCGATTGCAACGGTCGCAGCTCGAGCCGTTTCAGTCACTAGCTTTGGATCTGCAATTGCGCGGCGAGCTAGCCACTTTGCGTGGCGCCGAGTCCGTCGCGGCGCCGTTACGCCTTTCCGGAGATGCAGGTGTGGCGGGTCTATATGTCAATGAATTGGTTGTACGCCTGACCGAGCGGCAGGATCCATATCCATCGCTCTACGCCGCCTATGCGCAAACCCTTTCGCGCCTCGCCACCAGCGAATCGCTAGGTTGGCACTTGCGCCGTTTTGAACGCGATCTGCTGGCGACACTGGGTTACGCCCTGCAACTGGATGGCGATGCGGACAGTGGCGAACCGTTGCAGGGCGATGCGCTTTATACATATCGCCCGGAGCACGGTCCGATGCGATGCGGCGCGAACGATCCTCATGCACTACGTGGTGACGATCTGCTGTCATTGCTTGAAGACCGCATGCCCGATGCACAAGGCCTGCATGCTTTGCGCAACATGATGCGCGAATTGATCCGCTTTCATCTCGGCGGCGTCGAGCTGCGCGCATGGCGTGTTTTTCGATCGGGACTCGCGCGGCGTTAGTTACTAGCGTGCGTCCAAGGCTTCAATCGTCTGCCGTAGCGATTGACGGAAATCAGCCAACGGCAACATGGCGCCGCGGTGGGCCAACTTCAAATGCTGTTGCAACGAAATAATATGTTCGGCGAGCGAGGATGCGCCGCAGAATCCGCAGGAGGAACGCAACTTGTGCAGGCGTGCTTCAAATCCTCCGGCATCTGCGCACAGGTCGTCCAGTTCTTGATCAATGTTCAACAGCTCCTGCCGAAACAGCCCCCGTAACGCCTGAACCACGTTGGGCGTGCCGCTGGCGTTAAGCGCGAGCCCATCGTCAAGCACCGGCAGGTGCCGCCGATCATTGCTGGCCAGCTGCAGGACATTCTGCAGATCGAGCAACGTGCACGGTTTGAGAAGCACCGCATGGAAACCAGCTGCGAGCAGGGCGCGTTGATCGTTTGCGTCGAGTTCTGCGCTGCTGGCGGCAGCAGGACTGCACGAGGAGCAGGCTTTCGGATCATTGCGCAGACGGGTCAACACGCTGACCGCGCCGCCATTGGGCATGCGGCAATCGAGCAGCAGCAAATCGAACGTATCCGCAGTTGCCTGCTCCAGCGCCGACTCGCCATCGACGCTGAGCGTGACCCGCGCACCCAACTGACGCAGGCCATCTCCCAGAAAACTACGACTGATGGCGTCGTCATCGGCCACCAGCACGGAGGGTCCGGAAGGGCGCTCGGGTAGGGGGGCTGATGGGTACGGCATCGAAGTAGTCCGTTTCGTTCATCTTAGTTTGGCAGAATGCGCTTACATGTTCCGATCATTCAGCTGTCCGCTGCTATGCCTTTGCGCCCTCTATAGCCTCCTTTGGGCGGTGCCGTCGTGGGCGGACACTGTGGTTGTCGCCAAGCGGATCGATCTGCCTGGGGCCAGTCTGCAGGACGTGCGGGCCCAGTTGGTTCCCGGCACCGATCCGAGCAGCGTGAAAGTCAGTCTGCATGCGGGCAAGGCCGATATCCCTGCGCTCGGCTGGCGGCGGGTCGGGCTGACCTTGGACGGCAATCTGCGGCGCGATGTGCAGATGCGCTGGTTTTTCGATGGCACGGTACAGCTCGCGGGGGCGCCTGGCGGGGCCTTGGGCAACGCCACGGTCAATCTCGTCGTCGATGCCTCGGCCAATACGCTGGAGATCAATGCGGTTCAAGGCGGCATACACGTCGGTGCCGCGTTCCCGCTGGATCAACCCAGCCACGCCCAGGTCAATCTGCGCAACCTGCCAGCTGGCTGGCTGCAAGGGATACTCGGAACCCTCTGGGCGGGACACATTACTGGCGGCAAGCTGGATGCCGATCTTGCTGTAGACGCGCGCAATGAGGGGCTGCAGTCGTCCGGAGATTTCACCGTTGCCGAGCTCAAATACGCCACGTCGACCGGCAGCGTGACGGGCGATGGCCTAGCCGGTCACGGGCGCTTCGCCTTCGACGGTACCAGTCGCCCGGCACAGCTGGCGCTGAATGGTGGCTTGCATGGCGGCGTGCTGCAATTTGGGTCGGTGCTTGCCCGGCTTCCTGCGCACGATGTGGTGCTGGACGTCGGCGCCGATATGCAACATGGCGGCTTCGACATCAATCATCTGCACGTGGATGACGCCGATGCCTTGCAAGTGGACGGCACCCTGTCCGTCGACGCCAAGGGCAACCTGCAAAAGCTCAAGCTGGATCATTTCCAGGCGCATTTCCCGGCTGCCTACGATCGCTACGGCCAACCGTGGCTCGACACTATGGCTGCGCCGAACCTGCATATCGCCGGCCAGTTGGATGGACACCTCGACTACGCTGCTGATACCTGGCGCAGCTTTGCCTTTCACACCGATGGACTCGACATCGCCGACAGCACCGGCCAGATGCAAGCCAATGGCCTGCATGGCGGCGTGGATTGGTCTGCGCAAGCCGACAAGGCCCCAACAGTATTCGGCTGGAATCAGCTGGTCCTGCGTCGCGTCGCGGTGCCAGCGGCGCAGTCGCACTGGCGTAGCCACGATGGCGGCCTTGAGCTGCAATCGCCGCTCGACGTACCGATATGGAAAGGGCAGGTGCATGTCACATCGCTGGAGTGGCTCCCTGCTGCGGTCAAGGCGCAACGCTTGAGTCTTGCTGCGAACGTGGTGGGTGTGGACATGCCCACGCTCAACCAGACCTTCGGCTGGACACCGTTTGCGGGCACGATGAGTGGCGCGATCACCGGTATGCAATGGACCGGCGACCGTTATGCGTTGGAAGGCGAGCTGACGATCAAAGCTTTCGATGGATCGGCCGTGCTCACCCATCTGATCACGCAGCAGCCGTTGAGCGACAGCCCCATCGTGATGGGCGATATCGCCCTGCATCAGCTGGACCTGGCCCCGCTGACGGACACCTTCAATTTCGGCAGCATCAACGGGCGGATGGACGGCTCGATTGATGGCCTGCGGCTGGTGGGCGGAAATCCGGTCGCGTTCAAGGCTTCCTTGCTTGTTCAAAATGGCGGCCGCATCAGCCTACGTGCGGCCAACAACCTGTCGATCGTAACCGGCGGCAGCCCCGCCAGCGGTCTGCAAGGCGCGGTGTTGAAGCTGTTCAAGACGTTCAACTACAAACAGATGGCGCTCAAAGGCAGCCTGCAAGACGGTGTGTGCACACTGAGCGGCCTAGACAATGATGCAAGCGGCTACACCATCGTCGAGGGCAGTGGGCTGCCATCGATGCGCGTGGTCGGGGACCAGTCCCGGATCGATTGGCCGGTGCTGGTCCATCGGCTGAAAACGGCCACTCAGGGCAGCGTCGCGGAACGCTGATCGGACCCGCTGGTATCATGTGAGGCTGCAGTCGGTCCTTGCATGGGCCTGGCCTATCTTTTTTCCTTATCCCTTCGCCCGGGCCCACGATCCGGGTGCCACGCTTTAAAAGAGTGCCAATGAACGAGTTCGAAGCCCCCATCACTGATTTGAGTCACGACGGCCGGGGCGTTGCACGCATCGATGGCAAGACAGTATTCGTCAGTGGTGCGTTGCTCGGCGAGCAGGTGCGCATGCGGATACGTAAGCGTCACCGCAACTTCGACGAAGCCGAGACCATCGCGGTGATCACGCCGTCGCCGCATCGTGTCGAGCCGCGTTGCATTCACTTCGGTCAATGCGGCGGATGCTCGCTGCAACATCTGGATGCCACGGCGCAGATCGAAGCCAAGCAACGCGTATTGGTGGACAACTTCGCACGCATCGGCAAGGTGGAACCCGAAAGCTGGCTGCCGCCGTTGACTGACGACCCCTGGGGCTATCGTCGCAAGGGGCGTTTGTCGGTGCGGGCGGTGGCGAAGAAAGGACGCGTGTTGGTCGGTTTTCGTGAGGAAAGCAATCCGCGTTTCGTCGCGGACATCACGCATTGCGATGTGGTGCATCCCGCTCTCGGGCCGAAGATCGGTTTGCTGGGCGAACTGGTCGGCAGCATGGATGCAGCAGCCGAGATCGCGCAAATTGAATTCGCTGCCGGCGACGACACCATCGCCCTGGTTTTTCGTCATCTCAAGCCGCTGAGCGAGCGTGATCGCGCAGCCTTGATTGCGTTCGGTCAAGAGCACGGTTTCGCCATCTACTTGCAGCCCGGTGGCATCAGCAGCGTGCACCCGTTGTGGCCCGAGCATCCGAGGCTCGCGTTCCGCGTTCCGGTAGGTGACGGCGTGGACGACGTCGAGCTGGAATTCCAGCCGCTCGATTTCGTGCAGGTCAACGCGGGCATGAACCGACGAATGATGGCGCGTACGCTGGAACTGCTCGATCCGCAACCGCAGGATCGCGTGCTGGATTTGTTTTGCGGACTGGGCAACTTCACCTTGCCCCTGGCGCGGCGCGTGGCCGAAGTAACCGGCGTGGAGGGCGAACATGGATTGGTCATGCGCGCCGCCGATAATGCCGCTCGTAATGGCATTGCCAACGCCAACTTTCAGGTGGCCAACTTGTTCGAAGATCAGCGCGGTACCGACTGGGCGCGTAAGCCCTGGGACAAACTGCTGCTTGATCCGCCGCGTGCCGGCGCCGACAAAGTATTGGAGTACCTGCCACACAAGGAAACGAGCCGTATCGTTTACGTATCCTGCCATCCGGCATCGCTGGCGCGTGACGCTGGCATCCTCGTCAATCAGCACGGTTTTCGGCTGGTTTCGGCGGGCGTGATGGACATGTTTCCGCATACGGCGCATGTCGAATCCATTGCGCTGTTCGAACGGGTTTGAGCAGGTAACATCCGGCGATGGGTATCGAAATCGAACGTAAATTTCTGCTTGCCAACGATGATTGGCGCGCGGCCGTCACGCAGAGCATGCACATCGCGCAGGGTTATCTCGTCGGTGTGCGCGCCTTGCGCGACGGTGCGACGCGAGCTTCCGTGCGCGTGCGTATTAGTGGTGAAAAGGCGTGGCTCAATATCAAGTCGGTAGAACTTGGTATCTCGCGTGCCGAGTACGAATTGCCAATGCCGCTCGCCGACGCGCAATCGATGCTCGATACGTTGTGCGACGGCGTGTTGGAAAAGACGCGTCATCATGTCGACGTAGATGGATGGCTATTTGAAGTCGACGAATTCCTCGGCGACAACCACGGCCTGAGGGTGGCGGAAATCGAACTGCCCGCAGCCGATGCATCGTTTCCACGCCCTGCATGGCTGGGGCGCGAAGTCAGCAATCTGGCGCGCTATTACAACGTCAACCTGATCGATCATCCGTTTGCCAGCTGGAGTGCAGGCGAGCGTGATGCATCCGATGTGGCGCTCACCGAGGGAGGTCATCCTTGATGTTGCTGATCGGAATCGCAGGAACCGAGGTATTGCCACACGAACACGCGTGGTTAACTGCGCCGGGCGTCGCTGGCGTCATCCTGTTTTCGCGCAATTACACCAATCGTGAGCAGTTGCTTGCGTTGGCGGAGTCGATCCGCGCGGTGGCGGGCGAGGAAACCCTCATTGCGGTCGATCAGGAAGGCGGCCCCGTGCAGCGTTTCCGCGAAGGCTTTACGCGTCTGCCGGCGCTGGCCAGGATCGGCGAGGTATATGAGCGCGATCCAACCGAGGCCGTGCGGCTTGCCGAAGAGCATGCATGGGTGATGGCCAGCGAGCTTCGCGCTAGTGGTGTCGATTTCAGCTTCGCGCCGGTGGCCGACCTGGCACGCGGCAATGCGGCGATTGGTTCACGTGCGTTCCATGCCGACCCGGACATTGCCGGTGAACTGATCCAGGCTTATGTGCGCGGCATGCACTTAGGCGGCATGGCGGCGACGCTCAAGCATTTCCCGGGTCATGGCTCGGTGGCCGTGGATACCCATAAGGCGCAGGCGATCGATCCGCGTCCTCTGGATGAGATCCGTCAAAACGATCTGCGCCCGTTTGTGGAGGCGTTCTCCGCGCACGCCGAAGCCGTGATGATGGCGCACGTCGTCTACCCGGCCGTGGACGATCAGCCTGCCGGGTATTCCCATCGCTGGATCCAGGGCATTTTGCGCGACGAGCTGGGCTTTCAGGGCGCGGTAATCAGCGATGACATCAGCATGGCCGCGGCAGGTGTCGCCGGTGGTGTGGCGCAGCGCGTACATGCGCACCTTGCCGTCGGTTGTGACCTGGTGCTGGCCTGTTTTCCCGAGGTAGTGGAAGAGGCGATCGCCGCACTGCCGCCGCCATCAGCCGCCAGCGTGCAACGTATAGCCACGTTGCGCGGGGCGATTGGCGCGACCTGGGCCGGTTTGCTCGACAATCCTCAACGCGATCGCTTTGTCGCTCGCGTTACTGCATTGGATCACTAAGGAATCGCCATGAGCCCATCCACGCCGACCTCGGCTGTTCCGTCGCTCGCCGATGCGCTGGTTCGCTCCGACGTATTGTTCGAGAGGGAAGAGCTAGACACGCTGATCGCCGACATGGGCCGCCGCATCGATGCGACGCTCGATGGCGAGCGCGCTGTATTTCTCACGGTCATGAACGGCGCACTGATGTTCGGCGGCCAGTTGGCGCTGACGATCCGCACCGACCTGGAATTCGATTACGTCCACGCTACCCGTTATCGCGGTGCGACCTCGGGCAGCGACCTGCATTGGCTGCGCGAACCGATTGTTTCGTTGCAAGGGCGCACGGTGCTGTTGGTCGACGACATTCTCGACGAGGGGCACACCCTGAAGGCAGTGCGTGACGATTGTCTGCGCCGTGGCGCCAAGCGCGTCCTGGTGGCCACGCTGTGCTGCAAGCGACACGATCGTCGCGTCGAGGGTATCGATAGCGATTTCAACGGCGTCGAGCTGCCCGACCGCTACGTTTTTGGCTACGGCATGGATTACTACGAACAGGGCCGTAATCTTCCGGCCATTTACGCGTTGCAAGAATAGGGCGGTACGGAGTTTTCTTTTTCTTTCTTTTTGAAGTCTCGGCACCAGGTATACCCATGACTCACTCGATCGACCTCGCCGTGATCGGCGGCAGCGGCCTGTACAAATTCCCGGGCCTGGAAAACACCTCCCGGCAAAGTGTCGATACGCCTTTCGGCCCGGCTTCGGGCGATGTGGTGATCGGCGATTTCGCAGGTCGGCGCATCGCCTTCCTGGCGCGTCACGGCGAGAGCCACACCTTGCCACCGCATCGCGTGAACTACCGCGCCAACGTGTGGGCACTGCACCATTTAGGCGCTCGCCGCGTGATCGGTGTGAACGCGGTAGGTGGCATTCGTCATGACATGGGACCGCGCGTCATCGTCGTGCCGGACCAGATCATCGACTACACCCACGGCCGTTATACGAGCTTTTGCGACGTCGAAGGTGCCGAGGTCAAACACATCGATTTCAGCGAACCGTACACGGCGTCGTTGCGCAACGCACTCCTTGCCGCAGCGCAAAAAGCCGGGATCGCTGTGATCGACGGCGGCTGCTACGGCGCGACCCAAGGGCCTCGCCTCGAAACGCGTGCGGAAATCGCTCGCATGAAGCGCGATGGCTGCGACCTGGTCGGCATGACCGGCATGCCCGAAGCAGGCTTGGCACGCGAGCTGGAGCTGGATTACGCCTGCCTTGCGTTGGTGGCCAATTTCGCGGCCGGTTGTGGCGATGAGACGGAAATCAGCATCGAGGAAATCTTCGCCCACCTGGCGGCAGCCACCGCCGCCGTGCCTCCGATACTTGCCGAATTGCTCAAAAGCTAAGCAACCGACCGGGCCTGGGTCATACCAAACGCTCGCGCATATTGCGCTTTACCCTGAAACATGCAGATACTTTCCCTGTACCAGGGGCGGGGTACCTAGGGGTAGAGGGGGTTCTCGCAGAGACTTGGTGCATCCAGTCCTTTAGATTCAGAGGTTCACGCAATGCGTTTCGGTACGGTCAAGTGGTTCAACGACGCCAAGGGTTTCGGCTTCATCGCACCCGAGGACGGTGGGGAGGACGTGTTTGTCCACTTCTCGGCGATCAACTCCAAGGGCTTTCGCAGCCTGCAGGAAGGCCAGCGCGTGAAGTTTGAAGTGACCCAGGGCCCGAAGGGTGCCCAAGCTTCCGGGGTCGAACTCGCGGTCTGATCAACCAGTCGTATGCAGTTCCGAGAAAGCCTTGCCTTGTGCAAGGCTTTCTCTTTTTTGGAATCAGGCTACGAATTGCAAGCGCGCCAGCTCAGCGTAGAGGCCGTCCTCGGCCAACAGACTTGCGTGCGTACCTTGCGCGACGATGCGGCCACCATCCATCACCACGATGCGGTCCGCACGTTGCACGGTGGCCAACCTGTGCGCGATCACTAGCGTGGTGCGGCCCTTTTCCAGACGCTCAAGTGCTTGCTGGATGGCCGCTTCCGATTGCGCATCGAGCGATGACGTTGCTTCGTCCAGCAGCAACAGTGGTGCATCGCGCAGAATCGCGCGGGCAATGGCGATGCGCTGGCGCTGGCCGCCGGAAAGGCGCACGCCGCGCTCGCCCAATTCCGCGTCGTAGCCGTTTTGCAGCAGTTGGATGAAGTCGTGCGCTTCGGCCGCACGCGCGGCGGCATGCACTTCGTCGTCGCTGGCATCCTGTCGACCGAAACGGATGTTGTCGGCCGCCGAGCCGCCGAACAGCACCGTTTCCTGCGGCACCAGCGCAATCGCGCCGCGCAGTTCCGGCAGCGTCATCGCGCGTAGATCCACGCCATCGAAACTGATGCGGCCGCGTTGTGGATCGTAGAAGCGCAATAGCAGCGCGAACACCGTGCTCTTGCCTGCGCCCGATGGTCCCACCAAAGCCACCGTTTCGCCTGGACGGATATCCAGGTTGAAATCGTGCAACGCGGGCGCATCGGGCCGGGTGGGGTAGTGGAAGTCGATACCTTCAAAACGTAGTGCGCCGCGCACAGGTCGCGGCAATGCGATGGGGTTGGCTGGGTCGGCAATAGTCGCCTGTTCGCCGAACAACTCACCGATGCGTTCCATGGCGCCGGCAGCGCGCAACACGTCGCCCCACACATCGGACAGGCCCATCATCGAGCCACCGGAAAGCACGGCATACACCACGAACTGGGCCAGCACGCCGGCATCGAGCGTTCCCGCCAGTACGTCGCGCGCGCCTACCCAAAGCACGAGCGTGATGGCGCCAAAGAACAACATGATGACCACCGCCGTGAGCACCGTGCGCATGCCGATGCGCTGGCGTGCCGTGGCCAGCGCGCGTGCGATGGCGCCGCCGTAGCGGTCGCTTTCGATGCCCTCGCGTGCATAGGCTTTGACCGCAGGTGCGGCGTTGAGCGTTTCGTTGGCAATCGCGGCGGCGTCGGCAAGACGATCCTGGCTAGCGCGCGAAAGCTTCTGCACGCGACGTCCGAATATCAGGATCGGCAGCACCACGGCAGGGATCACCAGCGCCGTGAGGCCTGCCAGGCGCGGGCTGGTCCAGATCATCGCAGCGGTAGCGCCCAGAAGCATCACCGCACTGCGCAACGCCACTGAGATGCCAGAGCCAACCAGCGCTTGTACCACTTCGGTATCGGTGCCGAGACGTGAAATCAATTCGCCTACGCGGCTGCGTTCAAAAAAGCCCACATCCAGCCGAATCACATGCGCATAGAGTTTCGAGCGCAGTGCTGCGAGCGTGCGCTCGCCCAGCAAGGTGATGCAGTAAAAGCGCGCTGCTGTCGCAAAGGCCATCACCAATGCCACCGCGAACAAGCCTAGGAAACTGGCATTGATCGCGGCCGTACTGGAGTTTCGGAAACCATGGTCGATCATGTGCCGCACTGCCGTCGGCAACACCAGGGTGGCTCCGGAGGAGATGCCCAGGAATACCAGCCAGCCCAACGCCAACATTCGGTGGGGCTTTATGAACGGCCAGAGCAATCGCAAGGACCCGATACGGCGGGGCGGTTTCGGATCGTTGGCGGGAGAGGTGCTCATGAGGTCTCGCTGTGGGCCTGATCGAATTCAGATGGGGTTAGCCCCGTGCGATTCAATCACAATGTGCTAGCCCGGGGATGCGTCGGGCTGGCCGAGTGTCTTTGGGCTGCGGTTCCCGAGCCAACCCCTTAAGCGTAGGAAGGGGTGTTCGACGCCGTAATGCAGCAGGGCGCCGACGAGGAGAATGGCGACGGCATAGATCGCGAAAGCTGCTAGCCCATGAATGGCCGGATGCGACGCCAATGCGCTTGCCACCCCATGCAGGGCCAGTTTGTGGCTGAGGTAAAGGCTGTAAGACATGGCGGCGACCCAACCCGCACCAGGCACGCGCCAGCGTCCGAAACTTTGCGTTCCTGCAGCCGCAGCGACCAGCAATGCCATCCCCAGGGAAAGCAACGGGAATCCGAACACGCTTGGCGCAAATGCCGTGCGATCGCGAAACATCCAGATGGCGACAGCTACCGTGATCAATCCCATAACGGCCAACACGTTTGCCCGCGACTGCAGCATCAGCCACCAAGCAGAGCGATACGTTTGTATGGCCGCCAGGATGACACCTGCGAGCAATCCATCGAGTCGCGTGTAAGTTGGGTAATAAACGCTTTCGAGGTAATTCATGTTGTGCAGCGAGGCGTAGCCGCGAATCAGCATGCCCGTCGCGACTACCGCCATGCATGCACAAACCGTCGTTGTCATGGATGGGCTACGAGTCAGCCACCATGCGAGCAGTGGGAACAGAAGATAAAACTGTTCCTCCACACACAATGACCACGCATGCGAAAACGCCTGGTTATGGTCGTAGTCGATGAGCAGGTTCAACGTGAACGTCAAGAACTGCCACGTCGGCTGCATGCCCGGCGCCTCGCGCCACAAAGGGAATAGGGCGTATATCGCAAGCACCACCCAAAAGGCCGGCAAGATGCGGAAAGCACGGCGCAGATAAAACTCACCTAAACGAAACGGTTCGCCCCGGCTCAGCGGCTTGAGTAACTGGCAACCGATCAGGTATCCGCTCAACACGAAGAACAGGTCGACACCCATCCATCCGTAATCCGCGAGTGGTTTGTAGGGATCGTTCACGCCGCCGACGATCCAGGAGTGAAACAACATCACCCACAGGATGGCGATGGCACGCAGAAGATCGAGGCCAGGCAGCCGATTCATGATTCCCTTGGTCGGGACATATCCGAACCCCTCGCTCGGAGAACATTGCCCGATAACGCGGGGAGTGTGGAAGGCGTATCTGCAACGCACAAGGCCGCTTTCGGGCGTTTCAATGACAGTCGTGCATCACGCCGACAAACGTATCATTCCAACGAATAAGCTTCACTGCGGCCGCGACTGATATCGACGATGCGCGCTTTGGCCTCGGCGATCTGATCCTGTGGCAGGCGCAGCTGCAGCGTCACGCCCGTGGCATCGAAGTTTTCCTGCTCGAATTCGGTGCCGATTTCTTTCAGGCGTGCCTTCATGAGGGTGAGATCGGCAAAGTCGCAATGCACCCCCAGTCTCGCCATCATCACGATAGGGACACGTTCGGCCAGTCGGAGACATTCGGCAGCGGTGCCCCCATAAGCGCGCGCTAGACCACCGGCGCCAAGCTTGATGCCGCCATACCAGCGCGTCACCACGACAACCGCTCGATCGATACCTTGTCCCTCGATAGCTTGAAGGATAGGGCGACCGGCAGTGCCACCCGGTTCGCCATCGTCGTTGAAACGATAATCCTGTCCGATCCGGTACGCCCAGCAGTTATGCGTCGCGGATGGATCGCTCACACGTTGCACGTAAGCCAGTGCCTGCTGCGATGTCTCGACTGGTGCCGCCTGGGCCAGGAAGCGGCTTTTTTTGATGTCCACGCTGTGTTGGAAAGCAGCGACGAGGGTCTGTGGCGTTTGGCTCATGAGGTGAAGGTTAGGCCAAGCAGCCTTGCATGACATAGTGTTGCTTGCGCTACGCTGCCCACTTTCAGGGGGATGACACGCATGGTGATGTTGCTGTTGCTGGTGCTCGTATTGGCAGGCTTTTTAGTAGGCTGGATGGGCTGGTCTCGCGGGCGTTGGTTTTTCTACAGTCTGACCATTCTGTTGCTGCTCGCAGCAGGATGCGGCCCTTTGCCGAGGTGGCTGCTGGCTCGCCTTCAGTCGGCTTATGTCGCACAGCCAACCATTAACTGGGCTCAACGCAACGCCATCGTATTGCTCGGCGCAGGCACTTCGCGCGTAGACCGCAGCTCGGAAGTGGTACCCATGATCTTTGCGAATGGCCGCATTGTGGAAGCGACCACGCTCTATCGTTCCTGCCGACAGACCAATAACGACTGCAAGCTCATCGTCAGTGGAGGCGATGCCGATCGCAATGGCGTTTCGGAGGCAGTTTCGTATGCGGCGATTTTGCAGCAGTTGGGTGTGGACCGCGCCGATCTGCTGCTGGAATCACGCAGCATGAATACATGGCAAAACGCTGAGTTTGTTCGCCCGTTGCTCAGCACGTATGCGCCGCAGCGTGTAGTGTTGGTTTCTTCAGCCACGCATTTGAACCGTGCGAGGTTGTATTTCGCACACTTCGGGATGGACCCGATACCGGTGCGTGGAGACTACGCCGACGTCAGAATGTCGTGGATGCCCAACAGTTGGAACCTGGCGCTGACGGATCTCGCGCTGCACGAGTACATCGGCGTGGCGACGTATAGCTTTTACAACATGATGGGCTGGAATGCGCCGCCAAGCAGAAATGGTGCACCCTAGCGTGATGCTGGTCATTCCGGCTTGCACCGGAATGACCAGCAAGCAGTGACGCTTAGCCTTCGCGCGCAAGCGAAGCCAGATCGATCACGAAGCGGTAGCGCACATCGCTCTTGAGCATGCGCGCGTAGGCATCGTTGATGTCTTGGATGTTGATCATCTCCACATCGGAACCGATGCCGTGCTTGGCGCAGAAATCCAGCATCTCCTGTGTTTCGGGGATGCCGCCAATCAGTGAGCCGGCGATGGAGCGGCGACCGAAGATAAGGGCGCCGGAGTGCACCGGCGGCTCAATCGGCTCGACCAGGCCGACCAGTACATGCACGCCATTCAACTTCAATGTCGCGAGGTAAGGATTGAGATCATGCGGGTGCGGCACGGTGTCGAGGATGAAGTCGAACTGCCCGGCCACGGCCTTCATTTGCTCCGGATCGGTGGATAGCACCACGTGATCGGCGCCCAGCCGGCGCGCTTCGTCTTCCTTGCCCGGCGAGCGGGTGAACAAGGTGACGTCGGCGCCCATCGCCTTGGCGAACTTCAGGCCCATGTGACCCAGGCCGCCGAGGCCGATGACAGCGACCTTATGATCCTTGCCGATATTCCAGTGGCGCAGCGGCGACCACGTGGTGATGCCGGCGCACAGCAGCGGCGCCGCGGATTTCGGATCCACGCCATCGGGAATACGCAGCACGAACTTGTCCGACACCACGATGCGCTCGGAATAGCCACCGTAAGTGGGGCGCTGGTCGTGGCGATCCGCGCTGTTATAGGTGAAGGTGGCGCCTTCCTTGCAGTATTGCTCCAGGCCTTGCGCACAGGCGTCGCAGTGCTGACAGGAGTCGACCATGCAGCCCACGCCGACCATGTCGCCGGCCTTGAACGCGGTGACCTTGCCGCCGACGGAGGCGACCCGGCCGATGATCTCGTGGCCTGGCACCATCGGGTATTTGCTGCCGCCCCATTCATTGCGGGCTTGATGGATATCGGAATGGCAGACGCCGCAATACAGGATATCGATCACCACATCGTCGGGACGCGGGTCGCGTCGCTCGAACTGGTGAGGTGCCAGTGGGGTCGTGGCGGACTGAGCCGCATAACCACGGATGTTGAGGGTCATGTTCTTCTCCGGAGGAAGGGGGGCGAGCAGGCGACAAGTATGCGCAGCGCGACGACGTTCAGGTAGCCGAATCCTGCGAAATGCTTGCCCGATTCTGCAAAGTCTGTCGGTGACGACTCGCCATCGTCTGTAGGAACAGGCAATCTATGCACTTCAGAAGAACCTTATTTTGCGCTTATGAATAGCCAGCTGAAGCCGATTGCGGCGCACGCGCCCCTGGTTAAGGGGCGCGAGGAATTGACAGCCATCGTTGAACGATACGCCCAGGCAGAGGGCGTGACGCCTACCGCGTGGCCGGCGCTGTCGTTCTTCCGCGCGAATTCGCCCAGCGACCGCAGTTGCGCCTTGTACGAGCCGTGCCTGGGCTTGCTGCTGCAGGGCGACAAGCACATCCTGCTGGGCGAAGAGCGTTTCGAGCAGCAAAACGGGCACTACCTGATCAGTTCAATCGACGTGCCGGTATCGGCGCAGGTCATGCGCGCTTCGTACAACCAGCCCTGTTTGTGCATCACGCTACGCCTCAATCCCGTGCGTATCAGCGAGTGGTTGTCCGAAGTGAAGCTGCCCAAGCCGGCAACGGCCACTGCGCGTGGGCTGGCATTGAGTCCGATCAGTACGGAAATTCTCGATCCACTGCTGCGCATGGTGCGGCTGCTCGACTCCCCGCACGATCTGCTGCTGCTCGCCCCGCTGATCGAGCGTGAACTGATTTACCGCTTGCTTACCGGAGAGCAGGGCGCCCGATTGGCGCAGATCGCCACGGCGGGCGGCCAGGGGCAACACATCGCGCGCGCGATCCAGTGGTTGAAGCAGCATTACAACAAGCCGCTGCGTATCAGGGATCTGGCGAACATGGTGAACATGAGTGCTTCGTCATTGCATCATCATTTTCGCGAAATCACTGCGATGAGCCCACTGCAGTACCAGAAGTTGCTGCGCCTGCATGAGGCCCGCCGCCTGCTGTTGACCGAGGGCTGCGATGTGGCCACGGCGGCGCATCGTGTCGGCTATGAAAGCCCTTCGCAGTTCAGTCGCGAGTACAGCCGGCAACACGGCGCGCCGCCGCTGCGCGACGTGAATCGACTACGGCAAGTGGCAAACGATGCGACTGGTGCCGCCGACGCGCGTTAGTTTTCGCGCATCACCATCAAGCGGATCTCCGTCATATCTTCGATCGCATAGCGAATACCTTCGCGACCGATACCGGAGAGCTTGACGCCGCCGTAGGGCATGTTGTCCACACGGAAGCT
>FSXK01000522.1_pt1 | contig 30840 bp, 31 predicted proteins | sample 1638101 | NCBI WGS metagenome assembly FSXK01 (sample SAMEA3914788, study PRJEB12502) | metagenome | biome: forest; material: soil | place: Canada | collected 2011-07-03 | depth 0.1 m | reverse complement strand
GCGACGATGAATGCAGCCAGCGCCATATGCGCGAGCCGGTACGGGAACGACGGGTTGAAGACGATCTTGAACCAGTCGAGCGGCACGACATGGCCGTTCTCGACAGCGAAGCCTTGCGGCGTCTGCATCCAGCTATTCGAGGCGAGAATCCAGAAGGTCGAAATCAACGTGCCGATGGCGACCATCAGCGTGGCGCCGAAGTGCGCACGCGGCCCCACGCGCTGCCAGCCGAACAGCATGATGCCGAGGAAGCCGGCTTCGAGGAAGAACGCGGTCATGACCTCGTACATCAGCAGCGGCCCGGTGATCGGACCGGCGAAGCTGGAGAAGCCCGACCAGTTGGTGCCGAACTCGTAGCTCATCACGACGCCGGAAACGACGCCCATGCCGAATGCCACTGCAAAGATCTTCGACCAGAACAGACACAGAACTTTGTAGTAGGCCTTACGGGTCTTGAGCCAGCGCCACTCGAGTACTGCGATGAAGCTGGCGAGTCCGATGCTCAGTGCGGGAAAGACGATATGAAACGAAACCGTGAACGCGAACTGGATGCGCGCCAGGTCAAATGCGGAGATTGCGGGTGCGGGGTTCATAGCGTTGATGCGGGAAACAACCAACGCGCGTCGACCGCTGTCGACGCGCTCTGCGATTTGCAGATGGCGCAAGAGTAGGGGAATGCGCAGCTTTTTGTTGCGTTGCGCCGTGCGTCGAAAAGACGCGCGGAAAATGCTGATGTGGCGATTTAGAGATGCTAAATCGTTGATCAGCATCAAGTTTTTGTGGGAGCGCTGCACACGACCATGCGGCTCCCGAAACAAACGCTGCGTCAATACACCGCGCTGCAGCAGGGGCTGCACGCAGGCCGTTTCAAATCATGCAATCGAAATGACGAGCTTCTTGCCGCACGCAGCGGCATATTTACGCAAGGTTTCGATGGACGGTGAATGTTGACCCGAGGCGAGTGCGCGCTCGAGCCGCGTTACTGCTGGCGCTTGGGTACCCATGCGCTCGGCGACTTGCGCCTGGCTCAGCCCAGCGGCGTGACGCGCCGCGAGCATCTGGTCGAGCAGGGCGAATTCCTCGCGATTCAGCCGATCAAATTCCGCGCGGACTTCGGGGTCCGCCAGGGCCAGTTTCCGCAATTCCTTATACGTTGACACGTTTAACCTCCAGCAATCTTGTACGAGCCACCTCGAGCTCGTTTCGCGGCGTGTCTTGCGACTTCTTCACGAAGGAGTGAAGCATGACGATCCGACAGTCCATGACCGAGCAATAGAACACTCTGGCGATCCCTTCGGCTCCTTTTAGCCGCATCTCGAAGAGGCCGCCGCCCACTGATTTAGTGGGCGGTTCCCCGAGATTCGGGCCGTATTGCTCCATGCGATCAGCTAGCGCAATAAAGCGCGCCAGTAGGGTTTTGGGCAACGAAGCGACCTGGATTTTGACCTTCTCGCTATAAAAGTCGATCTCAAATGCCATTGGATTCCATCATAACAAATATGTTATTTATCAGCAAGCCACCGTATGGCCGATCGAATCGCGATCGCAGCGGCATCGTGGTGACAACATGGGGTCGTGGCGCACATGGCATGCGTAGGGGACGGCGCGGCGCGGCGCAGCGCTTTGTGCTACCGGACGAAAGTGAGGATAACGGATTGAATTCGCCCTAGGCATCGACCGAATGGCCGGGTTGGGGCGGCATCAAGCGGGTCAGAACGGGTTTCTGCGCAGTGTGTTGTCCTACGCGTTCGTAAGAGATGTTTGAATCTGTAAGTTGACAATACGTCTGGACAATACAACCTGGCGCAGGCAGGTCCGCGCGACACGGGATGCGCTTCGGCTTGCTTTCCTCGGACGTAAGGAGTACCTGCTCCGCGATTACAAACGCAGCTTTTTCATCTTGAGGAACGCGCGGGCAGCGGATATTGTCGGGTCTCTCGTGTGATCGACCCCGACATGCGAGTGTGGTTCTCGCGGCGTCCTGCTTCAAGGCGCTGACGCCGTTTTTTTATGCCTTGTTTTCCGGTGTGTTCTGACGCGCCGGCCAACACAGGCATCGCTCGTGCGCCAAATTGCCACGCTCGGGGCGGATTGGGATGTGTCTGATCGTCCTTCAAATCTGCGCGTGTGATCGTAAGCGTATTCCGATCCGAGTGAGAGAAAGATGAAAAAGTTAGCGGTTCTGACGGTGGTTGCCGCCTGCCTGGTTGGACTGAGTGGCTGCGTGACACCAACGTACTCCTATGACCAGATACATACGCGTAACTGGACGCGTGAGAGCATGGACCAACGGTTCCCATCAGGGACGTCGAAGGCGCAGGTGTTGGAAAAACTCGGCAGTCCGTTCGGCGAGAAATCCGCTGGAGACCTCACCCGATGGGACTATGTCGGTGGCGTATCCGGGCAGCTTCATGTCATGTTCTTCTTCAAGAACGCGAACCTGATCGAAAAGCGCTACGAAAACTTTTGACCGTACGCATCTTCATGATACTCGGGCATTGCCGTGACGCCGTGCCGGAGTCCTTTCTTATGTTGGGCGCACCCGCTTGCCGCCCTATGCCTCACTCCAAAGCTTCCCACCCGTTGCCCAGTTTTCGCGCTTCACGTCAGTCAGAATGATCTCGACCGAGTTCGGCTCGACGCCGAGCGATTCGCAGGTCGCCTTCGTGATGGCTTCGACGAATTCGCGCTTCTGTTCGAGCGTGCGTCCTTCGAACAGTTCGACATGAAACGTGGGCATGGCATTTCTCCGTGGCTTAAGACATTGGGTTGTTGAAAACGAACGATGCGCAAGCGTCAGTTGCGATACGAACCATCCATGCGGTCCAGCTTGCGCAGCAGCGCGGGCCATTCCAGCGCGCCTTCTACGGCGCCGCCGTCGTACAGTTGTTCTGCCGTGCGGTCCGCTACTGCGGCGGACGGCAGCACCAGTTCCATGCCGCCAGCCTGCGCCTGCAGCTGGATCTCGCACGCCTTGATCAGCGTCGCCATCAGCACGTAGGCTTCCGCGACCGTACGCCCCGCCGTCAAGGTGCCGTGATTGCGCAGCAGCATGGCGGGCTTGTCGCCGAGATGGGCGACAAGCCGTTCGCCTTCTGCGGGGCTGAACGAGAGTCCCTCGTACTCGTGATAGGCGAGTTGTTGATGAAAACGCAGCGCGTGCTGCGACGCCGGCAACAAGCCCGCGGGCTGCAGCGAAACGGCGATGCCGGCGGTGTTGTGCAGATGCATGACGCAGAACGCATCGGCGCGTGCCGCGTGGACAGCCGCATGCAAAGCGAACCCGGTTGCGTTGACCGGATGCTTGCTGGCCCCGACGATGTTACCTGCAATGTCGATTTTCACCAGATTCGAGGCGCAGACTTCGTCGAAGGCGAGACCGAACGGATTGATCAGAAAGTGGCCAGGCTCGTCGGGGACGCTCGCGGAGATGTGCGTGTAGACGAGATCGTCCCAGCCGTTTAACGCGGCAAGCCGGTAGGCAGCGGCCAGATCGACGCGGGGCTGTTGCTCCGCGGCGGATAGCGGGCCTGGTGCGGCAATACGTCCTGCGGGCGTGTGAGTAAATGACATAGGTGTCTCCAAGTAAGCTGGCCGTTACCTAAGGCTAACCGGCGCGCGTGACAGAGCGCGGTGGGCGTCGCAGTTCGGCTGGCTTGAGTGTAGCCGGTGCGTGCTTGCCGTGACGGCGGCGCGCCAGTGTTTGCACGCCCCACGTCGCGACCACGAATGGCGCCGTCATGACGGGCAATCCGTAGTGTGCGGCCGCCTGTTGCAGAACAATAACCAGCACGATTGCGCCGAGCGTCGCGAGCCAGCCGGTGTCGGCGAGCGCGAGTGCCGTTAGCGCGCCGTTGAATCCTGGCAGGCCTGCGTCGAACGAGGCGGGGCTCGCACCGAGCAACAGATGTGCCGCGCTGGACATACTTGCGCCTGCCAGCGCCCACGCTGCAAGCCGGCATGACGACGCGGCGATGCCGGCCAGCACGAACAAGCCAGCCACCGCGCCTGACGCAAAGCCAGTCTGTGCGAGCCCTGCAAGCACGCCATCCGGGATGCGGGAGAACGTGGCGAGGTGAGCGGGTGCAAGCGGCGCGGCGTCGGGCTTGATCAATGGCAGCCACAGCCAGGTGACGATCAGGCACGGACTCGAATAGACGCTGAGGCCCCGCATGCGTAGCCAGCGTGACCACGGCTCGAGTCCCCAAGCCGTGGCGGTGCCCGCGAGAATCGCAACCGCGGCGGCGGTGGCGTCGTCGGCGATGAATGTGAATGCCGCCAGCCCGGCCAATGCACCGTTGAAGCCATGAAGTCCATCGCGCGTACCGGCCTCGCTATAACCGGCCAGCAGGGCGCTGATATTCGCTGCCACGGCGCCAGTCAACGCCGCGCAAGCCAGGCGCGGATCGCAGACAAGCCATGCCGCGACGAGGCATGCGCCGGTGAAAGCATTGGTCTGCAGGACGATCTGGCCGAGACTGCGCAAGAGCGTGCGCAGCGCGGCGGATTCTGCCTGGTTGGACACGTCGTGCATGGTGGCGAGGCGGTATGGCGGTTTGGCGGGACCGCGTGACGCGAGGGCGCCGCGGTCAGTTCTTTGCGAACTGCGAGCATAGGGTACCGGCGCCGCGCCCGGCATCCCGGGGCGATGATAGTGGCTATTTGTGATGCGCTTTGAGGGCGCAGCGCGCGCGTGCCGGTCTTGCTACGATAGAAGTCCGGCACGCGCGGCCTCGTACGCAGATACTTGCGAACCCGTGCCCACCGCGCCGATCCACAAGGAGGCAAGACTATGCGTGAAGTACGTTGGGCATCGGAGGAGGGCGACGGCGTCGAACATCTGGTGTTCGAGGCAGGTGACGAGGGTTTCTTCGTCGAGAGCGCCGTTGTCGGGCAGCGCTATGGGAAGGGCTACGGGCTTTACTACCGGGTGCGCTGTGATCCGCGCTGGCACGTCACTTACGCGTTCCTCAAAATCATGGGTGGCGGCGAGCTGGAGCTGCACAGCGACGGTGACGGTCATTGGCGCGATGGCCAAGGCGCGACGCTCGGTGCCATCGACGGCTGCACCGACATCGATATTGCCGCAACGCCGTTCACCAATACACTGCCCATCCGCCGTCTGCAACTGGCCGAAGGCGAGCGCCAGCCGATCGAGGTGGCGTACATCTCGACGCCGGACCTGCAGGTGACGCGTGTCCAGCAGGCCTACTCGTGTATCGCATTGAACCGCGAATATCGCTATGAAGGGATCTTTCGTAACTTCAGCGCCAACATGACCGTGGACGAAGATGGCCTGGTCATCGACTACCCGACGCTCTTCACGCGCTTGCCGCGAACGCGCTGACGCCTGTTGCCGGGCTAAGCGGGGGATGCTGGGCGGCGAAACGGTCGATCCTGGCGGCAATGCCTACGGGGTCGCGCAAGACGACCCAGTGGCCGGCGTCGATCGGCTCGCGTGCATAGTCGCCAAGCCATTTTCGAGTCCGAGCGAGAGCGCAGGTCCCACGTATCGGTCACGCAGGGGCACGATGAATTGCACCGGCGCATGGGCGCGGCGTGCACGTGGATGAAACAACCGGTCGATAAAGTTGGCCCGGTAGAGGTTCAGACCGTTGATCGCGTTGCGCAGCTGGTCCGGATCTCGCTCAGCGCGCACGTGCTCGGAGAGGCGCAACCACAGGGGCCAGCCACGGGCAACGCCCCCGCGCCATGCGAGTTCCGGCAAGAGCGGCAGATGAAACAGGAAGATGTACCAGGACCTCAGTGTTTGCCGCAGACCGCTCGCTAACGGCCGCGCGGCACGCTGCCCGGAGGATGGCCCGCCTTGGCCGCGCAAACCGAGTGCGGCATGGTCGAGACTCGGGCCGGAGATCGACGTGAACGAGGCAATACGGCCTTCGAACGCAGCGCTGGTGACGGCTTCCCAGCTCTGGATCGATCCCCAGTCGTGGCCTACCAGATGAAACGCCCAGCCAGCGCAGGTGGCGTCGGCCACGGCAGCGAGATCGGCGGCGAGCCGTTCGAGACGATACCCGTCCCGGCGAGGCGGCGCATCCGAAGCGCCGGCGCCGCGCACGTCATAGGTGATCACGCGATAGCGCCCGTCGAGTTGCGCCCGCAGCGGCTCCCAGACCGCGGCCGAATCCGGATAGCCGTGCACGAGCACCATTGGCGGCGCGTCGCGCGGTCCGCTGATGTACACCGCAAGGCGGACGTCGCCGACGTCGACGACAAGCGCGTCGCGGATCATGCGGCCGCCCGCACGCCGCGGCGGCTTGCTTTTAGCGCGGCAGGGTTGGCGGCATTGGCCGAATCGACCGCGGCGACAAGACCGTCGATGCGCGCCAGTTGTGCACGATTATCGTGATCCCAAGGGTGGTAACTGGGTTTGAAAAAGCGCAGCCATTCCAGTGCGATGCCTGGGAATACGCCGTGCCTCGGTCCGTAGAGGAATTTGACGACCCGCCACATGCCGCGCAGATGGCCGCCGCGTTTGCGATCGGCGATCAGGAGGCGCACGTGGTAGTCGAATACGATCAGCCAGAACACCAGCGTGACGGTCAGCATGGTGCCGGTGCGCAGCAGATAGCGCGCGAGACCGGGCTTGACCACGGTGTTCCACACGTCGAATGAAACCGCCTTGTGTTCGGTCTCTTCGAGCGCATGCCAGGTCCACATCTGCGCATAGCCTTCGACCGATCCACCCACGCGGGTATCGTCCTCCAGCAACAGGCCGGCCAGCATCGCGGTGTAGTGCTCGAGTGCGACGGTCATCGCCAGTTGGAACGACTTCGGCATCTTGCGATTGAGGTTGAGGAACATCCCGAGACGCCGGTCAAGCTTGTGCGCAGGAAGGCCCGCGTTCTGCAGCAGATCGTTGTACTCGATGTGCTCGCGGGTGTGCATCGCCTCCTGGCCGATAAATCCGAGCACCTGCTTTTTCAGCACCGGGTCGTGGATCCGGTCGCGGTAATTGCGCACACTGTCCATGAAGAAGCGCTCGCCCGCGGGAAACAGCAGCGAGAGCGCATTGAAAAAGTGCGTCACATGTGAACCCTGCTGATGCCAGTCGCAGGCACGCTCAGGTGGTAAAGCGAAACGAAGGTCGCGGCGAACGGGCATCATGGCCTTTCTCCTTATGATCCTTATGGTCCTTATGGTCCTTATGGTGCTGACAGTGCTAATGATGCTGATGATGCTTGTGAGTTACGCGCGCCGTCCGGCAGCTTCCGCCGCGCGGGCGCGCTTGTGCGCAATGCGTTGCATGCGGCGCGTTTGCATCACGACGAGCGTCTGATAGGCGGCCGGCAGCGTGCGGGCGAGCCAGTCGGCGGCACGCGCGTCGCGGCCGATCAGCACGCGCCGCCTGTTTTTGCGCACGCCGTCGAGAATCACGCGCGCGGCTTCATCGGCGGTCGTAATGAAGAGCTTTTCGAAATCGTCCTTACCTTGCTGTTCGCTCTCGATCATGAAACCAACCATATTCGAGGCGATCCGGCTCGATTGCGCGATGCTGGTGCGGATGCCGCCCGGATGCACGCAGGTAGCCGACACGCCGCATTTCATCAGGTCGAGCTCCTGGCGCAGTGCCTCAGTGAAACCGCGCACGGCAAACTTGGTGGCGTTGTAGCCGCTCATGCCTGGTTGTGCGAACAGACCAAACACGCTCGACGTGTTGACGATATGCCCGGCGCCCGAAGACTTGAGATGCGGCAGAAACGCCTTCGTGCCATGTACGACGCCCCAGAAGTTGATGCCGACAATCCATTCGAGATCGGTGTACTCCATCCCGTCGATCGTGCTCGACAGTGCAACCCCCGCGTTGTTGAACACGAGATTCACGCAACCGTGCTGGGCTACAGTCTCGGCGGCCCAATCGAACATGGCCGCGCGATCCGCCACGTCGAGCACACGCGTTGTCACGCGCAGCGGCGCGCCGACGATCTGCGGCGCCGCGCCCTGCGCGAGCTCCGCTGTTTCGGCGAGGCTCTTAGCGTTGCGGTCCGCGAGCGCCAGATGGCAGCCTTCGCGTGCCAACTGGACGGCCAGCGAGCGGCCCATGCCTGAACCTGCTCCGGTAATCGCGGCAACCCGGTCTGTGAAACTTTTCATTGCGTTTCTCCCATGCTCCCTGAGCGGTGCCTTGTTGTTTTGTCTGTCTGTGAAGCCGGTGTGATCGATTGCATGCTCCGAGCGCTGGCCGCGTCTCAAGTCACCTCGGCCGACGACGGAGCCGGTGTGCCGCCCTGCATCGCAGCGGTAGCGTGCGCTTCCGGCGCTGCATTCGGCTGTCCGGCAGGCGCATAGGCGAAGTAGTCGTCCATGCTGAACGTGCAGGTGGCCTGGAGGAAACGAAACGCAAAGCCGGGCCACAGCGTGGTGTTCTTGCCGGTTTTCGGATCGAGATACCAGCTCTTGCAGCCGCCGGTGGACCAGATTGCGCGGCCGAGCGTTTGCTGGATCTGCTCGTTGTAGGCGCGTTCGACCTGTGGCAGCACTTCGATTGCAGCGGTTCGTTCGGTCTTCATGGTCTGCAGGGCACGCAGGATGTATTCGACCTGCGACTCGATCATGTAAACCATCGAATTATGGCCAAGCCCGGTGTTCGGGCCGACGATCATGAAGAAGTTCGGATAACCAGGTAACGTGGTGCCGAGGTAAGCATGCGCACCGTCGCGCCATGTATCGACGATATCGACACCGCCTTTGCCTAGCACCACACCGCGTGGGAACGGATCGGCGACCTGGAAGCCGGTGCCGAAGATCACGCAGTCGGCGGGATGGCGCACGCCGTCGGTGGTGATCACCGCATCTTTTTCGACGCGTGCAATCCCGCTCGTCACGACCGAGACGTTCTGGCGCGACAGAGCAGGGAAGTAGTCGTTCGAAATCAGGATGCGCTTGCAGCCCATGGTGTAATCGGGCGTAAGCGTGGCCCGCAACTGCGGATCGGGCACCTGACGGCGCAGATGACGCAGTGCGATTTTTTGCGCGCTCTTCATCAACGAAGGATGTACCGCAAAGCCGAACGCCCGTGATTCCAGCATGCAATAGAGACCCGCACGCATCATCTTCTGGGTGAGCGGCAGATGCCGGAACAACCACTGTTCGAGCGGCCTCACCGCGCGGTCAGCTTTCGGCATGATCCACGGTGGAGTGCGCTGAAACAGATTCAGTTGCGCGACGCGCGGTGCGATCTGCGGCACGAACTGGATCGCGCTCGCGCCGGTGCCGATCACGGCGACGCGTTTTCCTTCGAGCGAATAGTTGTGGTCCCATTGCTGTGAGTGGAAGGTCTTGCCCTTGAAGCTGGCAACACCCGGGATGTCCGGTAGGGCCGCACGGGACAGGCCGCCCATGCCCGACACCAGCACGCGCGCCGACCACTGCTGGCCATTGGCGAACAACATTTGCCAGCGATGGCGCGTCTCGTCATAGGTGGCGCTGACCAGTTCGTGTCCGAAGCAGATATGCCGCGAGTCGGCCTTTTCGGCGACCATAAAGTCGGTCATGCCGGCCTGCCGGAGCCGGATCGCCATGCCGAGTCCGGCAAAGCCCGAACCGATAATCGCGACTTCGGTCTCGAGGGGCGCCAACGCGTCGGGGGGCATGTGCGTGCGTTCATCCGATCCGTCTCCTATTTTCCACTCTTAACTGTGACATTGAGTAATGTAACGATAGGGGCTGAGATCGAATCACGCAAGAAGCGGTTTAGATTGCTGACTCTATGGAGGCGGGGAGAGAAGCGGGCGGGGTGTGGCCGGGAGGCCGTTGGGAGAGGCCGCGAGAGCCACTGCGCGGCCGGGGCGCCATTCCACTATGCGGAATAGCGCCAGAGTGAAACCGAGGAAACGACAAAAGCAGCTGCCGCTTCCTTTACTGTGTGACGGCCCGCGCCACGGCAGCTGCGCGCACAGGTGCCGGTTCGCTCGCTTCGCTGCTCTGCACGATATGCAACTCGCGCGTGCGTACCGGCAAGCCGCATTGCGCATCGTTGAGCGTCTGGCGCACCTGGCGCGCGAGATCCCAGCGCATATCCCAGAACACATCGATATTCGCCCATACGCGGACGTTGAGCACCACCGTGCTGTCGTCGAAGCGGGTCACCATGACTTGCGGCGCGGGTTTCTGCAGCGCGCGCGGGTCGGAGGCGGCGAGGGCGCGCAGCGCACCCAGTGCGTGATCGACGTCGTCACGCACGGAGATTTCCACTTCCAGATCCAGACGGCGGGTCGGATTGCGGTTGTAGTTGCGAATCGAATTGCTCCACAGCGCGCTATTCGGCACGTATTCGCAGATGCCGTCGGATTTGGTGAGGCGCGTTGTGAACAGACTGATTTCTTCGACCGTGCCTGCGACGGTGCCCGTACCGGCTTCGATCGAATCGCCCACCTTGAAGGGCCGTAACAGCAACAGCATGATGCCGGCCGCGATGTTCTGCATCGTGCCTTGCAGCGCGAGTCCGATCGCGAGACCGGCAGCGCCGAGCACCGCGACGATGCTGGCCGTCTGGATGCCCAGTTGCGATAGCGCACCGATGATCGCGACCACGCGAATGCCCCACAGGCTGGTGTCGCACAGGACGGGGCGCAACGTGGCGTCCATGCGCGACTGACGGGTGAGCAGGCGGTTGAGCGAGCGCGAGATGCGGCGTGCGACCCACCAGCCAACCACGAGGATCAGCGCGGCGGCGCACAGGTGCATTGAGATGGTGGTGAGCGCATCCCAAAGGAAGGTCCACCGGTTCGGGTGGATCTCAGCGAGAAGATTCTGCATGGCCTTGACGGTCCTTGTTTTCAGGCGACGGCGCGCATGGCGCCGCGCGGTGGTTCAAAAGAGGCAATGGGTGCCGGCGCGCTCGCACGAGGCAAGCGCTACGCCGCAGCGGCGGGGCAACCCGAAAACGACGCTGTAAAGCGTGCGGAGAAGGGACCGCTTCGAAAAGGTAAAGTTCTACCGATACAACGTTTTTGACAATCAGATTGGCTGGAATGCGCGCTGCGGGACGCACATGATACCGGCTCGCAGATGGGCTGTTATGACCCCGTCACCCCTGGAAGGGAACATGGAGGGTGGAGCGAGATAGCGGAGTTGCGTCGCAGGGAGGCAGAAATTTATTTTGGAGCACGAATGAACCAGGTTGGCTCGGCTTCGTGCTCCGCTTCGTACGCTATTGGACGCTTATTTCGTCGCCAGACTCGCCACCAGTTCGCTGTTTTGCCAGACATTGTCCCGCACTGTGATCTTTTGCGGAATCAGATGCGCGCCGTAGAAAGCGTCCGCGACGCCCTGTTGTGAACGGACGATCTCGTCGGTCACTGCAGTGGTGCCGTAGGGGGAGCGGCGCACCCAGGTCTCGACCAGTTTCTGATCGAGGCCCACCTTCGGTGCAATCAGCGCGGCGGTTTCGTCGGGATGCTGGTTGACCCATTGGCCTGTCGTGCGCAACTGGCCGAGAAGCGCGCCGATGATATCGGGATGCTGCTGGGCGAAGTCACTAGTCGCCTCATAAAAGCTATGCGCCGTGTCGACGTTCGAATAGTCGGCCAGTGTGCGGGCCTTCAACGCTCCCTGCGCGGCGGCATAGTAAGGATCCCAGATGACCCACGCATCGACGTCACCGCTTTCGAACGCGGCGCGAGCGTCCGCAGGCGGCAGATAGACCGGCCGGATATCCTCGTACCGCAAGCCCGCCTTCTGCAGGACTTCGAGCAGCAGGAAGTTCGCACTCGAGCCTTTTTGCAGCGCGACGCGTTTGCCCTTCAGGTCGGCTATCGCCTGTAGCGACGAGTCGGACTTGACGATGACCGCCTCGGTATGACGTCCCTCCGGTTCCGCGCCCACGTATACGAAGTTGACACCGCCCGCCTGCGCAAACACCGGCGGCGGTGCTCCCGTATAGCCGAAGTCGATGCTATTGGCGTTCAATGCTTCGAGCAGTTGCGGGCCGGCAGGAAACTCGAACCATTTCACGCTGTAGCCGAGCGGCTTGAGCTTCTGCTCGAGTGAGCCTTGCGCCTTCAGGACCGCAAGCAAGCCGGCTTTCTGATAGCCGATGCGCAACACCTTGCTTGTGGCGCTGCTGGTCTCCTGGGCGAAGGTGTTGCCGGCGGGCAGCAGCGTCAATGAGGTGAACGCGGCCAATGCGATGAACGTGGTCAACGCTCTACGGGTGGCGAGACGTGCGCGGCCGTCAGGTTTGCTGGTCATTCAGGAGTCTCCATGCGTGCGGTCGATGCAGCAGCCGGGCTCGTTCATTCCACGCGTCCTCGCGTGTTGTATGTCGGCACTGCTGTAATGACGTTGCGGCTGCGGTGAAAGGATCGTCGCATGGACGTGCCGTAGCGCAAACCAAGCAATGGAGCTTTGGATATGACGCGCATGAAGGAGCCGGTCTGCTGCGCGTGACAGGAGTGACCGCAGGAATAACAGCGAGAACGACTACGGGACTTACTTTTTAGCTTTTGTCCGCTCTGCGCGGGCGTCGCGTGCCGTTTTCGCCTCAGCCTCGGTTGACACCGGCGGTGTGCCCTCGTGCGTGCTGCCGAGCTTTTCCAGGATTCCCGCGACGCGGTCGCCGAGGTAGTCGCCGGACGCTTCTTCGAGCGCACGGTTCATCTCCGTTTCGACCAGCACCATCGCCAGTGGCCGGACCCGCCAGATCGCCTCGACCAGCGCCGGCACGTCGGCAGGCGGCGGCAGCGCGCCGGCGTCGTAGCGGTCGAGCTGGCGCACGACCAGGTCGACCATTGCCTTGGCGACGGCATTGAAATGTGGACGCGAGATCCGCACGGCGTCGAGCAGATCGGCGAGCGGAATGCCTTCATGCGCCATGGTGGCGCCGGCCGACAGCGCCGCAGGACTATTGGCGACGAACGACAGGCCGTTGCGCTCGAGCAGGCCCAACTCGACCGCTTTGGACAACGCGCCCGGCGAGGCCTTGTCGCCGAACATCTTTAGCAGTTCGACCGGCGAGTACTTTTTCGGCCGTTCACGCGACCAGCGGCTGCCGATGGCCGTTTCCAGCCCGAGAATCGAGCGCAGGTCGTGGCCTTCGTCGACGGCCTTGATCAGGTCCTGGATGTTGGCGAGCGTGTAGCCGCGCGCCAGCAGGTGATTGATCAGCTTCAGCCGCGATACGTGGGTATCGTCGTACACGCCGACCCGGCCACGTTTTTCCGGCGGCGCTAGCAGGCCGCGGTCCTGATAGGCGCGTACGTTTCGCACGGTGCTGTCCGTCACCCGAGCGAGTTCGTCGACGGTGTATTCGTTGCGCGGCGCGGCCGGCGTTGGGGACGGAGAGGGGGGCGTTTTCGGCATGGGGAGATTTTAACGCGTGACGAACCAGGCCAGCCGCTCGTCCGGCAACGCCGCGTCTCCCACGCCCAAGGTACGCTGGGACTCAGCTCTGCGAACAGACGTCCGGCTTCTACGCTTGAGGCGGACGGGGTTTGTGGTGCGTAGCCGCATGCTTCGGCTTGGCCTTGGGATGAGCGCCCGACGACGGGCGCGCATTCGTGGCATGAGGCGTGGTCTGGCCTTCACCAAACGTAAAGGTCTGCGAGGTTTGCGCATACGCGCTGACGGACAGCAACAGCGCCGCGCACCCCAGACAGGTCGAAAGCTTCATGGATCCTCCTTCTGAACGAGCCCGTGAGCATACCGCAATGCGCCGGACAGCCGTCCGTTCCGGTTCGAGCTATCAGCCGCTTTGCGCAGGAAACACCGGTTCGCCCAGCGTCAGCATCAGCCGGTTCGCCCACGCGAAAATGGCGATCGCATGCGTCAGGTCGAGAATCTCCGGCTCGGTGAACCCATATGCTTCGAGCCGTTTGATGGCTTCGGCATCCACAGCTTCGGGATGCTCGGTCAACTCGATCGCGTTGCGGATGATGGCCCGTTCACGCTCGGTCGTGCCGGCGCTGGCGGGATCCTCGAAAACCTGCTCGATGGCGTCCGTGCGCTTCGCCAGTTGTCCGAAGCGTTGCGCGTGCACCGACGCGCAATACACGCAGCCATTGATACGAGAAACCACGGTGCTCGCCAGTTCGCGCTCCGCACGCGGCAGCCCGCCCGGGAATACGCCCAATGGCGGCAGCGTGCAATTCGACGGACGCGATGTCACCGGCGTGCAGCCGGACGTACTCGCGGGGCTGGGTCTTGCGCGCACGTTTCAGCAGGGAGGCGGGAGAGGGCAGACACGCGAGGGGCTCACACCGCTCGCACGCTGCTACGCAGTTGGCCGCACCGGTACCGGCACAGTCCGCGCAAATCGCCGCGCCCCCGCCACACACGCCACCACCATCACCGTCACGACGATCATCACCGGCGGCACCTGCTCATGCAGTAGCACGCCGGCCAGCACGAGCCCAAAAAACGGCTGCAGCAACTGCAACTGTCCGACGCTGGCAATGCCGCCCAACGCGAGCCCTCGGTACCAGAACACAAAGCCGATCAGCATGCTGAAGAGCGACACGTACGCGAGCCCCCACAGCGCGGCCTGACTGACGCCTTCAAACGAAGCCGGCCACGCCCACCACGTGAGCGGCACCATCACCGGCAGCGAGAGCACCAGCGCCCACGAGATCACCTGCCAGCCACCGAGGTGCCGCGACAGTCGGGCACCTTCCGCATAGCCGAGCCCGCACACGACGATCGCGGCCAGCATCAGGGCATCGCCGAGCGGCGATGCATGCAGCCCGTCGCGCACCGCAAACGCGACGACCGCGCAGCTGCCGAGCGCTGAAAACAGCCAGAACGCCGGCTGCGGACGCTCGCCGCCGCGCAGCACGCCGAAGATAGCGGTGGACAGCGGCAGCAGGCCAATGAACACAACCGCATGAGCCGAGGTGATATGGCGCAACGCGAGGGCGGTCAACAACGGAAAGCCGACCACCACGCCCAGCGCGACGATGAGTAAAGGCAGCAAATCGCGCCGCGCCGGGCGCGTCTCGCGAAACACGAGCAGCAGAATGAGCCCGAGCGTGCCCGCAATCGTCGCGCGCGCCACGGTCAGGAAGATCGGATCGAGCCCCTGCACGGCGATGCGTGTGGCGGGCAGCGACCCGCTGAAGATCAGCACACCGAGTAAACCGCTCACCCAGGCACTCGAGGCGCGACTATGGCCGGGGCCGCCGTCTATGGACTTTTGCATCGAGATTTCCATCCGCGCGATTAAACCGCCACCATGCTCCTGGGCGGCTAAAAGTGTAAGCTACGGATCAGTACAATTCGTGCAAACTGTACCGAACGTGGAGCAGCACAGATGGTAGAAAGCAGCAGAGACAATCCGGGGTACATTTCGTCGTCGCGCACCCGCGTTGAAGTCGTGATGGACGCATTGCGCGAACGCATTGCGAGCCGCTCGCTGATGCCCGGCGCCCGCGTGCCGTCGATCCGGGTCATGACGGAGACGCTTCGCGTGTCGAAATCGACGGTGGTCGAAGCCTATGACCGGCTGGTCGCGGAAGGCGCCATCGTCGCGCGGCGCGGCTCGGGGTTTTTCGTCTCCGGCCATGCGCCGCCGCTCGCGCTGGCCGATCTGGGCCCGCGTCTGGACCGTCAGGTCGACCCGCTGTGGCTCACGCGGCAATCGCTCGAAGCCGGGCAGAAGGTGCTCAAGCCTGGCTGTGGCTGGCTGCCGGCGTCATGGTTGCCGGAAGACGGCGTGCGGCGTGCGCTGCGCGCAGTGGCGCGTGACCCGCATGCCGCGCTGGCCGATTACGCCACGCCGCCTGGCTTGCCCGCACTGCGCCAGCAACTCGCCTGGCGTCTTGCCCAGCATGGCGTCGACGCGCCGCCCGAGCAGATCATTCTGACCGATGGCGGCACCCATGCGCTCGATCTCGTGTGCCGCTTTCTGCTCGAACCGGGCGACACCGTGCTGATCGACGATCCGTGCTACTTCAACTTTCAGGCGTTGCTGCGCGCCCATCGCGCTCGCATCGTCAGCGTGCCGTACACGCCATCCGGACCGGACCTGGCGAGCTTCGAGCGGGCGCTGATCGAGCACCGCCCGCGCCTCTATGTGACCAACTCGGCCATTCACAATCCGACCGGCGCGACATTGGCGCCGGCGGTCGCGCATCGCCTGCTGAAGCTGGCTGGCGAGCACGACCTGCTGATCGTCGAGGACGACATCTTCGCCGACTTCGAAGACGAAGCCGCGCCGCGTCTGGCCGCTTTCGACGGGCTCGCGCGAGTGGTGTCGATCGGCAGTTTTTCGAAGACGCTCTCGGCGGCCGTGCGCTGCGGCTTCATCGCGGCACGCGCCGACTGGATCGAACCGTTGATCGACCTGAAGCTCGCGACCTCGTTCGGCAACGGCCAACTGGCAGCGAGTGTGGTGCATCGCCTGCTGGTGGACGGCACGTACCGGCGGCATCTCGAAGGCCTGCGCGCGAAACTGGCCGACGCGATGGGCGAAACCATCCGGCGCCTCACGCAAGCGGGCCTCGAGGTGTGGACCCGGCCGCGTGCAGGCCTTTTCGTCTGGGCACGGTTACCCGCTGAACTGGATGCGGCAGAGATTGCGCGGCACGCGCTGGCGGACAACGTGGTGTTGGCGCCGGGCAATGTGTTCAGCGCTGCGCAATCGGCGGCGGGGTTCTTGCGCTTCAACGTTTCGCAGTGCAACCGGCCGAAGGCCTACGAAGCGCTGCAGCGCGCGATGGATCTTGCGCAGTTGCCCGTTTGAGGCTACACCTCAGCGTGCTCAGACGGCTGGCGCTGAGCACGGCAGCGAGCGCCACATTAGGCGCCCGCAGATGGACTCCGAGCGGACTCATTTACACAGCATCAGCACCCGCGCTTCATCCGTGCAATTCGACTTCACAGGCGCTTTTTCCGCGGTTTGCGCGGGCGCCGGGGTCGTTGTGCCGGCCTCACGACGGGCGACGCAGGCACGCAGATGCTTTTCCACCGGCCCGTAGTATTGCCAACCTTTGCCGAGACTGGGCAATTCCATCTTTACCTGCTTCCACTTCGGATGACCGTGCTCCTGCAGGTTATCGAAGTTCGTACACAGCGACTCGGCGAAGCGGTCGAGATTGACGATCGTATCGCGCAACCCGTAATCGTAGGTGACGAGGAAGGCCTTCACGGTGAAGGTCGGCACGTCTTCCTTCAACCAGTTCGGATAGCTGGCCGTGTGAATGATGGCCGGAAAGTAGGTCTGTTTTGCGCGCGCGGTTTCGGGTGCGTTGGGATCGACACGCAGCAGGCGCAACTGCTGCAGCAGCTCGGGGTTCATGTCGGTAAACAGCTTGGCGGGCTGGCCGACCACGATCACTGCCACATCGATCTTCTTGACGATCAGCGCGGCGAGCGCGTCCTCGTTGCTGAAGTGTTGAACGTTCTGATCGGGAATTGGCTGGCCGAACATCAGGTGATAGATGGTGTTGGCGGACTGCGCCGTGCCGCTGCCGAGCAGGCCGACGCTAATGTTCTTGTCCTTGATCTCGTTGATGGTCTTGATCGGTGAGTCGGCGCGCACGACGAAATTGATCTCTTCGTCGTAGAGCGGCATGATGAGCCGCAAGGGCCGGATCGCCTGGCCCGCATCGGCATTGCCGGCGTTGGCCATGTCGACGTAGGCCTGATAGACGTCCGACTGCACGAGCGCGAGCTTGACGCCTGGCTCAAACCGCATGCGCTGGACGTTCTCCGCCGATCCCTTCGACGGCATGACTTCGAGGTCGATGCCGACCGGCTCGGCCACCCATTTCGCCAGATCCGCGCCAATCTGAATATAGGTGCCGCGTTCGGGTCCGGTGACGATCTTGTAGTGCGCATTGTCGGCAAGCGCGATTGAAGACACCAGCATCAATCCGAGCCACCCCGCCAGCATTGTCTTGAGCATGGTCGTTCCACCTATCGGTCTGGTTTGAATAGGCTTCGCGCGGTGAGCCGCGACGAAGCATCGGTGAGTCGGTTCTGCAACTTCCAGATATTGCGTCTTGCGAGGTGCCTAAAACTTGCGGTCGGACTTGCGCGATTTGCCGGCCGCTCAGAGGGTCGCTCAGTGGGCCGCTCAATGAGCGGGCGCCGCCGCCGATGCCGGCGAGTTTCGCCAGCCGGACTCCGAGATAGCGCGTACCTGTGCATCGACGCCGCCAGGGGCGGCAGGCGCTACCTGAGTGGCCGGAGCGGGCTGTGAGGGCTGAGGGACCTGGGCAACAGGGGCGGCTTTCGGAGGCGGCGCGGCATGACTGCCGAGCGGCGCCCAACCGGTTGCGACGATCGCCTGTTGCAGTAGCGACTTCGCCTGGGGACTGCCGTTATCGATCGCGAGGGCGTCGCTGGCGCTGTGTTGCACACAGCCCCACAAGTGGTCCTTCATGCATACGTTCGCCGTTTGCAGTGCGGCGTCGCGGCGTTGCTCGAGCGGCCTGAGTTCGCTCTGGACCGTGCGCGCATCGGCGTTGTCGGGTTCCATCGAGAACGCTGCGTTTAGCGCCGCTTGAGCGCCCGACAGGTCATGGGCGTCTGCGTACGTATGCGCGGCGCGCAGGCTTTCGGGCAAATCTCGATAGTGCGGGACGACGACCGGCGGGGCCACCACCGGCGTGGGGACGGCGGATGAATTGATGGCCCCCGTGCTGGCTCGCGTGTTCGTTGTCTGATCCGGCGTGTACGGCGCAATGGAGCCTGCCGTTGATCGGGTGTCCTGCTCATCGTAAGCCGGCGTACTCGTGTGATGATCGCGGAGTAGCGTATATCCGCCATACCCTAGTATGACGACGCCAAGCACAATCAACCCGCGCGTGAGCAGCCCGCGCGAACCCACGGAGGCACTGACCGGCACATGACCCAGTTGAGGCACCGGTGTATTCGGTGACGCGAGTTTCTGCACGGCCAGCTTGCGTTGGGTATCCGCCTGCAGCGGACGGTGCAGCGGGCCATCCGCCCCTGCAAGGCGCGCATGCGCGGGCGTCGCGAGCGGAGCAGGTACGCCGCAGTAAGGACATAGATCGGCGTGCTGATACAACGCACCACCGCAACGTTTGCACGGCGCGGGATAACTCTGGTCAGGAGTATTTTGGGCGGACATGCGGTAACCCACCTGCGATAGGCTATGCCGATACGGCATGCTCCAGATCGTGGTCGAGGCAGCGTGCAATCGCTGCGTGAATCACGATCCACATGCGCTGGAGTTCAGCGTTCGCCACAGAAAAAATGACGACGCTGCCATGAACAATATGTGAGCTTTCGAGGTGAACGTCAATCGACGATCGCACCTACCAAGTGTGGTACACCGCACATAACGACGGGCGAACTGCGGCACATGTCGGCAGAACGAACGAAAGGGGAATTTTTTGCATCCTGCGCCGCGGCGCGAGACCGGCGAGGAGTTTGTCTGGATGAAGCGCTTAGCGAAGCCGGCCACGATGGCATGCGGCTTCGCACATTGCAGCACTCAATGCTTGCGCAGCGGATGGTCCTTGAGCAGCCAGGCAAGCGCGAATGCCAGCACAACCACGCATGAGGCGGACAAATAGACCGTGTGCAGTGCGCCGGCAAAGGCCTGCAAATATTCGTCGTGCAATACCGCGGGCAACTGGTGGATAGCGGCCGGCCCGAGCGAGTGCGGCAGCTCGGTGTCGGGCGGAATCAAGGTTTGCAGGCGGGACGCGAGGCCGTTCGAAAACACCGCACCGAAGCCTGCGACGCCCACCGAACCGCCAATGGAGCGGAACAGAGTGGCGCCCGATGTGGCGACACCCATATGCCTGAACTCCACCGTGTTCTGTACGGCGAGAATCAACACCTGCATCACCATGCCGAGACCCAGGCCCAGCAGGCCCATGTACAGATACATCACATGAATCGGTGTGGAGATCTGCAACCGCGCGAGCATCGTCATCGCCACGGCGACGAGGAACGTGCCGCCGATCGGGAACATTCGGTATTTGCCGATCTTGCTGATCACGCGTCCCGTGATCACCGACATCACCAGCAAGCCGCCCATCATCGGCAGCATCTGCATGCCGGCCTCGGACGGCGTCGAACCTTTGACCACCTGCAGATAGAGCGGGATGAACGTCACCGAGCCGAACAGCGAGACGCCAATGATGAAACCGATCAGGCTGCTCAGCAGAAACGTGCGCTGTTTGAAAAGTTCGAGCGGCATGATGGGCTCGACTGCGCGCTGTTCTTCGTAAATGAAGCCGCCGATGCAAACGAATCCCATCACGAGCGTGAACCACAGTTGCGGCGACGACCACGGCAGGATCGTGCCGCCCTGGCTCGTGAACAGGATGATGCAGGTGAGTGCGCCCGCCAGAAATGCGGCGCCCATGTAGTCGATGGTGTGCTTGATATGCGCGGTGTGCGGTTTGAACACTGCACCGATCACGGCCAGCGCGAGCAGGCCGAGTGGCAGGTTGATGTAGAAAATCCAGCGCCATGACAGATGCTCGACCAGAAAGCCGCCGAGTAGCGGACCGATTACGGTGGCCAGACCAAACACGCCGCCGAATACGCCCTGATAGCGGCCGCGCTCGGCAGGCGGGATCACGTCGGCGATGGCCGCCATGGTGACCACCAGCAGGCCGCCGCCGCCGAGACCCTGCAGGGCGCGCAGCACGATCAGCTGGGCCATGTTTTGCGCAATCCCGCACAGCGCGGAGCCGACGAGGAACAGCACGATGGCCGCCTGCAGCACGATCTTGCGACCGAACAGGTCGCCGAACTTGCCATAGAGCGGCACGACGATGGTCGAGGTCAGCAGGTACGCGGTGACGACCCACGACAGGTTGTTGAGCCCGCCGAGTTCACCGACGATGGTGGGCAACGCCGTCGAGACGATGGTCTGGTCAAGCGCCGCGAGCAGCATCACCAGCAGCAGTGCCGGAAACAGCAGGCGAAGCGGCGGATGCTCCGCGCCTGTCGCGAGCTCCGCTGGGGTGGTGGTACGTTGATCCATGGAATGGGGACCTGTCGAACGGTGTGAAGCGTGTATGGAATGTGTTGAAATTAATTAACTAGGAGATTAATATATGCCACATCAGCCAATCAGTCAAATGGAAAGGAAATGACCACTGCATCGTCCGATCAGCGCACGCCGAAAGCGGGCGCAGCGGGGGCAAAGAAAAAGGCCGAGCGGGCAGCGGGCTCCGCGCCTGCCTCCAAGGCCGCCCAGGCCGCTCACGTCGCGACGGCTGCCGCAACAGCGGACGCGGCTACTGCGCCACTTGCCGCGCGGCGGCCCGGCCGGCCCACCGGCAGCGCACGCGGGCCGGAGCAGCGCGCCCGGCTGCTCGACGCAGCGCTCACGTTGTTTGCGCGCCAGGGCATCGTCGATACGACGCTTGGCGCGATAGCCCGGGAGGCGGGTTTCACGCCGGCGATGGTGCATTACTACTTCAAGACGCGCGACCAGTTGCTCGACGTACTGATCGACGAGCGGTTCCTGCCGTTGCGCGCGGCTATCGGCGGCGCGTTCGAGGCCAATCCGGACGATCCGGTGGCTGCGATTACACAACTGGCGCGTGGGATGGTGGCGGTCGCGGTCGAAAATCCGTGGTTTCCGCCTTTGTGGGTCCGCGAGGTCATCAGTGAGGGTGGGCTGTTGCGCCAGCGTATGCACGAGCGCTTCGGGCACACCCATCACAAGGCCTCACTGGCGCGGATCGAGCAGTGGCAGAAAGAGGGGCGCGTCAACGCGGACCTGGAGCCGTCGCTGGTGTTTCTCACGCTGCTGGGTTTGACCATCCTGCCGCTTGCCACTTCGAAAATGTGGCGCAACGATCCGGTGCGGCGCAGTTTGACTCCCGACGACATTGCGCGCCACGCGGTGGCGTTGCTGGTGCACGGGCTCGCGCCGCACCGCGAGACGCGCTAGAACAGCCGCTCAGTCCGCCTGTTGTGTACGCAGCTGGGATGGGCCTGCTGTCGTCGTTCTGCGCAACTGGGCGATGCTGGCTGCTTCGACCGCGGCCGCCTGGTTACCCCAACTGCTACGGATGAAGGTCAGCACGTCGGCAATCTGCTGATCGTCGAGACGCCAGCCGAAGTCGGGCATGGCGAGCGGCGTGGGCGAAGTCGAGGTGGACGGCATGCGCGACCCGCTGAGTACGATATGGATCAGCGAGGTGGGGTCGTCGGACGTGACGACGGGGTTGCCGGCAAGAGACGGGAACGTATGGGGTGCGCCGGCGCCATCCGAACGGTGACAGGCGTTGCAGTTGTCGAGATACACGTGAGCGCCCCGCACCTGCAGATCGCCGTTGCGCAGTGCGAGTGCCGTCGCCTCCTCCGTACCGCGCGCGGCTGCGACGGTGCCTTGCGTGGTCTGAGCCTCCGCGTCCGTCTGTGTGGCCGCGGCGGCGCCACGCGACGCACTGTTGCCGGGCAGAGCCTTCAGATACTCGGCGATCGCCTTGAGATCGGCGTCGCTCAGGTACTGTGTGCTGTCGCCGACCACTTCCGTCATTGCGCCAAACGCTGCAGTGTGTGCGGTGCGCCCGGACTTCAGGAATAACACGATGTCCTCTTTCGACCAGCCGGCGAGGCCTGTGTCGAGCGCCCCTGTCAGCGTGGGCGCATTCCAGCCTGCTAGCGTGGCGCCGGCGAGGTAGCGGTCGCCGGCCGCGTCGTACTCGTTGAGCGCTTCCTCCTCTCCGGTGATGCCGTGGGGCGTATGGCATGCCCCGCAATGTTCCAGGCCCTGAACCAGATAAGCACCGCGATTCCATTCGACGCTGCGGGTCGCATCATTCCAGTACGGTCCATCATGCTTGAGGTACAGCAGATTCCAGCCGATCATCAGCGCCCGCATGTTGAACGGAAACGGTAGTGCGTTCGCATGGTTGGCCTGGTTCACCGGTGCCACTCCATGCATGAAGTAGGCGTAGAGCGCTTGCATGTCGTCCTGCGACAGGATGCGGAAGGACGGATACGGCATGGCCGGATAGAGATGCCCGTTGCGTTTGGACTTGCCTTCACGCAAGGCACGCTCGAAATCCTCGAAACTGTACGTGCCGATTCCGCTCGCCTTGTCGGGGGTGATGTTAGTCGAATAGATCGTGCCGAACGGTGTGCTCATTGGCAGGCCGCCGGCAAACGGCTTGCCGCCTGCTGCTGTATGACAGGCGGCGCAATCGCCGGCGCGGGCAAGGTAGGCGCCCCGATGCAGGCGCGCATCCTGGGATGCCGGCGGGCTGGCTGCCACAGCATCGGCGGCCGCCGCTTCGCGCACAGCCTGCGCCGGAGCGTTGCCAACTGCGAACAGAAGCGCGAGCGATACGGTAGCCGCGCAGGCTGACAATGCGTGGGGACGTGGGAATGATGTTTTCATGTGTGCGTCCTCGTCAAACGGCAACCAGTGCGCCGGGATGTTTCAGGTACCGCGTGCGAATGGCGTGAGCAGCCCAATAGGCCAGCGCGCCGACCGTGGCAGTTGGGTTGTACGAAAAGTTTTGCGGGAATGCGCTGGCGCCGAGCACGAACACGTTTGGCACGTCCCAGCTTTGCAGGTACGGGTTGACGACGCTCGAATCGGGGCGCGCACCCATGATCGCGCCGCCGGTGGTGTGGGTCGTCTGATACGGTCGCACGTCGTATTGATCGCCGATGTGCTTCGTCTTCACCACCAGCTGTTTCGATTTCATCGCACGCCCAATCTGGGCCGCCTGAGCGGTTGTGTACTGCGACATGCGGATGTCGTTGTCTTTCCAGTTGAACGTCATGCGCAGCAGCGGCTGGCCGAAGGCATCGCGATAGGTCGGATCGAGATCGAGGAAATTGTCGCGGTAGGACATCACCGAGCCTTCGGTGCCGATCGACATCGTATGCAGGTAGTTTTCTTTCATTGCCGCTTTCCAGCCGCTTCCCCAAGCGGGTGTGCCAGGCGGCAGGGCTGTTTGCTGGATGGGCCGCCCGCCGGTGAGATTGACGGCGGTGTAGGCGCCGCCGACGAAGCCAAGCGGTCCGTGATCGAAGTTGTCGCCATTGAAATTGTCGACCGCCTGGCCGCCTGCGCCAGCGCCGGCGAACGGATTCAGATAGACGTCCTGGTCGAAGAAGAGCGAAACACTGCCGTTCATCTGGTATGCGAAGTTCTTGCCGACCGTGCCGTTGCCGGTCAGCGGATCGTAGGGCTGGCCGATCTTCGAGAGCAACAGCAGGCGCACGTTGTGCATCTGGAAGGCACTCAGGATGACGAGATCGGCAGGCTGTTCCACTTCCCGGCCTTGCGCATCGATGTAGGTCACGCCGGTCGCCTTCTTGCCGGTCGAGTCGAGGTTGACGCGTATGACTTGCGTCTGGGTACGCAAGCGGAAGTTGGGTTTCTTGATCAACGCCGGGATCAGCGTGGTTTGCGGCGAGGCCTTCGAATACATATAGCAGCCAAAGCGCTCGCAATAACCGCAGAAATTGCACGGGCCGAGCTGCAGGCCGTAGGGATTCGTATAGGCCTGCGAAGCGTTGGAGGCAGGTGAAGGGAACGGGTGATAGCCGAGCGAGCGTGCGGCATCGGCAAACATCGCCGCGGCGAGGTTGTCTTTTAGCGGCGGTAGCGGATACTCGCGCGAGCGTGGGCTCTCGAACGGATTGCCGCCTTCGACGATGGCTCCGCCGAGGTTGCCTGCCTTGCCGGAGGTACCGCAGACATACTCGAACTTGTCGTAGAACGGTTCGAGTTCGTGGTAGGTCACGCCCCAATCCTGGACTGTCATGTCCGCCGGGATGAAAGCCTTGCCGTAGCGTTCTTCGTAGTGGCTGCGTAGCACGAGGTCGCTCGCGGTGGCGCGCCAGTGCATGCCGTTCCAGTGGGCACCCGCGCCGCCCACGCCGTTGCCAAGCAGGAAGGAGCCGAGCTGGCGGTAGGGCAGTGCGTCGTCGCCGGGGGCGTGACGCACCGTGACGGTTTCGGTGGCGAGGTTCTGCATCAGGCCGAGACGCACGCCGTAGGCGAGTTCGTCGGCGATCTTCGGATAGGCGAAGTCGGGGTACGTGTCGCGCGCCGGACCGCGTTCGAGAGCGAGCACGTCCAGCCCGGCTTCGGTCAGTTCCATGGCCATGATGGCGCCTGTCCAGCCGAAACCGACCAGCACGGCATCGACCGGTTTGTTCTTGATCGCTGTCATCTCAACTCTCCTCGCCCGAGATACCGACCGGACCGTAGGGGTAAGGTTTGTTCTGCCCGACGAACTCGAGAAAGTCTGCACGGGCACCGGGAAAGCCGATCATCTTCCAGCTTGCTGCGCCCTTGTTGCCGCCATGGATCGGGTCGGCCAGATAGCCTTCAATGGTGTTGGCCCGCAGGAAATCGAAGAAGGATTTGGCGTCGACGCTTTCAAACCGCAGCGCGCCTTCGTCGAGTTGATGCAGCACCGCATCCTGAACCGCGAACGGCAGGGCGGCGAAGTCCTTTCCCTCGAGCTGACGGCAATGCTCGTTGGTCGCGGCAATGCCAAGCCGATAGACCTCGCGCGGCGTCAGTCGCGATTGATAGCCGAATAGAGGACTGGCGCTGCGGAAGGGGCCTTGCATGTACCAACGTGCCGCGTGCCCGAATTCGCTCTCCATTTGCCGGTCGATAAAGACCGGCACGTCGAGTTCAAGCGCACCGGGCCCGTTATCATCGTTGGGAATGAGTACTGCGACGGCGGCGCGTAAGAAAGCCCATTCCTCCGCGTTGAAGTAGCGCGGTGTATGAGAATTTTTAGGAGGCGACGCGGAGCCGGAACTGCCAGTGGGCGAGGTGCTGCTGGAGGATTGTTGCGGCTCGCACGCGCCGAGGCTGACGGCGGCGGGCAGCAGTAGCGCTGATTTGAACATGAAACGACGCCGCGGGTTGGGTAATGCGTCGTATGTTTCGCCAAAGTTGAAATGCTGTTTCTTTCTTTCCATCGCACTTACCGATCGGTTGAAGAACGATAAGGTAGAGATGCCGGCTGCATGTGAAGTTCAATTGTTTACAGTACTAAATATTTACCATTAAATTTCAATAATAAGATGGACTCCATATTAAAAACGAAATTCCCGGCCTACACGGGAGGCAGGCGGAGTCGATCCATTATTTTGAAATAAAGGCAGGCGTGTCGATGCACGTCTGAAAGCAACAGAAAGGGCGAGTGAAAGAGCCCGCCGCGGCTCAGCCGCGAAGGTCCGCTTCGGCTATGCGTAGCATGGCGTCCGCCGCCTGCAGCAACTCAGCGGCGCGCTGCGCCTGTCCTGCGGCTTCGGCAGTAGCGAGAAAACCCGTCATCCAGAGCGAGCTGTAGAAGTAGATAGCCCGATGTGCGTCCCGTGACGGAGCCGCGCAGCGAATCAGCTCTTCTCCGTAGAAACGTCCGGCCGCGCCGACATCGGCCGCGATGTGCGCGAGCGTGGTGCCGATCGTCATCGAGGGGTCGCCATAGCAGACGAAGTCGACATCGATGATGCCCTGCAAGTCACTGTGATCGACGAGCACATTGTTGACCGTCATGTCGTCCAGAAAGCAGATGGGACGCAACGAAGCGAAGTAGGGTTCGACGGAGCGGCGTATCGCACGCAAGCGTGATGAAATATCGGAGAGCGAATCGAAAGCTGAACGCAAGGCAGCGCGTCGGAATCCCTGGCGGCAAGCCGGCGACGCGCTACCTGAATGAAGGCTTACGGGTTACGTGTTTTCTTCCACGCATCGTATGCCGCCTTGGTCGCTTCATTGGGCGGATATGTTCCGGGCAACGCCGCGCCTTCGCGAATACGCTCCGTCAGAAACTCTTCCAGTTGCTCCTGTTCGGCGGCTGCTTTGGCGACGTCGGCCGCCATCTCGCGCGGAATGACCACTACGCCGTCTGCATCGCCCACGATCACATCGCCCGGAAACACGGCCACGCCGCCGCAGCCGATCGGCACGTTGATATCGATCGCGTGATGGCGCAGCAAATTAGGCGGCGCGCTCGCGCCAGCGCAGAACACCGGCAGGCCGAGGGCAGCGATCGTGATGCTGTCGCGCACCGGACCGTCCGAGACCATGCCGGCGACGCCGCGCACCTTCAGGCGCTGCGTCAGGATCGAGCCGAACGACGCGCTATTGCGCTCGCCGCGGCAGTCTTGCACGAGCACGTGTCCGGCGGGAATCGTTTCGACGCATTTGCGCTGTGCGTACTCCGGATTCGCAAACAGTTCGAGGACATCGATGTCCTCGCGTGACGGGATATTGCGCAAGGTGAACGCAGGCCCCACCAGATTTTCGCCGGTCGGCGTAGCAAGCGGCGCGACACCCTGCATGAACGTGTTGCGCAGCCCGCGTTTGAATAACTGCGTGGTGAGCGTGGCCGTGCTGACATGACGGAGGGTTTCGAGTGTAGCGGGATCGAGTTCTTGCATCGTGAGACCAGGTGTTGTCGGGTTGAAAAGGAGAGACTACTTCAACGGATGATGGAGCGTGGGCTCGAGTCCGTGATTGTCATGACCATCGTGATTGTGGCGATTTTCGCGGCTCTCGGATAGCGGGTCGGCGGAGGCCGGGTGCTTGCGCCGGTAGCTTGCCGAGAGTACGCCCCTCGCTCTTGCGCAGCACAATCGGTGTGGCCTTCAGGCTGATGCTGGCACCCATGCAGAAAAACCATACCGCGAGGATCGGCAGCGTGCCGGTGATCAGAGCATTGGAGAAAGACCCCAGAAACTTGCCGGCGTGCGGCGCGAAGGTATGCACGCACGCACCGAGCAGCAGGGGGACGAGCATCAGCCCGCCGGGAATACGGTCGATCGCCTTCTTGATTTTCATGCCGGATGCTCCTCCACGGACGGTCTGCCCGATCGGTTTGTTGTCTTTGTCGCGCCCGGCCGCACTCCGTGCAGGTCACGGACGTCATGCCGCATGGCACCCCGGTCGATGCGCGCCACGGTCGTCGCCTCGATCGAAATTTAGCATTGACGAGTCGCGCTGCCCGGAAATTAGCGGCGCTTTGAAGTCATCGTTTACACCTAAGCGAGGCAGGCAAAAAATGGCATGACGTGGCAATTTTTGCGCAGTGCCGTTGTGCGGCAGGGCGTCCTGGATCGCTGTGTTTGGGCCTGCCCGGACGCGATGCCGTGGGCAGCGGCCGCCCTTATATCAGGTGCGGCGAAGCTTCACGGGCCGCATGGGCAGCAGCGGGTCGCGCGTGCAGGGGCACGGCACGCGTCGTGCTAATGGTGATGGGCTCATGGGGACCGTGGCCGGAATGCGCTGAACCAGCCTGCCGCCGGACGGCGCATACGCGATGGGCCAATGGGCCTGTTTCATGCATGTGACTTGCCGGTGCATGAGGATGCACTGTACGTCTCAGCGGCACAGCCATTCACCAGATGTTTTTGTTACAGAACGATTGCAACTCGTCGCGCGAAATCGAGTCGGACTTTGCGAACTGCTCATGGCGAACAAGCGGGGTCAACTGAACCGCAACGCCGGGCGCGATACAATGGCCGCTTGTTGGGCCTAACCTGCTTTTTAGCAACAACCAAAAAATGAACGGAGTGTTGAGACTCGATCAGGCAACGATCGTGCTCGTCGAAGATGACCTGCAAAGCAGGGAATCGTTGACGCTGTTGCTTGAATCGGAGGGCGCGCATGTCGTCGCAGTGGCGGATGCGGAAGAGGGCGTCGAAGCGGCGCTGCGGTTGTCACCCGATGCGGTGGTTTGCGATCTCGAACTGCCTTGTATGGACGGCTTTTATATGATCCAGCGGCTTCGCGATCACGAGATTCGTGGCGATCATGCGCCGGCGGTCGCGGTAGCGCTCACCGGCCACACCGATGACACCTACCGCTTACGCAGCATCGGCGAGGGCTTCCAGCATTTCATGACCAAGCCTGCCAGGCCGGATGAACTGGTCGAGCTGCTGCACGACGCGATTGACGCCCGGGCGGCCGGCTAAGCGCCGGCTGCATGGCGCAGTGAGGCGCCGCTGAAACGGGCGCTATGCGTCCACTCCCCCAGGAGCATTAAAAGCTGGGGCGGGTGCGGTGTTTTCTCTGACGGGCTCAGGCGGTGATCAGGCGCCGCTCGCGGTTGCCTTGGCTGCAGCACTGGCCTCAGCGGCCTGGCACGCGGAACACAAGCCCTTTAGCTCGATTCCCTCGCTAGCGAGACGATAGCCCGCATCTTCGATCTGTGCTACCAGCGCTTGCCGCAGCTTCGGCTGATGCAGTTCGGTCACGTTGCCGCACTGCTGGCACACCACGAGGATGCCATGCTGACATTGGGTCAGGTCGTGGCAGACGGTGAACGCGTTGATCGATTCGATCCGATGCACAAGCCCGGCCGAGAGCAGGAAGTCGAGCGCCCGGTAAACCGTGGGCGGGGCGGAGCCGGGGTGAATCTGCCGCATGTCGTCGAGCAGCGAATAGGCCTTGGTGGCGCGACCCGAGGTCAGCAGCAACTCCAGCACCTTGCGCCGGATCGGCGTGAGCTTCTCGCCGCGTTCCCGGCAATATTCCTCTGCCAGCACCAGCGCGGCTTCCGGTGAAGCGGCCTCGCGATGCCCATGATCATGCTCGTGATCGTGGACATGAGCAGGCGGATGGTCGTGCGTACTCACTTGAGTCGTGGCTGGGGCTGGGGCGGCTTTTTCGGCGGCCGTGGAAGGCTTTGCGTTCTTCATACGCAGATTATAAGGTCCATCGCGGTTCGGCGTGGCTGGGCGGTGGCGAGCGTGCAGGCGACAGCGCGTAGGCGACATGCGCGTGGGTGCCCGCATGGTGCCAGGTTCGCGATGGATGCCGCGCGGCGCGGCCCGTCAGTCGAATTCCACGGCAAACCCGCGCTGCACGCCGGGACGCGCGAACAGCGTTTCGTACCAGCGTCGCACATTCGGATAGGTGGCGAGGTCGACCTTATGGCGTTCGTGCCGCCATGCCCAACCGAGAATCGCGAAATCCGCCACCGACAGCTCGCCCGCGACGAACTCCACTTGCGCCAGCCGCCGGTCGAGCACGCCATACAGGCGGTGCGTTTCGTCCGAGAAGCGCTTCAGGCCGTAACGGCGGTCGACTTCCGCTTCGAGCGCGGCGAAGTGGTGTACCTGGCCTGGCATCGGTCCGAAACCGCCCATCTGCCACATGAGCCATTCGAGCACCGGCACGCGCTCGCGCAGACTGGCAGGCAGGAACTTGCCGGTCTTTTCGCCCAGATAGAGCAGGATCGCGCCCGATTCGAACACGCTGATGGGCGCTCCACCCGAACTACCCGAACCGCCCGCAGCATCGGGGCCGTCCGGATCGACGATGGCCGGAATCTTGTTGTTCGGGCTGATGCGCAGGAATTCGGGGTGGAACTGATCTCCCTTACCGATGTTGATCGGTACCACCGTGTACGGTAGTTCCATTTCTTCCAGGGCGACGGTGACCTTTCGGCCGTTCGGCGTGCCCCAGGCGTAGAGCGTAATTGTCATATCGTTCCAATCAGAGGTAGCCGTTCAGGTCAGCGGGAAATCGACGTACTTCTTGAAGCCCGTGCGAGTGGCGAGGCGCGAATACCAGCGTTCGAGATTCGGCAACGACGGACGCTCGATGCCTTCCAGCCCGAACCAGCGTTTCGCAAACGCGCCGATCACGATGTCGGCCAGCGTGCACTTCTCGCCCTCGAGGAAAAAGCGCCCTTGCAGATGCGTGTCGACGAGCTTCCACAGCACGGTCACGGCGGCGAGGTCGGTAACGAGCTTGGCGGCGTCGCGCTCGGCAACGGGCGTGCGCACGATGGTCCAGAACACCGGACGTTCGGCGGGTTGCAGTGTGGACAGCGACCAGTCCAGCCAGCGGTCGATGCTCGCGCGCTGCTTAGGCTCCGGCGGATAGAGCGGGCTCGACGAGCCGTATTGCATCACCAGATAGCGCAGGATCGAATTCGATTCCCACAG
>FSXK01000826.1_pt1 | contig 30967 bp, 31 predicted proteins | sample 1638101 | NCBI WGS metagenome assembly FSXK01 (sample SAMEA3914788, study PRJEB12502) | metagenome | biome: forest; material: soil | place: Canada | collected 2011-07-03 | depth 0.1 m | reverse complement strand
GCGTCTTGCGGCGAGTCGCGCCGCACTTGCCGGATACGCCACCAACCGGACTGCGCGAGCCACGCACCGCGGAAGAAATTGCGGAAGCAGCTGAGTTCACTGCGCGTCTCGCGGCGCATGACACGTTTATCGTACAGGCAGTGTCAAAGGCAATTGCGCGGCTGGATTTCGACACCGATTTTCATCTGAAGCTGTCACGTCAGGTCGGCGATGACGGACATCATGCGGAGCTCGCGCGCGAACGGCTTGTGGAGCTGACGGGATCGGATCAGTTACCACGAATCGAGTCTTATATCACCGAGTTGTGGAAGGCGCTCGGCGATCTGCCCTACCGCGACGTATTCGGCTTTCTCGCGTTTCAGTTTCACTACGAATTGCATATTCAAGGGCGCCTGAAGACCGAGGGGCGCACTGCAAAGGTGCGTTTTGGCCGTGCAAAGAAGGCGCCTGCCGCCGAGGGCGGATCTGCCGAGGCGAATGACGAACTGGTGCACCGGATCAACATTGTGCGCTGGGTCCAGAAAACGCTTGCGGCAGTGCCGCAGTCCCAGCGCTCTGAGTGGATCGCAAAACTCATTGCTGCGGACGACGACGCGCAGCGTCGCCTGAATCCCTACCTGAGACACCGTATTGCCAATGCGGGCCGCGCGTGGCAGTCGGACGTCAGCAACGTCGTGCCGATCTACGACGGCTTTCGTCGCGGTGTGCTGGCTTTTCTCGTCGAATTGCCGGAGGCGGAATTGCCGCCACTGACACGTCTTGCTGCGTGACGTTTGTATCGCACGTTGAACTTCGTAGACGTACTACCTTTTCCAGAGAGCACAGACATGAGCCAGAACACCATTTCGGAACTTTGGTACACCCGTTGCCCGGTGCCGACAACTTCCGGTATCGCACAGCATTTCCGCTGGTTGCACGACGAGTTCGCGCGGCATGGCATCGCACTGAAATCCATTCGCGCTTCGGAAGATCAGGCGGTGCGCAATTCGCATTACGATCACAGTCAGGACAACAGTTTTCGCGAAGGCGGGAATGTGCCGCCCATCTGGACACGCTCGAAGGGCCGTGAAACTGCGGTCGTGGGCATCACGTGGGTCGACGAAGAGCAGGTGATTCTGGTGCGTGCCGATAGCGACATCCATAACGTTTCGGAGCTGAAAGGACGCCGCTTGGGATTGCCTCGTCGTGCGACGCGTCTGGTGGACGTGGGGCGCGCGCAGGACCTGAGGGGTCTTTTGACTGCACTGAAACTTGGCGGCCTTGAACGGGGCGATGCGCTCTTTGTCGATGTTGTTGACGAAAGCGATTTCGACTTGCGTGAGCAGGGCCAGCGTCCGAAGCGACAGCACCTCGTCGCCGATGCGCTGCTATCGGGAGCGGTCGATGCGCTCTATGCGAAAGGCGCGGTGGGCGCGACGTTGATTGCCGAGCACGGATTGCGTCCCATCGTCGATATCAACGCGGAGAAGGATCCATTCGTGCGCGTCAATGCCGGTACGCCGCGTCCAATTACAGTAGACAGGAAGCTCGCGGTCGAGCATCCGGAACTGGTGGCACGCTATCTCGCCGTGCTGCTCAGGACCGCACAATGGGCGGAGGATCATCCAGCCGAGGTCGTCAGCGCCATTGCAGCGGAGACGGGCGCTCGGAAGCAGGAAGTTCGCCGGGGATTCGGCGATGCGCTTCACCGCAGCCTTGAGCCGAAGCTGTCCGATCTGTACGTGGCAGTGCTGGCCGCGCAGAAGCAGTTTCTGCTGGAGGAAGGCTTCCTCGCCGGAGACTTCGATTACGATGGGTGGATTGTCCGTGAGCCATTGGAAATCGCTCAACAACTTGTGAAGGATATCGAACTAAATCGGGCTGCCTAAGCGTCTCGGCTTGCAGGCCGGTGTGCGAGCGCACAACGGCTCTTTTGTCTCTGTATCTTCAGCAGTCGCGAGATCAGGCGGCCGAGATCGTTGTGTCGGCATAGTTGCCATAGAACCCGTCCAACGTCGTGACTGCATTGCGGACGCGCCGATTGGTGAGCAGCACCGTGGTGCCCGACACAATGGGGATCCGCGGCAAATCGGTCTGCGCGATGGCCTGGAACTTGTCGTACAGTGCCCGCCGCTTTTCGGTAGCGGTCTCGGTTTGTGCTGCTTCGAGCAGGCGGTCCACCTCCGGGTTGCGATAGTGCGCGCCATTCGAAAAGGCGACGCCGGGCTGAAAGTCATTCGACCAGTAAAAACGTTGCGTGCCGATCGCTGGATCAGGGCCGGCCGTGGCGCCGTACAGTGTCGTGTCAAAGTCGCGGCGGGTATAGACGCGATTGACGAACTCGCCGTAATCGGTGGGGCGAATGTCCATCTTGACGCCAATGCGTGCAAGCGACGCGCGGATGAACTGCGCGGTCTGCGGAAAACCGCCGGACGGTAGCATGTCGTGAGTAAAAGATAGCCTGATACCATCGGCGCCGCGAGGGAACCCGGCCGCATCGAGCAGGGCTTGCGCGCGCTGTGGATCGTGGGGATAGTGCGGCACCTGATCGGTATAAAACGTCGTCATCTGCGGCGGGATGGGCGCTTGTGCGGCGACCCCGTAGCCGAAGAGAATGTTCTTTACAATAAAGTCCCGGTCGATCATGTGCGCAATGGCTTGCCGCACGCGCGGGTCGCGGAACTGCGGCCGGTCCAGGTGGACGGAGCCTGTTTCCAGCGCCGCTGCAACACCGCCGGGCTCCGGCATGATCTGGAAGACAATTTCGTCGAGATGTGGCTTGCCAGCGTCCCAGTAATCAGGATTCCTCTGAAGAATGATATGACTGCCGCGTGCCCAGTTTTTGAAGCGGAACGGCCCGGTGCCGATGGGGGCGTTGTTCAACGGGTTGTTGAGGATATCGGTGCCAGCGTAGCGATGTTTTGGAATCACCTGCGATTCGACCGACATCAAGGCGCTAAGGATGTACGGCGCAGGCTTGGAGAGCCGCAGAACGGCGGTCGTGGGAGTAGGCGTCTCGACCGCAACGACGTTCGCAAATGTCGAGCGCCCTCGGCTGTGATACTTCTTCCAGACTTCGAGCAACGAGAATGCAACATCCGCTGACGTGAAGGGTTGGCCGTCATGCCAGCGAACATTAGGGCGAAGGTCGAACTTGAGACTCAGATGATCCGGACTTTGCTGCCAACGGGTCGCAAGACCGGGCAACAGTTCGAGGTTGGGTCCATAGCGCAACAGCCCGTCGAATATTTTGGCGGAGACCCACTGCGTTGGACCGGCCGTTGTCAGCGCGCTCGTGAGAACAGGTGGCTCCGGCGATTGTGCAATGATCAGTGATCCGCCCTTTTGCGGTATCGCGGCGCGCGCTGGTTGAGCAACAGCGGTTACGAGGCCAGCCCAGGTCCAAAGCGCGCGTTGGAGAAAAATACGTCGATCGAAGCTCATGGAATCTTCTTGTTGGATAGACAAAGCTCGACGCATTGAAGCACCGAGCGTGAACCGTCGCAACGAAGAAAATCTCCTATGTATCGCTCGATCTCTCTTTTCCAGAAAACCATTCCACAAAAGCTTGTTTGCGCTTCGTTTTTGAGGTGTTTAGATTGGACCATGTAGCATTGAAACAATGGAGGCTGCATGGCCACCCATTCAGCGACGCCTTGGTGGAACGGATTTCGTCATCCTTTACACATGGTCTTCAAACGACGGTCGGAACACGATTCGGCCGGGTCTGATCACCTTCCTCCGGAAATTGGAGCCGCGCCCGTTCACGACTGTCAATCGTCCGAGCGACTCGAACGCATTGCGGCCTACGCCCGCAGCGGCTACTTCAATACGGAATATACGGCCGGCATGTTTATCGTGCCGCTCGACGTTCCTCTAGAGTGATCTCACGAACAGCGCATACTGGAGCTCAAAATGAGCGACATAGTCATCGATACACCTTCGTCGGCAACGACGATCCAGGCAGAGCTCAACTACCTCGAATTCAACGGCGAGAGGCCCGTGGCGTATCAGTACGACCCGCCGCCTGGCGTGCCCAAGCGCAGCGGAATTTATCGGGCGCACCAGGTGAGCATTTCGAATGCGCGCGTTGCACCGCCGCCAGGCGCACTGTCACTTGACCGCAACGGTTTCGAACTGCATCGGCACGCGAGCGCTTTACGCGATTTTTCTGATCCGGAGAAAATCCGGTCCATCTACTATCCGCAGGCGGAAGCGTTACTCAAGCAGGCGACGGGAGCGAAACGTGTGGTCGTTTTCGATCACACGCTGCGCGATGGCAGGTTAGATCGGGATGCCAGTGTGAGGGAACCGGTCAAATACATCCACAACGACCAGACCTTTGTGTCTGGTCCTCGCCGGGTGCGTGATCATTTGCCGCCCGAGGCAGCCGAGCAGTTACTGAAGGGCCGCGTGGCGATCGTGAACCTGTGGCGGCCAATTGGCGACACAGTCCAGTCATCGCCGCTTGCGCTTTGCGATTCCCGCAGCATTGCGCTCAATGACCTGGTGGCGTCGGACCTCGTCTATCCCGACAAGGTGGGCGAGACATACGCACTGGTTTTCAATCCACAGCACCGGTGGTATTACTTCCCCAATATGACTCCGGACGAATATCTGTTGCTGAAGATCTTCGACTCGGCGGGAGATGGGGTTGCGCGACTGACCGCGCATACGGCGTTCGACGATCCCTCGTCGCCTACCGATGCGCCGCCGCGCCGGAGCATTGAACTGCGCACGCTGCTGTTCTTCTGACCGGCACGAGGCCCTTGACGACGCGCGCCGAGCGTCACTAAGGGCCACTAAGGGCCACTAAGCGTCACCAGGCGTCATTTAACCAACCTCCCTTCAGCCGCAATGGAGTCGAGCGGGTTGCGATGACTGTGCACTTCACGCGCCCGCAGCGCTTCGGGCAGGGCGCTTTTGTCGCCCGCGCGGCCAATCACGATACCGGCTTCAATCGAATAGATGTCCGGCACTGCGAGTTCCTTGCGAATCGTCTCGCGTTCGATACCGGCCACTCCATGCGCGTGCCACCCTGACAGGCTCGCCTGCAGCGCGAGGTAACCCCACGCCGCGCCCGAGTCGAACGAATGGGTCGGTGCTGGCACTTCGGCCGCTGCGCCAGGGGGCGTGAAGGTGCTCTTCGATAAAACAATCACAATTGCCGCAGCGTCCTTGCCCCAGCTACGGTTGAACTCGTTCAGAAAGCCGAGAAAGCGCGACCGGTGTTCGGTGTCGCGTCTCGCATAGGCAAACCGCCAGGGTTGCGAGTTATACGAGGACGGCGCCCAGTGAGCTGCCTCGAAGAATGTCAGAAGCGTCGTTTCGGGAATACTCTCTTGCGTAAAGGCGCGCGGTGACCAGCGGTTGAGAAACTGGATGTCGATCGGGTGTTCCGACGTGCGTGGATTCGATGTCGTCATGAAGGTATCCGCAGAGTAAGGAGACGTCCGGGCGATCGGCATTTCACCGCATGCCGCATGGCTTCGCCCCATTAGCCGGTACTCAGGGTAGCCGTCGGCGCGAGCGCTGAGAACTGATTTATCTTCGGATGGTTATTCAAATTCGCCGTGCCGTGTGCCTGTACATCATCGTGCTCTGACGGAATCGAGCAGCCATTGCGCGAGCCGCTCTGCGCCATCGGGCAAATCCGCGTCGGCGCGGTGACACAGATAGTAGTGGCGCCCATCGTCCAGTTCCTGATCGAACAGCTTCACCAGTTCACCGGAGCCGAGTTCGCGACCAGTCAAAGGGGCCCGTAAAAGCGCAGCGCCCAGCCCCGCTTGCGTCGCATTGAGCGTCAACTGTCCGTCCTCGAAGAGAGGCCCCACCGTGCGTGTGACATGCCGTGCGCCCGCACGCTGAAGCCAGTTCACCCAGGTGCTGCGATCCTCGTCATGCACGAGCGGCACCGCTGCGAGATCAGCGGCCTTCCTGAACGGTCCGTAACGGCGCTGAAAGGCAGCACTGCAAACCGGCACGACTGCGCCGGACATGAGACGCGTGCTCGTATATCCTGGCCAGTCGCCGGTGCCGAAACGAATCGACAGATCCGCTGCATCGCTTCGATAGTTGCGATGGTTCGCGTAGAGCACCGTCACATCGACGTCCTCGTTCGAGGACAGGAACGTCTCCAGCCGGGGAATGAACCATCCCATGCCGAACAGCGGAATCAGGCTGATCGTGATCTGGCGCAGCGACGAGCGATCACGCACGAAACCCGTCGCGCTGCGCAGAACGGAAAAGGCCGTGCTGATTGACCGGTAGTAGTCGCGCCCTTCGTCCGTGAGTCCGAGCATGCGCCCCTGGCGCACGGTCAGCGGTGTCTGGACAAAGGTCTCCAGCAACTGCAACTGGTGGCTGACAGCGGAAGCGGTGATGTCGAGTTCGGCTGCCGCTGCTGTAACGGAGCCAAGGCGCGCAAAGGCTTCGAAGGCGCGGACCGCGCGCAGAGGCGGATCATTGACGAACTGTTCGATATTTTTCATATATCGAATTATATCGAAGAGTTCGAAAAACGGCTCTTCTCTGAAAAGCCCCTAAATACGGGACTTTTACCGGAAAAGGCACGTTTGTTATAACCATTGAACAATTGAGTATTTGGAAGCGAAAAGCGTAAATCGCTAATATTTTTCATCTTTTGGAAGCTTCTCTCAATCCACAAACGCCGCGCTTCGTTGGGCTCCTCACATGAAAAAATTGATCTCTCCGTTACTGGTTGCGTTCGCGGCCATTTCGTCATTCGGCGTTTCCGGCATCGCGCATGCGCAGGGCGAGCAGGTGGTGCTGATCGGGCTGGCTGGACCGCTGACCGGGCCGTCGGCCCGAACCGGTAAGGATCTGCAAAACGGTGCGCAACTCGCACTTGATGAGGCCAACGCCAAACACCCGGTGATTGGCGGCAAGCCGGTCGTCTACAAGCTGGTCTCTGTCGACGATCAGGCTGATCCGCGCACGGCGGTGACGGTTGCGCAGCAACTCGTCGACCAGCACGTGATTGGCGTGGTGGGCCACTGGAATACCGGCTGCAGTCTGCCTGCGTCCCGTATCTATCACGAGGCGGGCATTCCTGAGATCGCACCTGTTTCGACCGGGCATCAGTACACGCTGCAAGGCTACGACACGGCCTTCCGGATCATCGGTCACGACGATATTGGCGGTGCCTATACGGGCGAATATGCCGTGAAGACGCTGAAGGCCAAGCGCATTGCAGTGATCGACGATCGTACGTCATTTGGTTCCGGCCTTGCGACACAGTTCATCAAGGGCGTGGAGAGCAACGGCGGTACCGTCGTTGACCACGAGTACATTGACGACAAGACCACTGACTTTAGCGGCGTGCTCACTGAGATCAAGGCGAAGCATGCTGATCTGATCTTCCTTGGCGGTGTCGACGTGGAAGCCGCGCCTCTCGTGCGCCGCATGCACCAGTTGCAAATCCAGGCAACGTTGCTGGGCGCAGGCGGCTTTGTGAGCCAGACGTTCCTGAAGCTGGCCGGTTCGGACGGTGACGGCGTCACAGCCTTGGACCCGGGCCGTCCGCTTCTCGGCATGCCTGGCGGTCAGGCGTTCGATGCAGAGTATCGGGCGCGCTACCATCAGCCGATCGAACTGTACGCTCCGTTCGCCTATGATGCCGCGGTAACGTTGATCGCGGCTACCCAGCAGGCAGATTCGACCGATCCCGCAAAACTCGTGGCCACGCTTCATTCGATCAATCGTGCTGGCGTGACGGGTACGATCGCTTTCGACGCGCAAGGCAACCTGAAGGATCCGGCCTATACCATCTACCAGGTACGTAATGGGAAGTGGGCCGTTGTCGATGTGCTCGGCGGTACCGAACAGACTGCGGCGAAGTGAAGTGACGAGTGGAACGATGATGAGGAATGGCGATGAGTAAGGACGTGCCACCGGCAGACGGAGCGCATGCTGGTCAGATGGGCATTCTGGAACGGCGCCGCATCGAGGCGGAAATCATCAAGCCGATCTACGAAATCCTGAAGCGTGATTTCGGTAGCGAGCGGGCGCAGGCAGTGATTGCCGAAGCCGTTCGCGGTGCGGCCGTGGAAACCGGCAAGCAGTTCGCTGCAGAAGAGCCGAATGGCACCTGCGTGGCATCGTTCATAGCGTTGCAGGTTTTGTGGGAGAAAGACGACGCGCTCGATATCGAAGTGTTGCGCGAGGACGCCGGGCATTACGACTATGACGTGAAGCGCTGCAGCTACGCCGAGACGTATCACGCGATGGGCCTGGGTGAAATCGGTCATTTGCTAAGTTGCGCGCGTGACAGTCATTTCATTGCGGGCTACGACCCTCGCATTCATCTCACGCGTACCACCACGATCATGCAAGGCGGTGGGCGCTGCGATTTTCGATATCGGCTAGTCGATCAGCCAGCAGGAGACGGGTCTGATGAGTGATGTGATAAACGCGCCAACCTTGCTGCGTACGAATGGCGCGAGGCTGTGGGAATCCCTCGAACGCATGGCCAAAATCGGCGCCACCACGAAAGGCGGTGTCTGCCGGCTCGCGTTGACGGAACTGGATCGCCAGTCGCGTGATCTGTTCGTCGAATGGGCGCGCGCCGCGCAATGCACGGTGCGCGTGGACAGGATGGGCAATATTTTCGCCCGTCGAGCGGGCCGCGATCCTGAAGTCGCACCGGTGCTGACCGGCTCGCACGCTGATTCGCAACCCACCGGTGGACGTTACGACGGCATTTACGGTGTGCTCGGCGCACTGGAGGTGGTGCGCACGCTCAATGATGCGGGTATCACCACAGAGCGTCCCATCGATGTGGTCATCTGGACCAACGAGGAGGGTTCGCGGTTCGCGCCTGCATTGATCGGTTCCGGCGTGTTCTCCGGGGCCTATCCGCTCGACTATGGATTGTCGCGAACGGATGCGTCTGGCACGACCATCGCGGCGGCGCTTGAAGAGATAGGTTATGAGGGGACGCACGCTGTGGGTGGCACTCGGGTGCATGCCGCATATGAATTGCACATCGAACAAGGCGCAATTCTGGAGCGGGACGGGCACACGATTGGTGTCGTGACAGGAGGCCAGGGGCAACGCTGGTACGAAATCACATTGAAGGGTACCGACGCACATGCCGGCACCACGCCCATGGATCTGCGCCGCGATGCGCTCGCCGGTGCTGCGCGTGTCATTTCGTTCGTGCAATCGCTGGGATTGCGTCATGCCCCGCATGGACGCGCGACTGTCGGCATGATCGAAGCACGGCCTAATTCGCGCAACACGGTGCCGGGCGAATGCTTTTTCACGGTTGAATTCCGTCATCCGGATGCGGCGGTTCTGGATCAGATGGATGCAGCGCTGCGAGACGAAGTGGCCAGCATCGCGGACGAAGCCAGACTGGAAAGCCAGCTTGACCAGATTTTCGACTACGCTCCAGTGAAGTTCGCACCGGCTTGCGTCGATGCCGTCCGGCACGCAGCAGCGGCGCTTGAATTGCCTCATGCGGATATCGTGTCAGGAGCCGGACATGATGCCTGCCATCTCGCGCGAATTGCCCCCACGGGAATGATCTTCGTGCCGTGCATAGACGGTGTGAGTCATAACGAAGCCGAGGCGATTACGCCGTATTGGGCCGAGTCGGGGGCGAATGTCCTGTTGCATGCCGTGCTGCAAAGTGCGGGGCAGTGAGCGCGCTTCTTTGATGGTTGTACTGAGGGTTGTACTGAATGAGCGGTGATGTGTTTGAATGATGGTTGACGCAGATTTGCCTACAGAGGTCATGCGATGCCAGAGTTCAATCCCCACCTGCTGCTCGATATCCCCTCTTATCCTGATGCCGGCTATGCAGTGTTGGCCGATCGTCTCAAGCGCATGCTGGGGACGTCGGCCGATGTCGTGTTCGTCCAGGCGGAAGCGATACTGGCTCTCGAAGCCGTTGCCACGAGCATTGCACGACATGGCGCCGTAGCCGTCAACGTTGTAACGAGCCCCTATGGCCGTTGGTTCGGCACATGGCTGCGGCGCGGTGGAGTGACTGTCCACGACGTGGTAGCCAAAGCGGGGCAGCCCGTGGATGCCGCCGCGGTCTCCGAGCGTCTCGACACGCTGACTCAGGTCGATATCGTTGCTGCTGTTCACGCTGAATCGTCGAGTGGCGCATTGAATCCGCTCGCGGAGCTGGCAGCGCTTGCGAAATCACGCGATGCGCTTTTCGCCGTTGATGCGGTTGCATCGGTCGGTGGACACGAGATCGATATAGATGGACTCGGAATCGATATCACGGTGATCGGCCCGCAAAAGGCGCTTGCCGGTCCGGCGGGGCTTTCTGCGGTCGTTCTAGGCGAGCGCGCCTGGGCCCACATCGAATCGCTACCGGACTTTGCGCCTTCGAGTCTTTCTCTTGCTGCATTCAAGCGTGACTGGCTCGATCAGAGGCGGGGCGCGTTGCCCGGCATGCCGCCTGCGCTGGAATTCTGGGCGCTGGAAGCGATGCTCGATCGTATCGAGTCGGAAGGTATCGAGCGTGTCATCGCGCGTCATCAGCGGGCGGCGCAGGCTACCCGTAGAGCGCTGCGGGCGCTTGGAGTATCGCCTTGGATCGGGCGCGATGACGCCGCTTCTGCGCTCGTTACATCCGCACCGGTTCCCCATGGCATTGACGGCGGCGAACTGATTGCACTTGCGCGGCGCTATGGGGCCGAGCTCACACCGGGGTTCGGTGACATATCCGGCCACATGGTTCGCTTGAATCACACTGGCCAACGTGCGACGGCGGAGACGGTACTGTCGAATATCGTCGGATACGGTAGGGCGCTGGAACGTCTTGGCGTTGCGGTTGATATTGCAGCCGCGACGCAAGCGGTTGCGCACGCGTATGCGCAATGAACGGATGGCTCGAATTTGCCGCGACGATCGCGGGCTGGTGAAAGGAGCGGCCGCGGCGGCCCAGCTTATAACGTTCGAAGAATTGATTCGTTCCCCAATCAATCGATCTTCCGTATCGTTTTTACAGCATCGGGTGAAAGCGCCGCGATGCCAGACTGGACCCGACAGCAACGGAGCGCTTCATGCGCGAAACGCCTACGTCGCGGCCCAGCCCGTCAAACTGCAAGGAACGTGTATGCCGACTGGTACGGTCAAATGGTTCAACGACGCCAAGGGTTTTGGCTTCATCACGCCGGATGAAGGCGGTGACGATGTGTTTGCGCACTTTTCCGAAGTGCGCGCGGAAGGTTTCAAGTCGCTGCAGGAAAATCAGACGGTAAGCTTCGAAATCAAACAGGGGCCGAAAGGCAAACAGGCAGCGGATATCAAGCCGCTGTGAATGCGACGGCCCCGGCATGCACCGCATGCCTAGCGGGCCGTCTGTTCTGACCGGACGCGCACGGGCCGGGCGCGCTGGTTGTAAAGAATCTTCCGGCGCCGTTCCTGTTCTTCGGGCGTGACGCTGGCGGGGTCCTCGGGCTCGCCTGCCTTCACGGCGAGTCCTCGCTGCACTGCGGGCCGCTCTGAGATCTCGTCAAACCAGCGCTCGAAGTAGGGGAATTCGTTCAGGTCGATGCCCTGCTGCTGCCACGAGACTGTCCACGGGTAGGATGCGATATCCGCGATCGTGTATTCGTCACCCGCCAGATAGCGGCGATCATAGAGACGATTGTTCAGTACGCCATAGAGACGGTGTACCTCATCGTTGAAGCGGCGCCGCGCGTAGGTTTGATCGCCCTCGCTCTCAGGCAGGCGGGAAAAATGGCCCCGTTCGCCAAATTTTGGTCCCTGGTTGGCCACTTGCCATACCACCCACTGGGCGACCTCGTACTTCGCGTGAATATCGTCCTGAGGCCAAAAGCGGCCTTCCTTCTCCGCGAGATAGAAAAGAATGGCGCCCGACTCGAACACGCTGACCGGAGCGCCGCCATGCTTCGGCGCTTTGTCGACAATGGCCGGCATCCGGTTGTTAGGGCTGATCGCGAGGAACTCATCGCTGAACTGATCGCCCCGGCCAATGTTCACCGGAACAATGCTGTACGGAATGCCCAGTTCTTCGAGGATAATGGAGACCTTCTTGCCATTGGGAGTGGGCCAGTAATGGACTTCAATCATGAAGCGGTTCCTTTGACTTGTCGGTGAACTGAAAACGGCATCGTGCCGGCCGTCTTTGCTGTGTACGCGGTCAATCTATCAGCATAGTCCCGGAGTACGGTTCCGGGAACGAATTAATCGTCGATTGTTTAGCATGCCGGTTGCGTTTCGGGGCAGGCGCTTTGGGTTGCGCGCAGGCTCCCTGGTTTTCACCTTGGTCTGCGTGCCTTGGCGCGCGTTCCTTTTGGACGATTGATCTGCAACTGATACTGAAACGCATCGCCGCGGAAGTTCAGATATTCGAAGAGAATGGGCGAGTCTGCCTCGTCGTATACCTGCCTCTCGATGCACAGGACGGGGCTTTCCGTTGCAACGTCCAGCGCGTCGGCAACCTCACCGCTTGCGGGAATGGAACGGATCGCCACGTTGGCATAGCCGATCCGGATGCGGCAGTCCTGCTCGATCACGTGAAATATGTCGCGCTTGCCGAGGTCGGCGCTTTCCAGTTGCTTGCCGAGTGCTTCACCGACGCAAGTGCGCTCAAACGACACAGCCGCTCCGTCCAGCAGTCGCACGCGTGTGATCTCGGCGATACGCATGTCCACGCCAAGCTGCAGCCGTGCCGCGAGTTTCTCGCCGGCTTTGCGATAGCGAATGCTTTCGAGCCGGTTCGCTACCTGATGCCCCATCGGGATCATGGCTTCGGAAAAGCTCTGCAATGCGTTGATGTGCTGTGAGGTTCGCGGCGCCGACACGAACGTGCCCTGGCCGTGCACCTTGTGAACAATGCCTTCCTGACGCAACTGCTCCAATGCCTGACGGATCGTGATCCGGCTTACGCCAAATACTTCGCATAGCACCTGCTCGGTCGGCAGCCTGGTTCCCGTTGGGTAGGTGCCGTCCAGAATGCGCGCGTGAAGTGTTTCCCGGATTTGCCCGTAAAGAGGGAGAGATGAAGTTGCGTTGTTTTGCATAGGTTCTATTTGCGCAGTCGCAGTGAAATTGCCGCTTTAACGTCATTGAACGAAGCCACGCCAGAAGCGCTAACGCTTCGCATCAGGGCGCGCAATGCGGCCCCTCTCGTCAAATCTCCGGCAGCGATAAGCAAGTCATAAATCGTTGCTTTGCGTGGGCATGGCCGGTTTCTATACTCGTCCCATCACGTCGTTGTTATAACAACGACGAATCAGGTCCAACCTATTCTAGGGACATTGGAGCGCTTGCGGACATGTCGTCGACGATATTTCATACGGTGCCCGATGCAGCACCCCCACCGCCGTCCGCACGCTACAGTCACGCGGTGCAGGCAGACGGCTGGCTTTATGTGACCGGACAGTTGCCGGTCGATCCGTACGTGCCTGATGAACTGCCGCCCGAAGGCATCGAGGCCCAGGCGGAACTCTGTTTTGACAATCTGCGGCGTATCGCTGCGCATGCGGGTTACGCACTGTCCGACACGGTATTCGCGCGTATCTATCTGCGCGAGTTCACGGAAGACTACCCAGCATTCAATCGGGTCTACGACCGCTATTACAGCGACGCACAGCGGCTGCCCGCGCGAACCACGATTGGCGTTGCACATCTGGGCCGCGATGCGCGCGTCGAGATCGACCTCGTGCTGTTCTCGCAGCAGCACCGCGGAGCCATTCGCGAGTCGCCATAAGAAACGTGCACGCACCTCATAGATTCGACGTCAATCCAACCTCCAGAGGGAATCCGATGACTTTCATGCAACTGCTGCGCCGCGTCCTGCCTGCCGTGATCAGCCTGACGCTGGCCTCGTCGGCGCTTGCCGCCGACAACACCGTGACAATTGGCTACCAGACTGACATCGAGCCTTCCAAGATCGCGCAGGCCGAAGGACTGTACGAGAAAGCGAGCGGCTGGAAGATCAACTGGCGCAAGTTCGATAGCGGCGCGGATGTGATCGCGGCGCTGGCCTCGGGCGACGTACAGGTCGGCTTTACCGGCAGCAGCCCGCTTGCGGCAGGCGTGACGCGCGGCCTGCCCATCGAGACGTTTTTCGTCGCGGCGGAGATCGGTTCCGCAGAGGCGCTCGTGGTGCGCGACGCCAGCAACATCAAAACCCCGCAGGATCTGATCGGCAAGAAGATTGCCGTGCCGTATGTGTCGACCACTCACTACAGCTTGCTGGCGGCGTTGAAGCATTGGAATATTCCGGCGGATCGCGTCACGATCCTCAATCTCGCGCCGCCCGAAATTGCGGCGGCCTGGCAACGCGGCGATATCGATGCGGCGTATGTGTGGGAACCGGCGCTCGGCAAGATCGAGAAAACCGGCAAGGTGCTGATTACTTCCGCGGATGTTCGCAAGTGGGGCTCGCCGACCTTTCTCGCGTGGGTTGCACGCAAGGACTTTGCGCAGGCCCATCCTGACTTTCTCGTAACCTTTGCCAAGGTCACGGGTGCAGTCAACGCGGAGTACCGCAAGGACGGCGCCAGCTGGACGGCAAGCTCGCCGCAGGTCGAGGAGATCGCGCGCATCAGCGGCTCCGAGGCGGCTGACGTTCCGCCACTGCTGCGCGGTACGACTTATCCGCTGCTCACCGAGCAGGCTGCACAGCCACTGCTTGGTGGAGGCACCGCCACCGCGCTTGCCGATACATCGCAATTCCTGAAAGAGCAGAAGCGGCTCGACGATGTGCTGCCAGATTATCGACCCACGGTGACGGCATCCTTCGTGCAGCGGGCCATCGGCCAATAGAGGTTTTAAGTGATCCACATCGATTCCGTCGACGTCAGCTTTGACACGCCGCGCGGCCGCCACACAGTTCTGTCCGGCATCGACCTGAAACTGCGGGATGGCGGCTTTACCGTGGTGCTCGGCGCCTCCGGTTGCGGCAAGACCACGCTGCTCAATGTCATTGCGGGGTTCATCGCGCCGTCGCAGGGACGGGTGACGATCGACGGCGCGCCCATTACCGGACCCGGTGCGGATCGCGGCGTCGTCTCGCAAGACGATGCATTGCTGCCATGGCAGAACGTGGCGGAAAACATCGGCTTTGGACTGACGCTTGCCGGTGTGCCGCCCGCCGTTCGCCGTGAAAAGGTCAACGCACTCCTCGAATTGACGGGCCTTGCGGACTACGCCCATTACCCGTTGTGGAAGATCTCCGGCGGCATGCGTCAGCGGGTGGGACTTGCCCGTGCGCTCGCGGTGGACCCGCGCTTTCTGCTGCTCGACGAGCCCTTGGGCGCACTCGATGCGTTGACACGGGTGCGCATGCAGGAATACTTGCTGGCGCTGTGGATCCGCTATCGGAAGGGCGTCCTGATGATTACGCACGACATCACCGAGGCGCTCTTCATGGCAACGGATCTGGTGTTGATGAGAGGCGGACCGGGCCGTATCGAGTCGGTCCTGCGACTCGGTTTCAATCAGCGCTTCGTCGACGGGGCAACGTCGCGAGACATCAAGAACGACGCCGAATTCGTGCGCCTGCGCGACCAGATCGAGAGCGAATTTTTCAACGATGAAAAGGTGCTGTCATGAGCGCGGCCGACAGCTCAACCGGTGTCGTTGCGGGACGCCCCCTCCCGGATGCAGCGCCGCCAGCCGAAGCGGTGACCGGTCCCGCCATTGGCATGCGCTTGCGCCCGCACCATGTCAGCGTCGCGACCGTGGTGGTGTTGATTGCGGTGTGGGCCCTGGTGGCGCGCCTGCAGATTGTCAGTCCGGTATTCATGCCTTCGCCGCTCGCCGTGGCGCGCAAATTCATCAAGGTCGCCGTTGACGGGTCGAGCAATGCGACGCTGCTGCAACACACGCTCGCGAGTCTCGAACGCGTCTTTGCGGCGCTTGGGCTGGCCATTCTGACGGCCGTGCCGCTCGGCGTACTCACGGGATTGAATCGCACCGCGCAGGCCATCGCCGATCCTTTGATCGAGTTCTACCGCCCAGTGCCGCCGCTCGCTTATCTGCCTCTGATCGTGATCTGGTGCGGCATCGGCGAGCCGTCAAAAATTCTGCTGATCTGGCTGGCAATCTTCGCACCTCTGACGATCGCTACCCAGCAAGGCGTGCGGCGCGTCAAGGCGAGCCGGTTGCGCGGCGCGCAGGCATTGGGAGCGACGCGCTGGCAGCTGATCCGTTATGTCGTCGTGCCGTCCGCCGCACCCGACGTGCTTACCGGAATCCGCATCAGTCTCGGCGTTGGCTGGTCAGTGCTGGTTGCCGCTGAACTGATCGCGGCCACGCGTGGCCTCGGCTTCATGATCCAGTCGGCAGCGCAGTTCCTGGAGACGGACGTGGTCGTGATGGGCATCATCGTAATCGCGCTGATTGCTGCTGCGTTCGAGTGGGGCCTGCGTCGGCTGCAAAAGGCGCTGGTACCCTGGGATGGTCACGCATGATGGGGCCGTCAACGGGTGCCGACGAGATTTCCCTGCACGCCGATGTGCTCGTACTGGGTGGCGGCCCCGCCGGCACCTGGGCAGCGCTTACCGCCGCGCGCGCCGGCGCAACCGTGGTGCTGGCCGACAAGGGCTATTGCGGCACATCGGGCGCGGCAGCGGCTTCGAACAACAACGTCTGGTATGTCGAGAATCCCGCCGAGTACGAGCGGCATTTTGCCGAGCGCTTCGTTTCAGGCGGGTATCTGAGCGAGCGCGACTGGACCGCTGCGCTACTCGAACGCGTTGTACATCAACTTCATCTGCTGGGCGAACTCGGCTATCCGTTTCCGCGCAAGGAAAACGGCACACCGAACTACGCGACGCTGCGCGGCCCGGACTATATGCGCTTCATGCGGCAGCAGATCCGGCGTGCCGGCGTGACGATCCTCGATCACGCGCCCATGCTCGATCTTCTACGCGACCAGGACGAGGGCCGGGTGACGGGCGCGAGAGGTGTGACGCGGGACGGAGCGCCCTGGCGCGTGACAGCGGCCGCAACGGTGGTCGCGACTGGAGGATGCGCATTTCTGGGCGGTGCGCTCGGCACGAACGTCTGTACCGGTGACGGGCATCTCGCCGCCGGCGAGGCCGGCGTGTCGTTCTCCGGCATGGAGTTTTCGAACCAGTACGGACTCGCGGCGGCGTTCTCATCGGTTACAAAAGGGCTGCCATTCGTCTGGGCCAGTTACTCGAAAGAGGATGGCAGCGAGATCGCCGTTGAAGACGAAGAAGCATTCGTCTCAGTGGCGAGGGTGCTGGTCTACGAGCCGGTGTACGCCGTTTTCGACCGTGCCACGCGCGATATTGAGCGTTGGTTGCGCAGCGGCCAGGCGAACGCCTTTTTGCCTTACGACCGCATGGGCATCGATCCTTTTCGCGAGCGCTTTCCGGTAGGGCTGCGGCTTGAGGGGACGGTGCGCGGTACAGGTGGAATCCGTCTGACCGGGCGAGATTGCGCCACTGGCGTACCTGGACTGTATGCAGCGGGTGATGCGGCCTCGCGCGAACCGGTGGTGGGGGGACGCTCGGGCGGTGGCTCGCCGAACGCCGCGTGGGCGATCGTGACGGGGGCATGGGCGGGCGAAGCCGCGAGCGCGTTCGCCGCATCGGGCGGCGCAGCGCCGCGGCGCCGCGCGTCACCTCATGCCACGTTGCAGATTGCCGACCCGGATGCTGCGCGCGATGTCATCGAACGCGAGGTGTGGTCGCTGCGCACCAATGTGTTTCGTGATGAAGCGGGCCTCGTGTCCGCGCTGCGCTCGCTCACCGATGCTTCGCAGGTTGCATCCACGGTCACCACCGGCGCAGCGCTGGCGCAGGCGAGATCCGCCAGCGCGATGCTGTATGTCGCGAGGCTGGCTTACACGAGCGCCCTGCAGCGGCGCGAATCGCGCGCACTGCATCAGCGCACGGACTACCCGGAAAGGTCCGGACATTTGACGCACCGGCAGATTATTGCGGGCACGGATACGCTGACCGTGACCGCCGAAGAAGCGGCGGTTGCGGCGATCGCCATCCACGAAGGGACCTTAACTTGATTGAACTTATCAGTGCATCGCGTTGCACGTCGTGTAATCGATGTGTGGACGTCTGTCCTACGAATGTCTTCGACCTCGTCGACGGTGGCATTCCCGTTATTGCCCGTCCGGATCAATGTCAAACCTGTTTCATGTGCGAGCTGTATTGCCCGGTTGATGCGATGTATGTGCATCCTTGTGCGGATCGTCACGTTGCAGTGCATGAGCGGGATCTCGAAGAGCAGGCTTTACTGGGCGGCTACAGTCGCGCGCTGGGATGGAAGAAGGCGAGGGCGGGGGGGACTGAAGCGGATCTGACGCATCGCCTGTTTGAAATAGGCGTGACTTGAAGGGCCATTCAGTTATCTGCGCCGAGGATTTGGAACGAAAGATTCGATGGTTCCAGTTTCGCCAGGCGACTTCTACAATCGGCGCTTGATTTCTTCATCGGGGCAAAGACGCAGGCCATGAATAACCGCCGTCAATTCATCAAACTCTCCCTCAATGCCGCCGCGCTTGCGGCGCTGCCGCTCCAGTCAGTGTCACGCGCGTTCGGAGCCGGGAATGAACGCACCTTGCGCATTGGTAACCAGAAGGGCTATCTGACGCTGCTCAAGGGACGTGGAACGCTCGAGAAACGGCTCGCGCCGCTCAAGGTGTCGGTCACCTGGACCGAGTTCGATGCCGGGCCTGTGCAGCTGGAAGCGCTGAATGTCGGTTCCATCGATTTCGGCGACGTGGGTGAAGCGCCACCCATCTTCGCGCAGGCAGCGGATGCTCCGCTCGCCTACGTTGCTGCAACCGTGCCGCGCCCGCAGTCCGAGGCCGTGCTGGTACGGCACGATTCGCCGATACACAGCGTGCCGGATCTGAAGGGCAAGACGGTTGCGCTCAACCGGGGTAGCAACGTGCATTACTTCCTCGTGAAACTGCTACGCGCCCACGGCCTGCAATACACGGCCGTCAAGGTGGCGTTCCTGTCGCCGGCGGACGCGCGGGCGGCCTTCGAACGAGGCTCAGTCGATGCGTGGGTCATCTGGGACCCATTTTTCGCGGCCGCCGAAGAGACGCTCGGTGCGCGGGTCGTGGCGGACGCGAGTGGCGTAGTAGGCAATCGTGCTTTCTATTTTTCGTCGCTCAAATATGCGGCCGCCAATCCTGATGTGATCAAAATCCTGATTGATGAACTCGCCCAGATCGATCAATGGGGCCAGCGCAACCGGCCCGAACTGGCAGCGCAACTGGCGCAACTCTGGGGCTTGCCGCAGCCCGTTGTGTCAAAAGCAATCGACCGTGTGCAGTTCGGCACGGGGCCGATCACGAAGGCCATTCTGGGCGAACAGCAGCAGATTGCTGATACGTTCTTCGATCTCGGGCTCATACCAAAGCGCGTCAGCGTGCTCGAAGCCGCTGCGCCGGGGCTGGTCTGACGGAACAAAACCCTTCCGTTCCGATGCCGGGTCGCCTACAACGGTAGTGGGCCGCTGATTCGCGCGTAGCAAGGTGTCAGGGTGTCAAGGTGCCGGGCGCCGTGCGACATGCTGATCGCGTCAATGACAGCGCGCCGTTTTCGGGGACAACCAAGGGCGGAGGGTGACATGGGCTATCAACTGGCGGGCAGCATTCTCGAGGTATGCGATTGCAATGTGCTGTGCCCATGCTGGGTGGGAGAAAACCCCGACAACGGAACGTGCCGCTCCGGTCTCGCCTATCACTATGACAGCGGGGTCATCGACGGCGTTGACGTGGCGGGCTTGACCATTGCATTCGCTGCGTTTATTCCGGGCAACGTGCTGCAAGGCAACTGGCGCGTCGCGATGTACATCGACGACAAGGCGACGGATGCGCAATTCGATGCTTTACTCGCGGTGTATCGCGGTGTATCGCGGTGAACGCGGCGGCCCGGTGGCTGACCTGATCCAGCTGATCGGCGAGGTGGTGTCGGTCGAGCGCGCGCCGATCGGCTTCTCGGTCAAGGACGGTAAAGGGCGGCTGACAGTCGGCGATCGCATCGAGGCCGATCTCGAACCTTACCTCGGCCCGACCGGCGAGCCGACCAAGCTCGTGGAAAGCATCTTCTCGACCATTCCCGGATCGCCGGCTTTCGTTGGCAAGGCCACTTCGTTTCGCCTGAAAAACGAAAAGCTGGGTCTCGACGTGGCGTTAAGCGGGCATAACGCGATCCAGGGTTCGTTCAGTTTTGCATCCTAGCGGCGCGTCATGCTATCCATGCTGATGCTGCCGTCAACGTTTCCATTGCTTCAAATGTTCCGCCGCCTGACGGCGCAACGCGACGACAAGGAAGCGTTATTCATTTTGCTGCTCTCGGGATACACGGGCGCGTGGATGCTGTTTGGCATCCTTGCGCATCTGTCCGACGCCGCGCTTCACGCGCTGGCGTCCCGCTCGCAGTGGAGCGTGACTTACGGCTGGCTCGTCGGTGCAGGCATTCTGGCGCTGGCGGGCGCCTATCAGTTCAGCCGCCTCAAATACCAGTGTCTCGACAAATGCCGCTTTCCGCTGATGTTCGTCACTGAGCATTGGCGCGGTACGCATCAGCGCCGCAGCAGCTTCCTGTTGGGTGCCCGTCATGGCGCGTTTTGCGTGGGCTGCTGTTGGGCGCTCATGCTTCTGATGTTTGCGGTAGGCACAGGAAGCATTGGCTGGATGCTTGGCCTGGGCGCGGTGATGGCCGCCGGGAAAAACCTGCGCTGGGGCCGCCATCTCGGCAAGCCTGTCGGCGTCGTGCTGCTCGGCTGGGCCGCATGGATCGCCGTGCAGCACGTGCCCATGGGATGACATCGCAATCGCAATGCGGCTCTTTACCGGTTAGATTCCCCAGCCAGTGCAGCGCGCCCGGCATTGCGGCACAACAGACTGTTCGAAGGCGCGTGAATGCGGCTGCACAGCACATTGCGATGATGACGTTCGAGCGGATTACGCCGTGCGAGACCGTGATTACCGGCGAGATCGAGCGCTGCTTCCACGGTGGATACCGCGTTGTCGATGACCGTGTGCTTCAGCGCCGCGCCGAGCGAATCGGGTGCGGTGTTGGCATCGATCGCATCGGCATGACTGCGCAGCAGCCAGTCGTTGGTCGCAAGCAGAATGTCGATGCGGCCCACCGCTTCCTGAACGCTCGGCACGCTTGCGAGCGATGCGCCACCGAGCGCGCCCGGCTTGCGCTCTTGCAGGAACTGCACCAACCAGTCACGGGCGGCCCGCGCGGCGCCGTCGTAGATCGTGCCGATCATGCTGAAGTACCACGCCACCACAAGCGGATCGCGCTGCACGCCGAGGCTGGCAGGTTTCAGCGCGACCACGTCGTCAAGTGGAATCACGGCATCCTCCAGCACTACATCATGGCTCGCCGTGGCGCGCATCCCAATCGGGTCCCATGTCTCGACAATCCGCACACCGGGCGCATCGAGCGGCACCAGAAAGTGACCTAGCCTCGGCTCCCGCTCATCGGTGCGCGCCAGCACGTTGATCCACGACAGCAAGGGCGCGCCGGTCACATAGACCTTGTGGCCAGATATGCGCCAATGGTCACCATCGCGCCGCGCTATCGTGTCCGGCAAGCCGCCGAATGAAGGCGAACCGAGCACGGGTTCGACCTGCGCCGCGTTGATCAGCGCGCGTCCATCGAGCGAGGCGCGCGTCAGGCGCCGGGCCAGCGCGGGCGGCCATTCGTGCAGACCGTCGCGTGCCGAGCGGACGATCTGCGCGTGCTGGTTATAGTGCATTGCAAGAATCAGTGCGACTGCGGGATCCCCGCGCGCCACTTCGCCGACGATCGCGCGCGACACCGCGAGACCGGCGCCATAGCCGCCGTCCTCTTGGGCGATGTTGACGCGCAGCAGCCCGGCCTCGCGGAGTGCCTCAAACTGCGCGACCGGTGGCGCACCGGTTCGGTCGTGCTCGCCGGCTTGCTGGGCGAAGGCCTGCCCCAGCGCGCTCGCCTTCGCGATCAGCGCCTCGTTCAATGTTGCGGACATACGTTTGCAAAGGTCGCGGCAGTGCCGCTGGGTAGGGTGATTGACGCCAGAGTTAACCATGCGCACGATCCCTCGCCAAACAACGTTTTCTGATTTTCTAAGCGCGCGGCACGTGCCGATTGACGCATCCATCCAGGAAGATGACGGTTTATCCGTTACAGCGTCGAATGGCGGGCATTGCAATCGAGCGAATAACGTTAGTCGAATTCGGTGGTTATCTGCGCAGAAGGGTCTCCCTATACTGGCTCGCTTGACGGTGTCGATCCACGTTTCACGATCATGATCCACGACGGCGGCGGCGCACAGATAGCGCGCCTGATTCTCCGAGGCGCGCCGAGCAAGAGGACTAACAGATGCCAGCTTCACAACCACATAATGTGGCCGCCAATCCGCGGCTACAGGCGGCGCTCGCCGCATTACCGGCGCTCGCGCAGGCCATCGGCCAAGATGCCGCAGGACGGGAAACACGCCGTGAACTGCCGTTCGCGGGCTTCACGCAATTTCGCCAATCCGGCCTCGGGAAGCTGCGCTTGCCGCTTGAATGGGGTGGCCTTGGTGGCTCGCTTGAAGACGAATTCGAAGTGATCGCCACGCTCGCCGCGCACGAAAGCAACGTGGCGCACGCGCTGCGCATTCACTATGACCAGACCGAAGCGCTGCTGCTTTCACCGCGCGCGCCGTTTAACGAGGTGCAGATCCAGCGTGTGCTCGATGGTGCGATTTTCGGCGGCGCGTCGACTGAACGGGGTACGTCGCGACCAGGCGAAATCACCACGCAACTGCAACGCTGGGGTGAGCACTTCCGGCTCTCCGGCAAGAAATACTATGCGACCGGCACAGCCTTTTCTGACTATGCACGGCTGAATGTGAACGACGTGAATGGCAATCCTGTTGTCGTTATCGTGCCCGTGAAGCGCGAGGGACTGCACGTACTCGACGACTGGGACGGCATGGGTCAGCGCATGACCGCGAGTGGCAGTCTGGAGTTCGACAACCTGCTGGTTCGTGCAGACGAAATCACGGAACGGCAACTGTCTTCGCTCGTGGGGCGCCACTGTGGAGCGCTGCGCCAACTGCATCTGGTGGCAACGGCAGCCGGCATCGTGCGCAATGTCGTCGCAGACGCGAGGCGTTACGTGCTGAAGCATGGCAGGCCGGTGCTGCATAGCCCGGCGCCGTCGGCGCGCGAGGATGGCTTCATCCAGCAGGTGATCGGCGATCTGGGCGCGCACAGCCATGCGATCGATGTGCTGGTGCGCGAAAACGCCCGCGTGCTGGAACGATCTGCCGTGGCGATTCGCGCGGATGAGGCTGGCGCTGAATCCCTCGTACTCGAAGGTGCGCTTGCCACGGCGCGCACCCAGTTGATCGTCAGCAAGCTCGCGCTCCATGCCGCCGAGCGCATGTTCGAAGCAGGCGGCGCGTCGGCCACTGCGCGCGAGCACAATTTCGACCGGCACTGGCGCAACCTGCGCACCATCTTCAGTCACAACCCGCTGCTGCATAAAGCACGCGTGGTGGGCGACTACGATCTGAACGGCGTCACCACGCATCTGACCGAAGGGCGCGTGTTCTGACGCGCGCCGGCACAGCTACGGAGATTCGCTCGATGAGCAGCACCTCGATACAGGAAGCACCGCGCGAAACACCGCGTCGCCTGCATCTGAACATCAACATCCTGCATTCGGGCTTTGTGCCATCGGCGTGGCGGCTCGCCGATGCAGACCCGCGCGCGTTCATCGATGTGGCCCACTACGTGCGGGTCGCGCAGATCGCCGAAGCCGGCAAGTTCGACGCGGTCTTTCTCGCTGACAGCGCGGCGATTGTCGATCAGATCGACTTCCGCCCGATCACCGCGCTGGAACCGACCGTGCTGCTGGCGAGCATCGCCGCTGCCACCACGCATATTGGCTTGATCGCGACGGCATCGACCAGCTACAACGAGCCCTTCAACCTCGCACGCCGCTTTGCAACGCTCGATCATGTCAGCAACAGTCGCGCGGGCTGGAACGTGGTGACTACGGCGGACCTGCCGTCGGCACGCAACTTTGGCCGCGACTCCGTGCCGGATCACGCGGAACGCTTTGCCCGCGCAGCCGAGTTCACGGAACTGGTGAAGGCCCTCTGGAACAGCTGGGAAGACGATGCGCTCGTCGGCGACAAGGCGGGAGGCCGTTTCGTCGATGTCGCGAAAGTGCACCCTGTCGCGCATCGCGGACGTTACTTCACGGTACAGGGGCCGCTTAATCTGCCGCGCTCACGGCAAGGGCATCCTGTTCTCATCCAGGCGGGCGGTTCCGGGGACGGGCGCGAGCTGGCTGCGCGTCACGCGGAGGCCGTGTTTTCCGCGTCGCAATCGTTCGAGGAGTCCGCGGCGTACCGGCGCGACCTGAACACCCGAGCCGCGGCCTACGGGCGTCCGGGTGTCAAGGTGCTGCCGGGCCTGACGACGATCATCGGCGCAACCGAAGCCGACGCCTTGCGCCGGCGCGACGAACTGGTCGATCAGATTCCCTGGCGTTATAGCTTGACCCGGCTCGCCGGCACGCTTGGCATTGATGTGGCGCGCCTCGAACTCGACAAGCCGCTGCCCGAGGATCTCGCCTTGCCTGGCGGCGGCAACGGCAACCACACTTTCTTCTACGCCACCATCGCGCAGGGCCGCACACATGGGTACACGGTGCGCGAGTTGATCCGCGCGTTGGCGGGAGGCGGAGGGCACCGCGTCATCGTGGGCACGCCCGAGCAGATCGCCGACGACATCGAACACTGGTTCAAGGGCGGCGCGGCCGACGGCTTCAATCTGATGCCCGATGCGTTGCCGGATGGCCTGCGCGATTTCGTGGACGGCGTCGTGCCGATACTGCAAAGGCGCGGACTATTCCGTACGGACTACGAAGGCAGTACGCTGCGCGAACATCTTGGGCTTGCGCGTCCTGACAATACGCAGCGCTGGCAGAAGAGTGCGTAGCTTTAGTGCTTTGCAACTGCTCCAAGAGATCCCAAACTTATGAGTCAACGCACCGGAGAACTGCGCCTCGGCGCATTTCTGTATCCAACGGGCCACCATATCGCCGCGTGGCGGCATCCTCACGCTCTAGCGGATGCGGGCAGCAATTTTCGCCATTACGTGCAATTGGCCGAGGCGGCTGAAGCTGCCAAATTCGATCTGATTTTTCTGGCTGACGGTGCAGGCACGCGCGGCGACGATGTCGATTTTCTGAGCCGCACCGCGCATAGCTACAACGCGCAGTTCGAGCCCATCACGCTGCTCTCCGCGCTGGCGGCAGTGACCACGCGCATCGGTCTGGTGGCCACGGCGTCGACCACGTTCAACGAGCCGTATCACGTCGCCCGCAAATTTGCGTCGCTCGACCACATCAGCGGGGGCAGGGCCGGCTGGAACCTGGTCACTTCGTCGAGTCGGCACGAGGCGCAGAATTTCAGCTTCGACGAACATCTTGCCCATGCAAGCCGCTACGAGCGCGCGGTCGAATTTGCCGAGGTGGTGGAAGGCCTCTGGGATAGCTGGGAAGACGACGCCTTCGTGCGCGACAAGGCTGCGGGCCGCTTCTTCGATCCGGCGAAGCGTCATGTACTCAATCACCGCGGCGACTTCTTCAAGGTGCGTGGGCCGCTCAACGTGGCGCGTGCGCCGCAAGGTCGTCCCGTGCTGGTGCAGGCGGGCTCGTCCGAAGCCGGCAAGGCGCTCGCCGCGCGCACGGCCGAAGTGGTCTTTACCGCGCAACAGACGCTTGAAGATGCGGTGGCCTTCTACGCCGATGTGAAAGGGCGCATGGCGCAATACGGTCGGCATCCCGATGACCTGAAGATCATGCCCGGCGTGATGCCGATTGTGGGACGCAGCGAGCAGGAGGCGCGCGACAAGTTTGCCGAGCTCCAATCACTGATCGATCCCGCGGTCGGGCTGGCGCTGGTGTCGGGGCTGACGGGCGGCTTCGATCTTTCGCCTTACCCGCTCGACGGGCCTATACCCGAGTTGCCGGAGACGAACGCGAGCAAGAGCCGCCAGCTATTGACGCTCGAACTTGCGCGCCGTGAGAACCTGACGATTCGCGAGCTGTATTTGCGCATTGCAGGGGCGCGTGGCCACTGGCAAGTGGTTGGCACACCGAAGCAGATTGCCGACGCACTGGAAGAGCGTTTCGTTCACTACGGCGCCGACGGTTATAACGTGATGCCTGCCTTGTTGCCCGACAGCCTGAACGACTTTGTCGGACTGGTGTTGCCCGAACTGCGCCGGCGTGGCCTGTTCCGCAGCGAGTACGAAGGGCATACGCTGCGCGAGAATCTGGGCTTGCGACGTCCCGACGTGCGGCGTACGCGCGCTTTTGATCATCCTCATCAAGTGTGATACCGCCTATGACTTCATCGTCGAATCCCGACCGGCACGCGCTCGAAACCTTGCGGCTCATCGGCCCCGATCCGGAAAACTGGGTCGTCGAGCGGACCGGCATTGACCATAACGTTCTGATCGTAGGCGGGGGCCAGAGCGGTACCGCATTGGCGTTCGGCCTGCGCCGGGCAGGCATCGGCAGGGTGAGCGTGATCGATGGCGCGGCCGACGAGAGCGGCGCCGGTGTGTGGCTGACGCGGGCCCGGATGACGCGGCTGCGTACACCGAAGTCGCTGGTGGGCCCTGAAGTCGGTCTGCCGGCACTCGGTTTTCAGGCGTGGTTTGAAGCGCGTCACGGGGCAGAGGCTTACGCGGAGATCGAGCGGATTCCGCGCAAACAGTGGGCCGAGTATCTCGCATGGTACCGGCATCTGCTCGGCATTCCGATTCGCTATGGCACCACGCTGACGCGCATCGAACCGGGGGGCGACCATTTCCGCCTGCATCTTTCATTGCGCAGAGGCGCGCAGGCCACGACGAAGATCGAAACGGCCCGCAAGATCATTCTCGCCAACGGCGTGGCGGGTAATGGCCGTCCGTTCGTGCCCGCCGTGCTGGCTGACCTGCCACCGGAGCGCTTCGCTCACACATCGGCGTTGATCGATTTCACCGCGTTGCGCGGCAAGACTGTGGCCGTGCTCGGCGGGGCAGCGTCTGCATTCGACGCCGCAGCAACCGGGCTCGAAGCCGGTGCGTCGGACGTGCATCTGTTCGTGCGGCGCGAGACGGTACCGGCCGTGCCTGTCACCCGGGCGCGAGCGTACCCGGGTGCTTACGACAATTACTATGCGCTGCCCGATGCACTGCGCTGGGCTCAGGCGTTGCGCTTCAGGCGCGCGGGTTCGACGCCGCCGCCCGACGCTGTCGAACGTGTGACCCGTTTCGCGAACTTTCATTTGCACACGAACGCGCATTGGCAGCAGGCGAGCGTCGCCGGAGACCGGATTGAGGCGACGGTAGGCGCGGAGCGATTCGAGTTCGACTACGTGATTGCCGGCACGGGGTATGAGATCGATTTGCATGCGCGTCCCGAACTGGCCGATTTCGCGGGCAACGTCTTGCTGTGGCGCGATCGTTATACGCCCGACGCGCATGAACAGGACGATGCACTCGGTGCGCATCCCTATCTTGGTGCGGCGCTCGAGTACCTCGAAAAGTCGCCGGGGAGCGCGCCGTATCTGAAGAACATCCATATCTACAATCCGGCGGCGTTTGTCAGTTTCGGACTGCCGGTGGGTGATGTTCCGAGTATGAAGCGCGACATACCCGCCGTGATCCGCCGCATCAGCCAGGATCTCTTTCTCGACGATCTCGATGCGCACACGACGCGAATCAATACAGATGTGCCAGCGGAATTCCACGCGTCGTTTTACGCGCATCGGCTTTGGCCAACGGATGCGGTCGCTTCCCCGTCCTGACGCAAGCGACGCCCGCCGTCATATCGATATCACCATAGCTTGGTTCGTCAGGCGAGGCCGCGTTGCTAGCATTGCATGACTGTCCGCGCGTTTTTGGCGGCATACGACGCTATAGCAACAGGACCGCTACCTCATGTCACGTTTGACCCGCAGAGAGTTTCTCATTGCATCCAGCGCTGCTGCGCTGGCAGGCGCAGGATTCCCGACATTCGCCGCCACGCAGACGGCAGGCGCTTCGCGCCCACGCGGCGGCACGCTCAACGTGCTGATCAATCCGGAGCCACCGGTTCTGGTGTCGATCTTCCAGACCACCGGGCCGGCGCTCGCGGTCAGCTCGAAGGTGCTGGAAGGGTTGCTGGCCTACGACTTCGATCTGAGCCCGAAGCCGCAGCTTGCTACAGCATGGTCCGTGAGTCCCGACGGTTTGAAGTACACATTCAAGCTGCGGCAGAACGTGCGCTGGCACGACGGACAACCGTTCACGTCAGCGGACGTCGCGTTCTCGATCGACCTGCTCAAAACGGTGCATCCGCGTGGCCGCAGCACGTTCGCGAATGTGACTAGTGTGGCGACGCCGGACACCTACACGGCGGTCATCGAATTGTCGAAGCCGGCGCCGTTCCTGATCAAGGCGCTCTCGGCCGGCGAATCGCCGATCGTGCCGAAGCATCTGTATGCCGGCGCCGATCCATTGACGAATCCGCACAACAACGCGCCGATCGGCACAGGACCATACCGCTTCAAATCGTGGACGCGTGGCGCCAATATCGTCTATGAGCGCAATCCGGATTACTGGGACCCGGGCAAGCCGTATATCGATGCGCTGGTGTACAAGGTGATTCCGGATGCGGCGGCGCGCTCGGCAGCCTTCGAGACCGGCGCGCTCGACCTGGGCGGCGAAAATCCCGTACCGCTTACCGATCTGCCGCGCCTCACGCAGCTGCCGCAAATGGTCGTCGAGACGCGGGTTATCGCTTCCTTGAACCGCAGTCCGAGATCGATTTCAACCTCGATCACCCGATCCTCAAGGATCTGCGTGTGCGGCAGGCCATCGCGCATGCGATCAACGCAACGGTCGTGCAAAAGACCGTGGCGTACGGATACGCCGACGTTTCACCCACGCCGATCACGCCGGCCTCGCCCTATCACGATGCGCAGCTTGCCCCCTATGCGTTCGACCCCGCCGCAGCAGAGAAACTGCTCGATGCAGCGGGCCATCCGCGTGGCGATGGAGGCGTGCGCTTCCAGCTGACCCATGACTACCTGCCTTACGGTGACATGTATCGCCGCCAGGCCGATTACGTGAAGTCGGCGCTCGCCCGGGTGGGTATCGACGTGACGGTGCGTTCGCAGGATCTGCCTACGTTCCTTAAGCGTGTTTATACGGATCGTCAGTTCGACTTCACGAGCATTGGTGTCAACACGCTGTTTGATCCGAGCGTGGGCGTGCAGCGTCTTTACTGGTCGAAGAATATCCGCCCCGGTGTGCCGTTTTCGAACGCGCCGCATTACAGCAACCCCGAAGTGGACCGGCTGCTGGAGGCAGCTTCGATCGAGGTGGACGAGAATCGCCGCATCGCGCTTTACCGCCAATTCCAGCAGCAGGTGTATCAGGATCTGCCGATTCTCAACCTGATCGCGCCGCGCATGATCACGCTTGCGAACCGGCGCGTGCGTGACCACACGGTCACTGCCCAGGGGCTGGAGGGCAATCTGGCCGATGTCTATCTGAGCGCCTGAGCGAACGGAGAGCAAGTTGATGAGCCGACGTGCGCGCTGGGCCACGATCTTGCGTCGGACCGCGTGGCAGGCATTGCCAACGGTGCTCGGCATCGTGGTCCTGAACTTCTTTCTGCTGAGGATGATGCCCGGCGACGCGGCCGACGTGATCGCCGGCGAGTCGGGCTCGGCAACCGTCGAGACCATGACGATGCTGCGCGCGAAGTTCGGCCTCGATCAGCCCGTGCTCCATCAACTGTGGAGTTATCTGAGCCATCTGGCGCACTTCAGCCTCGGCTACTCGCCGCGCTACGAAATGCCGGTCATGCAACTGATCCTGTCGCGGCTGCCCAATACGCTGCTGCTGATGGGCGTTGCGTTGTCGCTCGCCATCGTGGCCGGCGTCGTGCTTGGCGCGGTGATGGCGCATTGGGCCGGCCGTTGGCCTGACCGTGTTCTGTCGGTGCTGGCGCTGCTGTTTTATTCGACGCCTGGGTTCTGGATCGGGCTGCTGGCGATCGTGCTGTTTTCGGTTCATTTGGGCTGGCTGCCGAGCGGCGGCAATTCGACGATTGGCGCGCAGTTGCATGGCTTTGCATGGCTCGCTGACCGCGTGAGCCACGTGCTGCTGCCAGCGCTCACGCTGGCAACTTTCTTCGTGGCGATCTATGCGCGGCTCACCCGCGCGGCGATGCTCGAGGTGCAGCGCCAGGATTTCGTGCGCACCGCAGAGGCGAAGGGCCTGAGCCCATGGCGCGTGACCGTGCGCCACGTGTTGCGCAACGCGCTGATGCCGCTGACGACGATGGTCGGCCTGCATTTCGGCACGCTGCTGGGCGGCGCGGCAGTCACGGAAACCGTCTTTAGCTGGCCCGGACTCGGGCGACTCGCGCTCGATGCGGTGCTGGCCCGCGACTTTAGCGTGCTGCTTGGCGTGCTGTTGCTGTCGTCGCTGCTCGTGATCGTCGCGAATGTAGTGGTGGACCTGCTGCAGGCGTGGCTCGATCCGCGTATCGGCTGATGCGCTACGCGACTGACGCGACTGATGCGACTAAGAGATTGCGATGAGTTCTGATTCGAATAATTACAGCGCTTCATCCGACGAGCCAATTGGCGCCGAGATGGCGGATGTCGTTGCTGCATCGGATGACGCAACGAGTGGCTCGCCGTGGCGTCGCCAACTCGCCGGTGCGTTGTTCGGCCGCCGTGTTGATGCCAGCGTGAGTGGATACCGTGGCGCGGGGCGAGGCGTGTGGCGCGCGCTGCTGCGCAATCCTTCGGGCTGCGCGGGGCTCGTGCTGCTTGCTGCTTTTATTCTGCTGGCGCTCTTCGCGCCGCGCCTCTATCCAGGCGATCCGCTCGACATGATCGCGGCGCCGTTCGAATGGCCGGGTAGTGACCCGCAGTTTTGGCTCGGCACGGATTCGCTCGGCCGCGACGTGGC
>FSXK01001033.1_pt1 | contig 31320 bp, 27 predicted proteins | sample 1638101 | NCBI WGS metagenome assembly FSXK01 (sample SAMEA3914788, study PRJEB12502) | metagenome | biome: forest; material: soil | place: Canada | collected 2011-07-03 | depth 0.1 m | reverse complement strand
CTTCATGCCGAAGTACCACTGCTGCCCCTTCCTCGTCTGATGCATTTCGGGGTCTCGCGCCTTGTCCGCGTTCTTCGTGGAACTCGGTGCACCAATTATGGTGGCATCCACGATGGTGCCGGTGCCTACCTTCAGCCCGCGCCCTTGCAGTACCTCGCCCACCCTGGCAAACAACTGTTCGCCGAGCTTGTTGCGCTCCAGCAGCCGGCGGAACTTCAACAGCGTCGTGCCATCGGGAACACGCTCGCGCCCCAGATCGATCCCAACGAATCGCCGCAAGGCGGTACTGTCCAGCAGCGCTTCCTCGCAGGCTTCATCGGCCAGGTTGAACCAGTGCTGCACAAAGTACATGCGCAGCATGCGCTCCAGACCCACTGGCGGGCGACCACCTTGCCCCGTCGGATAGTGTGGCTCGACAACCTCGCACAACTGCGTCCACGGCACGATCTGCTCCATCGTCTTGAGGAAAACATCGCGTTTGGTTGGCCGACGATACTGTTCAAATCCGGCGCCTTGATCGGCCGCCATCGCAAGGGTCTGTTGTTTCATGCGCATCTAACGATTGAAGGCTCAGTGGCGTTGACCTTTTTCAGCGTAGCCCTAGACTATTGTCTACACGGAGACCCATCCTATTCGCTAAGCCGGACGGACCTATTTGACGAAACTTCTCGCCGAAAAAACCTCCCACCTACACCTCGCTCTTTTCGTGGCGATTCAATTCGCCACCCAGACCGCAAACGAACGTCGCAAACGCCACCGCCTTGACAATGCACTCGACGAGCGAGCAGAAAAAAACGGTGGGGGACACCGTTATTTCGTAGGGGAGCGCGGGCACGACCGCCAGCAGACTCGTCACGCAGATGAACGCGAAAATGCGTTCGGCCCAACGCCTGCCCCGGGGCAGCCCCAACCCCAATACCGGCGAGCAGAACTTTCGAAAACAGCAATGCCGCGATTGCGCCACCGCCCGCTGCCGCCAGTTCGACTGGCATCTCCGCCAGTGACCATATCACCACCAACGATACCCCGCACACTACCGATCGCGCCAGTTTCTGGAGATTCGGACGATCTAAACTTGACGCCTCTTTAGCAGCCTGTCATCGGGACTCGCTTCCACATTCCGGAACCGCGCCATAACGGAAGCAGCATCGAAGCAAAAACCAGGTTTCCTGTCACACAAGCGCCACAACCGGCGTGGAGCGGAGCAGCCTGATCGAAAGTCTTTTTCCTTTACTCGCCGCTGCGCCACGGATTGGGAGAGTGAACCGGCTCAAAGCAGACTCACCTGCGCTCGAAGTCGCGTTCGCTAACGTCTGTAGATCGGGAGGCTGCTACCGGAGGGGTGCAGAGGTAGCTCCGGGTCGTCAAATGTCATTTGCATATTTCGGCAGCTCCAAGGTCAATCCAAATGGCCGGTCGGGTAGTTCGCGGCCCGACTTCTGTCCAATGTGTCCATTGGACGCCGCTCCTGGATAAGTGCAAACCATCTGGCGAACCACGACACGACCCGCACTTAAGATACCGCTTCTCGAACCTCGGAAACCGTAGTCGCACCTGAGGAGAGGCCCGCCTCTCTCGAAAATGGTCGCTGAACAGAACGAGCGATCTCCCTTCACGGTGAATGAACTCGCATGACACCGCAACGGATTTGGGCTGCCATTGCGACTTTCGCGCCGGCTCGTTGCCGGCTGCATCCACTGGTTACACCGGTTCAGACTAATACAGCGGTGCGCCTCAGGGTCCGCCAGACGCCCGTACCGGACAGATCTTTTACTGATTTAACAGCCACGTCGGCGAAGAGGCATACGCAAACATCCCGGCGCTCCACGTTGGTCATCAGCCAAATGGTTTGCGAAAGACGGCTCCGCCGTAGCCGCGCACGATATTGTCGACTTCAAACGGTGACGCCTCCTGCGCCTCCAGGATGAAAGCGACACTGCCAGAAGCGAGCTTGGCAGCTACCGATTCGACAAGTTCGCTATCAAGTGTGTCCCTGATCGCACGCTCAGCCAGCCCACCACTCGCCCCGATCGTGAAGCCAAGTGCCGCGCCCACCGGTCCACCGAGCATGCCGATCAAACCGCCCGTCAGCGCACCGATCACCGTCCCCCAGAACGGCCGGGTCTGCTCGTCGAGCACGTTCAGTTGGGCGGTGGCACCCTTTTGCACCAGCACGCCGCTTTCGATCTTGAAACCAATGTCTTTTTCCTCGAAGTTCCTGAGATCTCGACCCGCTCTTTCGGCGATGTCGACGCTGTCAAACACCGCGACGATCAATTGCTGTCCCATGTGATAGCTCCTTGCATTGCTAACGTTATCTGTCAAAGATAGCGACTTTCGCGAAACGCGCCACTTCTCTGTTTCCGCTTCCTGGTGTGGGACGAAATGGGCTTCGATCGCCGCTCGCGCTCTCCCCAGAATTTCCGGCGTGCACTTCTGCAGCATCGTCACAATCGGCCGCGCCCGTACCGACACCTGGCCTCGTGGCTGACTCAGGAGATTCAATTCGAAAGGCTGCAAATCGAACCCGGGCAAAAGTCGAACCAACCGGCCGTGAGCGAGTGCATCCACGCATGCCGGCTCTTCCAAAACCCCAATGCCTGCACCGGAGACAATCATTTCGTACATGGGCCGCCAGTAACTGGTTTTCACCGCAGTACGGATCGGCACACCTTCCACGACCTTCCCCATGCGCCTGAGCGCCAGGTGGCCCGTGTTGAACATGCCCTCAACCCGAATGAACGAATGTTTTACCAGGTCGGACGGCTCGGCAATGGGACCATGCTGATTCAGATAGCCCGGTGCAGCGACGAGAACGCGCCCGACTTGCCCAAGCCGCCGGGCAATAAATGCGTCTTCTCCTAGTTGTCCAAGCCGAAAGGAAATATCTACACCCTCCGACACAAGGTCGACGACCCTGTCGTTCAAAAGCAGTTCCAGTTCCAGTTGTGGATAGGCTGCGCGCACGAGCGTCAACGCCTCCGGCACGATCGTCTCACCTAAGCAGCCAGGCGCTGCGATACGAACCGTTCCCCTGAAAAGTTGCCTGTCGTTCGAGACGTCGGCAACCGCCTGCTCCACAGCACGCAGAGTCCTTTTACTGCACTCGTAGAAGGTGACGCCTTCCGGCGTGCAGTTAAACGCGCGTGCACTACGGAACATAAGGCGGCAGCCAAGGTATTTTTCAAGCCGCTCCATGCGCTCGCTCGCGGCCGGCTGCCCGATTTTCAGATCCCTCGCCGCACCGGAGATACTCCCGCGCTCAACCACCCTGACGTAGATACGCATGGCGTCTAGCAGATTCACCGTGCCACCCAGCCCTTATGCCTGCTCCGCACAACGCGACCATCGAAGAGCGGCACCGATGAAGTGATGCGGGGCCAACGGTAGGCAGAGACGGTATAGATTGGTTTTTCCTTCGACCTCGACTCGTCCATGGTTTGCTCCAATCCGGTCTCATCGCAGGCAGCCAGCGTCGTGACCTCGCATCCAATCCACGCATGCAATCGATCCGTGTTCAACGCTACCCGGCAACCGCCCACTGAGTCAACGTCCGTTAGCCATGCCGATGAGCTATCGCTCTCTATTCTCAAATCGGCAGACCGGCTCAATGGATTGGCTTCCTATTGACGGATGTTAGCGATGTGGCAGGAGAATAAGAAGCCGTCAAATCCGATACGAAGTATCGAAAGCAAACCCTGAGATTTGCGCTGAATCAATGTGGAGTTTTATCTGTGCGGTAAGCGAGGCGGGCAAACGGGGTTATCCGGTTATCGGAGCACATCAAGCGAATCGCACACGGCGATATCATCTGGGTACACCGCGCTCACTGGCGGCGCCATGCTGTCCACGCGCGGCGATGGCTTCGATTTACACGTTAATGAAGACCTGTCGATCCGTTGTATAGGCGCACCGCTGTTGTGGTGTGCCTATATCTGTGTGAGAGGCTGACGATTTTGATGCTGACGAGCGAAGCGTTGGAGCCATTGACGCAAGCAGGTACCTGCCGAAGATGGCGATTTCCGTCAAAGTTGCCCCACGTTAGTTTCCGATTCCTGGTATCGGCTCCAGGAAGTTCTACGCAGATCGACAGCTGGCTAATCTGGGAGGCGGCGTAAACCGATATTTAGAATCGGAATGCAGCGGGACTCTTCGGGATGGCGAATTGCTCGATAATCAAATCAAAGTGGATTCGCGCCGAAAGCGAAAAAAAATTGTAAGACGTTCATGTAGATGTTTTGTCAGTCGGGCACTTCTACCCCAGATGGCCGATCGCTTGCGCCAGCCGAGCCGGATGCGTGCGATCTTTTCATCCGGTTTTGCCACTCCACGAGAAAGAAAAAATGGATACATCCAGATTCGTAATGGCTTTTCCCGCCTCGCTCGGAGACTATTTACCGCGGATCGCGGCTGCTATCGGTATCCTGATTGTCGGGTGGCTGATCGCCGTGCTGGTACGCGCGGGGGTGCGCAAGTTGCTCGCCGTCCTGAAAGTCGACGAGCGTATCGCCGAGAACGCCGGGCAACGCGCATTCGTCGAAAAACTGATTGCGGGCGGCTTGTTCTGGCTGGTGTTGCTTGTCACCGCAGTGGGCATCTTTAATGTTCTGAATCTTTACTCCGTCTCAGGCCCGCTCTCTCAACTCCTCGCGCAGATAGTGAGCTATCTGCCTAACCTTATTGGTGGCGCCGCGTTGACGGTCATCGCATGGCTGATTGCATTGATATTGCGCAGTGTTGCACGTCGCGCACTCAAGGTCGTGAGGTTCGACGACCGACTGTCCGTGCACGCGCCCTTGAAGCCAACGAGCGGTTACCTCTGCGATGTCCTGTTCTGGCTCGTGATCCTGATGTTCCTGCCGGCTATCCTGTCTGCATTCGCCCTGTCCGGCTTGCTCACGCCCGTGGAAGGCATGATAGGCAGGCTGCTGGACATCGTCCCGAACCTGTTCGCCGCAATCGTGATTGGCTTCGTCGGCTGGGTTGTCGCGCGCGTGCTGCGGGGTCTCGTCACAAACCTGCTGGATGCGGCTGGTGCCGACCGACTCCCGCAGGAGGTCGGAAGCCCGGCGCCCGTCAAGCTGTCGAATCTGGCGGGGACACTGGTCTACCTGTTCGTGTTTGTACCGACGCTGATCGCCGCGCTCGACACGCTGCGTATCGATGCGATCTCACGCCCAGCGACCGACATGCTCAACGAGTTTTTTGCTGCAATTCCAGACCTGATCGCTGCTATCGTCATCTTGCTCGTCACGTATTACGTTGCACGCTTTCTCGCGGCACTCGCGCAGAAGGTTCTTAGAACGGCAGGTGTCGACGCACTGCCGGAGATACTTGGTGTCGCTCAGGTGTTCACGGGAGCGTTGCAGCCCTCAGTGCTGGCCGCACGGTTGATTGTGTTCTTCGCCATGCTATTTGCCGTCGTCGAAGCCGCGAACCGGCTGGGCTTTTCCCAGGTGCGCGACGTCGTGACGTTATTCATCGAATTCGGTGGACACGTGCTGATGGGCGCTGTAATTCTTGTCATAGGATATTGGCTTGCCGATCTTGCTCGCCGACTTATTCAGCAGGCGGACGGTGAACACAGCGTCCTGTTCGCGCGGATAGCGCAGTTTGCGATCCTCGGACTGGTGTTTGCGATGGGCCTTCACGCCATGGGCATCGCAAACGAGATTGTCCAGCTTGCCTTCGGACTCGTACTCGGTGCGATCGCAGTGGCAGTTGCACTGTCGTTCGGCCTGGGTGGTCGCGAAGCGGCCGGCAAATTGCTCGAGCGCTGGCTCAACGGTCGGGAAGACAAAGCCTGACCCGCTCCTCGCCGTCGCAGCCGACATTCAGCAACGCCGCCCAGGCGGCGACCTGACTTACCATTCCCCCGCCAGCCGTCGTTGCGGACTCAGGCCCGCAACGACGGCTTTAGAAGTGCGGAGACCGCATCGTCCGGATGCCCTTCAACGCTGCTTGTCACTCCGCCGCGATCGACGTGCACTCTCTCCAGGATTTCCGAAGTGCACTTTCTCAACATCGTCACGAGCATCCGTACACGTGGCGGCACCGGACGTTGCGCCTGGATCAGGATATTCAGATCGAAGGGCAGCACCTCGAATTCCCGCAGTATGCGGACCAGCCGGCCCTCTGATAATGCATCGATGCAAGCCGGCTCTTCCAGCACCCCGACGCCGACATCCGCGAGAATCATTTCATACATGGGCCGCCAATGACTGGTCTTGACCGCGGTATGGATCGGCGCACTCTCCACAACGGTCGCCACATGCCTGAGCGGCAGCTGGTCGGTGCCGAACATGCCCTGGACCCGAATGAAGGGGTGTTTTGCCAGGTCAGATGGCTCATTGATCGGACCGTGCTTGCTCAGATAGCCAGGCGCCGCAACGAGAACGCGCCCAACCTGCCCCAGCTGACGGGCAATGAATGCCCCTTCGCCGAGTTGCCCAAGACGAAAGGAAATGTCTACACCTTCCGTCACAAGGTCAACGATCCTGTCGTTCAGGACCAGTTCCAGATCCAGTTGTGGATAGGTTGCACGCACCCGCGCCAGCACTTCCGGCACAATCGTCTCGCCAAAGCAGTGAGGTGCCGCGATGCGAATCGTTCCCTTGAGATCCTGCCCATCGTTCGACACTTCAGCCATCGCCTGTTCCACGGCGTGCAGAATTCTTTTGCTGCGCTCGTAGAACGTGGTGCCTTCGGGCGTGCAATTGAAAGCGCGTGCACTTCGCAGCAGGAGCCGGCAGCCAAGGTACTGCTCGAGCCGCTCGATGCGTTCGCTCGCGGCTGGCTGCCCTATATTCAGATCTCTTGCCGCGCCGGAGATGCTCTCTCGTTCAACCACCCTGACGTAAATCCGCATGGCTTCCAGCAGATTCATAGTATCCATCCTCCATATGTGCCGGTCTTTCGCGATCCAAACCAATCCTTACGCGTCGAAAGGTTCAAACTCGAGGACCTGGCAATGTTCGTTTGATGGAGTACAGATTAAGGCGGCGCCATGTGTCGCAATCGGCACAAATCGCGCCGAGTCGCGTCAGTACAGTTCTGCTACGATTTCGGCTCCGGGCGGCGCCATGGTGACGCAAGCGCTTGTGAGCTGGAGGAAGAGCCAGTACAACCTGCCGCAGCGAAACGCTAAGGAAATCGTCCGATGAATCTCTATGAGAAGCTTGCAGACGACATCGAGAAGCTGATCCGGCAAGGCGTGTACCGTCATGGCGAACGCCTCCCATCGGTACGGCAGACCAGCCAGCAGCATCGGATCAGCGTGAGTACAGCCATCCACGCGTACCTGCTGCTCGAAAGCCGTGGCCTGCTAACGGCCAGGCCCCAGTCGGGCTATTTCGTCAATTTCCGCCGCGACGAGGGTGAGCGGAAGACGCTGGAACTCCGTCCATCCAGACCAATCCCAATTTCGTCGCCGGTTGACGTCAGCCGGTTGGTGCTCTCTACCTTGCGTTCGATCGGTGTCGACGATGCGATCCCGCTCGGCTCGCCCTATCCCGATCCCAGACTGTTTCCTTTCGAAAGGCTCAACCGGTACGCCTACGACGCGGGACGGGGCAAGGAGCTGTGGGGCGTGACGGACGCGCTACCTCCCGGCAATGCGAAGCTCGTGCGTCAGATCGCACGTCGCTACCTCGAGAACGGCATGGCAGTCGATCCAAACGAGATCATCATCACGGTCGGCGCGACAGAGGCGATCAATCTGTGCCTTCAGGCGGTCGCTAAGCCCGGCGACGTGATCGCAGTCGAGTCACCGACGTTCTACGCGATGCTCCATGCAATCGAACGGATGGGCATGAAGGCGATTGAGGTGTCGACTCACCCCGAGCACGGCATCGATATCGAGGCGCTTGCTGCCATCGTGGAAACGCAGACGATCACCGCCTGCATGGTCATGCCGAACTTCCAGAATCCGCTGGGCTTCCAGATGCCCGACGAACGCAAGCGCGAACTGGTCGAGTTCCTGACGAAGCGCGAGATTCCGGTCATTGAGAACGGTGTCTACAACGAACTGCACTATGACGACGCCCACCCGAGCACGTTGAAGTCCTTCGACACGAAGGGGCTGGTACTTCACTGCGCTTCGTTCTCGAAGAGCCTGACGTCCGCCTACCGCATTGGCTGGGCGTTGCCAGGGCGGTATCGCGATCAGGTCGAGAAACTCAAGTTCCTGAACACGTTGACCTCTCCGTCGATTCCGCAACTCGCGATTGCGGAATTCCTCGAACGCGATGGCTTTGATCATCACCTGCGAAGGGTGCGTAAGGCATATGCGCAACAGGCCAATCTCATGAAGGCCATCGTCGCGCGTTTCTTTCCCGAGGGTACGCGCATGTCAAACCCCGCGGGCGGATACGTGCTGTGGGTTGAACTGCCGCCAAAGGTCGACGCAATGCGGCTCTACACGCTCGCTCTAGATCAAGGGATCACCATCGGGCCGGGGTACATGTTCTCGGTCTCGGAGACGACCTATCGGAATTTCATCCGCCTCAATTACAGCAGCCCGTGGTCAAGCGAAATCGAGCAGGCGGTGATTACCGTGGGTAAGCTCGTCGCGATGTGCGCCCGCTAGTGGCACGCTGGCTGCTGCCTGAGCGCGGATGGGCGCGGATGAATTTCACCCCCCTGTGACGGGCGGAAAGAACGCGATTTCGCTGTCTTCCCGCACCACAAACGTGTCGGCGACCATCTCGTGGTTGACGGCGGTACGGAGTGGCCGACCCGCGCGCAATGCCTCGGCCATCCACTCATCTCTCGATGCGAGCCTGATCCGCAGGCGGTCAACTGGGAGTTCTGGCGCGTCAATGTATACGATCTCTTGCGAGATGCCGAGTTGTTCACGAACGCTGGCGAAACACCGGATAGTGAGTTTCATTCGTCTGTCCCTGTTCCTGTTGCCGGAAGTGATGTGGGAGGCTGGCAGATTAACCCCACCGCAGCATCGAATGTTCGTCGCGTGTCTTGGCCTCGACCCATCTGAACGTGCCGTCGCGGTGGATTTCCTTCTTCCAGAGCGGCGCATGGGCCTTCAGGAAGTCCATCAGGAATTCGCACGCGTCGAATGCCGGCCCGCGATGTGGCGCGGCGACCACGACGAGCACCACCGCATCGCCGAGCGCGACACGACCGGCCCGATGCACGATCTTCACCGCATCCAGACACCATCGTGCGGTCGCCTCTTCGACGATGCTCAGGAATGACTGCTCAGTCATCCCCGGATAGTGCTCAAGCTCAAGCGCAACGACGTCGTCACAATCGCCGCACTGACGCACCACACCCAGGAAGTTGACGATCGCCCCCACGTTGGGATTCCGCGTAATCGGCATGATCTCCGACTGGATATCGATCGGTTGGAGCTGGACACGCACTTCAATCCCCGACGCGATGGTGGATTGCACAAGCGCTGGATCGCTTCCACCATCATCGACATCCGGTCTTTCAGGCTGTGCTCGATCAAGCGGCGGCTGCGGTGTTGTCATGGTGGCTCTCCGGTCTGTGTCTGCTTCGCAAGGGCTGGCGAGGCGTCAGCCGCCGACCAGCGACATCCGAACCGTGGGATAGACCTTTCCCGATCCCGGCTTGCGCGCCGTCGAACGAAGCTCGGAGTAGCGGTCATCGCGCTGGATCCAGCGGCTGCGGACGGCCATGGCCAGTTGCTCGACTGAGGCGGCATGAGCAAGCCAGGGCCTGAGGTCCGCACCGTGTGTGGCGAAAAGGCACGAATAAAGCTGGCCGTCGGCCGAGACGCGGGCGCGCGAACATGACCTGCAGAACGGCTGCGATACGCTAGCGATGAATCCGACCTCGCCTGCCTCGTCCGCATGGCGATAGTTGACGGCGGTGCCCGTCTGTTGACTCATGACAATGGGGATCAGCGGGAACTCCGATTCGACGGTCTCCCGCGTCTCGCGCGCCGTGATCACCTTCGTGTTCGACCACCCGCCCGCACCGCCGACGTCCATGTATTCGATGAAGCGCACCGCCACGCCAGTGCCTTTGAACAGTCGGACGAGCGGCAGGATCTGGCTCTCGTTGACGCCTCGCTCGATTACCGCGTTGACCTTGATCGGCGCGAGTCCCACCGCGCGCGCTGCCTCGATCCCGTCCAGTATCCGCGACACGGGCATGTCCACGTCACTCATCCGGTGGAACACGGCGTCGTCCACGGCGTCGAGGCTCACTGTCACGCGATCGAGTCCAGCGTCGCGCCGCGAGCGCGCCTTCGCGGCGAGCAGGGAGCCGTTTGTCGTGAGCGCGAGCTCCATTGGCTTACCGCTGAGGGTTGTCAGTTTTGCAAGCTGTTCGATCAGCGATTCGAGCCCACGGAGCAGCAGCGGTTCGCCGCCCGTGATGCGTATTTTCTCCACACCGAGAATAGCAAACGCTTTCGCGAGCTTGAGGATCTGTTCGAACGACAGGCGTTCCGAAGACGGCAGGAACGGGTAGTCTGCGCCAAAGGTATCCCGCGGCATGCAGTATGTACAACGGAAATTGCATTGATCGATGACGGACAGACGTAAGTCCCGCAGCGGGCGATTGAGCTTGTCGAGCGTGGATGTGGCAGCTCCGGCGGGTACGCCAAGGCGGGATACCGTATCGGAGAGTATTGGCTGGTCGATGATGTTCACGGTCTATCCGGAAGTGGGCAGCGGGCTACGGGGCAACAGCACTCAATCTTTCTGACCGGAAAAGCCGCCGGCCCGTCCATGACCTAGTCGCAGGATAGTGCGTCGCGCCTTCGCACGGGACGCACAGTCTCCGCCGAATTCCAGGGGTACAGTTTGTGCGCCGCATCGGGTGGGACAATAAGGCTGACGCGCGTACTGCTGGGCCGCCATGCACCTCAAGTCAGTTGATACGGTCGCACCGGTGCGACCTCGTCGGGAAGTTCACAGCCACACAGTTCGAGAATCGATCGTTCAATGTTACGGCTCATGGCATCAAGCGCCAGCGCATTCGGCGCGACAGTAAATGGCTCGGCGACTTCACTGGCAATCGCTTCGAGCGCAATCAGCGTATAGGAAATGAAAACGCAAAGAAGCGGTGTGAAGAATTCCGTCGAATCGACAAGACCGAACGGCAGCAAGACGCAGTAAGCATAGACGGTGCGGTGAAGCAAAACACTGTAGGCAAACGGGATGGGCGTGGATGCAATCCGTTCACACCCTCCCACTGTCCTTCCCAATTCGTTGATCTGCGCGTCGAACATCCAGAGCTTCGTGTCCGTTGCCAATCCGCGGCCGTGCAGATCGGCGAAGTCGCGACGAATCTCATTGAGAAGCGCAACCGGCTTATAGCAGGTGTGCTGCAATGCTACGGTTCGTGTCCGTCCGAGCAGGCGACTGAGGTCCGGAGTCGGATCGGTCCCGCGAAGCTGGTGCTTCAGTGCATAGACACATGCAATTATCGTATGGGCTATTTTAACCTTCTCATCGTTGTGCGAAACGTAGCACAGCATTTGCGAGGTCAGCGCGCGCGCGGAGATCAGCATGCTACCCCAAAGATGGCGCGCCTCATTGAAGCGCTCGTAACTTGCGTTATTGCGGAACGCCAGGAAGATCGCGAGCGCAAGGCCGAACAACGTGAAGGGTGCAGTATTCAGTGGGATCTTCTCGCCGAAAATGCGCCCTTGCGTCAGGACAGCAACACTGCTGACGATCCCCATGAAGATCAGTTGGGGAATAATCGATTGCAACACGGAACCGTTCCAGACAAACAGCAACTGGAACCAGTTTTGCCCTGGCCTCACAATCATAATGTGCTCTTGTAATAGTCCGACTGCGCCGTCACCCTCAGTGGTAGCCGGCGTCCCCTTCCCGCACCTTGCCCCGGAATACCCGGTACTGCATTGCGTTGTAGACGAGGATCACCGGCAGCACGATCACGGTCCCGACTAGCGCAAACAGCTGGCTCGAGTGGCTCGACGATGCTTCCCATATCGTCAGCGACGGCGGAACGATGTTCGGCCAGATGCTGATGAGCAGGCCACTATAGCCGAGGAAGCACAGCGCGAGGGTGAGAAGGAACGGCGTTGCTTCGTGCTGCAATCGCAGTGAGCGGAAGACGCCCCACACGCAGGCGATGACAAGGATCGGCACCGGCACGAACCAGCCGAGATTGCCGCTTCCGAACCAGCGAAGTGCAACCGCCGGCAAGCCGACCACCGTCCAGAGACTCACGATGACCATCACCCCGAGCAGGACGCTCACGAGCGGCCTCATCACCTCGCGCATCTTGCGCTGCAGTTCGCCATCTGTCTTCAGGATGAGCCAGCCGCAGCCGAGCGTCGCATACGTGAAGAGCACCCCAATCCCGCAGAACAGGCTGAACGGCGAGAGCCAGTCGAACGGACCGCCGGCGAAACGGTCATCGGTGATCTTGATGCCTTGCAGCAGCGATCCCAGCACGATTCCCTGGCAGAGCCCAGCGAGCGCCGAGCCGCCAATGAAGGCGAGGTCCCACGCGTGCTGGGTTCTGACAGCTTTTGCACGCAGTTCGAAGGCCGCCCCGCGGAAGATCAGGCCCACGACCATCAGGATCAACGGCATATAGTTCGCTGGCAGCAGCGTCGAATAGACCACCGGAAATGCGCCGTAGAGCCCGGCGCCGCCGAGTACGAGGAACGTTTCGTTACCGTCCCAGACGGGCGCGATGGTATTGAGCATCACTTGCCGGTCGCCTTTCTCTTCGAAGAACGGAAACAGCAGTCCGATGCCGAGATCGAATCCGTCCAGCATCACGTAGATGAAAACGCCAAGGCCGATGATCGCGGCCCACACAACAGGAAGATCGATTTGCATGGTGTCACTCTCCTTCGAGTGCGTCGAGCGGGCGATTGCGCAAGACCGGATGCCTGCGGGACTCGCGGCGGTCGACATGCTCCTCCGGTCCCTGCCTCATCATCTTCAGCATGTAGTAGAAACCCATGCCGAACACCAGGAAATACACCATTACGAAAATCAGCAAGGAAACGCCTGCTTGCTGGGAACCGATCGGCGAAACGGAGTCCGCGGTACGCAGGACACCGTACACCGTCCAGGGTTGGCGGCCGACCTCCGTCGTGATCCACCCGGCCAATAATGCGATAATTCCGGACGGCCCCATGCACAGCACAAAGGCCTGGTACCATCGGGTCTCGTATAGACGGCCGCGCACTCTCAACAGTAGTCCGACTAACGCAGTCAACAGCATCAACATGCCGAGACCCGCCATGACCCGGAACGTCCAGAACACAATCGGCGAATACGGGCGGTCCTCGGGAGGAAACTCCTTCAGGCCACGGATTTCTCCATTCCAGCTATGTGTCAGGATGAGGCTGCCCAGATGAGGTATCCGGATCGCGTATCGCGTCACTTCTGCGTCCATGTCGGGCAGGCCGACCAGGTTGAGCGCGGTGCCACCGTGCTCGGTTTCCCACAGGCCTTCGATTGCCGCGATCTTGGCCGGCTGATATTCGCGCGTGTTCAGGCCGTGCGCATCGCCAACGACGATCTGTATCGGCGTCAGGAAAAGCAAAATCCACAGCGCCATCGAAAAGCTACGCTTGACAGGTTTGTCGCGCCGGCCTTTCAACAGATGCCACGCGCCGCAAGCGGCAACGATGAACCCCGCGACGATGAACGCGGCGATGGTCATATGCGCGAGGCGATATGGAAACGACGGATTGAAGATGATTTTCAACCAGTCGACCGGTACGACACGGCCGTTCTCGATGGCGTACCCCTGCGGCGTCTGCATGAAACTATTCGACGCGAGAATCCAGAAAGTGGAAATGAGCGTGCCCACCGCAACCATTAGCGTTGCGAAGAAGTGTGCACGCGGGCTGACGCGTTGCCATCCAAACAGCATGACGCCGAGAAAGCCGGCCTCGAGAAAGAACGCTGTCAGCACTTCATAGGTGAGGAGCGGCCCCGTGATGTTGCCGGCAAAGCTGGAAAATCCACTCCAGTTGGTGCCGAACTCGTAGGCCATCACCACTCCCGATACAACCCCCATTCCGAAGCCGACCGCGAAGATCTTCGACCAGAACAGAAACATGTCCTTGTAGGCAACGTCGCCAGTCAGCAGAAAGCGCCATTCCAGCACAGCGAGAAAACTGGCCATGCCGATGCTGATCGCGGGGAAAATAATATGAAACGAAACCGTGAACGCAAACTGCAGCCTGGCAAGGTGGAATGCATCGAAGATTTCCATGATTGATCAATGGCTCCAGGCAATATCGGAATTTGCGGAACGACGGCATGATGCCGCAGCGCGACGTCTACACAACTGGTCGAGCAAAACAAAGTGTTCTGGTAAATAGATCAACCAAAAAAGGCGCGGGTGCGGAATGCGTGCGTGACATCACCGCTGGCTGGTAGCGCCCAAAGACGGTATTCATGCTCGATCTTCTGTAGGTTCGTCGGCTGGACGCGTGCGTCCAGCCGACGAACTAGCTCTCTGCCAAAATCAAACTACCACTGAGCGCATCACACGAACTGGCGCCGACTTGTATGACGGCGTGCCGCTTTCCTTGTCAATGTAGTCGAGCGGCACCAGAACGTTTGCTTCCGGGTAATAGGCACCCACCGAACCTGGCGCGATATCGTAGGCGATCGCCGTGATCTTCTCCAGGCGAAGATGCCTGCCCGGTACTGCCGTCTCGATGTCGACCAGATCGCCATGTTCGAGTCCGCATGCGGCAAGATCGGCCTCGTTCATGAACAGTACGTCACGTCGGCCGAACACACCTCGGTAACGATCGTCCAGCGCATAGATGGTGGTGTTATACTGGTCGTGGCTGCGCAGCGTCACGAGGCGCAGTACGTCGTCGCCATCCACGTCCGCGTCTTCCTTCACACCGTGGTACACCGAGAACATCGCCTTTCCGGTCGGCGTCGGGAAAACGCGCTCGGTCGGCGGCAACGGCATGCGGAAGCCGCCCGGCACGCGGATACGTGCGTTGTAGTTGTCGAAGCCCGGAATCGTCTTTTCGATCAGGTCGCGGATCTTGTCGTAATCGGCAACCAGCTCCATCCAGTCGACCTTGCTATGCGAGAGCGTCGCCTTGGCGATGCCGGCCACAATGGCGGGCTCGGAGCGCAGGAACTCGGACGCGGGCGTAAGCTTGCCGGCCGAGGCATGGACCATTGACATCGAATCTTCGACGGTGATCGACTGGCCCATGCCGTTCTGCACGTCGAGTTCGGTGCGGCCGATCACCGGCAGGATGTACGTTTCCTTCGCGACCAGCAGGTGCGAGCGGTTGAGCTTGGTGCCGAGATGCACGCTCAGATCGAGCGACTTCATCGCCGGAAAGCACTGGTCCGAATCCGGCAGCGCGACAGCGAAATTGCCCCCAAGGCACAGCAGTGCCTTCGACTTGCCCGCGATCATCGCCTGCATGGTCGCGACCGCGTCACGGCCATGCTCGGCGGACGGCCTGAAGCCGAATACCTCCTCGATCTTCGCAAGGAATTGCGGCGACGGCTTCTCGGTGATGCCGACCGTGCGGTTGCCTTGTACGTTCGAGTGGCCGCGCAGCGGGCAAATACCGCCGCCCTCTCTGCCCATGTTGCCGCGCATCAGCAGCAGGTCGCAGATCAGGCGCACGTTCGCGGTGCCCTTGTTGTGCTGCGTGACGCCCATTCCGTAAGTAATGATCGTCGATTTCGCTTTAGCGTACGCCTCGGCGACGTCCGCGAGCTCGTCGCGGGGCAGGCCACTTTCCTCTTCGATATCTTGCCAGGAAGTGGCCTCGATATCCTCGATGAGCGCGTCAAGGCCTTCCGTGTACGTGTCGATGAATTCGCGGTCCAGCACGTCACCGCGCTCGGCATCGAGCGCGAGTACCGCCTTGATGACGCCCTTGAGCGCGGCCGCGTCGCCGCCAGCTTTCACCTGATGATAGGTCGAGGCGATTCGGGTGGAGCCGAAAGTTGCCATCTGCAGCATGGCCTGCGGATCCTGGAAGCGTTCCAGTGCGCGCTCGCGAAGCGGATTGAACACGATGATCGGGACGCCGCGACGCGACGCTTCCCACAGCGTGCCCATCATCCGCGGGTGGTTGGTACCCGGGTTGTGGCCAATCGAGATGATCAGGTCGGTCTTCTCAAAGTCGTCGAGCGACACGGTGCCCTTGCCGATGCCAATCGATTGAGGCAAGCCAACGCTGGTCGGCTCGTGGCACATGTTCGAGCAATCCGGGAAATTATTCGTGCCAAATTCCCGAGCAAACAGTTGATAGAGGTACGCGGCCTCGTTTGATGCCCGACCGGAGGTGTAGAAATCGACCTGGTCGGGCGACAACCCGCGCAGGATTTCCCCGATGCGAGCGAATGCATCCTCCCATTCGACAGGCCGGAACTTGTCCGTGGCGCGGTCGTAGACGAGGGGATGCGTAAGCCGTCCCATATCCTCCAGTTCGAAATCCGATCGTTCCAGCAGCGACGACACGGTGTTGGCCGCAAAGAACTCCGGGTGTACCCGCTTGGTCGTTGCTTCCCACGTGACCGCCTTGGCACCGTTTTCGCAAAACTGGAACGTGGACTTGTGTTCCTTGTCGGGCCATGCGCAGCCCGGGCAGTCGAAGCCGTCAGGCTGATTGGTCCGAAGCAGTGTGAGGGGAGCCTTGATGCTCTCCATTTGCAGCCGGATGGCCTGCGATGTCGCTTTGAGCGCTCCCCAACCACCAGCCGGGTGGTCATACTCCCGGATACCGGGCACTTCGCGTCGATTAGCCATCTGTGACTCCATGAACTGCCCCAGGAACCCTGGAGACCGTCTTATGTGGGGTTGTGCCGCATCGCGGCTTAAGGCTTCGTGCTGCTTCACTCTAGTCCATCGATATCCTGCTTCGGGCATAGATCGCGTCGTAATAACGGATGAGCGCAGTGCATTTCATCAATGCCTCGATTCACCGGTGTGTTTGGCACTTGTCGCTCTTCCGCCGTGCCGTTCTTTGCTTCGCCGGTAATTTCTGTCGCAATCGATCTCCACACTATCGCCCAGCTTTTGCACGTCGCCACGAATTTCCGTCGAAAAGCGTCTTCGACTTCATAGCGTGTCCGGCGTTTTTATTCACGCGTCCCGAACTCGGCCTGATAGTCGATCTGTCAGGAACTCTGGCCGAAAGTGCCCCTTAAGCACCTGTATTATCTATTCGCGGACCGCCTTGTCCGTCTTGGGCGTGACCTCGGGCCGCGTGAGGTTGTCGATGATGATGGGGACGCCAAGCTTGTGAGCCATGTGCACATGGATAACGATTGCTCGAGCCTGCGTTTGATAGAAAGAAACACTCGATCATGTCTTGGATTCTATCGGTGCAGCATGACGATGTGAATCCTGATTTTGCCGATACTAGCAATTGGCTAATGTCGAACAACTGATGCAGGCGTTTGAGCGCTTCGGCCAGGTTCGGATTCACGTCTTCATCGAGCTTTCTGTCGCTCCTCTTGTTACGGCAATCTTAGCTAGCTGCAATATGAGACAGAGCCGGATTATCCAGTGCCGCCGATGCGATGCGGCTTCGGCATGAAGTCCGGGCCGATATTAAGAATCGGTAAGTCTGCTATGGCGGATTTGGCCGAAACTGCTACCTGCAACGCCGTGAGTAATTTTTGTACGGACCGAGTGAACGAAGACGAACTACTCCGCGGCCAAGGCCCGCGTGCATGGTTTCAGCGGCGCGCTGTCTCTCGAAGCCGCGCGCAAGGGTTTCACGGTTAATACCGTTGCGCCGAACTATATCGGAACCGCGATGGTGACCGTCGATCCGACGGAAGTGCTGGAGTCGAAGATCGTGCCACAAATTCCGGTCGGACGGCTTGGGAAATCCGATGAAGCGGTGGATTTGATCATTCACTCGGCTTCCGATGAGGCTGCGTTTGTAACCGGCGCCAACATCGCCATCAACGATAGACGCCACATGCAGTAGCAGTGAGACCGGCGAACCCTAGTCTGTACAAATCGATGATGCAGTTGTACGCCGTTATTCAGACACAGGCGCAGCGGAAATCGGTGCGCCTGCTAATCCCTAACAGGCGATTTCGTGAGCCACGTCACCATGGTCTGCTGACTGCGGAGCGCTCCCCAGCATCCAACGGGTGCGTTATACGAAGGGACTCCAGGAACTTCGCGCCGTATGATTCTATGAGACTCCATTTACTGCCTTACGAGACCTAAAGACGATTGGGGTTGGGGTTACGCCTCGTCACGGCCTGAGGTTCGGACACGGCGTCACTCAGATTGGGTTGATGCGCCGCGAATGGTACAGATCGGTCGATGGCGGAAGTGAACAGTACAAGTACAGTGACACCGCCGCCTGTCTCGGCCAGGCCGCGAGGCGCAGCGCAGCGTCATCCATAACGCGGTGGCGCCTCCCAAGCTTCTTGCACCTATCACTCCTTTGAGCGGGCGCTTTCGGTCGGTTCGGGGCTGCGGACCTCTTTAGCCGGCTTTTTTTTCGCACGTCCGCTCCCGCCTTTCACGCCCGTCGCCTTAGGCGCAGGAGGTGTCTCACTCTTACTGAACTTCACTTTGTCACTTTCCTTATCGTAGCTGACGTCAACACTGTCGCCCGATTTCAGATCTCCATTGAGGATCTCCTTGGCGAGCCGCGTTTCCAGTTCCTGGCGGATCTGGCGTTTCAACTCGCGAGCACCGAACTCCGGCCGATAGCCAGCCTGGGCAAGGTGACCGATAACCGAATCGTCCATCTTGAGCGTAATGTCCTGCGCGGCCGCCGTACGCTCGACCCGCTCGAGCTGGATTTGCACAATCGAGCGGATATTGTCGCGAGAGAGTCCATGGAAGACGATGATCTCGTCGATCCGGTTCAGGAACTCGGGACGGAAGTGGCCCTTGAGCACCCCCATCAATTCCTCGCGGACCTCCTTCTCCGGAAGACGATCTGCCTCGGGTTTCTCGAGGTTATCCATGATGATCGATGCGCCGAGGTTGCTCGTTGCAATGATGATCGTGTTGCTGAAGTCCACGACACGGCCCTTGCCATCCGTCAGCCGCCCGTCGTCAAACACTTGCAGCAGCACGTTGTTCACGTCGGGGTGGGCCTTCTCGATCTCGTCAAGCAGGATCACGCTGTATGGGCGCCGCCGGACGCGCTCGGTCAACTGACCGCCCTCGTCGTAACCGACATAGCCCGGAGGCGCGCCGATCAGGCGCGCGACCGCGTGACGTTCCATGTACTCGGACATGTCGATACGGATGACCGCCTGCTCGTCGCCGAACACCGTTTCCGCCAGCGCTTTCGCGAGTTCAGTCTTGCCCACGCCGGTAGGTCCAAGGAACAGGAATGTCGCGATGGGGCGGTTCGCCTGCCCAAGCCCCGCGCGCGACAGGCGTACGGCGTCGCTCACGGCAACCACCGCGTCGTCCTGCCCGACAACGCGTTCACGCAGCTTGCTCTCCATGTCCAACAGCTTCTGACGTTCTTCCTGCGTCAGTTCCGTGACCGGGATGCCGGTGAGTCGTGACACCACTTCGGCGATCGATTGCACGGTCACTTCGAGCGTTTCCGAGCCGGTCTTGCGCTGCCATGCCTCCATCTGCTCGTCGAGTTTCGCCTGCTTCTCGCCAATCCGTTCCTCGAATTTCTTCGCCTCATCGAAGCGCTTGCGCGACGACGCATAGTCCTGCTCACGCTTGAGCTGGGCGATTTCGGCTTCGAGCTCCTGGATGGCCGCCGGACGCGACGTCGCGCCGATGCGCACGCGTGCGGCCGCCTGGTCGATCAGGTCGATGGCTTTGTCCGGCAAAAAGCGCGACGTGATGTAACGGTCAGACATTTCGGCGGCGGCGACGAATGCGTCGTCGGCAAACGTCACCTGATGGTGCGCTTCGAGCTTGTCGCGAAGGCCCCGCAGGATGACGATGGTCTGCTCGACCGTCGGCTCCGGCACCAGTACCGGCTGGAAACGCCGTTCGAGGGCAGCATCTTTTTCAATGTACTTCTGGTATTCGTTGAGCGTCGTTGCGCCGATCAGGCTGAGCTCGCCACGCGCAAGCGCGGGCTTGAGCACGTTGGCGATGTCGAGGCCGCCTTCGCCGCCGCCCTGCCCCGCGCCGACGATCGTATGCAACTCATCGATGAACAGCACCAGTTCATCCTGCTTTGCCGTCACTTCATCAATCAGCTGCTTGGCGCGCTCTTCGAACTCGCCGCGATACTTCGCGCCTGCCACCATCGAATTGATGTTGACTTCGACAAGCCGTTTGCCCCGCAGATTTTCCGGCACGTCGTCGTTGACGATGCGCTGTGCGAGCCCTTCGACGATCGCGGTCTTCCCGACACCCGGTTCGCCGATCAGCACGGGATTGTTCTTCTTGCGCCGCGCCAGTACCTCGATGGTGCTTTCGATTTCCTGCGCCCGCCCCAATACGGGGTCGAGCTTGCCCTGACGTGCCATGGCCGTGAGGTCTCGCCCGAACTTGTCGAGCGTGGGCGTGCCGGTTGGCGTGTCGACGCGGCCGTCCTCCGCACCCTTACCCACGACTTTCACGACCTTCTGCCGCAAGGCTTCTGGCGTCACGCCGTACTTCTTCAACAGCGTGCCGGCGATACTGTCTGGCACAGCCGCAAGCCCGATGAGCAGATGCTCCGGGCCGATATATGAATGGCCCAGATCGCGCGACGCCTGGAAAGCGTACTGGATTACTTTTTTCAGGCGCGGCGAGATGGTCATCTTGTCGATCGGCGCATCGGGATTCGCGGCGCCCTTCTGCGCATGCTGATCGATGTAGCCCTTGATGTCCTGCGGCGAGAGCTTGAGTTCCTTGAGCAGCGCTGCGCACACGTCGGTGTCCGCCAGCACGTATAGCAGATGCTCGGTGTCGACCTCGGTACGTTGGAGCTCATGGGCTTTCTCCGCGGCGCGCTGCAGCAATTCGAGTGTCTGCTCGCTGAAAGCGTCGGTGGCGTCGACCGATTCGCGCGGCAACTCTGCGGCATATCCCGCGTCTTCGTCTTCCTCATCGCCCGCGCCGCCAAGACCGCCGAAGAAGCGGGAGAGCCCGCTTCCTCCGAGTAGCGAGTCAAACGGGTTGACCATGCTCTGATGCCGCATTAGCTGCCGGTAGTCATAGTCGCAAATCGATAAGGATTTCCGCTCGCCGTTCTGAACAACTGTCACACGGGCGACAGCGGGACGGGCGTTACAGATTTCGCAAAGGGCGGGCATAGAGAGTTACCTTTAACAGTTAGAGCATCCGTCTTCGTTCAAGGTTATAGGGCGCGTCCAAGCGATACGCCAAAAACCACAGCATGATTAGCATTGCGAACCCTAAATCCGCTCTTGAATTCTATGAATGAATCGCGAACAAGGGAACATTGGTTTTTCCGATGATAGACATTGGAAAGCCGATTCAACACTATCGCGGCGCCCCTGCTCCCCAACGGTGTAGATTGCCTCCGGCATTGCCTCGAGCCGCGCCTTGGGTATCGGGTCGCCACTTTCATCGGACAGGCCGTAGGTGCCTTCGTCGATCTTCTGCAGCGCGCGCTGGATATCTCCGATGCGCTGGTCGTTCACGTTACGCAGCGACTGGTTGATCTCGTCCTGCGCCATGCCTTGCGCGTCGTCCTCGAATTCCTCGGCCTCGTCGCCATGCTGCGCGCTGGATGTCCGCTCGTCCGCGATTGCATTTTCCTCGCCGCCCAGTAGTTCACGACGCAGCGCCTCAAGGCGCGTGCGCTGCTGCGCGATGAACGGCTCACTCAAGTCACCCTGTTCATCTGGCATGGTTCTCCCCCCTGATCTTCATGCGCTCGCTCCAGTCAGCCTAGCGCCAGAAGTTATGCGCCCAGTTCCTGGAATGCGTGGCCATTGACCTCGAGTTCCTTCAGAAGCCCCGGTGCCAACTCGCTCTCCCATTCATGTCCCTCCAATTGCCAGTCGCTTGTATCAGCCAGATCGGGCAGCCCCGCGCCTTTACGCACGTAGAGCCCGAGAGTCGGTTTCTTCAGGTTAATGTAGAAATCGAATTCCTGCATTTTCGAACACCTCACGCAAATTAAGGTTTCCATGACTAAAATCACCAGAACAGATTCCACAACATACTGTTCATACGATGAGCCTCTATCCCCAGGTGCTTCGAAACCGGCCGCACATGATGGTCGGATTTCTTATCGGGCTTTGCGCGGCCTTGTTCGCGCCCGCTTCCATCATGACAGGATCCCGCGTGCTGCTGGGCTGGGACGTCGCGGTCTGGACGTACCTCGTCATCATCTGGTTCCACATGGCCTTCGCCAGCGCGGAAGACGTGCGAACCCATGCCCGGCGCGAGGATCAGAATGCGGTCACGGTGCTGACGGTGATCTGCACGGCGACCATTGCCAGCATTCTCGCGATCGTGTTGGAACTCGGTACCACCAAAGACCTGAACCTCGAATCGAAGGTACTGCATTCGCTCCTCACAGGTCTAACGCTTTTCGGCGCCTGGTTTCTGATCCCGACCATCTTCACGCTGCACTACGCACGCCTCTACTACGGCTCCGATCCCAATGCGCCCGCGCTCGCCTTCCCCGACCATCCGCACCAACCGGATTACTGGGATTTCCTGTACTTCTCGTTCACGATCGCGGTTGCCTCGCAGACGGCGGACATCAGTCAGCGCGGGCGTAGCGGGCGGCGCGGCGTGCTTGCGCAGTCGATTCTGTCTTTCTACTTCAACGTCGCGGTGCTGGGCCTCTGTGTGAATATTGCCGCGAGTATGCTGGGCAACTAATCGCACGCAGAAGCCTCAGCTATCGTCGACGTTGTCCGCGTAAATGATCGACCGCGACTTTGCACTCGTCCACTACGACCTGAAGGAAAGCGGGATCATTTCTTTCAACCCACCGCTCCAGGTGAAGAAAGCGCTGGGTCCCGAGATCCGCAATGCGTCGGAATCCGAGGTCGTGACGTCGACTGTGACGACGCCTCGATTCGCTTGCAGAGGTGCGATCGTTGCGGAGAACTGAAAACGTCTATATGCGAATGCTTGTTGTGCCATAACGTCTACCTCCAACGCGTGATATGGAACCTTGCGATTTCCTGTTACGAGTGCGCAGGTCCACGCTGGATCCATTGGTTTGCAACGCCCGTGCCTATTGAAAATTCTATAAGCAGGACGCGAACACGTGAATATGGCTTTCTCCGATGATAGCCATTGGCGAACTGCCACCGCATTGCAGCATTCATACGCAATTTTCCTTATGCTCCAATGCTGCAATTGCGGCATGATGGCGCATGGAGAGAGACACCGTCACGAACGATAAAGGAGAACACGATGCCAGCAAGCACTGTTTCTTACGGCGGGTTTGAGGTTGTCGTGTGCCCGGAGATCAACAAGCTCGGCGCCTGGGTCGCAAGCGTCAGCCTGAAAGATAGCGAGGGAAAGGTCGTCGATATTCGTCCCATGACCGTTCAACCCGAATGGCTGACTGAAGAAGAGGCGGTGAGAGATGCGGTCGAATGGGGCTGCCGGCTCATCGATCGGGAGTTCAACACACCCCCATCGCACTCCTGGGTTGCCGAACGGGCTCGTGCAGAAGTCTGGTTCCGTGACAAGGAAGAAAAATCGCAAGGCCCCGACATCAGCACCTGAATTCTGCACGGCTAAGCCTGCATGAACTTGCAGGTTCATTGAAACATTATTCGCAGCCGGTCACTGCCTGCGCAGGCGGGCCTCGATTTCGCTGGTGTTGAGCCCTGACAGATCCTCGCTGATCTGCTCGAATATCAAGCGACGCGTGTCTTCGCTCAGATCCGCACGCACCATGCCAAGAAACTTCGGCTCGATAGCGAGCCTCAATCGATTGTAGAGCTGATGAAGCCGCCCCTGCTCAATGTACTCGCCAACGCGCTTGGCAAACTTTCCCCGATCCTTCTCCGTTAGCATCGTACCGGTGTATTCATCGTTGACGAGCTCTTCGACATCCTGCAGATCGAGCGTGAGTCCAGGCGTCTGGAAAACACGCGCGCGGCCACCGTCAGCCACAACTAGCCAGGTAACTTCGACCATCATGCACCTCCAGCGGGAAACTTTTCAATGCATGCGGCGCCCTCTGTGACTGCAGCGTAATTCGAATGTCGACTGAAGGGACGACTCCATTGAAGATAGCAGTTCGAACCAGATACGCCCAAAACAATTGCCCGATTCATAGCATTGGCGTGGGCTGCGGTCGAAGCCGAGGTAAGGTTGCGTCAAGGGAAGAAGAGTTCCGCGGTAAGTGGTAACGGATCTCCCTTCAAACCGTTTCGAATAGCAAGTGCGGCCTTCTCGCTAATCAGCTCGCGGTGCCGCTCGAATTCCTTCAGCAAGTCGGTTTTGGTGGCCGTCCGACTGCGACAGGTCTTTAAGCACTTCCCTGCTCACAATGCAGAAGTGGTGGACGCTGTCGACTTTGATGCCGAACGTGACAGCCTCGCCGCCATTGACGATCCTGATGCCTTCAATATTGTCGGCCATTGTAGCCTCCGTTGCCGGTTGTCAAGTGAGCCTAGCATGAATGGCTAATCGACGATCATCGGGGTTTCCGATTGTGCCTTTCGTAGTTTCCCGCTTCCGTTAGACATCAGTCGGCCAGGTTGCTCAGGAACTTGCGGGCCGGAGCGAAGAACGTGACACCGGCGACAGCCTTGGAGAAGTCTAGGATCCGGTCGTGAAGCGGCGGAGGGTTACCGATGAACATGCGTTCCAGCATCTTGTTGATCACCCATAGGTGGCGGGAATAGCCGATGAAGTAGGTGCCATACTCGCCGCGGCCAGGGACGGCGAACGGCATGTTGTCGCGCAGGATGTCGTGCTCACCCTCTGCGTCCGCAATTGTGCAGAGCGTCTTGTGGGATTTTTGGCCCTCCGTCGCGTCCGGCAACTCGGTGTTGTCGAACTTGGTGCGACCGATGATCGCCTCCTGGGTCTCCACGCTCTGCGCGCGCCAGGCTGACAGGTCGTGCAGATACTTCTGGATCACAACATAGCTGCCGCCGGCATAGGTTGGATCCTCGCCGCCAACAATCGTCGCGGCGGGCAGATCGAGTCCGTCGGGATTCGCAGTGCCATCGACGAACTCGAGCAGGTCGCGCCCATCGAAGTAGCGGAACCCCGCAACGTCGTCGACGGCGGTGACGGAGTCCCCGAAGGCCTCAAGCAGAATCTTCTCGAACTCGATGATCACGCCCATGGAATCGGCACGGATGTGATACAACAGATCGCCCGCTGTGGCCACCGCAGTGTGCGTGGCGCCCCGCACCTCCTTGAACGCCGCGAGCTCGCCGGGCGCGGGTTTCCCGGTAAGCGGGCCCCAGGCGCGATGTGATATCCCGACGTTGCAGGTGAACACGCCGCCACCGGCTCGAATCCTGACATCCTTGACGAGGTCATCGGTGCTTCCCACCACAGAGCGGGCGGTGGCGAGCGACGCATCATCATCCTTGACAACGAGGACCAGGAAAGCGGCGGCCGCCGAGAGCGGAGCATCGATGGATTGCGGCTCCGTGTCGAGCGCCTGCTGGGCAGCAGAAATTGGTGAAGGTGTCGGGCTCAAGATGTCTCCTGTCGCGAGGTGGGCATGAACGCGTCGTGATTGCGTGCTCCGGGCGTTTGCTCAGCGGGATCTCCAACGAAACTAACTGGAGCGCCCACGCGCACGTCGCGGCAGCATTCAAATTGCCGAGGCATGGGTCAAGTGCAATGCAACCGCGAGATTTCCCGCCTGCGTTCCAGTGCTGCCTGCGCCGAAATGCACGGCGTGCGACCGGGCGTGCCTGATCCGGTGGCAGCCGGTCGATTGCGGAATCTGATGAAGACAGTCTGGATTCCGCATTGATCAGCGAAGACCATATACCAACTGACGGGCGTGGCGGCACCGTTAAGACGCAAGCACTCCAAAAAATATTTCTTCTTGCGAATGCTGGGCCACTTCCCCTCTTCACGGCTAACAGATCGGAGGCGCCTGGATAGTGAACGCACTGAATACGTACCGCTGCGGCATCCAGTCCCATTATCAATGAAAATCCCGGGCGCCAAACCTCGCTCGCTCCGATTCTTAATATCGGGTACGCAATAGCGCGTTCGTTATACCCGCCGTGGATTCCCTTGAAAACTCTGGGATGTTCGCCACTGTGTTTGTCGAGGACGCCACCTATTGCGTTTCAAGGCCCTCCACGGGAAACCGGCCTCCCTTGGAACATCGTCCATCCCAGGTGACTCGTCAGTCTACGGCGCCACGAGGTTTACCCGTCTTTGTCTCGATCAACTCGCGCAGTGCGTCATCCACCGTTTCCAGCAGCACAAAGCGCAACTGGCTTCGTGCATCGGCGGGGAGGTCCTCGAGATCCGCGGCGTTGCGCGCGGGCAGCAATACCGTTTTGATACCCGCACGCAAGGCCGCCAGCACCTTTTCCTTGATGCCACCTACCGGCAGCACGACGCCACGCAGGCTGATCTCGCCAGTCACAGCGCAATCGCTGCGCACGGCTTGCCCCATCATGAGTGACGCGATCGCAATGAAGAGGGCCACACCCGCACTGGGGCCATCTTTGGGAACCGCGCCGGCAGGCACGTGGACATGAATGTCACGCTTGTCGAAACCCATACAATCGATCTTCAGTGCCTCGCACTTCGACTTGACCAAGGTCAGCGCGGCCTGAGCGCTTTCCTTCATGACGTCTCCCAGCTGGCCGGTCAGTACCAGCCGGCCCCCGCCCGGCGAGCTACTCGCCTCGATGAAGAGCAGTTCGCCGCCGACCGGTGTCCATGCCAGTCCGGTCACCACGCCCGGCAAACTGGTGCGCATGGCCACCTCGCTCTCGAAGCGGTGATGTCCCAGTATCGACGGCAAGCGATCGGGGTCGATTCGCTCACGCTTGGCCGGATCCTCGGCAACGCGCAACGCCACATATCGAAACACTGAGCCGATCTGCCGCTCTAGGCTGCGTACACCCGCTTCGCGTGTGTAGTCGCGAATGATGGCGCGCAGGGCCTCGCCGCTCAGTTCGCATTGGTCGGCCGTGATCCCGCAAGCCTCCAACTGGCGTGGAATCAAAAAGCGCTGGGCGATCTGAAACTTCTCGGCCTCGGTGTATCCGGGCAGATCCAGAACCTCAAGACGGTCTCGCAACGGCCCGGGAATACCTTCGAGTTGATTGGCGGTGGCAACGAATACGACAGCGGACAGGTCGAACGGCACCCCAAGGTAGTTGTCCCGGAAGGAGGCATTCTGCTCCGGATCCAGAACCTCGAGCATCGCAGCAGCTGGATCGCCATGCACGCCATGGCCGAGCTTGTCGAGTTCGTCCAGCAGCATGACGCAATTGCGCGCGCCCGCTCTACGGATGGCCTGGACGATATTGCCCGGCATGGCGCCGATATACGTTCGCCGATGGCCGCGGATTTCGGATTCGTCATGCACGCCACCCAGGCTGACGCGCACAAAGGGCCGCTCGAGCGCGCGGGCGATGCTCTGACCCAACGATGTCTTGCCCACCCCCGGCGGCCCAAGAAAGCAAAGAATAGGCGCCTTGCCGAGCGGATTGAGCTTCTTGACACCGAGATATTCGAGGATGCGACGCTTGACCTTGTCGAGGCCAAAGTGCGCTTCATCAAGGATATGCCGCGACCGGGCGATGTCGATGGGCGCTTCCGGAGAAAGTGCCCAAGGCAGTTCCGTCAGCCATTCGAGGTAGCTCACGCTAATCGAGTATTCGGAGGAGGCTTCCGGCATCCGCTCCAGCCGGGAGAGTTCCTTGCGGGCGTGCGCCTTGACATCCGTCGGCATATGGGCGGTTGCAATCGCTTCGGTCAGCTTGCGGGCTTCCTCCCCGGTTTCACCGCTTTCGCCGAGTTCCTGCTGGATGGTCCGCAGTTGCTCGCGCAACATCATTTCGCGTTGACGCTGATCGAGCCGGCCTTGCGTCTGCTCGCCGATTTCGCGCGACAGGCGCAGGACTTCGATGCGTCCGGCGACGGCGTCCAGCACCTTGTCCAGCCGCTTGCAGATGTCGAGCGTTTCGAGGATGTCCTGCTTGCGCTCCGGGGGGATGTCGAGCAGGCCGGCCACAGTATCGGCCAGCAGCCCGGGCGCCTCGATCGCGTCCAGCGCCCTCACGAGTTCGGCCCCTGCATTGGGAAGCAGCCCGATCATTTCCCCGGCGCGTTGTCTCAGGACCAACGCGCGCGCGTCGATGGCAGCGTCGCCTTGTGCGGTCTCGGGCAGCATTTCCACCCGGGCGGCACGGAATCCAAGGCCATTCAATGGCGCGATCAGCCGGAAGCGTTCCACACCCTGGCATATCAGGTGATGCGCGCCGTCGTCTGCGCTGGTGACATAGCGCAGCACGTTTGCGACCGTGCCAATCGTGTTGAGGCCATCGAAGGGCGGGTCCTGCACCTGTGGATCGCGTTGCAGCACGATGCCAAGGGGCTGCTGGCGCTTGACGGCGGCCTGCACATCCTCCTTGGCCTGCCCACGTCCCGCCGTCAGCGGTATCACCATGCCCGGAAACAGCACCGCATTGCGGACCGGAAGCAGGATCAGGCTATCCTTGGGCACTGCAGGCATCGGAGCCGCTTCCCGGCCGGGCGGCCTGGACTGAGGGGCGTCGCTTTCGCTGTCCGTGCTCATCTTCGTTCCTCGATTAGCCGGCCCGCGCCAGGCTCAATCCTGCCTCTCGAAGTCCAGCAACAGGCAACCGTGTTCTGAGTCGCGCCGTACCAGGCGGTAGCGGCCGGCCGGAAGCTGGATCCGCCGTTCAAAGTGGCCATACGGGATTTCCAGACAATGGACCGCGCTCCCAGCCAGAGCGCGCGGCAATGTCCTCTCAGCGGCCACGACCAGCGTGCCGCCTTCGAAGTTCAAGTCCACCTGATCGGGAGGCACGCCGGGTAGCGCCACCACGATCGCGAGCATGCCGTCGTGCTCGAAGACCTCAATTGGCGGCTCCCATGCCGGCACCCTTGCGTGTTGGCCCGCCAGCCGGAAGAACTGCCGATGCAGACGCGCGGCGCGCTCGAGCGCGTCGATGGCGGTGTCCCACATGATCGTATGGCGGGTGATTGACACGTACGGCTCCCTGCCTGTTCGGTCAGCCCAACGCTGGCTGTCCATTCATCAAAGGCGATCGGTGCGCGCCTGTCAAGTCAGTGAAGGCGAATGTACACCTTCTAATCGTCAGTCCTGACCGAGGTTGGAATAATTGTTCCGGTTTCGATGCGACTCACTCCTCCCACAGCTACAGAATCGCTCGCCGGAAAGGTTTCTTCGAGCGCCTCATCGAGAGAAGCGTCCAATCGGGACGTTGAGGTTTCTTCCGCCTGCAGGGAGGGGGTAAGTGCAGAAGACAGTCTGAAATCAGATCGTGATTTTTTCATGATGTAACATTTTTCGTCCATCTGAAACAGGAGGGAAAAGAAAGCGGCATAGTGACAGGCCGTATCGGCGAAGAACCTGTGCTGCTCTTTTTCAATCCGCGGCTCAGCGGTCAGGCGCGCCTGTCGCGTCCGATCAGGACATACGTTCCTACTTCCGCCGACTTTGACTCAGTGACGTTGCGACGACGTGGAATCGGCAGAAGGTCCGCATGTCATTCGGCATGGCGTCTCCTGATTTCCTCATCCACGAGCTACGAACGTCACCAGGCAAGAGGCTGATGAAACACCTTGCCACCATAGCCGCGCACGACGTCTTCGATCTCGAACAGTGGCGGTTCCCTTACTTCCAGGATCAGCGCGACGCTCCCGGGCAGGAGTTCGCTGGAAATGGATTTCGTCAGTTTGCCGTCGAGAATGTCTTCGAACCGCATGCCCGGCGAGGCCCGCGCTTGCGCCGATCGAGAAGCCCGCGATCGCACCGGCCGGTCCACCAAGCAGGCCTATCAGGCCACCCGTAACCGCGCCAATCACCGTGCCCCAGGACGGCTGGGTGTATTTTTCGAGCACCGTCAACTTGCCGGCTGCGTCTTTCTGTACCATGGCACCGCTCTCAATCTTGAAACCGTCGCCATCTTTCTCGAAGTACTTGAAATCCCGCGCGGCTCTTTCTGCAACGTCCAGGTCCTTGAAGGTCGCGACGATCAGTTCTTGCGCCATTTTCCTGCTCCCGTTGCAAACGTGCCCGTCTGTAAAACATAGCGCGCTGGCGCCAACAGCGCCAGATTCAAATCTCCGATTCGAACTATCGGTTCCCGTTCACGGCTGTCGCGATGCGACCGAAAGGAGTGCGCGACCCGATACCTGCTGCTGCCGTTGCATATTGAAATTCCGTAGCCGCCTGCGGGGTCGCACTTGGCATCTGATACACAGTCGGGTACCTTGTAAAGCCAACGATCAGTTGCTGAACTGGTGTGCGACCGGTGACAGGCTCGCTTTCTTGAAGCGGGTTCATTTGAGCATCGAGGCAATGCTCAAATGAAGATCTCCATTACTAGGCTCTTCAATCAGGAGAAGCAACTTTGACATTCGATTTTGCCTTCGCGACGAAAGTTTTCGCGGCCATGTTCGCTATCATGAACCCGATTGCCAATATTCCTGTCTTCCTGTCATTGACTGACGGAGCTAGCGCCGCGGTACAGCGACGAATTGCTGTCACGGCAATCATCGGTGTTTCGATAGGCTGTGTTTTGTCGGCGCTGGCAGGACACGCGATTCTTGGAGCGTTTGGACTGACGGTGCAGGACTTCCGGCTTGCCGGAGGCCTCCTGGTGTTGCTTATCGCCCTTTCAATGCTTCACGGTTCGGCAAGTAATGTCCATTCGAGCACCCCCGCCGAGAAAGCTGATACCCCAGCACCGGAGAACGTTGCGATCTATCCGTTAACCATCCCGCTTCTTGTCGGCCCAGGAACCATCGCAACGCTCATTATCTTCAGCCAGACGGCACGTGACGAGGGAAAGATCATCGAACTTGCCTTTGGGTTGATTTGCTTCCTGGTAGTGCTGACGATTTCGCTTCTGCTGGCCCCATCCATCGGACATCGATTTTCCTCCAATGCCACGGCCATCACCAGGCGTTTGATGGGAATGATTCTTGCCGCAATCGCCATGCAGATGATTGTGGTAAGTCTTCAGGCGCTGTTTCCAAGTCTCGCGAGATGAGTTGCGGTGACGTATCCCGTTGCCTGCCAGACTCGCGTTATCCATTTATCGTATTTTTGGCCTTGGACAGTGCCTCGACGAACTTCAATTCATCATCTAGCGAAAGATTGGTATAGAGTACTGTCCCTCCAATTTTCGGGTTGTGTCGCAGTAAGAGACGGGCGGTAGAATTCCGGCGATACAAAGTCGCTGATGAGAGAATCGATGAAGACGCTGAACCCGGCGTTGGCCAAGG
>FSXK01001994.1_pt1 | contig 31494 bp, 28 predicted proteins | sample 1638101 | NCBI WGS metagenome assembly FSXK01 (sample SAMEA3914788, study PRJEB12502) | metagenome | biome: forest; material: soil | place: Canada | collected 2011-07-03 | depth 0.1 m | reverse complement strand
GGCAGCGTAAATGGCAACCATCCTGGTGGTAGATGATGAAATGGGCATCCGGGAATTGCTCTCGGAGATCCTGAGCGACGAAGGGCATGTCGTGGAGGCGGCGGAGAACGCACAGGAAGCGCGCGACTTCCGGCTGCGCCAGGCGCCCGACCTGGTATTGCTCGACATCTGGATGCCCGACACCGATGGCGTGACGTTGCTGAAGGAATGGGCTGCGCAAGGGCAACTGACAATGCCGGTGATCATGATGTCGGGCCATGCGACTATCGACACGGCAGTCGAGGCAACCAAGATCGGCGCGCTCAACTTTCTCGAGAAGCCGATCGCTTTGCAAAAGCTGCTGAAAGCGGTTGAGCAGGGCCTCGCGCGTGGCAATCCGGCGCCCGCGGTGCCTGGCGCAGCTGTCAAGCCTGCGGTGTCCGCGAGCCCGTCGGCGGTGGCCTCGGCGGCCTCTCTGCCGATGCTCTCCGGCGACGCGCTTGGCGGCGGCGTACTCGCAGCGCAAACAGCGTCTATCTCGTTCGACATCCCGTTGCGCGATGCACGTGACGCGTTCGAGCGCGCGTACTTCGAATATCACCTTGCGCGCGAGAACGGCAGCATGACGCGTGTGGCCGAAAAGACGGGGCTCGAACGTACCCATTTGTACCGCAAGCTCAAGCAACTCGGCGTCGATCTCGGCAAGAACAAGGGTGAGTAAAATTGCCCGCCCATGCGCGCGAGCTGGCGGTATCCGGCTTGCGTCGGCAAAAAAATTGAGAGAGGGGCTTGAGCCACTCAAAGCCCTTTGTTATACTCTCGCTTCTTCGTTGGCCCGGTAGCTCAGTTGGTAGAGCAGCGGATTGAAAATCCGCGTGTCGTTGGTTCGATTCCGACCCAGGCCACCAGGATTCAGCCCCAGGAACTCGCAAGATTCCTGGGGCTTTTCCTTTTCTGACGAGTGTCTTCCGTTGAAGGCAGCGGAACGCGGGTCGTCGAGGCGCCCCCGGCGGCATTGGGCTCCGCGTGATAAAATCGCGCCAGTTCAAGGACTTGCTGCGTTTGCCTAACAAGTCCTTTTCACCGCGCACGAATCCTTGCGCGCGACGATCAGCGGTATAAGCGCCAGCGACTCTCCACGCGAAAGGCGCGGCCTATACTGCTTGAGCCGGTTGCAACGCCGGCACGCGTCGCGCCGTGTTGCTGCATGGCGCACACCGCGCAGCGCGACGCGGCACTCATCATTCACGGAGTTTCACGGTGATCCGCAAAGACGCTAAAAGTAGCGCTCTAGTGCTGTTTTCGGGCGGTCAGGATTCGGCCACGTGCCTCGCCTGGGCGCTCGAACGATACGAAACGGTCGAGACACTCGGCTTCGATTACGGTCAGCGGCACCGGGTCGAACTGGAATGCCGCGAAGGCTTTCGCGATGCGGTTGCACGAGCCTTTCCCGCGTGGGCAGAGCGCCTTGGTGACGATCATATGATCGATCTGTCGGTGCTCGGTTCGATCAGCGATACCGCGATGACACGCGAGATCCAGATCGAGGCCGCCGCGAACGGTTTGCCCAACACCTTCGTGCCGGGTCGCAATCTGATGTTCATGACGATCGCTGCGGCGATCGCCTATCGGCGTGGCTTGCAGGTACTGGTGGGCGGAATGTGCGAGACGGATTTTTCGGGCTACCCCGATTGCCGCGACGACACCATGAAGGCCCTGCAAGTGGCGCTAAACCTCGGCATGGATACGCGCTTCCTGCTCGAAACGCCGCTGATGTGGCTCGACAAGGCCGATACGTGGCGTCTCGCGCACGAGTTGGGTGGTGATGAGCTGGTCGAGCTGGTTCGCGTTGAAACGCATACCTGCTACGTCGGCGAGCGCGCCGAATTGCATGCGTGGGGTTTTGGCTGTGGAGAGTGCCCGGCGTGCCGTTTGCGCAAGCGTGGCTACGAGGCGTATCTGGCGGGCGAGAAAGTCACGGAATCTCCGTTCGAGCCCGTTTGAATCCGTTTGAATCCGTTCGCCCTTGTTTCTCGCGGGGCAACAGCAACATTAATCAGGCCCTTGTGGCCAGGCAGAAAGTAGCATGACGTACGCGGTCAAGGAAATTTTCTACACATTGCAGGGCGAAGGCGCGAATGCCGGCCGCCCAGCGGTGTTTTGCCGGTTCGCCGGCTGCAATCTGTGGTCGGGCCGCGAGGAAGACCGTGCAGAGGCTGTATGCCGCTTCTGCGATACAGACTTCGTAGGCACGGATGGCGAGAACGGTGGCAAATACCGCACCGCCGAAGAACTGGTGCAGATGATCGCGTCGCAATGGCCGGATCGTGAGAGCGAGCGTTTCGTCGTCTGTACCGGTGGCGAACCCATGCTGCAAATGGATCAGACCTTCGTCGACGCGCTGCACGCGGCCGGCTTCGAGATCGCCATTGAAACGAACGGCTCGTTGCCCGTGCTGGAGACGATCGACTGGATCTGCGTGAGCCCGAAGGCTGATGCGCCGCTCGTCGTCACCAAGGGCAATGAACTGAAAGTCGTGATTCCGCAGGACAACCAGCGTTTGTCCGAATACGCGGCGCTCGACTTCGAATATTTCCTCGTCCAGCCCATGGACGGCCCGTCGCGCGACCTCAATACGAAACTCGCGATCGACTGGTGCAAACGCCATCCGCAATGGCGCCTGTCGATGCAGACCCACAAGTACCTGAACATTCCCTGATTTGCCGTGCTGACGATTACCAGAAAACTCGAATTCGATGCGGGCCACCGCATCCCCGATCACCGTAGCCAGTGCCGCAATCTGCACGGGCATCGTTACGTTCTCGAAGTCACGCTGCAAGGCGACGTCGTCGAAGTAGAAGGCGCGCCGGATCGCGGCATGGTGATGGATTTCGCCGATGTGAAGTCGCTCGCAGTGGAGCATCTCGTCGACCAATGGGACCACGCGTTTCTCGTCTACGAAGGCGACACACAAGTGCGCGGTTTTCTCGACTCGATGCCGGACCACAAGACCGTGGTGCTCGGTCGCATCCCGACAGTCGAAAACCTCGCTGCCATCGCGTTCGAAATCCTCGCCAACGTCTATGACGCGCACTACGGTGTGAATCTGCGTTTGCACAAGGTGCGTCTCTACGAAACGCCGAACTGCTGGGCCGACGTGGTCCGCGATTAACTCCGATTGACCGGTTGAGAACCCGCTCAGCGTCCACGTTATTGTCACGGTATGATCGTTTCAATAACCAAGCGGAGCGAGACATGCCGGTCACCCTACTGTCCAGCAGGCATCAAATCAGCGGCGCAAGCCGCCTCTCCTGTACTCCCGGCAATGTCGCAGGTTGCCATGGAGTGCGGCGATGAGCACCTTCACCAATCCCCTCAAGCAACGTCTGGCGGAAGCCGATACGCTCTTTGGCCTGTGGCTGTCGCTGGGCAGCGATAGCGCCGCCGAGGCGCTCGCGCACGCCGGTTTTGACTGGCTGCTGATCGATATGGAGCATGCCCCGATCGACAGCGCCGACGTCATGAGCCAGCTACGCGCTATTGCTGCAGCGCACTTGCCGAGCGAGCCAGTGGTTCGCGTGCCGGCGAGTGAAGGCTGGATCGTCAAGCGCGTGCTTGATGCGGGCGCCCGCACGCTGATGTTCCCGAACATCGAATCCGCCGAAGAGGCGGCGCACGCCGTGCGTCTGACGCAATACCCGACCCCTGAGGCTATTAACGGCTTGCGTGGCGTCGCGGGTGCCGTGCGTGCGGGTTCGTATGGCATGCGCCGCGACTACGTGCAGACAGCGAACGCGCAGATCGCGACGATCGTGCAGATCGAATCGGCGCGCGCTGTGCAAGAGGTGGACAAGATTGCGGCGACGCCGGGCGTCGATTGTCTCTTTATCGGACCTGCGGATCTCGCCGCGAGCCTGGGTCATCTCGGCGACTCCAAACACCCCGAGGTGCTGGAAGCGGTGTCGCATGTCGTCGCAGCCGCGCAGAAGGCAGGCATTGCCACCGGCATTTTTGCGATGGATTCAGCCGGTGCGCGTCAGTATCGCGACGCTGGTTTTCGTTTTATCGCGCTGGCGGCCGACGTCATGTGGCTGGTGCGCGCGACCCGTCAGGCGCTTCAGGAGGTTCGGTCATGAGGTTGGTTTCGAAGTATGGGGTGCGTGCGGCTGTTTTTGCCGCCGTATGTATGGCAATAATCGCGGCGTCTGCCACGGCGTATGCGCAGCAGAAAGCTTCAAAGGCGGACGATCCGGAAACCCAGAGCGCCGTGGCCGACTACAACGCGGGCAACATGAGCGCCGCGTTTGCTGAATTTCACCATGCAGCCGAACGCGGCAACCGCCTGGCCGAATTCAATTACGCAATGATGTTGCTCAATGGCGAGGGCACCGCTGCCAACGTCGATGAAGGCAAGAAGTGGCTACGCAAGGCTGCTGACGCCAATATGTCGCACGCGCAATATGTGTACGGCAAGATGTACGACGACGGTGAGTTTGTCGGGCGGGATCCGGTCGAAGCGCATCGCTGGTTTTTGAAGGCCGCGCAGCAGGGACATGTACAGGCCGAACTCGCACTGGCGAATCAGTTTCTGGATGGTCGCGGCACGCCGCGTGACAATCGACAGGCGTTCATCTGGTACAAGAAGGCAGCCGAGGGCGGCGACATGACGGCGCAGTACGTCGCCGGTTCGTTCTACGAGCGCGGTGGCGATGGCGTGGACAAGAATCTGAATGTGGCGCGGGCGTACTACGCAGCGGCGGCAGCGCAGGGTGATCCAGCGGCCAAGCTCAAGTTTCAGCAACTCAGCGCGCAATTGCGCGACGAGCACGAGGCGAAGCCGCAGTGATTGCGCGGTAAACGAACAAGGGGCGCTGAGGCGCCCCTTGTCATAGGCCTTCGCGGTTCAACCGCGGCTAGCTCTGCCTCAACTCTGCATCAACCGTTTCTGACGGCCCACGCTCATGATGAGGCCGGTCGCGATCCCAAGCGTAATCAATGCTGTGCCTCCATAGCTCATGAACGGCAGCGGCACGCCGACCACCGGCAAGATGCCGCTCACCATGCCGATGTTGACGAACGCGTAGGTGAAGAAGGCCATGGTGAGAGAGCCAGCCAATAATCGCCCAAATAGCGTCGCGCCGTTCGCCGCGATATACAGCCCTCGTGCGATCAGCGCCATGTACAGCACGAGCAGCACGATTCCGCCAGCCAGCCCGAACTCTTCAGAGAACACCGCGAAAATGAAGTCGGTATGTTTCTCGGGGATGAACTCCAGGTGTGCCTGGGTGCCCTTCAGCCAGCCTTTGCCGAGTGGGCCACCGGAACCGATCGCGATCACCGCCTGAATGGTGTGGAAGCCCTTGCCAAGCGGATCCGATGTCGGATCAAGCAGCGTGCAGATGCGGTGCTTCTGGTAATCATGCATCAGCGGCCATTGCACTTCGGGCTGGCAGATCTTGTCCTGAAACGTTGCGATGGAACCCACGGCGATCACGGCGGCAAGCAGCACCGGCACGATCAGCTTGAAACTAAGGCCCGCGAAATAAATGACGAACAGCCCCGCCGCGAAGACCAGCACAGCAGTGCCGAGGTCAGGCTGTTTGGCGATCAGACCCACCGGCACGACGAGAATGATCAGCCCGACCACGAAGTCGTACCAGCGCATCACGCCTTCGCGACGCTGGTAGTACCACGCCAGCATCAAGGGCGTGGCTATCTTCATGATTTCGGACGGCTGGATCACGACACCCACATTGATCCAGCGCTTGGCCCCCTTGCGCGTGAGGCCGAACATCGCGACTGCCACTAGCAGCGCAATGCCGAATGTATAAAGTGGAACGGCGGACCGCATCAGTGTGGTGGGTGGCACGTTGGCCAGCGCCCACATCAGCACGAAGGTCAGCATGATATTGCGCAACTGGTCTTCTACCTTGCCGGGCATGTCGAGCGTGGCGCTGTACAGCGTGACGATGCCGACGCACAACAGCAGAAAGACCGCTAGCGCGAGCGGACGGTCGAAGCCAATGAACATCTTCTTGATGCGATCGAGCCAGGCGCGCTTGTCGATTTGCATGCCTATCTCCTTACTCGTCGATGCCGCCGGAAACCGGCTGGCGTGGTGACGCGGGCTGAATACTATCGTCGCGGGATGGCGCCGCGGCGGTGGGACCGGGCTCGCTAGCTGGACGCGGGCGGTGCGGAGCGGATTTGCGCGACGTGAGGGCCTTGGCCGGCGCAGATGCCGGCGTGGCCGTTGCCGCCGCGGATGCGGCCGGCGCCACAACGGTGGGACCAACAGGTGCCGCAGGCAACACCGAAGCGCCCCCAGATGCCGGCGACGCGGGCACGACCCCTGACGCCGCAGAAGCGGCAGCCGGACTTGACGCGCCCGGCATCGGCAACGCCGTAAAGCCCGCAGCGATGGTAACCGGCTGGCTCACTTCGACGGCTGATGCCATTGGTGCTGCTGGAACTGCGGGCGCCGCTGATGCCGGCGATGCGGCCGAAGCCCCCGATGCTGCCGGTGGTGCGCCAATCACCGGCGCCGACGCGTCCTGAGTGGCCGACGCTGCCGCCGCCACCGCAGCCGCTTCCGCCCCGGGCTTTTGCCGGTCAAGAAGGTAATAGTCGAGTACGCGGCGCGCAATCGGACCGGCCACTTCCGCACCCCACCCGCCGTTTTCGACGATCAGTGCCAGCGCGATCTTCGGATTGTCAGCCGGAGCGAAGGCGATAAAGAGCGCGTGGTCACGCAGACGTTCGGGGATGGCATGGCCTTTGTAGTTGGCGCCCTGCAGCGAATACACCTGCGCTGTACCCGTTTTGCCCGCGGCCTGATACGGCGCGCCAATAAAGACCTTGGCAGCGGTACCGCTGTTGACGACGCCGACCATCGCCCGCTTGACGATGTCGATGTCGGTCTGCGGGACATCGATACGGCCGTCGTCCTTCGGCACAGTCAGGCGCGAGTCCTTCGTGATCGGGTTTTCGATTTCCTTCGCCAGGTGAGGCTTCAGTACCACGCCGTTGTTGGCGAGCGTCGCGACCGCGTGGGCGAGCTGCAGAATCGTGAACGAGTTGTAGCCCTGGCCGATGCCCAGACTGATCGTCTCGCCCTCATACCAGCGCTGCTGTTCGGGCTTGTGGTACGCCTTGCGCTTCCATTCGGTGGAAGGAAGAATGCCCTTCGCTTCGCCGGCAATATCAATGCCGGTGATCTGGCCAAAGCCCCACGGCTTCATGAAGTTGGCGATCGCGTTGACGCCCAGGTCGTGCGCGAGCATGAAGAAGTAAGTGTCGTTCGATACCACGATGGCGCGGTTCAGGTCGATCCAGCCTTGCCCCGACCGTACGTCATTACGGAACGTGTGGTTGCCGAAGGTGTAGTAGCCCGGATCCTGGAAGCCCCAGCTTGGCGTGCGCTTGTGCAGGGCCAACGCGGCGAGCGCCATGAACGGCTTGTAGGTGGAACCCGGCGGATAGGTGCCGTGCAACGGCCGGTTTAGCAGCGGGTGATCCGGCGAGTTGTTGAGATCATCCCAGGTTTGCTGGTCAATGCCGTCTACGAACGAGTTTGGATCGAAGCTCGGCGCCGAGACGAACGCCAGCACGTCGCCGGTCGACGGTTCGATCGCAACCAGTGCGCCGCGCTTGCCAGCGAAGGCCTGTTCGGCGACCTGCTGCAAGCCGATATCGAGCGACAGGACGACGTTGTTACCCGGCGTTGCCTGAGTGCGCGACAAGGTGCGCACCGGGCGTCCACCAGCGGTGACTTCGACTTCCTCGAAACCGGTTTGACCATGCAGTTCGGTCTCGTAACTCTGCTCGACACCAATCTTGCCGATGTAGTCGGTGCCCTTGTAGTTGTTCGCGTCGAGGCGTGGATCGTAGTGATCCGGATCGCTGTCGTTCTGATCGCTGACTTCGTCAATCTTGTCCTGATCGTGCTGCGAAATGCGACCGATGTAGCCGATCACGTGCGCCGCTGTCGGCCCGAGCGGGTACTGACGGAACAGGCGCGCGCGAACCTCGACGCCGGGGAAGCGGAAACGCTGGGCAGTAAAGCGCGCGACTTCGTCATCGGTGAGCCGGGTGCGGATCGGCAGGCTTTCGAAGTTCTTCGAATCTTCCTGCAGCTTCTTGAAGCGGCGCCGGTCACGAGCGTCAATGGAGATGACGGTTGCGAGGTTGTCGATTACGTTGTCGAGCGTGTCGTTGAGCTTGGAGGGCGTGATTTCAAGCGTATAGGCGGAATAGTTCTTCGCCAGCACGACGCCGTTGCGGTCGGTGATGACGCCACGGTTCGGCACGATCGGCGCCACCGAGATGCGGTTTTCGTCGGCTTGCAGCGAGTACTTGCTGTAGTGCCAGACCTGCAGGAACAGGAAGCGAAAAACGATCAGCCCGAAGCAGACGAACACGAACAGCCCCGCCGCCGCGACGCGCAGGCGGAACTTCGAGAGCTGTTGCTGTGTGTCCTTGAATTCGGCAGCCATGCGTTTGATCAAAAGGCCGCGAGGCGGCCGTGATGGAAAGATGCCTCACCGGCCGCTTTGGCAGGGAGGCGAGAGCCGTGCGCGTCGAGCCGGCCGAGAGAACATCTGTACAGCGTATTCAGCATGTTCAAGAAGGGGCTCGGCTGGCGGACTACGCTAAATGGGGCGAGTGTCGTCCGGATCAGCCGGACGGCGCTGCGGCATCAACAGCAGCACGCTTGCGATGGGCCAGAGCGCCGCTTCGACGAAGCCGTCGATCAGGTAACCCCAGCCGGGAAAGGCAGCGCCCATCAGCAGACGGATGAAGAACGGCACCAGTTGCGCGACGACGAAAAGCGGCATCACTGCGAAGGTTTGCACGCCAATCGACATCCACAGTACACGCCTGTGAATCGTGATGGCGCCATACGACAGCAGCGTATACGCAAGCGCGTGCTCTCCGAGCAGGCTGGCGTTATGTACGTCCATCAGGATGCCCAGCATGAACGCGATGCCCATGCCGACCTTGCGCGGCTGATGCACGTTCCAGAACAGCAGCACCAGCGCGACGAAGTCAGGTATGCCGATCAGACGACCCCATGGCATCAGGTTCAGCAGGAAGGCAGCGGCCAGGCTGAAAACGATGAAGTACGGATTGACCGGTTGCAGGATGTATTGCGGGCGGTTCACTCCTGGCCCCCCTGCGCAGCGGGTTGCTTAGCGCTGTTCTGTGGAGCCGCGTGTCCGGCTACCGGGTGTTTCTCGCCAGACGCCTTTTTCTCGGTACTGGTTCGCCCGTTGGCGGGTTTCGCGACTGCAGCGGACGCAGGGGTAACGGCCTTCGCGCCCTTATCGGCTACGCCTTTGTCTGCGGACTTCGCGGGAGTCTTTTCCGTAGCCGCCTTGTCTGCAGGTTTCGCGCCTTTCTTCGCCTTGGCGTCTTTAGCGGCGCTCGCGGCATCCGGTTCATCGGCAGGGCGGGGCAGCACCGTGTTCAGATAGTGCAGTACCAGCAGTTGACGCGCACCGCGCACCGGCGCGACCGGCAGGCAGACCACGCGGGCGAAGGCGGTATCCGCCTGCTTGTCGACCCGTACCACCTTTGCGACCGGCAGGCCCGGCGGATAAACGCCGTCGAGACCGCTTGTCACGAGTTCGTCGCCGGCTTGCAGATCGGCGCTGATTGGCACGAAACGCAGGTCGAGCGAGTCGCCTTTCGGCGTGCCATAGATTACGCTCCGCAGACCCGTACGCACGACCTGTACTGGCACCGCCTGATCCTTGTCGGTGAGCAGCGTCACCTCTGCCTGCATTGGGAACACGCGTGTCACCTGGCCGATCACGCCATCTTCGTTGACGACCGGTGAACCATTCTGAATACCTTGCTGCGCGCCACGGCCAATCACGACTTTTTGCGTGAACGGGTCGCGCGTGTCGTACTGGATCTCGGCGGGGATCGATTGAGTGGTCATGCGTTGCGACAGTTGCAGCAACGAGCGCAGATGGCCATTCTCGGCGCCCAGGTCGGCGGCTGAATTCGCCTGCAATGAGAGTTGCAGATTCTTCTTATGCAGCGCGTCATTTTCCCCACGCAAGGTGGCGCTGGTCACGGCCAGATCGGCGGCGCCCATGAAGATGTCACGCGGTACCAGCGCGGCGCGCTGCAGCGGATAAAGGCCCGCGCCAAGCACACCACGAAGGATCTCCAGCGTGTTGAAGCGCGCGTCGGAGATCAACAGGGCGAGCGCCAGCAGCACGAAGAAAATCAACCGTGCGAGCGCGGAAGGGCCTTGCTTGAACAGAGGCGGCGGACTGTATTCCATGGTCGGCGCCGGGGGCGTGAGCGGTTGGGTAAGACTTGGACGCGAATTCGCGCGGTCAGTGCGCGGCGGCTGGATGGCCCAGCCCAAGGCAGGCCGGCCCCAAGATGGCTAGCCGTCCGATCCGCGCTGCTGACATGGAGATAAGCTCTCGCTTACTCGTACGAGAAGATGCTGCCGAGCTTGTCCATGCGCTCGAGGGCCATGCCCGAGCCGCGCACGACGCAAGTCAGCGGGTCTTCGGCGACGAGCACCGGCAGGCCGGTCTCTTCGGCGAGCAGACGGTCCAGGTCGCGCAGCAAAGCGCCGCCGCCCGTCAACATCATGCCGCGCTCGGCGATGTCCGCGCCCAGTTCCGGCGGCGTCTGTTCGAGTGCGATCTTCACCGACGACACGATCTGGTTCAGCGGATCGGTGAGGGCTTCGAGGATTTCGTTGCTGGAGATGGTGAAGCTGCGCGGAATACCTTCCGACAGGTTACGGCCCTTCACTTCCATTTCCTTGACTTCGGAGCCGGGGAACGCGGAGCCGATTTCCTTCTTGATCGCTTCGGCGGTTTGCTCGCCGATCAGCATGCCGTAGTTACGGCGGATGTAGTTGACGATGGCTTCGTCGAACTTGTCGCCGCCGACGCGCACCGAACCCTTGTAGACGATGCCGCCCAGCGAGATCACGCCGACTTCCGTCGTGCCGCCGCCGATGTCGACCACCATCGAGCCCGTTGCTTCCGAGACCGGCAGGCCCGCGCCGATTGCCGCAGCCATCGGCTCTTCAATGAGATAAACCTGCGAGGCGCCCGCACCGTGTGCCGCTTCCTTGATGGCGCGGCGTTCCACCTGGGTAGAACCGCACGGCACGCAGATGATGATGCGCGGCGACGGCGAGAACATGCGTGATTCGTGGGCCGTCTTGATGAACTGCTTGATCATCTGTTCGGTGACGGTGAAGTCCGCGATCACGCCGTCTTTCATTGGGCGGATTGCTTCGATGTTGCCTGGCACCTTGCCAAGCATCTGCTTGGCTTCCTTGCCGACTGCCTGGATGGTTTTCTTGCCGTTGGGACCGCCTTCCTGGCGGATTGAGACAACCGACGGTTCGTCAAGAACGATACCCTTGCCACGCATGTAGATGAGCGTGTTGGCAGTGCCAAGGTCAATCGCCAGATCGTTAGAGAAGTAGCTGCGCAAAAAACCGAACATTCAAAATCCTGTCTCGCTGGGGGCCGGGCCTCGCAAACAATGCGCAGGGCGGCAGCGGAAAAAATAACAGCTTCAACCGGGCGGATGCGGCGCCACAACGGCTTGAAGCTGCAAGGGAATCTACCGGAGGCCGGAACAAGGCAGGCATCTATTTCTCGATCATTTGTGGGAAATGACCAGGAAAGGCCTTGGTAAGTCGGTCCGGGTTTGGGTCGAACGCGTAATGATACCTTATAATTTTGCTTGATTTAAAGGAAACGGTTGGCACTTTTTGCCACCGCTGGCCCCTTTTTCGAGGCTTCCCTCCAGTGTTGTAACCTGCTGTCACAGCATTGTTTTTCCGCTTTGTGACAGCCTGCCTTATTTTCCGGTGACTGCATGGCTCTGACCCTGACCGATGTTAAACGCATCGCGCATCTTGCGCGGCTCGAACTGGCCGACGCCGAAGCTGAACACACGCTGACCCAGCTCAATGATTTTTTCGGCCTCGTCGAGCAGATGCAGGCCGTCGACACCACGGGCATCGCACCGCTCGCCCACCCCATCGAACAGATCGAGGATGTGGCACTGCGTCTGCGTCAGGACGCCGTGACGGAAGTGGTGCAGCGCGACGAATTCCAGCGTCCTGCGCCCGCCGTGCAAGACGGGCTGTATCTCGTACCGAAGGTCATCGAATAAACAACCGGGTCCGGCGCGCAGTGCGCCGCACGTTTCGTGCGGGCTGCGTGTTTCGCCCACCAGCCGTTCCGGCGGTCCATGACGGACCGGTGGACCGGATCAGTAAGGCTTCAAGGCGGGCTGGCCGAACGCCTCTCCGGCAGTGCTTATGGCCTTGCCGCGCTCTTCAGGAAGAATGCAATGCATGAAAAAAGCTTGACCGAACTGCGTGCCGCGCTCGCTGCGAAGGAATGCTCCGCAGTCGAACTGGCGCAGCTTTATCTAAAACGCATCGAAGGTGCCAAAAGCCTTAACGCCTTCGTGCACGTGGACGAAGAGCTGACGCTGGCGCAGGCAAAAGCGGCCGACGCGCTGCTTCATACCGGCCACGCGGGTCCGCTGGTCGGCATGCCGATCGCGCACAAGGACGTGTTCGTGACACGCGGCTGGCGCGCCACAGCCGGTTCGAAGATGCTCGCCAACTACACGAGCCCGTTTGATGCGACGGTGGTCGAGCGCTTGAATCGCGCCGGGATGGTGTGCGTTGGCAAGACCAACATGGACGAGTTCGCGATGGGTTCGTCCAACGAGAATTCGTACTTTGGTCCGGTGCAGAACCCATGGGACATCAAGGCGGTGCCGGGTGGCTCGTCGGGTGGTTCGGCGGCGGCGGTGGCTGCGCGTCTCGCGCCTGCCGCGACCGGTACGGACACCGGCGGCTCGATTCGTCAGCCAGCTTCGTTCTCCGGCATCACCGGCATCAAGCCGACGTACGGGCGCGTGTCACGCTACGGCATGATCGCGTTTGCGTCGTCGCTTGACCAGGGTGGCCCGATGGCGCAAAACGCATCTGACTGCGCGACGCTGCTCAATGCGATGGCTGGTTTCGACACGCATGACTCGACCAGCCTTGAGCGCGCCGACGAAGACTACACGCGCTATCTCGGCCAGACGTGGTCGGCAGATGGCGCGAGCAATGCGGCAGGCAAACCCCTCGCCGGCCTGCGCATCGGCTTGCCGAAGGAATACTTCGGCGCGGGTCTCGCGGAAGACGTACGCGCAGCCATCGATACCGCACTGAAGCAATACGAAGCGTTGGGCGCGACGCTAGTCGAAGTTTCACTGCCGAAAACCGAACTTTCGATCCCCGTGTACTACGTGATCGCACCGGCGGAAGCCTCGTCGAACCTGTCACGTTTCGACGGCGTGCGCTACGGCCACCGCGCCGCGGAATATCGCGATCTGCTCGACATGTACAAGAAATCGCGTGCCGAGGGTTTCGGTCCCGAGGTGAAGCGCCGCATTCTGGTGGGCGCATACGTGCTGTCACACGGTTACTACGACGCGTACTACCTGCAGGCGCAGAAGATTCGCCGCATCATCGCGCAGGACTTCCAGGAAGCGTTCAGGCAGTGCGACGTGATCATGGGGCCGGTCGCGCCGTCGGTGGCGTGGGATCTCGGCGCGAAGGGCGACGATCCGGTGCAGATGTATCTGGCTGATATCTACACGCTGTCGGTGAGCCTCGCCGGTTTGCCCGGCATGAGCGTGCCGTGCGGCTTCGGTGCGGGCGCCAATGCGCAGCGTCCGGTAGGTCTGCAGATTATCGGCAACTATTTCAATGAAGCTCGCATGCTGCAGGTTGCAGACGCGTTTCAGCGTGCCACGGACTGGCATCGCAAAGCACCGGCAGGAGTGTGAACATGGCGAAAGAATGGGAAGTTGTCATCGGTCTCGAGACGCACACGCAGCTCTCAACCGTCTCGAAGATTTTCTCGGGCGCAGCGACGCAGTTCGGCGCTGAACCCAACACTCAGGCTTGCCCGGTTGATCTGGCGTTGCCCGGCACGCTGCCGGTGATGAATCGCGGCGCCGTGCAGCGTGCGATCGAATTTGGCCTTTCCATCGGCGCGACCATCGCGCCGCGCAGCATTTTCGCGCGCAAGAATTATTTCTACCCGGATCTGCCGAAGGGCTACCAGATCAGCCAGTACGAGATTCCTGTCGTGCAAGGCGGACAGGTCACGTTTCAGGTGCCGGCCAACGAAAAGGCGGGCAAGGAAGCGTACGTCAAGACCATCAATCTGACGCGTGCCCACCTCGAAGAAGACGCCGGCAAGTCGCTGCACGAAGATTTCGCGGACATGACCGGCATCGACCTGAATCGTGCCGGAACGCCGTTGCTCGAAATCGTCACCGAGCCGGAGATGCGTAGCGCGGCCGAAGCCGTCGCGTACGCAAAGACGCTGCATACGCTCGTCACGTGGCTTGGCATCTGCGACGGCAACATGCAGGAAGGCTCGTTCCGTTGCGATGCAAACGTGTCCGTGCGACCAGTCGGACAAGCGGAATTCGGCACGCGTGCCGAGATCAAGAACCTGAACTCGTTCCGCTTCCTGGAAGAGGCGATCCAGTACGAAGTGCGCCGCCAGATCGAACTGATCGAGGACGGCGGCACGGTGGTGCAGGAAACGCGTCTGTACGACCCGGACAAGCGCGAAACGCGCTCGATGCGTAGCAAGGAAGACGCGCACGATTACCGCTATTTCCCGGACCCGGATCTGATGCCGCTCGTGATCGATCCGGCATGGGTGGAGCGCGTGAAGGCCGAAATGCCGGAGTTGCCGGTGGCAATCCAGCGGCGCCTCGTCGACCAGTACGGTCTGACGCAGTACGACGCCGTGGTGCTGACCTCGAGCAAGGCGATGGCCGCGTACTACGAAGCGGTGGTGGCGAAGGTCGGCGCGTCGCAGGCGAAAGTGGCCGCGAACTGGATGATGGGTGAAGTGTCGTCGCTGTTGAACCGCGAGGGCCTCGACATCGCTGACAGCCCGGTATCGGCTGCGCAGCTCGCGCTGCTGCTGCAACGTATCGCGGACGGCACGATCTCGAACAAGATTGCGAAGGAAATTTTCGTCGCCATGTGGGACGAGAAGGCCACCGACGAAGCAGCCGCTGATCGCATCATCGAAGCAAAGGGTCTTAAGCAGATTTCCGACACCGGCGCGCTCGAAGCGATCATCGACGAGGTGCTGGCGGCCAATCAAAAGTCGGTTGAGGAATTCCGCGCGGGCAAGGAGAAGGCGTTTAACGCACTGATCGGTCAGGCCATGAAGGCCACCAAGGGCAAGGCCAATCCGCAGCAGGTCAATGAACTGCTGAAGAAGAAGCTGTCCTGAACGACGTAGTGCATGCCGCGAAGCCCGTGCTTCGCCAGCTGCACTGCTTCGCTCATAAACGGGCTGTTGCCGGACGAAAGTGGGGCAGCGGCCCGTTTCCTTTTGTGGGCGTCGCTGCGTCAGATACAGCGGCTGATTCTGGAGAAAACGCATGGCGAAAAAACCGGAACTCGACGATTACCGCGTGCCGTACTTCGACGACGCAAAAAAGATCGAAAAATTCGCGCTGACGAATTTCGATCCAGGGACGAAGCCGTTTTCGACGGGCGCCAAGGATGCCGACCGTCAGCGTCTCGCCGAGGTTGGGGCGCGGCTCGACGCGTTGCAGGAGTGCCTGCACGCGCAGCGGATCCAGCGCGTTTTGCTGGTGCTTCAGGGGATGGACACGAGTGGCAAGGACGGCACGGTCCGCGCAGTGTTTCATGAGGTCGATCCTCTCGGCTTGCGCATCGTGCCGTTCAAGGCGCCGACGCCCATGGAACTCGCGCATGATTTCCTCTGGCGTGTGCATTCACAGGCGCCCGCGGCCGGTGAGCTGACGGTGTTCAATCGCAGTCACTACGAAGACGTGCTGGTGCCGGTCGTGCTGGGGCAGCTTGACCGCGACCAGCGTGAGCGGCGCTACCGCCATATCCGCGAGTTTGAAGGCTTGCTCGCCAACAGTGGCACGACGATCATCAAATGCATGCTGCACATCTCGAAGGACGAGCAGCGCGTGCGTTTGCAGGCGCGTATCGACGATCCGACCAAACACTGGAAGTTCGACGTATCGGATCTCGAAGCGCGCAAGCAGTGGGATCAGTATCAGAGCGCATATCAAGACGTGCTGGCGGCAACCTCGACGCCCTACGCGCCCTGGTACATCATCCCTGCGGATTCGAAGACGCATCGCAACGTGATGGTGGCTGAACTGCTGCTGCGTGCGTTCGAAGGTCTGAAGCTTGAATACCCGCCTGCGAAGGAATCGCTCAAGGGCGTGAAAGTCGAATGACGGCGCGGGCTCCGTCCTCGACTCAACCATGAACCCGTACTAACGAATCAACAACAAAGGAACGACATGTTGCGTGTGATTACCGCCAACCTGAACGGCATCCGCTCGGCGGCGAAGAAGGGTTTTTTCGAATGGTTTGGTGAACAGAAGGCCGACGTGCTGTGCGTGCAGGAAATCAAATGCTCGCAGGACGACATGACCCCGGAATTCCTCGCGCCGCATAATTTCACCGGCTATTTCCAGCATGCGGTGAAGAAGGGCTACAGCGGCGCGGGCGTGTACACGCGCCATGAACCGGATGAAGTCGTGATCGGTTTTGGCAGCGAGGAGTTCGACCCGGAAGGGCGCTATGTGGAACTGCGTTTTGGCAAGCTGTCGGTGGTGTCGGTGTATGTGCCGTCGGGATCGAGCGGCGAAGACCGTCAGCAGGCCAAGTTCCGTTTCATGGATGAGTTCATGCCGCACCTCGCCGGACTCAGCAAGGAGCGCGAAGTCATCGTGTGCGGCGACGTGAATATCGTCCACAAGGAAATCGACATCAAGAACTGGAAGAGCAACCAGAAGAACTCAGGTTGCCTGCCGGAAGAACGCGCGTGGCTGACGAAGCTGTTCGACGAAGTGGGCTACGTCGACGTGTTCCGCACACTCGATCAGCGTCCCGAGCAGTACACGTGGTGGAGCAATCGTGGTCAGGCCTATGCGAAGAACGTCGGGTGGCGGATCGATTACCAGATCGCCACGGCCGGCATTGCGGGCAAAGCGAAGCGCACGGACGTGTTCCGTGACATCAAGTTCAGCGACCACGCGCCGCTGACGGTCGACTACGACCACAAGGTCAAGAAGTAAAAGCGTTGTCGTCGCTGCATCAGTGAAGCGCGCGTTGCACGTTTCACTGATCGCGGAACTGCGTGCGGCGCGGACGGCCGATGCCCGCGTAGTCGGGCAGCGTGTCGACGGTTTTGCCGATGGCCTTCGCATACAGCGACAGCATGTCGGGCAGGCGTTTCATGATGTCGGCGCGACGCGCGGGCGTGTACGGGTGAACGTAGATGTAGCCCTGATCGCGATTGCTGTGCGTCGCCGCCGCCAGTTTGTCCCACAAGGTGACAGCCGCGCGAGGATCGTAGCCGGCGCGTGAGGCGATGTCGCTACCAATCACGTCGGCCTCCGTTTCGTCGGTGTTCGAGTATTTCATTTCGAGCAGTTGCGAACCGATGCCAAGCGGAGCCACGCCAAGATCGGCGAGCCCAAACAACTGCGGGATTGTCCCGGACGAACCCAGTTGCGAGGCTTGCTGTTCACCCAGGCGCTCACGCGCGTGCTCACGGAGTGCGTGCGCGATCTCGTGGCCCAGTAGCATGCCGAGTTCGTTGTCGTTCAGACGCACGCGATCGAGAATCCCGCTGTAAATCACAATCTTGCCGCCAGGCAGGCAGTACATGCGGATATCGGGCGAGCGGATCACCGCGATTTCCCACTTCCAGCTCTTGGCCCGTTCATTCCATTTCAGTGAATACGGAATCAGCTTGTCCACGATCGTATGCACGCGAACCATGCGTGCGTCGCTGTCGGGATAGAGCCGGTCGGCGTGGGCTGCGCCGCGCACGATCTCGGCGAATTCGTCGGCGGCTTGTGTCTCTAGCGCAGGCGACGGAATCAGGTTGCGGAACACTGCGTATTTGCCGAACTGCATCGCCGGGTTGGGCACGTAAGCCGGTGGTCGATTTTCGGCGGCGGCTGAGGCTGGCGCTGAGCCAGGGCTCGACTCCGAGGCTGGCGCGGGCGCTACGTTGTGTGCAGACTGTTTGACGATCGCGGCAGGCGGCTGCACGCTTGAAGCGGCGGCTGGAGAAGATGCGCCCGCTGTGGTCGGTACGTTGCTGTTGCCGGTGTTCGGATTGCTACTCGCACTGGTGCCGCCAGCTTCGTTCGACGACGTTCCTGCGGCGTTATCAGTAGACGGGGCAGGCGCGGTATTCGGCGCGGATTTTGCAACGGGAGCGCTGGCAGACGTTGGCGCCGAAGCGTTGGCCGTTGCGGCGACCGCTGGCATGGCGGTCGCGTGAGCCGTCAATGGCATCGCCAGTGCGTTGCTAGCTACGACAAAGGCCAGCGCTAGTTGCAGCGCCCGTCGAGCGTTGGACACATCGTGACGCAGCCGCGTCGACGCGGCTGCTCGCTTTATAGCGATGAGGCTCACGACTTCGCTCTCCACGGCGCGATGCGCAGCAAAAGCAGCATGCCGGGCAACGCCAGCGCGGTACAGGCGAGAAAGTAGTCGAACCAGCCGACCTGCGCGACCACATAGCCGCTCGCCGCCGAGGCCAGCGTGCGCGGCACCGAGGCGAGACTCGTGAAGAGCGCGAACTGGGTGGCGGTGTAGCGTGGATCGGTCGTGCTGGCGATGTACGCGGTGAAGGCCGCCATCGTCAGGCCGGTGGCGAAGGTCTCGAGACCGTAGACGAGCGCCAGCGCAACCGAGCGCGGATCGAGTTGCACGGCCCAGTCAATACCGAACACCGACAGCAGCCTGGTCACCGCATGGCTCGTGACGACAGCGAAATCGTAAATCGCCGTGAGCCCCGGTGAGGCCGGTCCGAGATGCGCGAGCCACGCAAAGCCCAGCGTCGATACCATCTGCAGCACACCGAATACCCATAGCCCGCGGCCAATGCCGATGCGCATCATCCAGAGGCCGCCGACGATTCCGCCCGCAAGGCTCGCGCCGAACGCGGTCGTCTTGGCGATCACGCCAATCTGCGTGCGCGAATAGCCGATGTCGAGGAAGAACGACGTCGACAGATTGGTCGCCATCGTGTCGCCGAGCTTGTACAGGAAGATAAAGCTGAGTACGAAGAGCGCACCTCGCCAGCCATCGCGCAGGATGAATTCGCGGAATGGTTCGACAATCGCTTCACGCAGATTTTTCGGCGGCGCACCGTGCACTTCCGGCTCGCGCACGACGAGCGTCATGATCATGCCCGGCACCATGAACGCAGCCGTGACGATAAACACAGTCGTCCACGGCAGATGGTCCGAAAGGATCAGCGCCAGCGACCCAGGCACGAGTGCCGCGATCTTGTAAGCGTTCACATGCACTGCGTTGCCGAGGCCCTGCTCCGTGTCGGTCAGCAACTCGCGCCGGTATGCGTCTACAGAGATGTCCTGGCTCGCGCCGAAGAACGCCACCAGCGCGGTCAGCGCGGCGACGGTCCAGATCGAATCGCGCGGCGACACGAAGCCGAGCGTGGCAATGGCGCCGGCGACGAGAATCTGCGTGACGAGCATCCAGCCGCGTCGTCGTCCGGGCCGCCAGCCCGGTAGGCGCGGCACGTAGCGGTCCATCAGCGGCGCCCAGACGAACTTCCACGTATAGGGAAACTGGATCAGCGCAAAGAGGCCGATCTCCTTCAGATTGACGCCCTCGGAGCGCAGCCACGCCTGGACCAGATAGACGAGCGTAAACAGCGGCAGTCCCGACGTGAAGCCGAGAAAGACGCAGATCAGCATGTGCCTGTTCAGAAAGGCGCGCCAGCCGGGATGTTCTACGTGAGCGGTAAGTGCAGGCGCCTCGTGCGGCGGGTTTGACATTTGAGCGAGAGATTAGCTTTTCTTGACGCGATAGACCGCAAGACTACCACGCCAGTTCACGCCCCAACGCACCGCCTGACCGCCATGCAGCACCACGCGGTCGAGAATCTTGATGCCAACCTCCGGCGCCAGTGCTTCGAAATCCTTGATGGTCAGCACGCGCACGTTCGGCGTGTTGTGCCACTGATACGGCAGCGACTTCGACACTGGCATCCGGCCCTGCAGCACGGCAAGCCGGTGCGACCAGTAGCCGAAGTTCGGAAACGACACGATGCATTCCTTGCCGACCCGTACCGTCTCACGCAGGATCGCGGCGGTCTGATGAATGGTTTGCAGCGTCTGCGACAGGATCGCGAAATCGAAGCTGCCGTCTTCGAACAGGCGCAGTCCGTCTTCCAGATTTTGCTGGATTACGTTGATGCCATTTTTCGCGGACGCCAGTACACCGGCGTCGTTGATCTCGATGCCGTAGCCAGAAACGTCGAGTTCTTCGGTCAGCAGCGACAGCAGCGAGCCGTCGCCGCAACCCAGATCGAGCACCGTCGAGTTCGGCTCGACCCAGCGGGCGATGGCGCGGAAATCGGGGCGCAGCGCAAGATAATCGAGAGCGCGCTGGTTCATGCGTTCACCTCGGTGGCAATGCGTTCGTAATAGGCGCGCATCAGGTTGTGATAGCGCGCATCGTCGAGCAGGAAGGCGTCGTGGCCGTGCGGGGCATCAATCTCCGCGTACGTCACGGTGCGTTTGTGATCCAGCAGCGCCTTCACCAGCTCCCGCGAACGGGCCGGCGCAAAGCGCCAGTCGGTCGTGAAGCTGGCAATCAGATACTTTGCCGTCGTGTGTGCGACGGCTTTGGTCAGATCGCCATCGAAGGCTTTGGCAGGATCGAAGTAATCGAGCGCGCGGGTGATGAGCAAGTAAGTGTTGGCGTCGAAGTAATCCGCAAACTTGTCGCCCTGATAGCGCAGATACGATTCCACTTCGAATTCGACATCGAAGTTGAAGTTGTACGCGTCCAGCGCGCCTTCGGCCCGGCGCAGCGAGCGGCCAAATTTCTCGGCCATGTCGTCGTCGGACAAATACGTGATGTGGCCGATCATGCGCGCCACGCGCAGCCCGCGCTTCGGCTTCACACCGTGGGCGTAGTAGTTGCCGCCGTGAAAGTCCGGGTCGGAGAGGATCGCCGAGCGTGCGACTTCGTTAAAGGCAATGTTCTGCGCGGACAGTTTGGGCGTCGACGCCACCACGATGCAATGCCCGACGCGCTCCGGGTACATCATGCTCCACGCGAGTGCCTGCATGCCGCCAAGGCTGCCGCCCATCACTGCCGCAAAACGCTGGATGCCAAAGGTGTCGGCCACGCGGGTTTGCGCGTTCACCCAATCTTCCACCGTGACGACCGGGAAGCTTGCGCCGTAAGGTTCGCCGGTTGCCGGGTCGAGGCTCATCGGGCCGGTCGAGCCAAAACATGAACCGAGGTTGTTCACGCCGATCACAAAGAACTTGTCGGTGTCGAGCGGCTTGCCGGGGCCGACCATGTTGTCCCACCAGCCGATGTTTTTCGGGTCGTCCGCATAGACACCGGCCACATGGTGCGAGGCGTTCAACGCGTGACAGACCAGCACGGCGTTGCTGCGTGCCGCGTTAAGGGTGCCGTAGGTCTCGACCATCAGATCGAAACTGGCCAGCGAGCTGCCGTTCTGCATGAGCAGCGGCTCGGAGAAATGCATTTTTTGGGCAGCGACGATACCGATCGATTCCATTCATTCCGCCTTCTACAGGGGCGGCTAAATGGTGTCGGCGATGCACGGAGAGCGACTGTGTGCGCGGCTGACGACCTCTTTAGCCGCATTTATAGTGAACCGCCGGAAGACATTCCAGCTAGTTCGCGCGCCCGCAATCGAGTCAGCAAATCGGCGCGTCAGTAACTACATTCAGGCGCAAAGTATAGCGGAAAATTCAGCGCGGCAACGTCGGTGACAGCCCGGGCGGAACGGTACGTGCGCGCTGAGACAAGTGGACTACTGAAGAATCAACCTGAGCTGGGCGTCTGCATGTTCGCCCGGGTTGCGCGCAAAACCGCTTCGCACGTAACGGTGCCAGCGGCCCACGATATAGCTCAGCAACAGGTTGGCCCGCACGGCGGGGTCGTAGTCCGTCGGCAACGGCACGGTGTTCGAATGCGCCGCAGCATTGGCAGATGCAGTTTCCTCGGCATTGGCGTCCATCAGGCCGAGGCGCAGGCATTGTTTAAGCGACGCCTCAACGCGCTCGAGCATCTGGTTGACGCGCTCGGTGAGGCGTTCGTGTTCGCCAACCAGCGCTTCGCAGGTCAGTACGCGGGTCATACCAGGATTTTTCGCGGAAAAGTTGAGCAGCATCAGGGCGATTGCGCGCGCTTGCAAGACGCCGTTCGGTTCTTTCGTGACGATCTGGTTGATGAGCCCGAAGATCGACTGCTCGATAAATTCGATCAGGGCTTCGAACATTTGCGCTTTGCTGGCGAAATGGCGGTACAGCGCGGCTTCCGAGACGCCGAGCCGCGCGGCCAGCGCCGCCGTGGTGATCTTCTCGTTCTTCGGCGCTTCCAGCATGGCGGCGAGCGTCTGGAGAATATGCACGCGCCGCTCGCCCGGTTTCAGGCGCGAGGCACGATGCGGGGTACTGCCCGGGGCTGGCTGGTCTTCGGTTACGGCTTCGTCATGCTTGTGATCCGGTTGCATGTCTGTCGTCCCTTCAGTCGCACTGAGCGGGTGCCCAATCTGAGTGATTTTAGCGAACGAATGCGTCGGTCGACATAGTGCGGACGGCCAGTACCCGGCAAGCGGCTCGCCATACCGTCCACGCGGGCCGGATTGGGCAGATGGCCGACAATCCAGACGGTCCGAATACCAAGCCGGCGATAATTCTTCAGATGCGAACGCGTATCTTCGACGAGGATGGCGTCGGCGAGCGAGACGTGGGCGTCGCGCATGGCCCGACGCAACATGCCAGCGTCGGGTTTGGCGCGCCAGGCGCGGCGGTCGCGCATATGTTCGATGGCGATCACGCGTTCGAACAGCCGCTCGATGCCCAATTCGACCAGTACGGCGCGCGCGTATTTTTCTGGCGCATTGGTGAGCACAATCTTGCGCCCCGGCAGCGCGGCGACGAGGCGTGCGAGGCCGCGCTCGCTGCGCACCATCGAAGGCAGGTCGGGGAAGGTATGCACGACTTTCAGGAAATCGTGCGGATCAACCGGGTGGTGGCGCGTCAGACCGAGGAGCGCTGCGCCGTAGCGCTCGGTGTAGCCGGAGCGCAGACGGTTGGCTTCGTCGCGCTCTACTTGCAGCGCATCGATGATGTACTGCGTCATGTTCCGGTTGATGGCCGGAAAGATCGAGTGCGACGCGTGATGCAGCGTGTTGTCGAGATCGAACAGCCAAACCGGACTGCCACCGGCGATGTGCGGCCGACGTCGTTTGGTATGTCTGGAGGGAAAGGTGTGCATGGTGAAGTAGGACCGGGCCGGTTTCGTGCCGTCCCCGCTCAGAGAAGACAGCGAGCGGGCGCCGGCAATCCAGCATGCAGCCAGCATGTGCGGCCGTAGGGCAGGCCGCACATGGAGAGGGATTTAGTGCGAGCGGATCATCGTACCGAACGGCTGTTCGGTGAGAATTTCCAGCAACACCGAGTGTTCGATGCGGCCATCGACGATGTGCACCGAGCGCACGCCGCTCTTCGCGGCATCGAGCGCCGAGGAGATTTTCGGCAGCATGCCGCCGGAGATGGTGCCGTCCTCGAACAGCGCGTCAATTTCTCGCGCGGACAGATCGGTGAGCAGATTGCCTTCCTTGTCCATCACGCCGGGGATATTGGTCATCATGACGAGCTTTTCGGCGTTCAGCACGACGGCGAGCTTACCTGCGACCAGATCCGCGTTGATGTTGTACGACAGACCGTCTTCACCAAAGCCGATTGGCGAGATGACCGGAATGAATGCGTCATCCTGCAACGCTTTCACCACAGCCGGATTGATCGCCTCGACTTCGCCAACCTGGCCGATATCGATGTACTGGCCAGGATTTTCGCGATCCGGCATGAGCATCTTGCGCGCGTGGATCAGTCCGCCATCCTTACCGGTGAGGCCGACTGCCTGGCCGCCGAAATGGTTGATCAGCGTGACGATATCCTGCTGCACTTCGCCGCCGAGCACCCATTCGACGACTTCCATCGTCTCTTCGTCGGTGACGCGCATGCCCTGAATGAACGTGCCCTGCTTGCCAATCTTTTTGAGTGCCTGGTCGATCTGCGGACCACCGCCGTGCACGATGACCGGATTGATACCGACCAGCTTGAGCAGAATCACGTCGCGCGCGAAGCCTTGCTTCAGACGCTCTTCGGTCATCGCGTTGCCGCCGTATTTAATGACCACGGTCTTACCGTGATACTGGCGAATGTAGGGCAGCGCCTCGGCCAGGATTTCAGCCTTGAGGGTGGGCGCGATCTGCGAGAGGTCGGGAATTTCGGACATGGCGGCAGGCTCAGGCACGGAACAGTTGAAACAGGGCGAATTGTACAGGACTGGCGCGGTGCAGCAGGGTTTTCCACACGTGATTTGGCCGTTGGTGGCACGTTGATTTCGCAGTGCGCAATGGCGCTTTCAACCGGCATGCGAGACGTGGCATTATTTCCACACCGGATGTCCGGTGTCTGTCTTGGGATTGTCATGAATCCGCCCGCTTCGCAAGCGCAAGTCAAGAGCGTGCGCTGTCCGCGCTGTGGCAACGTCTTTGACTGCGCGATGCACGCGCCGCCGCCCGGATGCTGGTGCAAGGCCATGCCCGCATTGCCCGCCGAGCGGCTGGAGCCGGGCGGCCGCTGTCTTTGCCCTGAGTGCCTCGCGGCTGAAATTGCCCGCGCGCAGGTTGCTGGTGCGACGGGGCCGGGCCGCACCAACGAGGGCTAACGCCGCGCACAAGCCGAACCTGCTGTGCAAGCCGGACACCCTTTGGCAGCCGGCTATTTGTGCTGGCTGGTCAGCGTCTTCAGATCCCGCGCGACCTCTTCCATGACCGGGCTCCACGCGCCGAACTCAGGCTGGCGGTATAGGGTGGCGGATGGATACCAGGGGCTGTCGCGTCGTTCGAGCAGCCACGTCCAGTGCGGATTGGTGTCAAGCAGCACCCATGTGCGATGACCGATCGCCCCACCCAGATGCGCGACCGACGTGCAAACTGTGATGACCAGATCAAGGGCGCTGACGAAAGCGGCTGTGTCGTCGAAAGTCTGGAGTTCAGCAGTGTGGTCAACCATGGCCAGGCCGGCGTTCCTGGCGGCGGCAACATCTACCGCCGCGCCAGCTTGCAGCGAATAGAACGCGACATCTTCAATACCAGCAAACGCCGCTGCATAGCGTTCCCAGCCCACGCGGCGAAACGGATTGCGCTGATGGCCAGGGCTGCCAGTCCAAACCAACCCAACCTTGAGCCGTCGTTCAGCTGCAAGACGCACGCGCCAGGCCGCGCTGGCAACGCGATCGGGATGCAGATACGGAACGGTCTCGGCCAGTGTGTCGCCAAGGGTGCCCAGCATCAGCGGTACGCTCAGCAGCGGGATCTCGTAGTCGAAGGGCGGCAGGGATTCGACGCCGCCACCCGCTGAATAGGTATCGACGTGCCGCGCCAGACTGCGTTCGAGCAAGGCGCCCATCTGCGGAAAGGAGTTCCATACGAGGCTTCCGCGTTCTGCGTGGACGCGCTGCGCCAGCAGGGGAATAAAGCGGCAGCACTGCAGCAGGTCACCCATGCCCTGCTCGCCCCATACCAGCAAGGTTTTGCCCGCCAGCGGCTCGCCCTGCCACGGTGGCGCCGGAAACGCCGGCCGCGCGCCACCGAGTTCGCCTGAACCTTGCCAGCGCGCCTCATGTGCCTGCCAGCCTTGCTGGTAGTTTCCACGCACGAGTTGCAGCATGGCGAGATTGGAGCGCATCGCCGGATCGCCCGGTGCGTGTTCACAGGCACGTTGGGTGAGGCGCTCGGCTTCCTCCCAACGTTGCGCTTCCTTGAGCGCCAGCGCATAGTTGTTCAGCGCGAGCGGGCTGTCCGGCGCCAGTTGGATAGCCCGCTCTCCCGCCTGCAGCGCGCGTGGCAGATTCATGGCTAAGCGGCTCGCCTGAGTGAGATTGATCCACGCATCGCTGTCGAGCGGGTTGGTCAAGAGCGCGCTTTCTAACAGGCTCACCTGTTCGGATACGTTTTCGCGAATGATCGCGAGCGCGGCCGTCAGATTGTTGCGCAGTTGCGGTAGCTCTGGGTTCAGCGTGAGTGCGCGGCGGTAGGGCGCAACTGCGTCACGATGGCGCGCTGCCATTTGCAGCGTATAGCCGAGGCGAAAGCTTGCGACCGCATCGTCGGTCCGCAGTTGGGCAATAATGGCCGCGAGCTCGATGGCGTCATCGTGGCGGCGCTGTTCAAGCAGCGCGTGAGTGATGTGCTGGAGGGCAAAATCGTCGAGCGCCTGCAAGTGAGCGGCGGCCTCAAGCCAGATTAGCTCCGCCTCAGTCTGGCCGTTCTGCCGGGCCTGCGCTGCGCGTTGCAGAAAAGTCAGAAAGGCCGTCCACGCAGGGTGGCCGGGGGCCGAAATCCAATGCTGCATGAATCTATCCTGGTAGTCGAACGATGCGCACGCTGCGCACGATGTTTGTCAAGCGGCCGATCGTACCGACGAAACCCATCGCCGTATCTGGGACTGGTCCGAACAGTTAAACTCGTGCCATGCATCGAATAACCAACACCGGCCGGGTCAACCTGGGGCATCTGTTCTGGCTGCGCAGTCTCGCGATCATTGGCCAACTGGTGACCATCGCGGTCGTCCAGATTTTTATTGGCGTGCACTTGCCAGTGCCAGCCATGCTGCTTGTGATCGGCCTCGAAATGATCTTCAACGGGTTGACCTGGATTCGCGTCGCGAAGCAGCGGCCCGAGTCCAATCTCGAACTGTTCGGGCAACTATGGGTCGATCTGGGCGCCTTGTCGGCGTTGCTGTTTCTTTCGGGCGGCACCACCAACCCATTCGTCTCGTTATATTTGCCCTCGCTCGCCATTGCGGCGGCGGTGCTGCCGTGGCAACTGATGGTATGGCTTGCCGCTTTTGCGGTGGCTTGTTACGCAGTGCTTGGTTTCGATTCGGTGCCGTTGAATCTCGACAATCCCGCCAATCTGTTCGACTACTACCGTGCCGGCATGTGGGTGAACTTCACGGTCAGCGTCGGACTGATTGCCTGGTTCGTTGCGCGCATGTCGCATGGACTGCGTCTGCGTGACGCGGCGCTCGGCGACGCCCAGCAGCGTCTGCTGCGCGACGAGCGCGCCGTGGCGCTCGGCGTGCAGGCTGCTACGGTGGCGCATGAGATCGGCACGCCGTTGTCGACCATTGCGATGATCTCCGAAGAACTGCGCGACGCTGCCCGCACCGACCAGGGGCTGACGCCATACAAGGCTGATCTGGAGTTGCTCGAACAGCAAATGACGCTGTGCACGTCGGCGCTGGCGCGGTTGCGCTCGCGCGCCTCGACCACGGTCACGCGGCAGCCGGTCGGAGAGTGGCTGGGGTCCTTTGCGCAGCAGTGGCGTCTGCGTCACCCGCACGTCAAGTTTGAGCAACTCGGCACAGCACCCGCGGAATTCAATCTTGACGATACCGTTGCGGTCAGCCAGATTCTCACCATCCTGCTCGACAATGCGGCGCGCGCGAGTCGCGATCACGTGACGCTGGCGGCACGCTTGTCTGCACAGGGCGACCGGATCGAATTTGAAGTGTGCGACGCCGGACCGGGTATTCCGGCGTCGTTGCGCGGCTCGCTAGGTGCGATGCCGGTCGACAGCACACAGGGTGGACATGGCGTCGGCCTGTATCTGGCGTTTTCGGCAGCGGCGCGCTTACGCGGATCAATCGAGCTGACCGACGTCAACGAGATCACGCCGCGCGGCACCCGAGCGGTGCTGCGTCTGCCTGTAGCAGGCCATCCATCTTCCGGCGTGGGCCGCACAGGCGCTGCGTCATCCAATACGGAGAAACAGGCATGAGCGATATGAATTTTCTGGTGATCGACGACGACGAAGTGTTCTCCGGCATCCTCGCACGCGGCCTGACGCGGCGCGGCTTTACGGTAGCCGAAGCGCACAACGCGGAGGAAGCGATCAAGTTCGCGAATCAGCAGAAGTTCGGGCAGATCACCGTCGATTTACATCTGGGCAATGATTCGGGACTCACGCTGGTTGCGCCGCTGCGCGAACTGCAACCGGACGCGCGCATGCTGGTGCTGACGGGTTACGCAAGCATTGCTACCGCCGTACAGGCGGTTAAGGATGGCGCGGATAATTACCTGGCGAAGCCAGCCAACGTCGAAACAATCCTCTCGGCACTGCAAAGCGAAGCGAGCGCACTACAGGCAGACGAGGCGATCGAACATCCCGCGCCGCTTTCGGTGGCGCGGCTTGAATGGGAGCATATCCAGCGCGTGCTGGCCGAGCATGGTGGCAATATTTCAGCAACGGCGCGTGCGTTAAACATGCATCGGCGCACGCTGCAGCGCAAGCTGGCGAAGCGCCCGGTCAAGCAGTAAGCGAGGTGGCCGCGGCGCGGTCGGAATGAGAAACGGGCGGCTCATTTGGGAGCCGCCCGTTTTTAGATTGCACTTCGAGATGGGCTCGTCGTGCTGGCCGAAATACGCGTTAGAACCATTGCACGCATTGGCACAGGCACACGGCCCTCAGCGCATTAGCGCGATATCACAGCACGTAGCGCGACAGATCTTCATCGTCCGCGACTTCGTTAAGCGCACGATCGACATACGCCGCATCAATTTTCACGTTCGTGCCCGCATGATTGCCGGCGGCAAACGACACTTCCTCAAGCAGCTTTTCGATCACCGTATACAACCGGCGCGCGCCGATATTCTCGGTCTTTTCATTCACCGAGAAAGCAATCTCTGCGAGGCGGCGGATCCCGTCTTCAGCAAAATCAAGCTGCACGTCTTCCGTCGCTAGCAGTGCCTGGTATTGCTTGACGAGGCTTGCATCGGTTGAAACCAGGATCGATTCGAAGTCGTTGACGGAGAGCGAATCCAGCTCGACGCGAATGGGGAAGCGACCTTGCAGTTCAGGGATCAGATCGCTCGGCCTGGCCAGATGAAACGCACCGCTGGCAATGAACAGAATGTGATCCGTCTTGACCATGCCGTATTTCGTATTGATCGTCGTGCCTTCGACAAGCGGCAGCAAATCGCGCTGCACGCCCTGGCGCGACACTTCGCCACCACCTGCTTCGCTGCGCGAGGCAATCTTGTCGATTTCGTCGAGGAACACAATGCCGTTCTGTTCGACGTTCTGCACGGCCTTGGTTTTCACTTCCTCGTCGTTGAGCATCTTGCCTGCTTCTTCATCCGTCAGCAGTTTCAATGCTTCCTTGACCTTCAGCTTGCGACGGCTCTTTTTGCCACCGCCCAGGTTGGCGAACATGGAGCGGATCTGCTCGGTCATGTCTTCCATGCCCGGCGGCCCCATGATATCCATGCCAACTTGCGGCTGCTCAACATCCAGCTCAATTTCCTTGTCGTCGAGCAGGCCCTCGCGCAGACGCTTGCGGAACGTCTGACGCGTCGTGCTGCCTTCGTCCACCGTGTCGGCCGCGCTCGAACTGGCACCGAAACCAACCGGTCGCGCGCTCGGCAACAGGATGTCGAGAATGCGATCTTCCGCCTGATCTTCGGCCTTCGTGCGAACCTTGCGCATCTCGGTTTCGCGGGTTTGCTTGACCGAGATTTCGATCAGATCGCGCACAATGCTATCTACATCGCGGCCCACGTAGCCCACTTCGGTGAACTTGGTGGCTTCGATCTTGATAAACGGTGCGTCGGCGAGCTTCGCAAGACGCCGGGCAATCTCCGTCTTACCGACGCCTGTCGGTCCGATCATCAGGATGTTCTTCGGCGTGATTTCCTGGCGCAGCGGCTCGCCAACCTGCTGACGGCGCCAGCGATTGCGCAGCGCCACGGCGACTGCCTTCTTGGCGCGGCCTTGGCCGATGATGTGCTTGTCGAGTTCCGAGACGATCTCGGCCGGGGTCATGGTGCTCATCGTGGGTCCTTACTCGATCGTCTCGATAACGCGGTTGTGATTCGTATAAATGCACATGTCGCCGGCAATCTGCAGTGACTTTTCGACGATTTCGCGCGGCGACAGGTCGGTGTTGTCAGCGAGTGCTTTGGCCGCTGCCTGAGCGTAGGCGCCGCCCGAACCGATGGCGCAGATGCCGCCTTCCGGGTCGAGCACGTCGCCGTTGCCGGTGATGACCAGGGTGGTGTGCGAGTCGGCGGCAATCAGCATGGCTTCGAGCCTGCGCAGCATGCGATCGGTGCGCCAGTCTTTGGCGAGTTCGACTGCCGAGCGGGTGAGATTGCCCTGGTGTTTCTCAAGCTTGGCTTCGAAGCGGTCGAGCAGCGAGAAGGCGTCAGCCGTGCCGCCGGCGAAGCCGACCAGCACCTGGCCGTTATAGATGCGCCTGACTTTCTTCGCACCGCCTTTCATGACGATGTTACCGAGCGTCACCTGGCCGTCGCCGCCCAGGGCGACCTTGTCGCCGCGGCGCACGGAAACGATCGTCGTGCCGTGAAATTGCTCCATATGCGTTCCTTTTGCTAAAGGGTAGGACGCGGCAGTGCGTTTGCGCCACAGCGGCGATGCGCCGGGCGCCAATGCGCTACCACTTGAATCCGATCGGGCGGACGGCGCGCGGCATGGCCTGAAGAAAACAGCCAGCGCGCTCGTGCAACGCATGTCCGATTTATTTTAGGGCGTGCGCGGTCATATCAAGAGCTAGCCGAACGGCCTAGGGCGGAAAAATACGGGAAAGTTACAGGGCGTGAAGAGGTGGAACCGAATGGGGGACCGCCATGACCGCCGAATCGGCGCAATTCACCGGGGATCAAGATACGGCGTCTTTGCCGGGAAAACGTGAAAAAATTGGAAAACGTGCAGGCAACCTGGCGGGGAAATGAAAACCGGCGCGGGCAGCGGGCAGCGCCCGTGGCAGGCGCGGAAGCTCTCGCGTGAGGACAGGCGAGACAGCACGTCAGCAAAAGAAAAAAGGCGCACAGTTCACCGTGCGCCTCTCGACGAAGCAACGTAATACGGCGCGGGCCCGAGCCGCGCCTGTGGCGTTCAGTCGCCGAACAGCTTCTGGCGCAGTTCGCGGCGTTCCTGCGCTTCGAGCGACAGGGTAGCCGTGGGCCGTGCGAGCATGCGGGGAACCCCGATCGGTTCACCGGTTTCTTCGCACCAGCCATATTCGCCCGATTCAATGCGCGCAAGGGATTGCTGTACTTTCTTCAGCAGCTTGCGTTCGCGGTCGCGCGTGCGCAATTCCAGCGCATGCTCTTCCTCGATCGTTGCGCGATCGGCCGGGTCCGGCACGATCACGGTTTCGCGCAGGTTTTCGGTTGTCTGGCCGGCATTGCGGAGAATTTCCGCCTGCAGCTGTTCAAGCTTGTTCTTGAAGAAAGCGAGCTGATCCTCATTCATGTAATCCTTGTCGCTCATCTTCAGGATTTCGGCTTCGGTCAAG
>FSXK01000362.1_pt1 | contig 39003 bp, 36 predicted proteins | sample 1638101 | NCBI WGS metagenome assembly FSXK01 (sample SAMEA3914788, study PRJEB12502) | metagenome | biome: forest; material: soil | place: Canada | collected 2011-07-03 | depth 0.1 m | reverse complement strand
CTGCGTCTGGACCGCGATCTGTTCGAACACCTGATCGAACGCCATCCGCGTGCCATGCTGGGCGTGGCGCGGCAGGCGATGGATCGATTGCTGCGCCGCGAACGCCACGTGGAACCGCCGGACAAACCACGCACCTTCGCCATCCTGCCGGTCGACAATACCGTGCCGGTACGCGGTCTGGCGATCCAGCTGGCGCAAGCGCTGGAAGCGTACGGCAGCTGTGTCGTGATCGACGCGGAGCACGGCGCCAATCGCGGTAGCGATTGGTTTGCCGAACGCGAGGCGCAGGCGCGTTTCGTGATCTACCTGGACAGCACCGGCGACGTCTCGTGGCGACTGCGCTGCCTGCGCCAAGCCGATGTATTGCTGCTGCCCGCACCCGCGGCGCAAGCGGCACGACCGTGGCCTGAGGCCGCACCAGGGCATCCGGCCAGGGTTCGGCATCGTCCGCGTCATCTATTGCTGATACATCCCGCTCATCGGGTGATGCCAGGCTCAGCGCGTCGCTGGCGGGCGCAGTTCAGTGGCGAACTGGAGCATCATCACGTATGCGGCGAGGCGGATATTCCACGCATCGCCCGGCTGATCAGCGGCCATGGTCGCGGCCTCGTTCTGGCGGGCGGTGGTGCGCGTGGCCTCGCGCACCTTGGCGCACTGCGCGCGCTGCGTGAGGCGGGACACGAGTTCGATGCGGTGGGGGGCACCAGTATCGGCGCGATCATCGGTGCGGGCGTCGCCAATATGTGGGACACCGAGACGATGTCGCGCATCTTCTACGAAGCCTTCGTACGCGGCAAACCGCTGTCCGATTGGACGCTGCCGTTCGTCGCGCTGACGCGTGGGCGGCGTGCCGCGATGATGTTGCGGCGTGCATTCGGCGCGATCGATATCGAGGATCTGGAGCGCCCGTTCTTCTGCGTCACCACCAATCTTTCCGGCGAGGGTAGGGTGGTGCATCGACATGGCCCGTTGTGGTTGTGGCTGCGTGCGAGCAGCTCCATTCCCGGCATTTTGCCGCCGGTGTTGCACCACGGGCATGTCTATGTGGATGGCGCACTGGTCGACAATCTGCCGACCGATGTGATGGCTGAAGATGGCATCGCACACATCACTGCCGTAAGCATTCGCGCCGATATCCATTTGCACGCCCAGACGGAAGAATTTGCCACGCCGCCGTGGTGGCGGTTGTGGATGCGCCAGCGTCGCGGCATCGGTTGGCCCGGCCTGGTTTCCACGTTGACTCGCGCGGCGATGGTCAACAACGAGGAAGCCGCGGTGCGCTGCCATGAATATGCTGATCTACTGATCACCCCGCCGCTGGAGCATGTCGGCATGCTTGACTGGAAGGATTGGCAGCGCGCGGTGGATTCCGGCTACCAGGAAACGCTGCGTGTACTTGAAGCGCGCGAACGCGGAGGCCTGCCTGGCGACAACGAGAACCTTACAGTCGCCGGATAGAATGCGCGCATGAATCATCTACGTAGTTTCAAGGGCATCATACCCACGCTCGGCGCTCGCGCCTATGTCGACCCCGCCGCCACCGTGATTGGTGATGTGGTGTTGGGCGACGACGTTTCGATCTGGCCCGGCGCGGTGCTGCGCGGCGATGTGCATTACATCCGCATCGGTGCGCGCAGCAATGTGCAGGATGGCGCGGTGGTGCACGTCACGCACGATGGACCGTATTCGCCTGGTGGCTTTCCTACCATTGTCGGCGAAGGCGTCACGATCGGCCACGCCGCGGTGATTCACGCCTGCACGATCGAGGATTACTGCTTGATCGGCATGCATGCCACCGTGCTCGATGGCGCCGTGGTGAAGAAATACGGTTTCGTCGGCGCGGGCAGCGTGGTACCGCCCGGCAAGGTGGTGGGCGAGCGCGAGTTATGGCTCGGCAATCCGGCCCAGCGCGTGCGATTGCTCACTGATAAGCAAATCGAGCAATTGCATTACTCAGCCGATCATTACGTGCGCCTGAAGGACGTCTATCTCGCCGGATAAGCGCGTTTTTAGCTCGTCATTCCGGCGCAGGCCGGAATGACGATGGCGCTCAGTTGGCGCCCTGGCCGCCCGAGGCCTGCTGCGCCTGGATGCGCGCCGCCTCAGCTTCGTGCGCGCGCCGCTCGATCACACGTTGCGCATCGAGCACACTGCCCAGCAAAGCCAGCTTGTAGTTGTGCGCGTCGTACATGCGCAGCAGCAATAGTTCGCGTTGTGCTTCGTCGAGATCACCCGAGTTGATGGTGTTTTCGACAACATCGCAGGCAGGCTTGAACGCATCGTGCATGCGCTGCAGGGCGGTCACGTTGCTCGGATCGAGCTGCAGCACGCTGAAATAGAATTCGTACACATTGCTGCCGATCGGCGCAACCAGATGCTGGTCGTGATACGCGGTGTCGGCCAGTCCCATCATGATGCCTACGTCGCTGCCGTCGTTAGCCGTGTGGCCAGTCGGCTTGGCGCTCATGGATGCATGGGCGTACCAGAAGCCGCCGATAACGATCAGCACGACAGCGGCGAGCGCGACAAACAACAAGCCGCGCCGATTCGGTGCGGAGAAAGGAGAAGAAGACATGACACCTGCGCGCTTACATGGGCTCGGAAGGCAGCCGTCTGGGTTAGGACGACTGCCGCTATCGCGCGAGGTTAATGGTGTCAGATGTCAGCAAAATGACTGAGGCTGTCGATTGTGACAGCTGCGCTGCGCGTCAGTGGAAATCGCCACCGATGATGTGCCCGCTGCTATCGAGCTGCGGAAAGAAGCGCGTGTTGTCGTAGCGGATTTCCATCGTGCTGATGGTTCCCGGCAGCATCAGTTGCACGCCCGGATACATCGTCTTGAACTGTTCCTGCGTCGGGTGCGTGGCGACAAACGTCTCGAAGCCGCCCATATCGGTGACGCCTTTCTTATCGACCCGCGTTCCGTCCGGACGCGTGGCGCGATGGCAACCGGCAAGCGCGACGGCCACGCCAAGGACGGAAAGGGCAAGCAAACGGGTACGCATATCGGCAAGGACTCCGGGGAACAAATTCGAGGGTCGAATACCTGCAAAACTAGCATGCCGGCGCCACTGCGGTCATCCGCAGCGGCGCCGGCCATTCAATTACCAGCCGAGAAAGCCCTCGCCCTGATAGGGCGAACCATCGGGTTCGGTGAACCAGAACACGCGATTCTGTCGGCCGGGGCAACCGTTTCCACTGTTGTAAGCGGTTACCACGTCGTTAGCTGCCGAGACACTGGCCCGATAGCAACCGCCCAGCGAATCGCTGAACGTAAAGTCTTGCTTACTGTTCTGACCGCTATGACCCAGGTAGTCGTAGTCGGGAGCGGGGCCGTAGTCGATCAAATCCGACCCTTCATGATGGTTGTGCACATCAGCCGCATACAGCGGGAAGCCGTCGATGGACAACTTCGTGTGCTCGTCGAAACCCTGGCGGACGCTGGTGAATACCGTCAAGTCACCTGCGCTGTCGATGACGGTCTGATTGCTCACAAAATGCAGCGGATAGCGGAAGCTCTGGTGGAATTGACCCGTCACAAACGCGCCCGCTTTGCTGGTGCTCATGCCCTCGACCGACGTGAGCTGGTCGGTGGTCTGGTCATAGGCGGCGGACGTGATGTCGAAGATTTGCGTATTGGCAAAGGACACCGTTTGATCCACCGTCGTATCGACGCGGCCATGCGACGTATTTACATAGCCTTTGATCACGAAGTGACGGCTCAGGTTCGTGGTGACGTTACCGGTGACATTGCCAGAGGCGTCGGTGGCCAGTGTGCTGCCGGTGGTTGGCGTAGCCGGCTGATTGGCCAGCGTGTTGCTGACCACCTGACCGCTCACCTGCGAGGCACGCGGATCTTCATAGACCAACAGCGCCGCGGTGGCCATGAAGTAGTAATTGACACCTGCCAGCGTCAACGTCACCTGATGCGGCGAACCATTGCTCAGCAGACCCGCAAACGGGGTGAGGTCGACACGATAGGGCACAAAGTTGAGCGTCTGCACACCCGGCGTCGGCTTCCAGATGAATACGTCGGCGCCACCGGTGAAGATCCACGGATAAACCGGAGCCACGCCGGCCGGCTGGCCGTCGACGCTGATTTCAGCCTCACGGAAATTGCCGCCGCCACACTCGCCGGTCTGGCTCGCGTACTGATCCGGCACACAGGTGTACCAGAACTCATCCGGAGTACTCTGACCCTGGGTAAACACATCCAGATAGGCCCGCTCCACATTGCGCGGCAAGGTAAGCGTCGCCGTCATCGCATTGGCGGATGACTGCAGCAATACCGTGCTGCCTACCGGATCGCTGCCTAGCGGATACACCGCATCCGGCACCTTCGCCGCGGGCGCCACGCCCGAAGCGGGATAGAACAGCAACCGCGCGCTGCCAGAGATCACGCCGGTGTATTGGCTGTTGACGATGTTGCCGATGTCGGCCTGGCCTTGACCCGCATTGCGGAACAGCGCGCTGTAGTCGGTCAGATCGCGTTCCACATGCCAGCTTGGCGCGAGCGTGGAAGTAGGTTCCTGCGTGGTGCCGAAAAACAGATTGACGCCGCCCAGGAAGATCGTGGCGGTGCGGTCAAATTGAACGCCGGCCGTCACCGAGAAATCGGCTTCCAGCACGACTTTGGACCAGTGCGTGCCGCACCCGGTCGGCGGCGTGTAACTGAAAGGCCGCGTGTTGAAGTCATCAAACGTGTCGTTGTTGAAAAGCTGCACCACGCAGGGCTGGCCCGGCGGGCGCGGCACGGTGGGATCGGCGACGGTGACGTTAGCCGTACCTACGGGACTGCTAGGTGGTGCGGCCTCGACGGCACCGGCAAAAAGCAATGAGAACCCGGCAAACGCCAGGCAGCGACTGAATTTCCCCTTCGGCAACATGCGCTTACCCCCGCAAATGGTGCCCCCTGTCCAATCACGCTAGCACGATCTGAAATTTAGAGATGCCAAATTGCCAGACCCGGCAGCCGGCAATCGGCGCAAGGCGATTCAGGCGGCGCGGGTCGCGGTTTCCAGCGCGGTCAGCCAGTACAAAGCATGGCCGCGATCGGGGCCGCACATAGCCTGCTCGGGTTGCAGGCGACCGCATACCGCCGGGCGGCGCGGATCGCCAAAAAGGCTGCAGCGGTTTTCATCGGTGAGCTGGATGCAGCGCACACCCGCGGGCTTACCATCGGGCATGCCCGGAATCGGCGAGCTGATCGACGGTGCGATACAACACGCTCCGCAGCCGGCACGACAATGCATGCTCACGCGCTGCGTGCGCGCAGCGACTGATAGACCGGTTCGGTATCGGGCCGCTTGCCGTGCCACAGCTCGAAGGCATCGGCGGCGGTTTCTACCAGCATGCCTAGGCCGTCGTAGGCGTAACGCGCACCGGCCGCCTGCGCCCAGGCGAGGAAACCGAATGCGGATTTGCCGTAGCCAAGGTCGTAACAAAGCGCCCGCGATGCGGCCAGCGAAAACGGCAGCGTGAGCGATTGCCCCAAGGTGCCGGCCGAGGTGGCATTGACGATCAAGTCGTAGCTGCCGATGTTGCCGAGATCTTCCCAATAACGCGTGTGCACGCGCGCTGGTTCGCCGATCGCATCGGCCAGCGCGTCGGCGGGATCGGGCGAACGGTTGACGATGGTCAGCGTGGCCACGCCCGCATCGAGCAACGACCACGCCACGCCGCGCGCCGCGCCACCGGCGCCGAGCATCAAGGCATCGTGACCGCGCAGATCGATGCTGTGGCGGTCGGTGAGATCGCGCACCATGCCGGCGCCATCGGTGTTATGCGCGGCAACGCGCCCATCGGCGAGACGCGTAAGCACGTTGGCGGTGCCGACACGCAATGCAGCCTGTGTGCGCTCGCTGGCCAACGCAAACGCGGCGGCTTTGTGCGGCAACGTCACGTTCGCGCCACGGCCTTCTTCCTCGTCGAAGAAGCGCCGCACGGCCTCGGCGAAATCGGCGGGAGCGGCGTCGATCGTGCGGTAGTCCAGCGCGATACCGAATTGCTGAGCAAACGCCTGATGGATCTGCGGCGAAAGACTGTGTGCGATCGGATGACCGAAGACGGCGAATTGGCTGGGTCGGGACATGCGGGGCTCCTACGGGCCCGCCATTGTACTTGGCCGAGAAGCTCAGCTTTTTGCTCCTCCCCTTATAAAGCTAAGGGGAGTCCGGAAGGGGGTAAACACACTTGCAGGAAAGCTTGGTTTGAGAGCTGCCCCTCCCCCAACGCTCCCCTACTTCGCAGGGGGAGGGAGTTTTGGCGCAATCGCAATCTGTGAGATCGACTGCCGGCAAGCTTTGTCCATGCCCGAGACGGAGTCCTCTCATGCGTCAACCCATCATTGATACCGATCGTCGCTCGCGGCTGCTGGCCGCTTCGTTGCTGTGGCTGTGCGGCGGCAGCCTGTTGCTGCTGAGCACCTTGGTGCCTGCGCATACCGCATTGCTTGGATGGGCGCCGATGTTCTGGCTGCTGTGGGCACCGCTGGCCGTGACGTTGACGCTGGAGCCGAAGCTGCCGCGCCAGTTGCTGGCGCTGCGCCGCTCGCGCCGTCGCAACACAGCGCATTTGATCTGGAACTAAACGTCTTCCGCTTGGCAGTGGAGCTAAGTGCGGCCGGAGTGCCGCATAGAGGGATGTTCACCGGCTTGGTAAGGGATAGGTCGCTTGTCGGTGACCGGCGCGATGGATCGCGCACACGGTTCCGGTCTGCTCAAGGAAGAGTGGGCCGGAACAACCCGATCAGTTCGTAATGCCCAGCCGCTTGCGTTCCATGCGGCGGAGAAATTCCTGCATGACGCGCCGGTAAAGATCCTCGCCGAGATAGGCATCCTCGACACCGGCATCGATCGAGGGGTTATCGTTTACCTCGATCACCACGGGCTTGTCGCCGACTTGCTTGAGGTCTACGCCATACAAACCATCGCCGACGGCGTTAGTGGCCTTGAGCGCGAGTTTGACGACTTCGGCGGGTGCATCGCGCGTGGGAATGGTTTCGAAGCCACCGGATTTGGCCGTGCCTTTCGCACCGTGGTTATAGATCTGCCAGTGACCGCGCGACATGTAGTACTTGCACGCATACAACGGCTCGCGATTGAGCACGCCCACGCGCCAGTCGAATTCGGTATAGACGAACTCCTGCGCCAGCAACAGCGCGCTGTGCTGGAACAACTCGCCAGTGGCTTTTTCCAGCTCGTTTTCGCTTTCCACTTTGACCACGCCGCGCGAGAACGAACCGTCGGGAATTTTCAGCACCAGCGGAAAGCCCAGCTTCGTGGCGACTTCTTTCAGACCTTTGGTGTCATCGCGATAGAGAATTTCAGTGCGCGGGACGGCGAGCTTGCGCGACACCATCAGGTCGTTGAGGAAGATCTTGTTCGTGCAGCGCAGGATCGAACTGGGATCGTCCATCACCACCATGCCTTCGCGCTCCGCACGATGCGCGAAACTGTAGGTGTGGTTGTCGCTGGCGGTGGTTTCGCGAATGAACAGGCCGTCGTATTCGGCCAGTCGCTGGTAGTCGTTCTTGCCGATCGGATCGACTTCGATGCCCAGCTCCTTACCGGCGGAGATGAAGGACTTCAGCGCCTTCTTGTTCGACGGCGGCATCGCTTCGTTCGGATCCACCAGCATGGCGAGGTCGTACCGATACAGACGCCTTGTACGAGGCTTGCGCCACAGCTTCTTGGAGAAGCGGTCCAGCTCCGTGGCGAAAGCATCTTCCTGCGCATCATCGAGCGTGTGCAGGCCGACGGGCTTGATCGAAGCGATCTGCCACACGCGCTCGCGCTCGAACTCGATGCGCAGCAGCGGGCAGGGATACATTTCGAACACCTGCCGCGCCAGGTCCTGTAGCGCGGGGTAGGCGGTCTCGCCGAAATAGACGAGGGTGCCGAAATCAGTTGTGTCGCGGCCGCCCGCCGGCAGGAAGTGGGTGAGCTTGGCGTTGAGGTCGTCGATGGCCAGGCCGTAAAGCGAACGCCGGCGCAGATCGTTCACCGTGCGCACAGACGGCATCACACGATGCCCGCGCGCTTCGGCCAACAGCGAGACGTAATAACCGGTGCCCAGGTACTTGTAGCTGCGGCACAGGTTGATCACATGGGTGCGCTCATCGTCGCCCCCCACCGGTTCGCGCAGGTAGTCCATCGCGGTGACCACGTCGACGGACGGATAGTAAGAGCCCCAATCGGAAGCTTTCTCGACGACGATGACGAGTCGGGTCATGACACCTCAAGTGTGGACCGGCAGGAAAAACGTCGTCGCGTAGGGGAACGAGGCGGCGCAGCGCAAGGCGGCAGTGTCTTGCACCAAGGCGAGGTGCACAAGGGCAAGCACTGAAGCTGACGTAAACGTCGGGCCCGGCGACGGCGGCTATCGCGCCGCCAATGACCTTGGCGGGATGCTTTCCCGCGCTCGGTGCACTACAGTGCCGCGCTAATTCGAATCCTACCCATCCGCTTATCCGCGTCCGGCCCGCTACCGGCGCGCAAGACGAGAGCCCCTGATGACCCCATCGCCAGCCACCGCCGCCGTGCGGGTGCGCAGAGCCGAACTTTCCGATCTCGATGATCTGGTCGCGCTGGAGCAAGCCACTTTCGATAGCGACCGGGTGAGTCGCGCGCAATTTCGCCGTCACCTGGATAGCGACTCGGCACTCGTGCTGGTGGCCAGCGCCAACCGCCGTCGCTTTCTCGGCACGGCCTTGGTGTTTTTCCGCAAAGGCAGTCGCAGCGCGCGGCTGTATTCGATCGCCAGCCTGCCCGAAGCGCGAGGCAAGGGCGTCGGCACGGCGTTGATCGAGGCGGCGGAGGCCGCTGCGCGCCAGCGGCGCTGTCAGGCGCTGCGGTTGGAAGTGCGCACCGACAACGACAGCGCGATCCGTCTCTATGAGCGCTTGGGCTATCACCGCGTCGGTGCGATCGAGAAGGGCTTCTACGAGGACGGCACCGATGCCTTCCGTTTCCTCAAGGCGCTGGCTTAAAGCCTCCGCAAAGGGATGACTTCAGAGGTCCTCGGCAGTCGGGCGTAGATATCAGCCGCCCAGCGGCTGACCGATGCGCTGCTCTGTTGCATCGTCCGGGCGTGCCACCAGCGCACCGGTGCGCATCAGGTCCACGCTGTAGTGGCCGCCATCGATCAGCGGCAAATAGGCGCCGCTGCCGAACAGCGTATCCACGCCGGGCACCCAGCGTGGGTACCGCTTTCTCAGGTCCAGCAGATCGGTCGAGCCGGCCTGGTTGAAATCGATCACGGTGCGCGGCGCGTTCATTTCCTGGTTGGCGTCGTCGTAGCGCCCGGATACACGATCGAGCCGGTACAACGGCGGCAAGCCGGCCAGCATGGCGGGCAGCTTCCACTTCAGCACGATGGCCTCGATCCGGAAGTCGTCGCCCGCGAGCATCACCTCGCGCGTGTCGCCGTCCGGCCAGGTGAGGGTGAGTGCCCAGCGTTGCGGCGAAAGAATGCGCGAATCGATCTGCACCACGGGCGCTTCTTCGCCGAGGAAGCGGTAGCCGCGCAGCGAGACCGCCACGCTGGCCAGAAGCAGGCCCAACGCGGCAAAGACCAACAGCAGCAGCGTGTGTCCCGTCGCGGCGAGGGGGCGGCGCTGTTGCACGTGTTGGCGCGCCGCCATCAGCTGGACCAGCGCAATAAGCAGGATCACCCCGGCCAGGATGGCCAGCAAGGTGGTCGGCAAACGTAATAATTCGTTCCAGTTCATCGGGTACTCCACGTGCCGCACATCCCTTTGCGGTCAGGCGCACATGATAACGGTGCGGCGGTCGTATCCGAACGGCTTGGCTATACTGCGGTGGTTCCCCGAGGATTTTGCATCATGCGCCGATCGATCCTTCTGCTACCGGCTTGCCTCGCTCTTGTCGCGATCGCCGGTTGCGGCAACAAAGGTCCGTTGTACATGCCACGCCCGGCTCCAGCACCAGCCCCCGCGCCGGCACGCCCTGCATCGACGCCTGAACCGGCGCATGCGAGCACGGTGGCGCCGGCGTCCACGAGCTCGGTCGACGCGCCAGCTAGCGCGAGCAGCGTGACGACCAAGCCGCTCAACGGTGGCTGACGTCAGCGGCCGCATGCAATGACCCTGCGTTTTTCCAAGATGCATGGCAACGGCAACGATTTCGTCGTGGTCGAAAGCCGTGATGGTCCGCTTGCGCTGGACCCAGCCATCATTCGCGCGATGGCTGACCGTTACACCGGCATCGGTTTCGACCAGCTGCTGAGCGTGGAACCTCCGCGCGATGGCGTCAGCGCCTTCTATTACGGCATCTGGAACGCCGACGGTTCGCCGTCGGGCCAATGCGGCAACGGCGTACGCTGCGTGGCGGCGTGGTTACATCGCGCCGGTGCGCTGGCCATCGGCGAGACGGTGCAGATCGAGAGCCCTTCAGGGCCCGTCATGGTGCGGCTGCTCGGCACCGACCAGGTCACCGTGGACATGGGCGAGCCGATCTTCGATCCGGCCCGCATTCCGTTTGACGCGCCGCAGGCCGCAGACCGTTACATGCTCGACGTGAACGGCCAGCCGGTGGCTATCGGCGCAGTCTCCATGGGTAATCCGCATGCCGTCGTGGTCGTGGACAAGGTGCCTTCCGAGGCCATGTTGAGCTTGGGACCTGATTTGACTGGCCACGCGCGATTCCGCGAAGGCGCCAACACCGGTTTCGTGGAGAAGCTTGGCCCGCAGCATCTTCGCTTATTTGTGCACGAGCGCGGCGCCGGCTGGACGCAGGCCTGCGGAACCGGCGCCTGTGCCGCCATGGCTGTGCTGCGTCAGCGTGGCGAGGTGGATGCGCAGGCGCAGGTCGATCTGCCCGGTGGCAGCCTGCGTATCGATTGGAACGGACCGGGCGAACGCCTGTGGATGACCGGTCCAGCGGCGTTTGTATTCGAAGGCGAGTGGCTGGGATCGTAACGCGGTGATTGATGCGCAGGCGCGTCCATCGCACACTCGGGCCTAGCGGCTCGCCGCCCTACGTTTCCGGCTTGAGGTTTCGCGCATGACCAACGCCCTGCTCGACGACACGATGAAAGCCAGCGATGTGGCCGCGTACCTGCGCCGGCATCCTGACTTTCTCAGCAGCTACCCGGAGCTGGCGGCGCTGCTGACCATGCCGCGCGAGCAAGGGGCGGTGGCTTCCTTGGCGGCCTATCAACTGCAGACGCTGCGCGACAAGAACAGCGAGCTGGAACGAAAACTGGTCGACCTGACCGCGATCGCCGCCGAGAACGAGCGCTTGATGCAACGCGTGCACGATCTCAACGTCGCGATACTGCGCGCCAATACGCCGGCCATTGCGGCACGCAGCGTGGTCGCCAAGCTTTCGGACGATTTTGGAACCGACCAGATCCGTCTGGTGCTGTTCGGCGATGTCGCACTACCGCCAGCGGATTGGCTGCTGCACGAACCGAACGGTCGCGCAGCCATTCCCGAGTTCGCCGATTTCCTTGCCCATCACGAACCGATCTCGGGTCGGCTTTCGGCCGAGCGCCTGTATCGACTGTTCGGCCAGAATGCACCGGAAATTCGTTCCGCCGCGGTGATGCCGCTCGGCGAATACGGCCTGCTGGCGATCGGCAGCCACGATCCAGATCACTTCCAGCCCGGCATGGGCACGACGTTCCTGAAGATGATCGCCGCGACTGTGGCGGCGGCATTGGCGCGCCTGCACGACGGCGCCTGAGCGCATTCGTGGACGCCCAAAACCAGATCGACACATGGCTCGCGCGGCTAGCCAGTGAACGCAAAGCTTCACCGCATACAATCGACGGTTATCGCCGTGACTTGTCCAAATTGTTGCGCTTCATGCAAGCGCAGCAAATCGCTTCGTTTGCCGCGTTGGAACCCAACCGCATGCGCGGCTTTGTCGCAGCCGAACATCGCGCGGGATTGTCGCCGAAGAGTTTGCAGCGGTTGCTCTCATCGTGCCGAAGCTTGTTCCGTCAACTTACGCGCGAAGGTTTGTTGGCACACGATCCGCTCGCCGGCGTGCGCGGTCCGAAAGTGCATCGCAAGCTGCCGCAGGTTCTCGACGTCGATGAAGCCACTGCGTTGGTGGAAGGCGATGGCGACGATGGGCTTGCCGTGCGCGATCGCGCGATGTTGGAGCTGTTCTATTCGTCCGGCCTGCGTCTTTCCGAACTGATCGGATTGCGTTGGCTGGATCTGGATCTGGACGCTGGTGAAGTGCGCGTGCTGGGCAAAGGCCGCAAGACGCGCATCGTGCCAGTCGGACGTCATGCCATTGCGGCATTGCGCGCTCTGGGCGAGGCGGAAGGTCGCGAATCGGAATCGCCGGTTTTTCGTGGCCGCCATGGCGCACCGATCAGCCCGCGTACCGTGCAAACGCGCATGAAAACACTCGCGATGCGCCAAGGTTTCGCCAAGCACGTGCATCCGCATTTGCTGCGTCATACGTTCGCCAGTCACATGCTGGAATCGTCCGGCGATTTGCGCGCGGTGCAGGAGTTGCTCGGCCACGCCGATATCGCCACCACGCAGATCTACACGCATCTGGATTTCCAGCACCTGGCCAAGGTGTACGACGCCGCGCATCCGCGCGCGCGGCGCAAAGGGTCGTGATCTTTAGCTAGTCCCGCGCTTTTGCTCGTCATCCCGGCGCAGGCGGGGATCCTGTGTCAATTGAACGTGCGAAGCACTCAAAACCGATTTTGTGTACTGCGCACGCGTACCTCGCTGGACCCGGCCTGCGCCGGGATGACGGGCAAAAAGACCAGGTGATCCTGAGATCGGCTTGGAATTGGACGCAGCGGCCCCACGTTTCCGGACTAGGCTTCTTTCGGAGATTTCCATGGAATCGTTCCATGCCACAACCATCATCTCGGTGCGCCGCCACGGCCGCGTCGTGATCGGCGGCGACGGTCAGGTCACGCTCGGCAATACCGTGATGAAGGCCAACGCACGCAAGATCCGTCGCCTCGGCAAGGGCGATGTACTGGCCGGTTTCGCTGGCGCCACCGCCGATGCGTTCACGCTGTTCGAACTGTTCGAGCAGAAGCTGGACAAGCATGGCGGCAACCTCACCCGCGCCGCCGTCGAAATGGCGAAGGAATGGCGCACCGACCGCCGACTGGGTCGCCTGGAAGCGATGCTTGCGGTCGCCGACAAGGAAGCCTCGCTACTGATTTCCGGCAATGGCGACGTGCTGGAACCCGAACACGGCCTGATCGCGATCGGCTCCGGCGGACCGTATGCGCAATCGGCCGCGTTGGCGCTGATGGAAAGTACCGACCTGGATGCGCGCGCCATTGTCGAGCGTGCATTGAAGATCGCCGGCGACATCTGCATCTACACCAATCACAACACCACCATCGAAGAGCTGTAAGCATCCGCTTCGCTCACCCAGACACCGTCATTCCGGCAAACGCCGGGAGGACGAAGCACATTATCTTTTCCCGGTGACATCATGTCCGAACTCACCCCACGCGAAATCGTCAACGAACTCGATCGCTACATCATCGGCCAGCACGACGCCAAGCGCGCCGTTGCCATCGCGCTGCGCAATCGCTGGCGTCGCATGCAGCTGGAGCCGGCGCTGCGCGAGGAAGTGACGCCGAAAAACATCTTGATGATCGGTCCCACCGGCGTCGGTAAAACAGAAATCGCGCGCCGCCTCGCCAGCCTGGCCAACGCGCCATTCGTGAAAGTGGAAGCGACCAAGTTCACCGAGGTCGGCTACGTCGGCAAGGATGTGGAGTCGATCGTGCGCGATCTTGCGGACGTCGCCTACAAACTCACTCGCGAGCAGGCGATGAAGCGCGTGCGTACGCAGGCGGAAGATCGCGCCGAAGATCGCATCCTCGACGCACTGCTACCGCGCCGTCAGGCGGCGAGTGACTGGAGCCACGATCCGGCGCCCGCATCGTCCATCGAAAGCGATACGCGCCAGAAATTACGCAAACAGTTGCGCGAGGGCGCGCTGGATGATCGCGAGATCGAACTCGACGTCAACTTGAACGTCGGTGTGGAAATCATGTCACCGCCCGGCATGGAGGAAATGGGTCAGCAGTTGCGCCAGATGTTCCAGAACCTCGGCGGCAACAAGACGCAAAAGCGCAAGCTCGCGATCAAGGCCGCACGTCCGCTGCTGATCGAAGAAGAAGCCTCTCGCTTGCTCAACGATGAGGAACTGCGCGCGCAGGCAATGGAAGCAGCCGAGCAGAACGGCATCGTCTTCATCGACGAGATCGACAAGATCGCGCAGCGCTCCGAATGGGGCGGCGCGGGCGTCAGCCGCGAAGGCGTGCAACGCGACCTGCTGCCGCTGGTGGAAGGCTCCACCGTGTCCACCAAGTACGGCCCTATCAAGACCGACCACATGCTGTTCATTGCCTCCGGTGCGTTCTCGTTGGCCAAACCGTCGGATCTGATTCCGGAGTTGCAGGGTCGTTTGCCGATTCGCGTCGAGCTGTCAGCGCTGTCGGTGGATGACTTCAAGCGCATCCTGCGCGAACCGCACAACGCGCTGACCAAGCAGTACGTCGCCCTGCTGGGCACTGAGGGCGTGACGCTGACGTTCGACGAATCGGGCGTCGACCGGCTGGCCGAGGTGGCCTTCCAGGTCAACGAGCGCACCGAAAACATCGGCGCCCGCCGCCTGCACACGGTGATGGAGCGGCTTCTGGAGAGGATCTCCTACGAAGCTGCAGACAAATCCGGCGAAAATTATCTAATTAACGCCGAATATGTCGATAAAAACCTCGGCAGCCTGGTCAAGGACGAAGACTTGAGCCGGTATATCCTCTGACAGGGTGAATATCCTTAACCGTATGTTTGCAAAGGATAAAATGTTCAGCTTGTCAGCACTTAGCACCCTCTAAACAATGGGCCTAGACCCCCTCTGGTAAAATATTGACCATGGGTACGATTATTGAATTGAAGACCACCGGCCAGCGTGCGCAGCTCCGCGAAGCGCAGCAGAAGCAGGAACTGGTGCGGTTATGGCGCAATGAGCTCGAACACGGCAGCTTCTGCGGTTATGTCGGCGGCGTGGGTCGCGAGTTTCTTCTGATGTGGGTGGTCGGCGACGGCATTACCTACGACGGCATGTATGTCATGCGGCATCGCGATATCAGCGAACTGGAAGCGCCGGACAAGCATCACGACTTCATGCAAAAGGCGCTGGCACTGAAGCAGATCCTGCCGAAGCCGCCGCGCGCCTTCCCGCTCGACAACATCCGTGACGTCATACAAGCCGCAAGCGCGATGGCGCCCGTGATTGGCGTGCATGTGGATAGCGAGGATGAGGCTGAAGTTTGCTACATCGGCCGCTTGGTCAGCGTCGAGGAAGACGGCTTCAACATGCAGGAAATCACACCGGATGCGGAGTGGCTGCATGAGGCGTCGTTCTTCTCATGGGATGAAGTTTCCACGGTGACCATCGAAGATGGCTACGCCACTTCGTTGCTCGCAGTGGCTGGTGCACCACCGCCGTTGGCGCAAGGCGATTCCGGCGTCGGTCGCGCGCATTGATCGATAAAAGCCCGCCGAACGGCGGGCTTTTGCTTTCTGCCAAACAGCGGGAAGAGTTCAACGATTGAACAAATTGCGCCGCGCTTCTTCATCCGTGCGCAAATCGACTCTGCCCTTGATAGTATCGGCCAACGCATAGGCGCGACGCGTCGCTTCGCGATCGCGGATGTGTTCGAACCAGCGCTTGAAATGCGGGAAATCATCGATGTCCATGCCTTGATCGGCGTAAGGCACGGTCCATGGATACGCCGCCATGTCGGCGATGGTGTAATCGTCGCCGACAATGAATGCGCGACCGTGCAGACGTTTGTCCAACACGCCGTAGAGACGGCGCGTCTCGCGCACATAACGATCGATCGCGTAGGGAATTTTTTCCGGCGCATAGCGATTGAAGTGATGATTCTGGCCAAGCATCGGACCTAATCCACCGACCTGCCAGAAAAGCCATTCCATCACCGTGGTACGACCTCGCACATCGGTGGGCAAGAAACGACCCGTCTTCTCGGCCAGGTACTGCAGGATCGCACCCGACTCGAACACGCTGATCGCGTTGCCGCCATCGGCCGGTGCCGTATCGACGATGGCAGGCATGCGATTGTTGGGAGAGATCGCCAGGAACGACGGCTCGAATTGCTCGCCTTTGCCGATGTTCACCGGGTTGACGGTGTAGGGCAGGCCGCTTTCTTCCAGGAACAACGTGATCTTGTGACCGTTCGGGGTGGGCCAGTAGTACAGCTCGATCATGGGGAACTCCGGGGCGCAAACCCAGAGCGTCGGGGTCGTGGCGAACCCTTTCAAGGCTTGGCGACGCGGTCACGCGCCAGCAAGCTTTCCGACATCGTTCGCGACTAGGCTTCGGGCTAGTGCAAGCACGCAAGTAAACGGCGCGCCGCTTTCACCGTTTCCAGTGTGCCGGCCTCGGCATTGCCCCACCCACGGATCCTGGAGAAATCGCATGAACAAGCTCGCCTCGCGCTTCGCCCTACTCGGCCTCGCGCTCAGTGCCGTCACTCTGACCCCGGTTGCTTTTGCCCAGGACAGCACGCCCATGAGCTCCAGCAGCTCGCCATCCTCAGCACCGCAACACGCCGCGCCCGATCCTCAGAAGCAGGCCGAAAGACTGAGCAAGAAGCTGGGCTTGAGCGATGCTCAATCCACCAAGATCACGGCGATTCTGCAAGATCGTCAGCAGCAGTTGACTGTCGCGCGCGGCGATTCGTCGCTTTCGCAGCAGGACCGCCGCGCCAAGGTACGCTCGATCCAGCAGAGCACCGATTCGCAGATCAACGCGGTGCTCACGCCTGACCAGCAGAAGCAATACGCAACTATGAAGCAGAACATGATGAATCGTTGGCAGAACGGACATGGTGGCTCCGGTTCGCCATCTGGCTCCGCTGGCAGCTCGGATAACAACAGCAACTGATCGCTACTTCCGATACGTACCGGTACTTTGCCGGTACGTATCGTTGCCATGAACTACCACTGCATCGCATCTGCCTTTACGCTCTGCGGGTACATCGATAAACACCCTTGCGTGAGCACTTATGACTCGTCTCGTCGTCGTCGGCAGCATCAACATGGATCTGGTCACCGTAGCGGAGCGTTTTCCGTCGCCGGGTGAAACCCTGCTTGGCGAGCGTTTTCTTTCCGTGCACGGCGGCAAAGGTGGCAACCAGGCTGTTGCTGCTGCGCGATTGGGTGCCAACGTGCATATGGTGGGCGCCGTTGGTGATGATGATTTCGCGCAGCCTTTGTGCGATGCGCTGGCGGCGGAGGGCATCGATGTTGAACATGTCGCACGTATCGATGATTGCAGCAGCGGGACCGCGTCCATCACCGTTTCCGGCGGCGAAAACCAGATCATCGTGGTGCCCGGCGCGAATGCGCTGTTGACACCGCGTCATGTGATGAACGCCCAAGATTTGATCTCACGTGCCGACGCCGTCTTGGTGCAGATGGAAATTCCGCTCGAAACTGTCGAAGCAACATTGCGCCTCGCGCACGATCAAGATGTGCCGGTGATTCTCAATCCAGCACCGGCGCAACGGTTACCGACAGAATGGTTGCAGCTCGCGCGCTACATCACGCCCAATCAACACGAACTAGCGATATTGCTTGGTGCGGATCCGTCCGAAGACTTCCGCACGCTGATGCGCCGATCTCCTTGCCCGGTCGTGCTGACGCACGGTGCCGACGGTGCCTGGTTCCGCGAAGATGGTGAACCCCAGCATCAACAACGCTTCAATGTGGAAGCAGTTGACAGCACGGGCGCTGGCGATACTTTCAACGCAGCACTGGCGGTCTTTCTGCACGAAGGCTTGCCGATTGCCGTGCGTAAAGCCTGTGCGGCCGCAGCGTTATCCGTCACACGTTTAGGTGCTCGCGGCGGCATGCCGCATCCGGCGGAAGTCGATGCGTTGTTGGCAAGGCAGCGCGATTGATCACTTACCAATGCAGAACGAGCTGAAGATCGCTCCAAGCAAGTCGTCGCTGCTATAGGTTCCGGTGATTTCACCGAGAGCATGTTGCGCCTGACGCAGTTCTTCGGCAGCCAGTTCACCAGCGTGCGTAACGGCAAGTACATGAGCGGTGCGCGCGAGGTGCTCGGAGACTTGTTCGAGCGCAAGCACATGGCGTCGACGCGCACTGAAAGCGCCCTCGCCGCTGCCCGCACCTGCAAGCTGCTTGAGGCGTTCGCGCAACGCGTCCAGGCCTGCACCTGTCTTGACCGATAGCCATAGCCAGTGCGCAGCGGTGCGTTGTTCAACATGCGCTGTAACAGTGTCGAGATCGATCTTGTTGACGACAACGATGCGTTCGACTGCAGGCGGCAGATCGTGCAGCCACGCGAGATCGGCGTCGGCATGTTGCGCATCGGTAACCAGTATCACCACATCGGCACGCTCGCGCTCGCCATGTGCACGGCGTACGCCTTCGCGTTCGACTGGATCATGTGTATCGCGCAGGCCTGCGGTGTCGGCCAGTTCCAGCGTGATGCCATCGAGACTGATGCTTTCACGCAATACGTCGCGCGTGGTACCGGCGATATCGGTAACGATGGCCCGATCGCTGCCGGCGAGTGCGTTGAGCAAGCTGGACTTGCCCGCGTTGGGCCGGCCAACAATCGCCACGCGCAAGCCGTCATTGAGTCGCATGCCGCGTTGGGCTTCGCGTAGCAGGTCGTCGAGTTTTGCGCGCAATGTCGTCAGTTGGTGCGCTATCGCGGGATCGGCCAGAAAGTCGATTTCTTCTTCAGGAAAATCGATCGTCGCTTCGATATGTACGCGCAGTGCAACCAGGGATTGCAGCAAAGCATCGACCTTGCGCGAAAACACACCTTCCATCGACTGCAATGCGGCGCGCGCGCCGGCCTGCGATCGCGCAGCGATCAAGTCCGCCACGGCTTCGGCTTGAGCGAGATCAAGCTTGCCGTTGAGAAAAGCCCGCTCGGTAAATTCGCCAGGTCGCGCAAGGCGTGCACCGAGTTCGCAGACGCGGCGCAACAAGGTATCCAGCAACACCGCGCTGCCATGGCCCTGGAGTTCGAGCACATGCTCGCCGGTGTAAGAAGCAGGGGCAGGGAAATACAGCAGTAGGCCGCGATCGATCAATTGCCCGCTTGCATCGCGGAACGCCGCAAAATGTGCGTGGCGTGGTTCGGGTGATCGACCAAGCAGTGCGTGTGCAATGGCCGGTACGTGCGACCCCGAAACACGCACGATGCCCACGCCGGCAGCGCCAGGCGCACTGGCGATGGCGGCTATCGTGTCTTCATGTGGTGCGTGAGCGGTCATCGCGTATCAGCATAACCGCGGCGGGCGGCGCGTGGCCGCCCGCGCGTAGATCAGGCAGCGGCCTTGGCTTGCTTCGCTTCGCTGCGGCGCGTGACCCACCATTGCTGCAGCAGGCGGCATACGCCGTTGACGACGTAGTACAGCACCAGGCCGGATGGGAAGAACAGGAAGATCACCGCAAACATCAGCGGCATAAACTTCATCATCTTCGCTTGCGTCGGATCCATGCCGGCAGCCGGCGGCATCAGCCACTGCTGCGCCAGCATCACGATTGTGTAAAGCACCGGCAGCACGAAGTACGGGTCCGCGGCGGACAGATCGTGGATCCAGCCGAAGAATGGCGCCTGGCGCAATTCGACGCTGTCGCGCAGTACGTAGTACAGACCGTAGAAGATCGGAATGGTGATCAGCAGCGGCAAGCAGCCAGCCGCCGGATTCACTTTTTCCTTCTTGTACAGCTCCATCATGGCCTGCTGCATCTTCTGGCGGTCGTCGCCGTAACGCTCCTTCAAGGCATCCATGCGCGGCTTGAGCTTGCGCATCTTGGCCGCGGATTCGAACTGCGCGTTGGTGAAGTGGAAAGTGACCAGGTTGATCAGCAGCACCAGCAGGATGATCGACACACCCCAATTGTTGGTGAGCTTGTCCAACTGGGAGAGCACCCAATGCAGAGGCTCGGCGAATATCTTGAGCATGCCGTAGTCGATGGTCAGCTCAAGGCCCGGCGCGACGGTTTGCAACTGCTCGGGAAGCTTCGGCCCCAGATACAGCTGTGCGGTGCTGCTTGCCTGTTGACCTGGCGCCACGCTGATTTGCGGGCCGACGCTGCGAATCACGTAATGCGGCGTGCTGCTTTCGGGATCGACCACGGTGCTGGAAAAGCTGTTGGCTTCCTTCGCCGGCGGAATCCACGCGCCGAGGAAGTACTGCTGCATCATCGCCACCCAGCCGCCAGTGACTTTGTCCTTCTGCACCGGGTCTTTGGTGAACTTGTCGTAGTCGAGCTTGTTGAATTTCTCTTCGGGGCTGTACCACACGGCGCCGAAGAAGCCGTAGCGCGATTGATCGGAGATGCGCTGCAGGAAGTTGCTATACACCGGCGCTGGGCGATTCACGCGCTGCAGCTGACGATACGCGTTGCCGTCCCAGGTTTTGCCGCTGCCGTTATCGATCTGCTGATCGAGATCGATCACGTAGCTGCCGCGATGCAAGGTATAGCGCTTGACCACTTTCACACCGGACGCATCGGTCCAGGTAAGGTCAACGTTCAACGCATCCTGACCGGTCGCCAACTCGTAGCTGGTCTGCGCAGCCTGGAACACGGTGCGGTGGTCGGGCGCCGCGCCATCGGCGCTGACCAGGCCACTCTGCGCGGCGAAGTAATCGGTCGCGCTATCGTCGAGCAAGCGAATCGGTGCGGGATCCGGATCTTTCTTGGTGCGCGGCGCGACCGGATACTTCAGCAGTTCCGACCGCACGATGCTGCCACCACGCGTATCGATGGTCAGGCGCAGCACATCGGTGGTGACGGTTATCAGCTGCGCGCTGGTTGCCGCGCTCTCCGGACCGCTATTGGCGATACCGGGTGTCGCCCCTGGCGCGGAGCCTGCGCCCGTGGTCGATGTCGTCGCGGCCGGCGTTTCGACCGGATGCGGTGCGTAATCTTGCTCCCAGGACTGCCACAGCATGAAGGCCACGGCCATCAGGGCGAACAGAAGGAAGGTGCGCGTTTGATTCATCGCGTAGCGATCCGATGCAGGGCGCCGCGATGGCGGGCCGAGAAAAGTGGAAAAGGGAAGGTCAGCACGCGATTGTGGAGGTGTCGTCGCCGCGCTTCAACGGTGGCAGCCTGCGCCAGAGGGCATCGATCTCGGCCAGCAGCTCCGGGCCGGGGACGCCAGCGGCTTGTTCACGGGCCATCACCACCAGATCCAGCGGCGGAAGCTGGCTGCGGACACGACGAAAGGACTCACGTAGCAGCCGCTTGATGCGGTTGCGCTCCACGGCGCGCTTGGAGACCCGCTTGGAGATGGCCAGCCCTAGCCGGGCGTGGCCCAGTTCGTTCTGGCGATAGCGCACAGAAAAACAGCGGCCGCCGAGGCGGCCGCTGGCTTGACGCAAGGCGGCGAAATCACCGGCTCGGCGAATCCGCGCCTCGCGCGGCAGGCCGGCGGCATCCATATGCGTGGATGCTTATGGGATCAGGCGCTTGCGGCCCTTGGCGCGGCGCGCATTGAGAATCTTGCGACCGTCGGCCGTGGCCATGCGGGCACGAAAGCCGTGCGTGCGGGCGCGCTTGAGCTTGCTGGGCTGGAAGGTCCGCTTCATGGCTTCCTCCTAAAGGTATGGGTGAAAAAGGTTGGAGATTATGCGGAGTAGAGACGGCCCCTGTCAAATGGGGCTATGGTGGCAACTTGTGGATATCCATGTGGATAGTTGCCATGTGGGTGCTGCTAGACTTCCCGGTCCACCCTGCGCGAAAGCGCCCCTAGCTGTGGCTGAATAGTATCCATGAGTGACTTGTGGCGGCGCTGTCTTGAGCGTCTGGAAGCGGAGTTGAGCGCCGAAGACCTGCATACCTGGCTGATGCCTTTGCAGGCACGCGACGATGCGGACGGCCTACAGCTTTTTGCGCCTAACTCTTACACATTGGATGCTGTCCGCGAGCGGTATCTGCCTCGCATCGAGGCTGTGCTCACCCTTATTCATGGTCACAAGACGCCGGTGAAGCTGGAGGTCGGTTCCAGCACCGCGGCGGTACCTAATCTTCGCCCCCCGTCGATGGCGCGTCCGGCCAATGCACCTGAGCCGGTGGCGGTCAATTTCAACCACAACCTGGATCCGCACTACACCTTCGAGACGTTCGTCGAGGGTAAGTCCAACCAGTTGGGCAAAGCGGCGGCGATGCAGGTTGCGCAGAATCCCGGACGTGCCTACAACCCGTTGCTGCTTTATGGCGGCACCGGCCTGGGCAAGACGCATTTGATGCATGCGGCCGGCAATTTGATGCGCGAACACAATCCGAACTTCAAAGTGATGTATTTGCGCTCGGAGCAATTCGTCGGTTCGATGATCGAAGCGCTGCGCACCAAGAGCATGGATGAATTCAAGCGCCGCTTCCGTTCGGTGGACGCGCTGCTGATCGACGATATCCAGTTTTTCGCGGGAAAAGACACCACGCAGGAAGAGTTCTTCCACACCTTCAATGCATTGTTCGAATCCAAGCAGCAGATCATCCTGACCTGCGATCGTTATCCGAAAGAAGTGGACAAGCTCGAACCACGGCTTAAGTCGCGTTTGGGTTGGGGTTTGTCGGTAGCGATCGAACCGCCGGATTTCGAGACGCGTGCTGCGATCTTGCTGGCCAAGGCGCACGACAAAGGCGTGCTGGTGAGCGAGAACGTCGCGATGCTGTTGGCCAAGCGCATTCGCTCCAACGTGCGCGATCTGGAAGGCGCGCTCAACACGCTTGCCGCGCGTGCCAATTTCTACGGCAAACCGATCACCACCGATTTCGCGGAAGAGACCTTGCGCGATTTGCTCGCTACGCATGCGCAAGCGGTGACAGTGCCGAACATCCAGAAGATCGTCGCCGAGTATTTCGGCGTGCGCTTGCAGGATCTGCTTTCCAAACGTCGCGTGCGCTCGTTGGCGCGCCCACGGCAGATTGCGATGGCGCTATCCAAAGAATTGACGGAACACAGCTTGCCCGAGATCGGCGAGGCCTTCGGCGGTCGCGATCACACGACCGTGCTGCATGCCTGCCGCACCATTCGCAAGCTTTGCGAGACCGATACCCGGATGCGGCAGGACTGGGAGCAATTGATCCGCACCTTGACCGGTTGATCGCGCACGTTGAATAAGCGCTTGAAAACCGGCAGGGTATCCTGTGGATAATATGAAGACACTTTGAGGCCCAAAAGTTATCCACCAACGATACACAGATCGCAGGTGGCTCCGGGCACAAGGAAAGTTTTCTGCAACCCATTGTTTTAAAAGGGTAATTTTCGTTTATCGAGTTATCCACTGCGCCTGCTACAACCACTACTCTTCTTTTAAAAACAGAACTGCAGGATAGGGAAAGCACACACATGCAATTCAGCATCCAACGAGAAGCTCTGCTTAAACCCTTGCAGCAGGTCGTCGGAGTAGTCGAACGTCGCCAGACACTGCCTGTACTCGCCAACCTTTTGGTCAAAGTGAGCGACGGAAAGCTTTCTTTCACCGGCACCGACCTTGAAGTCGAAATGGTCGCTTCTACCGACGCCGATAAATTGGTCGACGGCGAAGTCACCATTCCAGCGCGCAAATTGTTCGACATCGTGCGCGCACTCCCTGACGGCGCGAAGATCGAACTGAAGCAGAACGGGGACCGCGTTGCGTTGAATGCGGGTCGCAGCCGCTTCACGCTGGCCACATTGCCTGCAACCGAGTTTCCGACCATCGATGAAATCGAATTGGTCGAGCGCGTTAGCCTTCCCGAAGAAGTGCTGCGCGATCTGATGGAGCGCACGTCTTTCGCGATGGCGAACCAAGATGTGCGTTATTACCTCAACGGCATGTTGCTGGATCTGCAGGAGCATGCGCTGCGTTGCGTTGCCACTGACGGACATCGGCTTGCGTTGAAAGAAACGCACCTGGACAGCAAGGTTTCCTCACGCCGCCAGATCATCATTCCTCGCAAGGGAGTGAACGAGCTCGTTGGCCTGTTGGAATCCGGTGATGGCACGGTCGAACTCGAATTCGGTCGTAACCATCTGCGTGTTCGTCGCGGCCAAGTGGTTTTCACCTCAAAGCTGATCGATGGCCGTTTCCCTGATTACGAAGCGGTTATTCCGCTTGGTGCCGACAAGAGGGCGACGCTCGATCGTGAAGTGCTGCGTGGCGCTTTGCAGCGTGCGGCGATTCTTTCGAACGAAAAGTATCGTGGCGTGAAACTGGAATTCTCGCCCGGCAAGCTGCGCATCGTTGCGCACAATCCGGAACAGGAAGAAGCGGTCGAAGAAGTCGAAGCCGAGACCAATGTTTCCGATCTGACGGTGGGCTTCAATGTCGGCTATCTGCTCGACGCGTTGGCGGCTCTGCGTAGCGACAAGGCACGGCTCAGCCTGCGCGATGCCCAATCCAGCTGCCTGGTGCAAGAAGACGACAACGAGCAGTCGCGCCACGTGATCATGCCGTTGCGGCTCTGATCCCTGGCATGCCCGTTTTCCGTCTGTTTTTGATCTCGCAACGCCGGAGCCCTGAGCTCCGGCGTTGTCGTTTGGGAGTCCGTTTACCGTGAGGCTGGAACGTCTGCAGCTACGCGGACTACGTTGCATCCGCGAGATGTCTCTGGATTTCGCCCCTGGGTTCAACGTTTTGATCGGAGCCAATGGCGCCGGCAAGACTTCCGTACTAGAGGCGGCATTCTTGCTTTCGCATGGTCGTTCGTTCCGCAGCGGTGCTCGCGATGCGTTGTTGCAACGTGGCGCCTCCGACTTGAGCATTTTTTCAACCATTCGCCACGAAGATGGTCGATTGGTTCGGCTCGGCTTGGGTCGAGAAGGGGCTCGTTGGGAAGCGCGGGTGGAGGGGCAGGATGTCCTGATCGGTCAACTTGTCCGTGAATGCGCCGTTGTTTGTTTTGAACCCGGGTCCCATGCGTTGATTGCCGGGGCTGCCGATGAGCGCCGTCGGTTCCTGGATTGGGGCGTGTTCCACGTGGAACAGGATTTCCTACCCGCATGGCGTCGTTATCAGCGGGCACTGAAGCAGCGGAATAGCTTGCTTCGCTCCGATGGCCTCGCCGACGACGAGCTCTTTGCACCCTGGGAACTGGAGCTCGCCCGATGCGGCACTCTGATCGACCAATGGCGCCGCTCCTATTTCGATGCATTACTCCCCCATCTTCGCGACCAAGCCGGGTTATTGCTGCCGGAGCTCGGTGACGTCGAACTCCGCTACCGACAAGGTTGGACCGAGGGCGAGAATCTGGCTGACGTCCTTCGCGCCCAACGATCGCGCGATCAGGGCCGGGGCCACACCACATCGGGTGTCCACCGGGCCGATTGGTCATTGTCTTTCGCGGAGGCACCACAGCGGGAGCATTTCTCCCGCGGGCAGGAGAAGCTGGTCGCCTTGATTTGCCTGCTGGCCCAGGCGCGGCTGGATGCCGGCGTCAGGGGCGAGTGGCCGATCATCTGCCTGGACGATTTGGCCTCCGAACTCGATCTGGGTCATCAGCGGGCCGTCGTGGAGACCCTGCTGGCCGTGCCGGCGCAGGTACTGGTCACCGGCACGGAAATTCCCAGGCCCTTGCAGCCGACTCAGGCTAAAGTGTTCCACGTGGAACAGGGGTCTGTGTCGCCCCTGCTATAATTGGAAGGTTGCATCCTGCCCGGCTCCTATGACGCCGACCCGGGCGGATTATTGGCGTCGGGAAACGGTTACTGCATGAACGCATCTTACGATTCGAACAGCATCAAGGTACTCAAGGGTCTGGAAGCGGTGCGCAAGCGCCCCGGCATGTACATCGGCGATACCGATGACGGCACAGGCCTCCACCACATGGTGTTCGAAGTCGTGGATAACTCCATCGACGAGGCGTTAGCCGGCTATTGCGACCGCGTCATCGTGACCATCCACGAAGATGGCTCGGTCAGCGTCATCGACAACGGTCGCGGCATTCCCGTCGACACGCACCCGGAAGAGGGGCGTTCCACCGCGGAAGTAGTGATGACCGTGCTTCACGCGGGCGGCAAGTTCGATGCGAACTCGTACAAGGTGTCCGGCGGTCTGCATGGCGTGGGCGTGTCGGTGGTGAACGCACTTAGCGAGCACCTGTGGCTGACCATCTACCGCGACGGCCACGAATATCACCAGGAATATTCGCTGGGCGAGCCGCTGTATCCGGTGAAGATGGTCGGGCCCTCGGATAAGCGCGGCACCACAGTGCGCTTCCTGCCCAGCCCGCTGACCTTCACCCACAACATCGAATTTCACTACGACATCCTGGCCAAGCGCCTGCGCGAACTGGCCTTCCTCAACTCCGGTGTCACCATCGAACTGCGCGATGAGCGTGGGGAAGGGCGCCATGACACGTTCGCCTACGAAGGCGGCATCCGCTCCTTCGTGCAGCATCTGGCGCAGTTGAAGACGGCGCTGCATCCGAACGTGATCAGCCTCAGCGCGCAGCAAGATGGCATCACGGTAGAACTGGCGATGCAGTGGACCGACTCCTACCAGGAGACGATGTTCTGCTTCACCAACAACATTCCGCAGCGTGACGGCGGCACCCATCTCACCGGTTTCCGTGCTGCGCTGACGCGCGCCATCCAGGCGTATATCGAAAAAGAAGGCCTGGCCAAGACCGCCAAAGTCACTCTGTCGGGCGACGACATGCGCGAAGGCATGATCGCCGTGTTGTCGGTAAAGGTGCCGGATCCGAAGTTCTCCTCCCAGACCAAGGACAAGCTCGTATCGTCCGAGGTGAAAACGGTGGTGGAGCAGGTGGTTTACGAGAAGCTCGGCGAATTTCTGCTGGAGCATCCGAACGAGGCGAGGGCAATCGCGTCGAAAGTTGTCGACGCCGCCCGTGCCCGCGAAGCTGCCCGCAAGGCGCGCGAGATGACCCGCCGCAAAGGCGCGCTGGACATCGCCGGCTTGCCGGGCAAACTCGCCGATTGCCAGGAAAAAGATCCTTCGCTGTGCGAACTGTTCCTGGTCGAGGGTGACTCCGCCGGCGGTTCGGCCAAGCAAGGGCGCAACCGCAAGACGCAGGCCGTGCTGCCGCTGAAAGGCAAGATCCTCAACGTGGAGAAAGCGCGCTTTGACAAGATGCTTTCCTCGGCCGAGGTGGGCACGCTGATCACCGCGCTGGGCACCGGCATCGGCAAAGAGGACTACAACCCCGATAAGCTGCGTTACCACCGCATCATCATCATGACCGACGCGGACGTGGACGGTTCGCACATCCGCACGCTGCTGCTGACCTTCTTCTACCGCCAGATGCCGGAGTTGATCGAACGCGGTCATGTCTACATCGGCCTGCCGCCGCTCTACAAATTGAAGCAGGGCAAGCAGGAGCTGTATCTGAAGGACGACACAGCGCTCAATGCGTATCTGATTTCCAGCGCCGTCGACAATGCGGAGTTGACCTACACGCCTGCAGCCCCGGCAATCACCGGTGAGGCTCTCGAAAAGCTGCTGCGCGACTACCAGCTCGCCTTGGATCAGATCGAGCGACTCGGCCATCGCTTCGACGCCAACGTCCTGACCGCCATGCTCGAGCATCCCGCCATCGGCGTCGACCATTGGAACGATCCGACCATCATGCAAGCATGGCTGGATGGCGTTGCCCTGAATCTGGCGACCAGCGGACTGGGCAAACCACGCTACCGTTTGGCATTGCGTCCGGCGGATGCGGAACATCCTGCGGCTATCGAGGTGGTGCGCGACCAGCACGGTCTCAGCCACACCTGGCTGCTGCCGCAACCCTTCTTCAATGGTTCGGAATTTCGGCCGATTCTCAACGTCAGCCAACCGTTGGCAGGTCTGGTTCAAGCCGACGCTGTCGTGCGGCGCGGCAATGCCTCGCGTGGTGTCACGCGCTTTGCCGAAGTACGCAGCTGGTTGCTGGAAGAGGCCAAGAAGGGCCGCACCATCCAGCGCTTTAAGGGTCTGGGTGAAATGAACCCGGAACAGCTGTGGGAAACCACGGTAAATCCCGAGACCCGTCGCATGCTCCAGGTGGGCATCGAAGATGCCATCGCCGCCGACCAAATGTTCTCGATGCTGATGGGCGAGGCGGTCGAACCGCGTCGCGATTTCATCGAAGCGAATGCGTTGAAGGTCGCCAATCTCGACATCTGAAGTCGTCGCACGAGGTGGACCTTAGTCCACCTCGTGCGCTTGTTGTTTGGCTGACGCATTAATGCATTAACACAAGCGTACAAATATCTCTGCGTCTTTCACGTGCGCAAGACACGACTTGTGAAACGCGTATCGCCACGCGAACGGCACAAAATGCGCGGGCGTATGGCGAGAACATCATAAGCCTTTGATTTGAATGTTCCTTTTATGCCGCATTGCGACTTGTTATCGAAGGTCCCCTCGGGTTACTCTCAGTGATCCCCCGCACAGCTAGTGCGTGAAATCCGACTCCTTTCATTTTGAGGAACGCTATGAAACACGCTTCCCTGAAGATGCTGGCCGGCGCAGCGTTTGCGTTGGTGTTGGCAAGCACTCCGGCGCTAGCGAGCGACAACTCGTCGTCGAGCGATCAAAAAGCGGCACCGCTGTATCCCAATGCGACCCGCAAAGAACCTAAGCTCGATCTGACCGATGCCAAAGAGCAGAAGACGCTCAATGAAGGTATCGATGCTGTCGCGGCAAATGACAAGGACAAAGCTACCCAGCTGCTGCAACCGCTTGTCGACAAGAGCAAGAGCAAGTACGTGCAAGCCATGGCGTTGCAGGGGCTCGCGCGTATTCATGCGACCAGCAACGATCTGCCGGGTGGCATCGATCTTCTGAAGCGTTCGCTCGACAACGGCCTGTTGCCGAACGATGCGTATTTCCAGCTCCAATACGAACTGGCTACGTTCTACCTCCTCAACCAGCAGTACCAGCCGTCGATCGACACCGTCGAGAAGTGGCGCGCCGAAGGCAAGAAAGAAACGCCTGAGTCGTACGCATTGGAAGGCGAGGCTTACTACCGCATGCAGAAATACCCGGAATCGATTGCAGCGCTCAAGAAAGCGCAGTCGATGACGGACAAGCCCGACCCGCGTTGGACCCAGCTGTTGATGCTGGACTACAACGATTCCGGTCAGAAGGACCAAGCCGCTGCGCTAGCAAAGCAAGAGGTCAACGCGTCGCCGACGGATTCGACCGCATTCCATAACTCGCTTAGCCTGCTGATCCAGTCGCAGAAATATCCGGAAGCTTTGCAGCTGATGGAGCAGGGCAAAGCGAATGGCATGATCACGACGGAAAACGACTACGTGACCATGGCCAAGCTCTACATGAATAGCGCTCAGCAAGCATCCGATCCAGCTGCCGATTCGGGCAAGGCTGTGCAGGTGCTGCAGGACGGCATGACCAAGGGCGTGGTGAAACCCACCGCCGACAACTACGACCTGTTGGGCGACGCCAGCATGATTGGTGGTGACACGGACGCTGCAGCAGCGGCGTACAAGAAAGCCATCCCGCTTGCGACCAACGGCGAACCCGCACTCAAAGCTGGTGTGGCGCTTCTTACTCAGAACGAGTACAGCGCCGCCAAGCCACTTATCCAGCAGGCTATCAGCAAGGGCGTGCAGCATAAGGGCAGGGCCTATATGGACCTCGCCCAAGCGAACATAGGTCTTAAGGATAAGGCCGCAGCGGCCGAAGCAGTGTTGGAAGCTAAGAAGGATCCGGAAACTGCTGCTCAAGCCTCTGCTTGGTTGCAGAAGGCCGGAGTAGGTAACTAAGTTTGTAATCACTTAGCGAATGTTTAGCCGGCTAGATGGACGTCCATAAGATCGCCATCCCAAGCCAATATAAACGCTATACAAACGCCATGTGCTGTTGTACCGTTGGACTTTTCCCGCATTGTCCAGTGGCAAATGTCACCCTATTTAGGGAGCAACTTTGCCGCTGGGTGCTGCGACCACGTCACTCGATTGACTAGCTCCTGATTGAAAGCGACAGATGGCCTCAAGTAACGAAGAAACCGGCGTCAAGCCGTTCAGTTGGGGACGCACATGGGCGCTGGCGGTAGCCATTGCGCTGCATGCGTTTGCTTTCCTGATACTGATCGCGCCGATGGCGCCCCCGAAGACGGCGGAAGTTCAGAAAGACAAGATCGTGCAGGTGAACTTCATCGAACCTCCGCCGCCACCGCCTCCCCCGCCGCCGCCGCCGCCGGAACCGCCGAAGCAGCCGCCGCCGAAGATCATCAAACAGGTGATCCCGCCGCCGACGCCGCCTCCGCCTGCTCCGCCGCCGGCTGTGGAAGAGCAATCGACCAATGCCGTGGCTTCGCCGCCGCCGGCGCCGCCAGCACCACCGGCGCCGCCAGCTGACATCACGGCTAGCCAGGACATCAGCTACAACAGTCGCATGCAGCCCAAGTACCCGCCCCAGGCTATTCGCCAGCGGCACGAAGGCACGGTGACGTTGTTGATCCTGGTGGCTGTCGATGGCACGCCGAAGGACATCAAGGTCGACCAGTCCAGTGGCTTCCGCGAGCTTGATCGTGCGGCAATTGAAGCGGCGCAACATTGGCGCTTCAATGCAGAATCGAAAAACGGCAAGAAAGTTGAGGGATACGTGCGCGTACCCGTCAATTTCAATCTCAATCAGCTGTAATACCTATTACAGTTACAGTTCACGCTTGACTTCCAAGGGTAGCGTTTATGTTCCAACAAACTCCTGCTTCCGATGCCGCTCCGGCTCTGGGTGGCAACGCCAACGCCATGGCGATGCAACAAATGGGTTTCCACGACCTTCTCCAGAATTTTGACTTTCTGGGTTGGATCGTTTTCGTGGTGCTCGTCATCATGTCCTTCGCCTCGTGGTACTTCATCATCGCCAACGCCATCCGCAATTCGATGGTGCGCGGTCGCGCCGACGGCGTGATCAACAGTTTCTGGTCCAACAATTCGACCCAGGACGCCATCCGTGAGCTGGAAGCCCAGCCCAAGGGTGAACCTTTCTCGAAGATTGCTCTGGATGCCGCCTCGGCGGTTGCCCACCATCAGCAAGCTGCTGCCGGTGGCGGTCGCTTGGCCGAATCGCTGAGCCGTTCGGAATTCATCGATCGCGCCCTGCGTCAGGCCGTTGCTCGCGAGAGCCTGCGTCTGGAAGGTGGCATGACCTTGCTCGCCACGGTCGGTTCCTCGGCACCGTTCATCGGTCTGCTCGGTACGGTGTGGGGCATCTATCACGCCCTGATCCGCATCGCGGCTTCCGGTAACGCTTCGATGGAAGCGGTGGCAGGTCCGGTGGGTGAAGCTCTGATCATGACCGCGTTCGGTCTGTTCACCGCTATCCCGGCCGTGCTCGCCTACAACTTCTTCACCCGTTCGAACCGCCTGACGTACGCCCGTTTCGACGAATTCGCGCATGACCTGCACGACTTCTTCGCTACCGGCGCACGTGTCGAAGGCGTCGCTCCGACTCAGAAGTGAGGATTGACCCATGGCGATGAGCTCCGGAAACGAATCCGGCTCGCCGATGTCGGAAATCAACGTCACGCCGCTGGTCGACGTGATGTTGGTGTTGCTGATCATCTTCATGATCACCGCTCCGCTGATGTCGCACCGTATTACGGTGAAGCTGCCTACGGCCAATCCTAAGACCCAGGATGAAGCGCCGAAGACTGAGCCGATTGACCTCGCCATCAAGGACGATGGCAGCATGTACCTCAACGATAATCAGAACCCGATTACCGATGCTGAGCTGAAGGCGCAGTTCCTAGTGTTTGCGCAAAGAACGCCTCAACCGGAATTGCAGATCCGTGCGGCTAAGGACACCGAGTTCAAAACGGTCCGTAAAGCCCTCGGTGAAGCGAAGGATGCGGGTATGGTCCATGTCGGCTTCATGACGACCGGCAAGGAGTGACGAGCCATGGCATTTAGTACCGGAAGTGGCAAAGGCCCGATGGCCGACATCAACGTCACGCCGCTCGTCGACGTGATGCTGGTGCTGCTGATCATTTTCATGATCACGGCGCCAATCATGACGCACAAGATCAAGATCGACCTGCCTCAGCCGAACCCGAACGTAATTCCGCCGACCAATCCACCGGAACCGGTGCATCTGAAGATCGACCAGTCGGGCGCGTTCTATTGGAACGACACCCCGGTGGACGAGCAGCAGCTGAAGACGCAGATCGCGATTATTGCGACCAAGAGTGATGCGGATCAGCCGGAAGTGCAGATCGATGCGGCTGATGAAGTTCCTTATCAGGTTGTTGCTCGCGTGTTGGCTGATGCCAAGAGCTACAACTTGAACAAGATCGGCTTCACCGACAGCAGCGGACAGTAACGGCAGCGATTGGACCGGAGCAATTCAATCGTAGCCAAGCGTTACCCACAGAACCCCCGCATTAGCGGGGGTTTCTGTTTTATAGGATTGAAGCGCCGAAGGAGTCAAAACCGATTTTGCAAATAGCCGTCCAGACGGCCATCCTCACCGCAGAATTTGCAGATAATTACGCACGGTGGTCGACATCCCTTCGTAAAGCGCTTCGCCGATCAAGGCATGTCCGATCGAGACTTCCGCTAACCCGGGAATGGCGACACGCAAGGTTCCGAGATTGGCTTGGCTGAGATCATGTCCCGCGTTCACCGCAAGCCCTGCTTGTTGCGCGCGACGCGCGGTATCCACGCACAAGGAAAGCTGTTCACCCGCATCACCTTCCGCGAAGGCTTCTGCATAGGGCCCGGTGTAGATCTCTATGCGCTGTGCGCCGATGGCAACGGCGTGTTCAAAACCGCCCGCGCCTGGATCGACGAACAAGCTCACGCGGCAACCTAGCTCGCGCAGCTCCGCAACCAAGGGACGCAACCGTTCCGCATCGTTGACCAGGTCGAATCCATGATCGGAAGTAATCTGTCCGTCGCTGTCAGGCACCAGTGTCACCTGGGTCGGGCGCACTTCACGAGCCAATGCGATCAACCCAGGGTACGGACCACGTGGCGGTGCGAATGGATTGCCCTCGATGTTGTACTCGACGCGCCCGCGCAATAGCGCGGCCAGCGTGCGCACATCATCGGGTCGCACATGGCGCAAATCTGGTCGCGGATGCACGGTAATTCCACCGCAACCCGCTTCGATGCAGGTCATCGCGGCGCGCGCGATATCCGGTTCGCCGCCACCACGCGAGTTACGCAACACGGCGATCTTGTTGAGATTGACGCTGAGCAGGGTCATGGATCAGGAAGAAAAAGGTTACGGGCCGGACACAGTGCGCCGTTCAAGCGTCGACGGCAAGTGTCCATACGTCGATGCTGCGTGACGAACCACGCCACGCCACGCTGGCAACGTGATCGGGGCCAAGGTCGATACGATGGAGCTGCCATTGCGACGCATCGTCACCTTCGATCCACAGCAAACGCGCAGTTGGGGTAGCGATCAGGCGCAGACGATCGAGCCCGAAGGCAATTCCACGCCCCACGGCTTTCAGAACAGCCTCCTTGCAGGTCCAGATCTCGAGAAATGCGCGTTCTCGCTGTGCGTTGTCGAGCGCGCGCAAAGCGGCAGTTTCGTCATGATGAAAGAAACGCTCGGCCAACAACATGGCGCGTGGCCTTCGCCGAATGCGTTCGATGTCGATGCCTGGGGTGACGCCATGCGCGACGGCAATGATGGCCTTGTCCGCACTATGCGACCAGTTGAATTGCAAGAACTGGTTCCAGGGCGCGGCCAACTCCGGACGTCCGTGTTCGTCGTCGACCAACACCACGGCATCGGCAGCCAAGCCGAGATAAGCACCCAGCAGCGTACGCAGCGGCTCCCGTTGCAGCTCCCTACGATAGTCGAGCAGCCACACATGGATACTGTCTTTGCCAAGGCCGGCAGCGATGCCGGCGACATCGTGGCCGAGGGATGTTCGCATGGGCACATGCTGCCGGATCGCCGCTACCTGATACAAGCGCAGCGGCCAAAACACCCGGTGCGAGAACGCACTCTCCCGTGAACACGGGACAAGACAAAACGCTAACTCAGCGAATCAGACGTTCGTCGACCAGGTTCTTCACCACCCCAGGATCTGCCAAGGTGGATATATCACCTAGCTGATCGGGCTGGTTTTCGCCGATCTTGCGCAGGATGCGGCGCATGATCTTTCCCGATCGTGTCTTGGGCAAGCCCGGCGCCCACTGGATGTAATCGGGTGTAGCGATCGGGCCGATTTCCTTGCGCACCCAAGCTACCAATTCTTTGCGCAATTCATCACTGCCTTGCTCGCCAACCACCAAGGTGACATAGGCATAAATGCCCTGACCCTTGATCTCGTGCGGGCATCCGACCACGGCCGCTTCCGCGACTTTCGGATGTGCCACCAGCGCGCTTTCAACTTCAGCGGTGCCGATGCGATGGCCGGATACGTTGATCACATCGTCGACGCGGCCGGTGATCCAGTAATAACCGTCTTCGTCGCGGCGCGCGCCGTCACCGGTGAAGTAATTGCCGGGATACGCCTTGAAATACGTATCGATGAAACGCTGGTGATCGCCGTAAACCGTGCGCATCTGGCCGGGCCACGAATCGGTAATCAGCAAATTGCCTTCGGCCGCCCCTTCCAACACGGTACCTGCGGCATCTACCACGGCGGGCTTGATACCAAAGAACGGCAAGGTCGCCGAACCGGGCTTGGCATCGATGGCACCGGCCAGTGGCGTGATCAGGATGCCGCCGGTTTCTGTTTGCCACCATGTATCCACAATCGGGCAACGACTGTCGCCGACCACGCGGTAATACCACTCCCACGCCTCCGGGTTGATCGGTTCGCCCACCGATCCGAGCAGGCGCAGGCTGGCACGCGAACATTTCTTCACCGGCGCTTCGCCTTCGCGCATCAGCGCACGAATCGCCGTCGGTGCGGTATAGAACAACGTCACCTTGTGCTTGTCGACGACCTGCCAGAAGCGGCTGAAATCAGGGTAATTCGGCACGCCATCGAACATCACGGTGGTCGCGCCATTGGCGAGCGGCCCGTAGACCACGTAGCTGTGCCCGGTGACCCAGCCGACGTCGGCGGTGCACCAATAGACATCGTCGTCACGCAGGTCGAACACCAACTCGTGCGTGAAGCTCGCATACACCAGATAGCCACCGGACGTGTGCAGCACGCCTTTGGGCTGGCCGGTCGAACCGGAGGTGTACAGGATGAATAGCGGATGTTCCGCTTCGACCGGTTCCGGCGGACACTCGGCCGATTGCCCTTCCATCAGCACGTGGTAATAGCGGTCGCGCGGGGATTGCATCGGCACTGCGGCGCCGGTACGGCGCACGACAACGACGGTTTCCACGCTGTTCGTACCCGGGCGCTCCAGCGCGGCGTCAACGTTCGCCTTGAGCGGAATCCTCTTGCCGCCACGCACGCCCTCGTCCGCCGTCACTACCAGTTTGGCGGTGGAGTCGGCAATGCGGCCTGCCAACGAATCAGGCGAGAAGCCGCCGAAAACCACCGAGTGGATGGCACCAATGCGCGCGCACGCGAGCATCGCTACGGCCGCCTCGGGGATCATCGGCATGTAGATCGCTACGCGATCGCCTTTTGCCACGCCAAGATGCTTCAGCGTATTGGCAAACTTGCAAACTTCAGTGTGCAGCTGGCGATACGTGATGCGGCGCGAATCGGCCGGGTCATCGCCTTCGAAGATGATCGCCGTCTTGTCGCCACGCGTAGCCAGATGGCGATCCAGGCAGTTGGCCGAGACATTGAGCTGGCCATCGTCATACCAGCGGATATGCAGGTCTTCCGGATTGAAAGAAACATCGCGGATGTGGGTGGGCTTCTTTACCCATTCAAGCCGCTCGCCGATACGTCCCCAGAAACCCTCGGGATCCTTCACGGATTCGGCATATAGCCGCTCGTAGTCGGCTTTGCGCAAATGCGCCTTGGCAGCGAATGCGGGATCGACCGGATAGACCTTGGACATGCTTGCCTCCTGCTCACCGCTCACCGGGAGCGCACTCAGTGAAAACCGCGCGACACCTTCGCGAAGGCATCAACCATTCGAGTGTAGCGTTTAGGTGGCTAAACCGCCAAAGTTGCAGTGCAACATCACGGCTGCGGCGGCTTTTCCCCGTCAGGCTTATGACGCATCAGCTCGATCCGCAAATCCGGCTGCGCGTTGGCCTCGATACGTGCCTGCGCGAAAGCCAACGTCGTAGCAATCATCCCAAAGATGCCAACCAGCAACCAGAACGCCATCGCACCGGGGCCGTGACGAGTGAAGCACAGCAGCCATGAAAGCAGTGTTACAAGCAGCCACAACCATCGCATGACGACCCCTTTCGTCGACGATTCCGCCATCGCGCATCATACTGCCGCGGCTCACCTGGAAATGCGATGCCCTGCACCGGCTCGATACGCGTCTCCCTTTAAGATGAGCCACCGATCAGACAGCGGCGAGACGTGGAACGATGGCTGACCCGAATGCATCCACGCCGGCGCCACATCGCTTGAGACGGCTCGTGCTGCAGGCTATCGACTGGCTGGCCATCGGGCTGGATCATGGCAAGCCGATCCGCGTGTCGCTGCTGGTGCTGGTACTCGCGACATTGGTAATCAGCAACGTCGATCAGGCCACCGAACTGTTCCTGATCGCCATGTGGGCCGATCCCAGCAGCACCCGTTACCTATTCCTGTTGGCGACGGCCGCGATCGCCGGCTTGGCCATCTGGTACACCACGCACAACGCCTACCGGCTGATCTATCCGCGCTGGCCAGCGTTACAGGACCCGCGTGCTGCGCCACTACGTCAGTGGATACCCCGATTGCTCGGCGCCGCTGTGCCGATGCTGGTGGTGTTCGGCTATCTGATGGCTTTGCGAAGCACGCCTCACGCCACTTGCAGCACCGACGAGCAATGTCACCGACGTGATCTGCGCGCCATCGGCCTGTCGATGGAAGCAGCCGCGCTGATCGTGTTCTTCATCGGGCGGCAGTGGCTATTGAAAGCGCGTCAGTTGGCAAAGGGTATGCGCGGGAACGATGCAGTCGAGCCGCGAGTGGAATCCATCACCGTACTCGGCACGCTGCCACTCAGCGTGTTCCTCGCCGTACTGATGTTGAACGTGCTGATTACGGTGCTGGTGGTGATACAGCCACGCCAATTCGATGGCATGGGTGCGTTGGCTGTACTGATGATCACGGGCAGCTTCTTCTGCATGAGTGGCGGGTTTTTGTGCATGCTTGCCGATCGCCGCGGCGTTCCCTTGATCAGCCTGCTCATGCTCACCGCGGTATGTCTGCATGCGATGCACCTCAACGACAATCATCGCGTGCGTCAGTATCCGTCCATGAGCACGCACCAGCGGCCAGAAGCCCCGCCGCCGGAAAGCCGTCCCGATTTCGATGCATACGCGCGTGCATGGCTAAACACTCGCTGCGTGCCGCAGCGTGCATGTCCGGTCGTCGTGGTATCGACCGAAGGTGGCGGTCTGCGTAGCGCCGCCTGGACGGCCATGGTGCTAAGCCGTTTCACGGCGCTGATCGACACATCCTCACCGCCGAATGGTGGCGAGCCACTGTTCGAGCGCTATCTATTCGCTGGCAGCGGTGTATCCGGCGGCAGTCTTGGCCTGGCCACATACGTTGCTTCCTTACAGGCCACGCCACAGACCGGTCTATCCGCGCAAACACGCAGCGAACGCATCCTCAACCACGACTTTCTTGCGCCAGTGATGGCGAACGCATGGTTCGTCGATTTCACGCAACGCTGGCTGCCGGGTGCCTTGTTCGACGATCGTGGCCGGGCGCTCACGCGCGCGTGGGAACAGGCGGCGCAGGAACAAGGTGTCACGACGTTTGCGCAGCCCTTCGCGACGCTCTATGAGCATGCCGACGGAAGCTTGAACGCGAATGTGCCGGCCTTGTTCTTCAACAGCACGACCGTTGGCCAAGGTTGGCGCTTCGTAGAAGATCCGTTCCGTGCGTTCGCCGAAAGTCCGTGGACCACGGCCTATGACGGTTCGCGCTGGCTCGATCCGCGCACGCCGCTTAGCGAAGCCGTGCTCAACAGCGCCCGTTTCACCTACCTGAGCCCAGCAGGAACACTGCAAACCGCGATAGCCGCCAATCAGGCTCCAACACCGGCTGCGTTGCAGCTCGTCGATGGCGGTTATTTCGAAAACTCAGGAACGACGACATTGCGCGAGATCATGCAACGATTTCGCGCCATCGCCGCAAAACAACGGCAGCCGATCCGCTTCATCGTGCTCCACATCAGCAACGATCCGAGCCTGCACGATTTCGTCGACGCGCACGATTCCAATCAACCGTTGCCACTCTACTCCGCAGCGTGTCCTCGCGCGCCAAGCCCAACCGAACGTGGAAGCTATGGTGACATCACAGCACCCGCAGTGGCGTTGCTCGATACCCGCGATGCCCGCGGCGAATTCGCCCGCGCGGAATTACTGTCTTCCCTGCACATCAACGATGCCGATTCAGCCAACGGCGACGTGCTCTGGCACATGCGCCTGTGTCCGGGTAATTACCCGCTTCCGCTCGGCTGGACGATCTCTCCGCCCGTCTTCGATGAAATGCATCGGCAGCTGCAACAAAACTATCCGCTAACCACGATGACAACCTGGCTTGGCCAACAACTGCGCAACGCCACGCAACCCTAGGTATCGCGGCGAGTGGGACCGTGCGCGCGCATCATAGGTGGACGCGCGATCTTCCCCACGCATTTAAAGATCGTAGCCCCATTCATTCTCTTATTGATATTCCAGCTTTTCACCCTTGACCGGATTGAAGGTAGGCACGCCTGGCGTACCCGAATACGTAATGATCAGCACCGTGGGCTGATCGCCGCTGACGCCACGATGGACATCGTCGACCGATTCCGTGAACGCCTGGCCTGCCTTGAACATTTCCTTCTTACCGCTGGCCTTGTCTTCGATGGTCAGCTGACCTGAAAGCACGTAACCCGCATTCGGCACGGGGTGCGTGTGCCATGGCAACGCGGTGTTCGGCGGGATGGTCAT
>FSXK01000862.1_pt1 | contig 43127 bp, 29 predicted proteins | sample 1638101 | NCBI WGS metagenome assembly FSXK01 (sample SAMEA3914788, study PRJEB12502) | metagenome | biome: forest; material: soil | place: Canada | collected 2011-07-03 | depth 0.1 m | reverse complement strand
CTACTAGCGGGTGTACTGGTCGTACTAGTGATCTATCTCTTTCTCGGCAATCTTTCCGCCACATTGATCCCCGCCGTCACATTGCCGCTCACCGTAGCGGGTACGTTCGGCGCGATGTATCTGCTGAACTACAGCCTGGACAATCTCTCGTTGTTGGCACTGACCTTGGCAGTGGGATTTGTCGTCGACGATGCAATCGTGATGCTGGAAAACATCGTGCGTCACGTCGAAGCCGGCCTCGATCCCCACACGGCAGCGCTCAAGGGTGCGGATGAAATCGGCTTCACTATTCTCTCAATGACGGCATCGCTGATCGCGGTGTTCATCCCGGTGATGTTTATGGGTGGCATCGTCGGGCGACTATTCCACGAATTCGCCGTAACGCTGAGCGTGGCGATTCTGATCTCCGGTTTTATCTCCGTCACGCTTACGCCGATGCTGTGTAGTCGCTTCATCAAGGCAAGCCATCACGATAAGAAGAATCGTCTGATCGCCGTATTCAATCGCTATTTCGAAATGACGCAACGTGGCTATGTACGCAGCTTGCGTTGGTGCATGGATCGGCCACGATTGGTGCTGGGGGTATTCGCGCTTAGTCTGCTGGCGACCGTGTTGCTGTTCGAGTCCGTACCCAAGGATTTCATTCCCGCAGGCGACAGCGGTCAACTGCAAGTCAATACGGAAGGACCGCAAGACGTTTCGTTTGGCGGCATGGTGGCGCGTCAACAGCAATTGGCACAGATCGTCGCACAAGATCCGAATATCGATGCGTGGATGTCTTCGGTCGAGGCAGGTGGAACGACGATCAACGACGGCGAGATGCTGTTGAAGCTGAAGCCGGCCAATCAGCGCAGTTTGGGTGTGAATGAGGTTGTGCAAGAACTGCGACAAAAGTTCGCCACCGTCATCGGCATGCGTGCCTACGTGCAGAATCCGCCAATGATCCAGATCGGCGGCCTGCGCTCGAAAGCGCAATATCAGTTCACTTTACAGTCCATCGATCTGAACGCTCTCTACGATTGGTCCGGTAAGGTCACGCAGGCGTTCACGGCGCTACCCGGTTTCCAGGATGTCACCAACGATCTCGATCTAAGCAGTCCATCCATTGTGGTCAACGTAGATCGCAGCAAATTGGCGCCGCTGGGGTTGACCATGGCGCAAGTCCAGACGGCGCTCGGCGCGGCGTTCAGCCAAAACCAGCTTTCCACCATCTACGGCGCCGCGACGCAGTACTGGGTGGTGATGGAGGTTCAACGCGCGCTGCAGAACGATCCCGCCGTGCTCTCGAAACTTTATGTGACCTCCAACACCGGCAAGTTGATTCCGCTGGATACCGTAGCAAGCTTTGTACGCAAGCCACAGGTGATGACGGTGAATCACCAAGGCGAGCTACCCTCGGTAACCGTCTCCTTTGGACTCGCTCCCGGCATGAGTCTGGGCACGGCTTTGACCGAGATTCACAGCGCGCTGAAGCAGATCGACTTACCGGCAACCATCAGCGGCAATCTGCAAGGTAATGCCCAGGCGTTTCAGCAGTCGCTGAAAGGGACCGGCATCCTGTTGTTACTCGCCGTGTTTGTGATCTATCTCGTGTTGGGCATTTTGTATGAGAGCTTCATCCATCCATTGACCATTCTGTCTGGTCTGCCCGCCGCAGCGGTGGGAGCGCTGCTTACGTTGCAGATCGCTCATTTCGCCCTGGATTTATTTGGATTCGTTGGCATCGTGCTATTGATCGGCATCGTCAAGAAGAATGCGATCATGGTGATCGACTTCGCGCTGACACGTCAGCGTGAATCGGGGGTATCGCCAAGCAATGCGATCTTCGAAGCCTGCCAAGTGCGTTTCAGGCCGATCATGATGACGACCATGGCGGCACTCACCGGTGCGTTGCCCATCGCCTTTGGCCTGGGCGCCGGCTCGGAGGTGCGCCGCCCACTCGGCGTGGCCGTTGTGGGCGGTCTACTGCTCTCTCAGTTGCTCACGCTGTATCTCACGCCGGTAATTTATCTGCAGCTGGCGCGCTTGCAACGACGATTTGCTTTGGGGTATGTCGAAACAAAATCGGCTGCGTGAGCCGACATGAGCGTGTTAGCCGATGAGGGGGTATCTAATGTTTCGGCTCCCAAAGCTCGATCTTGTTGCCTTCGGGATCTTGAATCCACGCGAAGCGGCCGTTGGGGTCGTTGTCGTCGCGCTTCAGAATGGAGACGCCCTTCGCACGCAACCGCGCGACTAAAGCGTCCATGTCGTCAACTGCGTAGTTGATCATGAATGCACTGGTCGACGGCGCGAAGTAGTTCGTCGAGGCAGGGAAAGCGTTCCAGGCCAGCACCGGAGGATGCTTTGGTGCGTCGTAGCGTAGCGCTGCACCACCCCAGGCTTCCACCGGCATCCCCAGTACGTCGCGATACCACGCCGCAAGCGCCTTCGGATCTTTCGCCTTGAAAAACACGCCGCCTACGCCGGTGACGTGTCCGGCAGGCACGGCAGGCGCGGCCTCACCCGAATTAGCCATCAAGAGAAACAGGCACAGCACCAAGATCGACTTAACTGCCATTTGCTCGCTCCTTTGCGATGGACGCAGCCGGTAGTGGCACACCGGCCCTATGCAAGGCGGTGTGACGGACCGGGGTAAGAGTAATCGGTGTAGGTAGCCTCGAAAAGCCGCAGAAAAAGGGAGGTCAGAATGCATTTCGCATTTTGAAAAGCACTCTGCCCCCTTTTCTTTCTACACTGGCTTAGCAAGCCATGCTTTCCTCGATTGACATGTCTCCATAGCGCGCTTGTAGCCTTCGCGTGCACTGGTGCGAGCCATATAAGACTGCTCTACCTCGCTGAAGGTGATACCTCCACTTGTTTTGGCTAACTCCAGCGCGTAGGTCACCGAAATGTCGGCGGCGGTGAACGTCTCGCCGGCAAGATAGGGCGTGCGTGCAAGCTGCCGCGTCACCAGTGTTAGTCGGCTCTCGAAAACGCTTAGCGCTTGACCAGCGCTCCAGTTGTGCCGCTCGGACTCCGGTGCAAAATTGCGAGCACCAACGACGAAGTAGATGGAGGCCGCGAGGCCGGCTTCACCTAGGTGTAGGAACTGTTGATAAGCAGGGAAAACAGAATCGTGGGGGTCGGGTGCGAGCGGCGTCGGCCCGTAGCGGGCCATCACGTACTGCATGATCGCAATGGACTCGACCATCGTGACGTCGCCGTCCTGAATCGCCGGAATGAAACCGGCGGGGTTGATGGCCAGGAACTCCGCGTCTTTCTCGACGCCGTCCAGAAGGTTTACCGGCCTCAGCCGGTAAGCGAGCCCCATCTCCTCCAGCAGCCAGACGACCCGGAAACCTCTTCCTTCTCCAAAGACGGTGATCATCTTTTAATCCTTCTTTGATTCGGCCTTATCGACCCCATCGGAAAGACGAACGGGAATGTCGAAAATCGACATTGTCGGCAAGATTTGCATTCGGGCTGGCACAAACTGTTGCCCCGTAAGTTTCTAACTCACCGCCAGAACGGTAGGAGCGCAAGCCTGACGATAAGGTACAGGCTTCCGCGCAACGCGCTCAGCGACGGCGATGCCTTCTGGATGGAAAACTGAGCTGCTGGTCGAAGCGCCGGGGCTGAAGCTTGTCGTCGACACCTGTGTCGGGAATGATCGGCCGCGCGAGATCACCGGCGGCGAACCTCTGTCGACGCCATTCCTGCAACATCTCGGTGAAGCGGGTTGGTCGCGTGACGGCGCCGACGCCGTGGTGTGCACGCACCTGCACGTCGACCACGTGGGGTGGAACACGATGCTTGAGAACGGCAGATGGGTGCCGACCTTCCCGAAGGCACGCTATCTCATCGGTCGGCGCGAGTACGATTTCTGGTGTACTTACGATGACGACGAGCAGCAGGCGATGCTCGGTGATAGCGTCAAGCCGATCTTCGACGCCGGCCTCGCCGAACTGGTGGAGCTGGACCACGTGATCTCGCCAGAGATTCGGCTCACGCCTTCCATCGGCCACACGCCGGGCCACGTCAGCGTGATGATCGAGTCCGAGGGCGAACGGGCGGTGATCACCGGCGACATGACCCACCACCCTTGCCAGATGGCGCACCCCGACTGGATGTTCGGCGACAACGACCCGCAGGGCGCCATACGCACCCGCGCACGCCTCTTCGATGAATGGGCCGACCAGCCGATCCTCGTCATCGGCACCCACTTCCCCGCCCCCACCGCCGGCCACATTGTCCGCGACGGCGCCGTGTTCAAGTTTGCGGTGTGAGGACTGCGAGGTACATCCGCGAAAGAAAAATGTGCGACCACAAATTTCGAATCAGCCCAATCCAAGAACGACGACTTCGATCTTCCTCCGCATACGGCACTCCACTTATCGCCCCAGGCCCCACTCCCGGTAACAGTCGTTGATCGCACGACGCGACGACAAGCACATTTTCGGCAGGCTGATTTGACGATAGATGTGCGCGTAGCGCAGACGATTCCAAGGTGTGCGCAAGGCGATGTAATGGATCATGCCCCATTTGATGCTTTCGCTACCGCCCTCCAATGCTCCGATTCTGCCGCGCTCGAAGAGGGTGCGTCGCGCATATCGAAACAAGCTGACCGTCATGGAAACATCTAGCAAGATCACCCCGGTCGCTCGCTGGAAGCGTTGCGGCATGCACGAGGAATAGTTTCCTTCCATTACCCATTGTTCGCGATTGATCGCTTCATCGTGCAAGGCTAGGAACTCGTTCGCCGGACGCGGTTGCCAATCCGAGCTCGGAACATGGTGAAGCTGGTCAAGATGAACGACTTCTATGCCGAGTTTCCTGCCGATAGCCGCGGCCAGTGTCGATTTGCCGCTATTGGATGGCCCCAGCACGCATATGCGGGTCCCCAGCCCTGACAGTTCCACGCGCGCTCCCTGAATCAGATCCCCGGTTGAACTTCTACTTTTGCGATTTCGAAAGTCTGCGTTGGGTTGCGGACATCTACCGAAGCTTCCGCGCTTTCAAGACGTCTGAGCATCGATGCCCACAATCCATCTTACGTAAAAAGAACGTCTTCTTTGCGAGGTGCGATGTCGACATTACGCAGCCATGGCGGCGCGAGGGTTGCGGAAGTTCGCTAACTCGCAACCAAATCGCGCCGATATCAGTGATTGTGCATGTCCACAGGCGTTCCGTCGGACCAATTTGTTACGGCCACCAAGAACACAAGTATCTGCGGCAGTCCTGTCAGTTGGGGTTGTTCCTTCTCAGAGAAGGACCAATAGGGACTGGACATAACCGGCGCGCCCGCCGCGCCAGAACCCCAATCCTTACCGTCCTTGAGGCGCGTGTAGAACATGAGATGCGCCATGTTGTGGCCGCCTTGGTCAGTCAGATAAGACGGTTTGGACATCATGTAATCCATCGCACCGTCTTCGAGATTCGGCAATTGTTTATTGGCGTATGCCGCTTTGAGTGCCGACACGATCTCCGCGTTGGAACGACCGGCCATCACCATCCGGGCACGCAGATAAATGATGGGCAAGATCGAACGTGCAGCCTGGGGATTCATGCAATCGGCAGCCCTTACCTTCGGGTTCCAATATTCGTCCCAGTCAAATGCTGCTGACCATGCCCGTCCCACGAAGCAAACGAAACCGTTTTTTCCCTTGATCGCGGTCTCATAGCCACGCCGTCCCAGAACCAGGACCGTCGCATCGCTGGATATGGAATCGGGCGCTGCACTTCGCGCCAGGGCTATTTCAGCTTGCCGGTCCCCCATGAGGTATTGGTCGATCGGGGCCATCTTCGGATAGTGCGTCGAGACGTCCTGTGCCGTCGTCGTGTGTGCCATGCCGAGCCCAATGAGCAGCACAGAGCAATTGATCATGAACGCGCCAATCTTGTTTTTACGCATGGCTTCCTCCTCAGAATCGGTTTTTTGACGCGCACAACGCCAAATCGCGTCGTGCGCGAGTCGCTGTCGATCACTTGTTTTTCATTTGCTTAGTTGTGTTGCAGCGGAGTCCCGCGGACTCCACTGCGCAGCATCAATACGCTGTTGCCGTACCGCTCAGTCTTTTGCGGGGGCTGGCCTGAAGAAAATCTCTCGCACCTCGACCACTCCACGGAACGCCTTGGCACCTTTGCGCGCCCACGCCACGACCTCGTCCAAATCTGCGGTTTCCAGTATCGAAAGACCGCCTACGAACTCCTTGCTCTCCAGATACGGCCCGTCAGTGACGAGCACCTCACCGTTGGGTTGCGCCCGCAGCGTCACTGCCTTCGGGCTCAGGCCACAGGCGAATTTCCTGACCCCTGCAGCAATCAGTTCCCTGTTGAGTTCGTGGATGGCTTCGATCGACGCCTCGGTTTCCAAGGACGGGTCATAGTTATCGGGGAGATAAGTAGAGATCAGATATTGCGGCATCGTCGCCTCCTAAGATGATCCTCAGCCGGGCCAGTTGCCCTACCTTCACTATAGCGACGAACGGCAGGACCGGAATTCGACAAGCTGCCGAGAAAATTTTTCTTTGAGGGAAGCCGCGAACCTCATTGCCGGACCAATTGGTTTCCGCACAAAAAGAGCGGCCATCTCGCAAGGAGATGGCCGTCATTTTCTGCCCCGCATTCGTTTGAAGTATCAGGGCCTGTCATAGAGTTGCGATCGCCGTTTCGTTACAGCCCCGGCTGGGTCGCCACGGCTGCTGGGCCATTGCCCACGGCCACCGTTGTGCTCACTTTGTCGTTGAGGGTATTGATTACGGACAAGTTGGACGAATTGATGTTGGCGACATACAGGCTGGCGCCATTGAGGCTTACCGCTTCGGCTAGAGGTGCAGTCCCCACTGGTACCGTGGCGATCAAATTGCCGTTGATCGCATTGATTACGGAAACAGTGTTGTCATTGAAATTAGCCACGTACACACGTGCACCCGTGATACCAACCGCTACAGCATTGGCACCGTTGCCGGCCGCGTACGTGGCAGTCACCGCATTGGTGCATGCGTCGATCACGGAGACGTTGTTGGAACCAAAATTGGCGACATACACCTGCTGGCCAAACGGGCCGACGGCTACGCTAAACGGATTTTCTCCTACCGCTACCGTCGCGGTCACGGTGTTGGTGGCCGTGGCAATCACGGAGACAGTGCCGTCTTGTTCATTGGCGACATATACGTGAGAGCCATCGGGGCTGACCGCTACGCTCAAAGGATCGTTGCCCACCGCTATCGTCGCGGTCACGGCGTTGGTGGCCGTGTCGATCACGGAAACACTGGCGGCATTCGAGTTGGCCACGTATGCAGAAGCACCATTGGGAGTGACCACAACGGCTGCAGGCGAGCTTCCTACGGCAACTGTGGCCGTCACGGCGTTGGTCGCCGCGTTAATCACGGACACATTGTCGGAATTGAAATTCGCCACATATACCTGCTTGCCATTGGGGCTGATGGCTACGCCCGCCGGGTTGGTACCCACTGCCACCGTGGCGGTTACGGCGTTGTTGGCTGTATTGATCACGGAGACGGTGTTGTCTTCTTGATTGGCCACGTAAGCATTTTTGTTTTGGGCTACAGCGGGCAGCGCCACGCCCGCCAGCAACAAGGGCAGCATGCAGCGGGTTGCGCCAGTAACCCAACGACGCCCCGTGGAGCGCGTCTTAAACTTCAGTAGATCATTCATCATGGAACTCCTCTGTCGAAGATCATGGGCGCTGTGATGCGCCCGCATGAAATCATCTCGTTGCGTCGGCATTCGAGCCGTTGGAGATATCTTTTCGCCCCAGAAAGCTTGATGCGTTCCCAAGACAAGGACTGGAACGCGAAACATCTCATTGGCGCGCATGTCGTCGCTCAATTTTCCAACCGTAAAGCTTGAGATCACTATCGAGTGCCGGTGCTTGCGAAGCTCACCTCGCGGTCGGCACATCACTAAATGTGCACTTTTGCGATGAAGCATGTATGACCTAAAAAAACCGCGTCTTTTGCGATTTGCCACATTTTTGTCATTGCAATTCCGTGGTGAGACAAGGTGACTCGCCACACTCAACGATTGCGGCTAAACACGTCTCCTTGAGGTCGTCATTGATACGTACATCTAAATGACATGCAGCGCGTCACATGCCTTCGCGCACGCTCACATGCATCGGAATTCCAATGTATTGCGTCGGCCGATCACACCAAGGTCGTCTGAGCGGAACAACAGATCATGCGATCGACGCATGCTCCGAATCTGATGAACTTTCGACTCTTGAGGCTGCTCGTTGTATGCAACCTTCCGAACGAAGGTTCGACATCTGCCAGGCCGGCAGCGTGACGAGCTTAGAAAAAGCGATGACATCTGCGAATGCGGATGTTTGATGATTGCCGCACTGCGATGTTTCGCACCCCAAAGCTATAAAGGACGGAGGGAGCCGATGCTCCCTCCTCCTTTTTCTGCTTCCTGCAGCGTGAAACGTGGAACTTAGTTGGCGAGGCAAGCACCGACATCGGCTTCGGTGAAAGCACCGCTGCCGAGGGTCAGGAACGCAAGGCCTGTGCCCGATCCAATGGTGGTGACGCTGCCCGTGATGGTGGAGTTATACGGGGCTTCCAGCAGACCCCGTGTCGCGGCCAGATCAGTCCCATTACCTTGAGCGTTGCCTAGCAGATACGACACGGCCACGATCGGATAGGAAGTCGACGGCACGATGCCGCCGCGGCTACCCGGGATCGCATAGTCTGCCGGCGGTACCAACGCGATGCACTGCGTGCTCGGCGCGTTGGAGATAGCGGTGAGAGCGGCTGTACCGTTCGTATTGTTGGTGCTGCTGATCACTTCGTTGTAGACCAAGTCGGCGCTGGTGATGGTGAGCGGGCCACCGAAGTTGGCAGTCGGGCTCTTTCCATTCACGTCGGCAAACTGCAGGCCCGGGCTCGTGGCCAAGGCATTGGCCGTTTCCACATAACCAATGCTGTCGGCCGTACTTGCAACCGCACTTGCTACCGCTGCGTTGCCACTGGAACCGGTCCAGTTGCTGGGCAGCGTGGGCTCGAAGTTAGCAACTACGCTGCTGAAAGCCTGGTTGGTTTCAAAGACGTGGCTGTTGATCGTGCCGCAGACATTCGCCAGATGGTTGCTGAGGCTGAAGGTGGTGCCGCTGCCATCCGAACGGAACTGTACGTTGATCGGTTGGTTGGGAATCGAACCACCATCGGTCAGAGTGAACGCACTGGACACTTGATTCCAGGTGGTAACGTCACCGGAGAAAATATCGCAGACCTGTGCGTCGGTGAAATTCGCTTCCGAAGAAGTTACTTCGTTGCCCAGGCTGTCCGTCAGATTGAAAGCAATCGCCACCGCACCCGCCACGGCCGGAAACTGCGTGGGGTGGGCACTGGTGCCATAAGTGGTCTGGTAGTTGGTGTAATCGCTGGCGGCCAGCGGCGAATCGGCAGCCGCAAAGTTCGGCTGGGTCAGATCCGTGCGGCTTACAGCCGGAGCACCGAAACCATCGACAACACCGCTGACTTTGGTGCAAGCATTCTGCACGTAGTACGTGACGCCGCTTACGGTAGCCCCAGCGAGGACATCCTTGCCTGCGCCACTGCCGGTCAGGCAGTAGGAGACAGAGTTGCCCGACTGCGACTCGTACACGCCGAATAGCGAACCGGAAGAGATGCCGTTGCTACCGGTGCCGAACAGCTGCAGATTCGACGCAGCATTGCTGCCGGCATAACCGATCGACGGCAGCGTCGCGCCACCACCCACTTGCGTGCCAGAGGCGTGCGAAAGTCCGGCCATAACAAACGCGAGAGCAGCAGCAACCAGCTTGGTGCGGGTGCTCAACCTATGAAGTCCGTAACTCATGGTTTTTCCCCATAACGCATATACCTCCGGAATTAGAGGCCAGGACTTTTTACCCCCGCGCAATGACGATGCCATTAAGTATTAATGTCGTTGAATATGCCTTGTTCGTTACAACGAAGAATTATTTTTAAATCGAAGAAGTCATATTTTTTGTAATAAAAAATATAGTGTGACGCAATACTTATTGTGGATATGGGAACATGCTTTTATCTTCGAAATTCACGTTTTGTAGTCATTTGAATTTTTATAATCGAGTGGGATTTTTCAATCGCATTGCAGTTGCACAAAAAGATACACCGCCGTTGAATCGGAACAATCATTCGCCCCCGGGGCATCTTCACTTTTTCCACGTCGTCCTAGCGATCTGCTTTGCAACAGCGAAGCTGGTCAAGCTGGGATTACGATAAGGCGGCATATTAAATCGAAATGTTCTAATCGGGGCGCACGTAAATGATTAAGGGCCGCACCCGTTAAAAATTGGAATATTCAGCCGCATGGAATTCAGTGCAGGCAATCGCAAGGCGTAGACTCATAAAGCGGTTCAAATTCCCGCAACATGGAATAAACCTCCCGATCCAGGTCGGACAGACTGGCGAGCATTAAAAGCTCCTGGCCTTTCATGGCCGCCAATACACAGCGGATGGCCGGCCGATGCCCCTCCATGCACCATGCGTTCAAAATCTTCATTAATTTGACCAGAATTAAACCTTTTACTTTATTTGTCCCATTACTGCTGCGTTTCAATTGCTTTTCGAGCGAATAAGTAAGGCGCTTGCTAAATGCGCGATCGGAGATCGCATGCAATTGCTCCAGTTGCTCGCGCGTACAGGCTGAGAGTAACGATTCGGCCTTATCGTATTGGCGAAAATCAGAAAGCTGGATCAGTGTCTCGACAAGTGCACTCTGGTTCACGGCAATTCGTCCCGGTCCATTGTTTCCATGCAAATCCAGGCAAAATTCGGCCTCCCTCGCGGATAGATCCGCAAAGATGTCGCCTGCTTTTTTGCAGGTTGGAATAGCCGTGGCGATCCGCACCATCGCCATGCCCATCTTTGGTGGAGTTCGCAAACTCAAACCAACTCACGTGACGGGTGGCGCGAATAAGCTGTTTGCAGGATTTACTTCCTTTTCGGTTTCCGCAGTGCTCGTTACGTGTACTCGCATCGACAAAAGTGGCGAGGCGGATGCGCGCAACGCGGCTCATCGCAACCTGCCGAAGCGATCGCACACTCGTATGTGCGATCGCCGTCCCTCACACGCGCGTTCTTTGATAAAGAGCGCGCGAGCATATTGTTATTCCACCAGCAGCTTGCGCTCATCCATGGTCAGCGATTGTTTGCGCGCATTGCTGAGCCGCCCAGCGCCAAGGATCTGTACAGGGCTGTCGGGATCGTAACCATTGCTGCTTCCATTGATCATGGTGCTGCCGTCGCCGAAGCCGAGCACTTGCACGGAAATGATGGACGGCTGTTTGCTCAATGCATCGTTCTGTTGCTGCTGCACCATGTTTTGCGCCACCTTGCTCACTGCGCCAGCAGCGGCAGCGGCGGAAGTTAGTGCGCCTACGTTGATCGTTTGCGCCACCGGCACGCCGATCTTGGTGCCTTGTACCTGGATGTTGACGGCGTTCAACACTTGCGCGGCGGCAACCACCAGGTTGCCGGAGACGCGAATGCCGGCGTCGCCCGCATCTACCGTGCCGCGCGGAGCGATCAGGTAGACATCGCCCGGTGCCGCGCCCGGAATCGTCTGCAATGTTGCGATGCCGGCGCCGCTGACTTCGCCCTTGGCATCAATCAAGCAGAACGCATCCAGATCGCACAAATACGTGGGCGGTGGTATCACTGCCACGGTCTTCGCACCTTGGCCGGCGTTGATGTCGCCGTTGGAGCTCCAGATCACCATATTGCCGCCCTGCTCGGTAAAGATGCGGCTTTGCGCCAACAGCAGGCTGCGGTCGGTGAAGATATCCACATCGCCCTGTTCGAGACTGAGCACGCCCATGCTGTTGGCATTGGCCACAACTTGGCCTTGCGCGTTGGTAATGACAGGTGGCGCATCGACACTGCCGATCAAGGCCTGCCCACCTGGGCCCAAGATGCTGATATTGCCGCCCTGCTGGGTCTGGATAGTGGAACTGCGGATATCCAGATCGCCCGTATCCACCGTTTTCGCTTCGCCATTGAGTCCGCCCGCACCAGTGCCGTTGTCGGTATAACCCAGCGAAGCGGGGAACAAGCTTTCGATCGCTGCGTAGCCGCGCGCGTATTGGTGATAGTAGGAACTGCTGGGGTCGTTGTAGTCGGCACCCACTTCGGCCAGCAGCTTGAAGAACTCCTGCTGCACAAACATTTGCTGCGCGTAGGCAGGCAATTGCTGGAAGGCGGTTTCAGCCTGCTGCGTGGTCAGCACCACATTGCGCTGATCCTGGACGAAACCGGTATCGACCACCTCACCGTCTTCCTGTTGCTCCATGAAGGTGACCAGATCCGGTAGCAAGCTGCCGAAACCGTTCGCGGTATCGGGATTGCTCAGGTACTGGGTAAGGAAATTGCTGGTGTCGATGCCCGGCCCCACTCCGAACAGCACATCGATGCTGGCGCCGTCGTGGGGCAGGTAAGGGTTGAGCGAGTTGCCAATGGTTTCGATGCCGGTCGAAGCGCCAACATGGTTGATACCTGTGCTAACTACATTGAGAAGATCGGTCTGGTTCGTGAATGGGCCGATATTGCGGCCCGCCTCCACATCCAGCGACCCCACGCCGCTCAGCTCAATCACAGGCACCAGCTGATAATTCAGTTGCTCAGGAGTGAGAAGGCTCAGTACAGCGGGGTTGTATTCGGTATCGTAGATACTGCCGCCCGCCGCGATCCGGGTGATATCCGATGCATGCGTTTGCTGACCGATAAACGAAAGATCGACGATATCCTGGCCCGCATAGATCAGTGCCGGCTTGTCCGGTTCGATAAGCATTTCATCCATCTGGATGCCGTTGGGTGCTGCAGTGCCGTCGACGATGCTGCCGTTGAGCGCGTAGATACGTACCGGCGTGGTATCGGCGTCGTGCAGGCCAGCTTGGTGCAACACACTCAAGTAAGGGGATGCGGCATTTCCCTGATCCAGATAGTACTGCTCGGACAGAAAGGCATAGCTCGTACTGTCGGAGCCTTGCGGCTGCAAGGGTGTGGGTAATATCGAGGCATTCGCATCGATCAAGCCAAAGCCGGCCGACGACGTGCCGCCGGTATCAAGATCGTAGTTCTCTTGGGCGAAATTGATCGACTCGGCAGCGAGCAGATTCAAATTACCTGTGGCGGAAGGATAGAGCCCGCCCGAGGTAAGAATATTGATATTCCCGTCTAACGCAGTGAAATCGAGCGTCGAAGGCAAGACGCCGAGGTCGTAGTTTCCGCTGCCGTCACCGAGCACATGAGCTTCCCAGGTGAGGCTGCCCAGTGTGAGGTCGCCCGATGCAGTCGTCGCGTTGACCGTCGAACTGCTGCTGTAGCTTTGCTCATCCGCGACAAGGCCGTTGGGAGCGGCATACGATGGGTCGAGAATATCCGCGATATTCACGCCTTCGTGGGCTTGCACGCTCCATTGCGCATTCTGCAGAGCGAGCAACGTGGAAACGGGCGTGGTGAGGCCGCTGATCGAGGTGCCGGGGCTGTTTGCGGCGTAGCTACTGCTCGGTGCGACATAAGTGAAATCCGAACCGATCAGCCCGCCGGCCGAAAGACTACCCGTTCCATTCGCGACGAAATAACTGCCGCTGAGAATGTCACCGCCCGCGCTGACGCTGAGATTGCCACCCCCCACGGTGGCGATGGCGGTATCGGCAGCATTGGCATACCACGTGGTGGGCAGCGATACCGACAGATCGCTGATATTGCCGCCGGCCGTGACGACGACATTGCCGCCTGTGCTCATTACGCCCTGATCGAAATTGGCGAAATTGATCGAGGAACTGGTCGCGCTGTTGCCGGTTTCCATCCACGGCCACCAGAACTGACCGATAAACGCACCCGGCGTACCGGTGATGCTGCCGGTGGTGTCATAGACTTGTTCGATGCCGTTGATATTGCCGCCTGCGCTGAGCAGGACGTTGCCCGCGTTGACGGGATTGACCAGACCGTTGACCAGAAGATCGGGTACGGCTCCTTCGTAAGCAGATGGAATAACTACCGATACCCCGGTGCCTGCCGTAGTGCCCGCTGCCGGCTCACCGGCGGTGTAGACCGCGGCGGGTGCGGTCGAATCCTGCCAGTTGATATCACCCGCCGCCACGATATCGATAGAGCCAGTACCGGTGCGCACCACGGTGGGGAATTCCAGCGTTGGCGGCGTTGCAGCGGTGTCGCTGGGGGCGGTGTATTGCACGGCGAAATTGCCGTTGAGATTGACATTGCCTGCGTTGGCGTTCGCTACAACTGAAAGTGGGTTCGCGCTGGAAAAATTGGCACCGGCCACTAGTTGATAGCTGCTGCTTGATCCACCTAACAAGGTGGCCGAAGCCAACGAAACCGCATTACCCAGGCTAGGCATGTTGGACGGCGAGTTATTCGCCGCCTGAGGTATGGTCACCGCCCCGCTTATGGGCGAGAAGGGTGCGTAGAAGAACTGCGTACCGAAACCGCCGCTAGCGCCAAGACTGTAGGCAACGTAGTTGTAGTAGGCATTGAATCCGGTGATGTAAGTGCTGTAATCGGCCGAATACTGCGTGTAGTTGTTCACCGCCTCCGATTGCAGAGGCGATAGCAACGGCGATGGCGTTTGGATCTGTGAAAGCGTGAGATTTAAGCTGGCATCGTCATTGCTGCTGTTGAAATTACCAGTCAACCACGCTTGATAGGCCTGCACATAAGCGGCATAGCTGGCATAAGCACTGATCTGCGGCGCGGGCAGGTTCGTCAAGTTATACGGAAGGAAAGCAGTGAAGTCTGCCTGATTGAAGGCGGCCGACCACGTGTTAGGTTGACCTGCACCCACTGCCTCGATGTACGGCTGGTAGTTTTGATAGTACGCCGTGGACTGGCCTGCCAACGGAGCATTCACCGGCGCATAGAACTGGAAACTGCTTATCGTGGTGGGAGAAAAGCTTATGCTGCCGGTGCTTGGGTCCCAGAAATAAGTGTATCCGCCGTTCCACAGGTAATACGGCCCACCCGTTGGCGAGTTGATCCCGCATCCGCACAGATACGACGAATTGTCGTTTTGCAGAAAGTCGATCGTGGCGAGATACAAGTTGTAATCGGTCGTATACAGCGGATTCGTCCCACTGCCCGTCGGCTGGTATACCGGCGCCGTAATCGACGCCCCATCATTCTGCTGGTAGAAACCATCGGTAACGCTGGCATCGACATTCACGTTGTGCAGGGCCAGCACGGTAAGCGTGGGTGCGGTGCCCGAAGCGGAGACAGCGGGATTTGCCCCATAGCGATACGCCAACTGGATCGTGCCATCGGCTGCCGTAACACCGGCACCGAGGTTCCAGTTGGTAAGCACCGAAATGTCACCGCCATTGATGTTGGCATCCGGATTGATCAGCTCGATGCCGGGGCTGATCTGCAGATTGGCAATGCCCGTATAGCGATTGCCGAAGGTGTAGCCCGGCTGTTCCACATAGCTCATCAGGGTTCCCGGATCGCCGGCATTACCGCCGACGTAACCGTAGAAGTCCTGGTGCGCGGCATTGGTTGCATCCGGCACGAAGTAATCGTTGCTGAGATAGGTTTGCAGCATCGCGGCGGTAGCGGGCGCAGCTAGCGCGACGCCTGCCTGGTTGTACCAGGTGCCGGCGACCAGTTGCGACGTGCCGCCGGTGCCTGTGTTGGTATACCAACCTGCGGGATCGATCAGGCCATCGAAATGTTGGGCAAGATTGTTGCTGGGATCATCCGTGCTCCACACCGCATACGGCACGATGGTGACGTTGTTGGCGCCCGCGATCGATGCACTGCCAGCGAAAGTAATCGGCACATCGCCATTGGCGAGCAGCGGCGCGCGTAGGTTAACTGTGCCGCCCACATCGGCGGAACCGCCGGCGACGTTGATGACGGCGTTGGGCCCGAACACGATGCTGCCGGCGCTACCGGGCTGCACGTTCTCGTAACCGTATGTGGTGTTGAGCGTGCCATCCGGCGTGCCCACCGTGCCGATCTCCACGATGCCGCCGAATTGGCCCGGCACACTGCTGGTGGCCAGCAAGCTGCCGTTGACGGTGACGCCATTGCGACCGAAGAGCTCGATTTCACCGGCAGCGTTGCCGGAAACATTGACCGTGCCTTCGATATCCACCACGCCGGCATTGGCGTTGACGCCGTTGCTGCCACCATTGGCGACCAGATACACATCCTGCGCCACCAGGCTTTGTCCGGCCGAGAGCAACAGATTGCCGGCGCCGCTGGTGATGGAGATGCCGCCGGTGGTACCCGCGTTGCGGGTCAACTGCGCCAATTGATCCAGATCCAGCGCGCCGCCGCTGCTTAGGGTGAAATAGCCGCCCTGGTAACCACTGACTGCACCGCCTTCAAAGCTGCCATCGAGCGTGGCGAGGTTATCCGCGGCAATGGTGAGGCTGCCCGCCGTGCCGCCTAGCGGCGCGCCAGCGAAGTTCACTACGGCGCCGGCATCCACGATCACGGAACCCTGATTCGATGTAAGTGCAAGGTCACCGCCCGCTGCATAGGCAGTGACGTCGTAGAAGGTTTTGTTGACGCCGGCGGCATCCACATTGGCGCTACCGGTAAGTGTTAGATCGCCGCTGGTGGCAGTGAGGTTGAGCTTGCCGGCGAGTGCATCCAACTGTGTGCCCACCGAAAGCGTGCCGCCAATGAGCGTCAGCGTCCCACCTAAATTGCTATCGATCAGCGCGGTACCGTTGGCGCTGTTGACGGCGAAGCTACCGGTGGTGGTTAGCGTGGTATCGGCGCCGCTTTCGGCCAGCAGGATCGGCGTATTGAAGCTGACATTGGCCGCGCCGAAATCGACACCGCCCGCGCCCTGTCCGGTGATGCCCTGGCTGACATTCGCGGTGACGCTGGCAAAGCCCTGAGTGACGTTGCTGCCGACGGTGAAATCCAGCTCGTTTGCAGTGAGCGTCAGCTGGCCCGCGCCTGTTGATGGCGCAACAGTGCCGGTCCCGACGTCATTGCCGAAACCCAAGGTCGCAGCCTTGATGCTGACCGTGCCGCCATCGCTGACATAGGCATCGGCGTTGAGGTCCAGAGTCTGCGGCAGGTCGATGCTGACATTGCCCAGGAAGTCGATGGCGCCACGGCTACTCAAGGTGACCCGACTGGCATCGTTGAAGAGGTTCAAGGTGCCGGGCCCGATCACTAGGCCGCCGATGCTGGCGTCGGTCGGAGCGCCGCTACCGATAAAGCTGATCTGGTTGGCGGTGGCCTGGATGTTCTGCGCGGTAAATACCGCGTTCGGATCGACGCTGGCGGCGCCAGTGGTATCCATGGTCAACGAACCGCCACCCTGCACCGTAGCGCCCGCATCGATGGTGAGATTGCCCAGAGTGGTGCCGGAAGTATCGTAGCGAGTCACCGGAGCTACGCCGTCCTGCGAGACGCGCAGCAGAGCACCATTACCGCTGATGGCAGCGGTTCCGCTGGTGACATTCGCATCGTTACCGAACAGCAGAGGCGTGGTATTGGCCGCGCCGGTACCGATGGCGGCGATGTAGCTACCCGGCTGCAGCACGATACCTTGCGCGCCCGCATTGCCGCTGCCATTGGCGACCAGCAGGATCTCCTGCCCTTGCAGCGGATCGGCACTGCCGTTGGACAACACCACGCTGTCGGCAATGCTGGTGATCTGATAACCGTCGCTGGTGAGCTGGCGTGTCCCGCCAAGCAGCAAGCTGCCTGCGTCCAACGCGCTCAACTGATCGGCGGAGATCTGCAGATAGGAGCCCGCCAGCGGTGTCGAATCGGCTCCCACCACTTGGATCGCCTGCGCCGCAATATCCACCATGCCAGCGCGGCCGCCGCTGGCAGGCGCATTGTCCAAGGTGGCACCCAATTGCAATTGCTGGGTAGCGCTCAGTATCAGATGGCCGCCATCGGCAGGCAGCGATGGCGTGACCGTGCCGGCGCTGCTGGCCTGCGCGGTGAAATAGCTGTTCGCATCAGTGAAGGTGTACTGCGAATACTGCTGCCACACCGGGGACGACTGCACCAGGAAGGTGGTATTGGTCGACTGATGCGCGCCGTCCAACGCGTTGGCGAAATAACCTGTGATGCTGAGAGTACCGTCGGGCAGCACCGCGTTTTGGCCCAGCGCAACGTTCTGCGAGCTAGTGTTCTGTACCACGCGATACGCGCCTGGCAGCGTCGCGTAACCGGCCGGCAGCAAGGTGTAGTAGCCCGCGGGCAGACCGGCAATGCCGGACAAGTAAACCGATTCGCCTACGGCCGGCCCAGCACCCGCGCCCGCAGCGTTGCTCATGGCCGCATCCTGCGCGCTGACCGGCGCGGTATAGCCCGGCAGGATGGCGTAGATGGCACGTCCATCGGTGTATTGCGGCACCTGCGCGCCGGTGGTGCTGTTGGCGTAGCTGGTTTCGTATTGGGTCAACACGTTGACGGTGCCGCCGGTGCCCGGCACCCATTCCGATGCCTGCAATTCGCCGCCACCGCTGATATCGATGGTAGCGCCACCGTTCAACGACACGTTGTTACCGGTAATGGTGATGGACTTGGATGGCGGCGCGATCAGCGGCGAAACGGCGGAGTAATTGGGATCGCCCGCATAGTTCCATTCCTGGCCATCGGTGGTGCTGCCATAGGGCACCGTTTCGCCGTCGAGCGATACCGAAGTGAGGCTGCCAGCGCCAAGCGTGACGCTCTGTGTGGAGACTAACTGCAGAACAGGACCGCTGAGGCCGAACGTGCTCATCGTGGCACTGGGGTTCTGCACGCCGATGATGAGATCGCCGGAAGGCACCCAGACTGTACCGTCCTGCACGATGTTGTCGGCATCCAACAACAGGCCACCGCCCGCCGACAACGGTACGCTGGCGGCGCCGTTGCCCAGGATGGTAAGCGTGGTGCTTAGGGCATTGCCCTGCGCGTTCGTCAGGCCCGAAGGGTTGGCATCGATCGCGAAGTAATAGTTGGTGACCGGGTAGAGCTCGGCCGCCTGCAAGGTGATGTTGCCGGTGCTAAACAGCAGCCCGGGAACATTGCTACCGGTGTTGCTGTTGTATTGAAGGTCCGTTGGTGCGTAGAAACGTATAGCGTTGCTGGCGCTGAGATTGGTGTTGGCCCAGCCCTGCAAATTGATCCAGCCGCCGAGATCCATGAAATCGGCACTGAGGTCCAACGTGCCACTGCCCGCCACCGGGCTCTGCTGCGCCGACGTGCCGCCGAAAGTGCCGGTTATTTCCACATACGGCGCGCTGATCTGCACCGTGCCATCGCCCGTGTTGTAGGCAGTGGTGCTGACGCCGGAGAGGTTCTTGCTGCCTGCCGGCAACGCGGTGAGTGTGCTCGCATACACCTCAAAGCTGTTGCCTAGCGAGAGATCGATATTGCCGGCAAATCCAATCGGCAGAATCCTGTCGACGCTGTTGCTGTTGTTGGTCGTGGTGGCGGTCGAAGCATTGGGGCCGACGGTCAGGCTAGTGATACCTGAGCCATCCAGGCGATCCAGTGCGAAATACAGCACACCCGTAGCGGCGCTCTCCGCCACCGCGCCACCCTGTTTTAGGCCGGAGCCAGGCAACAGCAAGCCGGATTGCTGCAATACGATGGCGGTGGGCTTCGGAGCGTAAGGATCGTTAGTCGGATTCATGCCGACGATCTGCAAGCTGCCGCCTTCGGCCTGGGAGCTACCCGCCTGCGCCAGCAAGCTGCCATCGGCATACAGACCTGCGTCGGCGCCCAGCACGATCGAGCCGGCATTGCTCCACACTGCAGTGGGCACATAGCCGGTTTCGGCACCGCCGAGCGCGCCATTGGCGACAGGCAGGTCGTAGACATCGGAGCTGCCCGATACATCGATCAGGCTGCCCTGTGCGGTAAGCACATAGCCTCCGGCGGAAGTCAGGTTGACGCTGCCACCGTCCAGAACCAGACCGGTACGAGGGGTATAGCGCGTAGCCAGGCCTGGACCCAGATTGTCACCAGGCATGGGCACGGCCAAGGGATTGATCAGAGACACACCGGCAGCATTCAGAACCGCCTGCGATCCCAGCGACACCTCCGGCACGCTGGCGGTGGCGACGTCGGTCAAGGGCGTAGTGGCGATAGTGATCGTGCCGCCAGGTGCATCGATGGTGCCGTCCACGGTGGTGAACAGCGTGCCCGCCAGCGTGACGTCGGCGCCCGCATCGGCGGAAATTACCGCTCCCGCGCCCAACGTCAACGAGCCGGTGACGCCGGGATACTTCACTCCGCCATCCTGCCGAAGATTTGGGTTTGCAGGCCAGTCAAGGTACAAGCCCGCACTCAATGAGAAGCCGGAGCCACTCGCATCGCGGGAGATATAACGCAGGTAGGGTGCCAACTGTCCCACGCTGACATACGCGCTATCGGTCAGCGGACTCTCACCATAGATGTCTGTGCCAGTGGGCGCGGCCTGCAAAGCGGTGACATTGGGCAGCAAATTGTCGCGACTGATCTGCACTACCGCGCCGGGTGCGATATTGGCGTCGGTGATTGAGGTAAGGGCGTAGTTGTCGAAACCTTGACCTGCGAAGAAGGACGGGGACAGGTACAGCCCGTTGCTCATGGCCAGATTGCTGGCGCTACCGCCGATCTGGATATCGGCCGCCTGCAAGGTAAGCGTGCCGCCACCGCTGAAACCGTAGGCGCGCAAGCTGCCATCCAACACGAGCTTGCCCTGTCCTAACGAGGCAGGCGGATTGTAATTGCCGTTTTCGAATGTATACGCGCCCTGAGTCGCGTAATCGATCAGGTTGATACTGCCGCCGCTGCCATCAGGTACACCGTTGGTCAATTGCAATTGACCGTTGCTGTTGACATAGCCGCCACCGGATGCGTCCAGCAGGCTGCCGGACTGCAGCACGATAGAACCGGTTTCATCGGTAGGCGTAGCGATGCCGGCTTTGCTGATCACATTCATATCAGCCTGGTCGTCGATCAGGCGGATGGTGCCGCCGTTGATGTAGCGATCACCGATGTAATTGCCGGCGGAAGCGCCTGCGTCGTTGACCCATAGCCCGTCGGTGCTCAACACCGCGCCGCTGCCAAGGGTGATGTTTTGCGGCAGGATCGCGCCGGTAAGGCTGGCCGGATCGGAAAAGCTTCCGCCGGACGCCGTCAGGGTGATCGCACCGGATGGCGCACTGAGTTCACCGAGGACAGTTATAGCGTTTGCCGCAAGCTGGATCGAACCACCCGGCTGCACGCTGAGCACGGTGCCGGCTTGTTCCAGGATCTCGCCATTGGCCTGGGCTTCGACATTTGGCGCAGTGAAACTCACATTGAGCGCGCTGAAACCTCCTTGCTGCACCAGATTGGCCGAGACGGGCACCCAGCGCGACAAGTCATATGGGTTGGTGCCGGTAGCGTCCTCGCTACTGAGCACGGTCGACCAGGATGTGCCCGCCTGGAAGTCGGAATCGAGTTGGTCGAGCGGCGTTACCGATTGCTGCAACAGAATGCTGGGTGAAACTAATGCACCCGTCGTGTTTTGCGAACTGACCACGCTGATATCCAGCGTACCGCCGCTGGGCTGCGCGCCCTGCGCCACCTGATTGCGGCCGGCAAAGGCCTGCGCGCTGATCTGACCATCCAACACCAGCGCATCACCCGTGGTGATGTTGAGCGTGCCGGCATTGCCGCCCACGGCAAAACCGCCGTCCCAGCGCGTGGCACCAGCCAGCAAGGGATTGCTGTAATTGGTGGTAACTCCCCAACGGTTGTCGACCACCTCGTAATCGCCGGCAAAGCCCACATAGGTCACATTGGGATCGGCATCGGCGATGTTGTAGATGCGCCCATTGGAAGCCAACAAGTTAGGCGTGGTGATCCAGCCGGACTGGTAAGCGACATAGCCGCCATCCAGATTCACTTGCGCACCGCTGCGCACGATGACCTGGGTACCGTTGAGGTTGATGGCGCCGCCATTGGTCATCATCTGGTTGATGGTGCGCGGCACGTCATCAACGTAGCCGGAAACATTGAGGATAGGGCTGCCTATCCAGGAGAGACCATTCGCCGTTGTACCGCTTTGGCTGCTGTCTACCGTCAGGTTTTGGGTGTGGTAGAGGAAGCTGTCGCGCAGCAGGGGCGAATTGGCCAACTCGTTCTGGCCCACCAGCGGAATGGTGACCAACAAATCGGACATCGGCAATTCGACATTGGCCAGGCCCGAAACATCAATCGCCGCGCCGTTGTCGACATAGATGCGACCGGCGAGTGGATTGGTGTAGTCCTTGGTGTTATCGAGGACGGCGTTAATGCTGAGATTGGCATTGGGTGCTTCCAGCATCGAGCCTGACTGGAAGTCGACCGTTTCGCCGCTGAGTGTAAGACTGCTGCTGATGAAGGCCGCGGTGGCGGCGGCGGTAGACGTGGTGGTCGCACCGTCTTCTTCCGGCAGCACGGTGGTGACAGAGTTGGGGCCGAGCACCAAATTGCCGCCGCGGGCGTAGCTGCCGCCTCTCCACTGATCCTGCGCATTCAACACGATGCTGCCCGGATAGTTGATGCTGGTGGATGCGAGCGCCACACCATCCTGAGTAACGTTGTAGCCGTCCATCTCAACTTCGCCACGGCGCGATTGCAGCAGGCCGGTATTGGTGGCTGTGCCGCCAGCGTAGTTGGAGGCGCCGCTAGGCATCGCATCCAGCACGGACAACGGCAGCGTAGCCGACTCCGAATTTGCGTTATCAAATTGCGCGCCCGCCGCCAGGACCACCTGCCCTTGGTCATCCACAATGCTTCCGGCATTGGAGACATTCGGTGCGGCAAGCAGCACGAAGCCCTGCGTGCCGCCGGTGATAGAGGCGCCGCTCTGCACCACTACATCGTGGTTCTTGCCGTCGGTGAACACGCCGTTGACCAGAAACGGCAAATCGGGCGTGGTGCCGGGAGCGATGCCGCTGTTGAGGAACTCGCTATTGCTGGTAGCAATGTCGCTGCTAAAGAGATCGAGCGAACTGGCAATCAACGACTGCGTATTTACCTGGCTACCCGCGCCGAACAAGATGCCGTTGTGATTGAGAATGTAAACCGTGCCTTCGGCCTTGATCTGGCCGAAGATCTGGCTTGGCACACCACTGGGATCGATCACGCGATTGAGCGCGATCCAGTTGTTATTGCTGCCGTTGGTCTGGTTGCCGCCGCTTTGATTGAAATACAGCGTGGTGTTGCTGCCGACGTTGAAGCTGCTCCAGGTGAGAATCGCCTTCTGCGCAGTCTGTTTTACCTGGACGGTGGTTTGACCGTTGGAGACGGATTGCGTCGGTGCATTGGCGTTCTGCCAGAGCGACGGATTGCTGGCGGCGCCGGGCACCACGACCAGTCCGCCCGACGTCAAACCATTGGGTACCGGTGATGCTTGCAGTTGCGCAGCCTTTTGCGCAGCTTGCTGCGCCGCCATCTGCGCGGCAACGGCTTGCGCAGTGTTACTGAGGTTGGCCAGCGACTGCTGCACCGTTCTTTGTTGCAACAATTGCGCGGGCGTCTGCGCAGCAATGCCGCTGGTGGTCGGTGAACCGGAGGCGTTGCCCGACGCCTGCGTCCCTGCCTGGTTTTGCATCTGCGCCAGCCACGCCTGGCTCAGCGTCTGCGCCTGCGTCGTCGCGGCGTGGGCCGGTACAGAAGCCATCGCCAACACAGCGGCAATGGCATAGGCCAAGGGATGTCTTGCGCCAATGAGACGCCTGGCGGATTGAGAACGCTTGCCTGAACCGACCGGTGTGATCACGAAACTCTTCCCCTGGTGTCTCTGACGGCACTTCGCTTAAGCAGAGCCTTCGGCTGGATAGACCGCTGGGTGTGATTCCGACTGAACCATGTCATCAAAATTTAATCTGCGCTGTCGCGCGAGCTTCACGTCTTCATTGCAAATGAGTGGGGCGGCTATTTGGAAAAACGGAAATTCAACGAATGATTTAGCGAGAACGGCATTTCAGGTTTTTGCTTGTCATCCCGGAGGATGTTCGGATGACAAGCAAAAAACTACGCATGAACCGATACGTTGCAATTGATCCATTGAAGCGACGTGTCAAAGCTCGGCACTCCCGCTTTTTCGGAGTTCACCGGGCCGCTGGGGAATAAAGATATTCGCCGCTAACTGTGACGATTAATGCGCGCCGACCGGCACACCTAGCAACGGTGGCGGCGGTGCCGGCGGCGGACGTTGCGGATAGACGGACTTCCCAAGATTGCTGCCCATGCGAATGCTGAGCGCGGACAAGTTGAATTGCCCAACTTGCTGGTTGCTGGGCGCATGCGTGACTGCATCGAGCTGCGGCTGTGGGCCTGGCGCGACATCTGTCGACGCAGCCAGCTGCTGATTGAGACAAGCGTAAGACAGAGCCGGCTGATCGTTGACGGTGATGTCAACACAGGATGAAGCCTTACTTGCTTGACGTATCGCTAATGACGTCTGCGCCAGTAACGGCGCAGACGTCATTAGCAGTGTACAGATCAGAAGAACGGATGCTCGCATGATACGTACATCCTCCTGCTGGTTTATTACGGTGTGCCATTACCCGTATTGGCAGCGGGGACCGGTTCCATGTTGAACGAAATGGTGGTGATCTTGGCGTCAAGACCCTGCACGACGGCGGGAGTGAGATCATTGGCCATGTTGCCGCCCAGCACCGCGTTGCGATCGAACAACACACCGCAACTCTTGCTGTTGTAAACGCTCATGATCACGGGTTGCGCATATGCCGCAATCTGCTCCATAGCCTTGGCGCGAGTTGCCTCCAACTGCCGTCCCTTGGCCTGCTGGTCGGCCTGCACGCTCTGCATGCGTTGCGCCAGGGCCTGTTCTTGCGACTGGCGCTGATCGGCAGAAAGCGAAGCGGCCTTGGCGCGATACGCCTGCACGTCGACGTCGATCGGTTTGCGCTCGACTTGGATTTCGCTCTGCGCCTGCTCGGCAAGCTGCTTCAGACGTGCAGATGCAGACTGGCCGACCTTGGCGTTGGCGAAGATCGCCTCGCGTGATAGATAACAAACGCCCGCCACCGCAGGACCATTCAACGGCATCTTGGCGCTGCTTTCCTGGGCGTGCACGGCCGCGCCAGGCAAGCTTGCCAGGGTAACCGCCGCAAGAGCCAACATTGTTCGATCAATACGCATGGTGCTTCCTTACTGGGTGAAGTGCGAAGCGAATAAGATCTCACCAATTCTTCAAATTTGCACTGGTGGCATGTAATCGGTCATCCACGCTCCATCCGTGGGCGTAAGGCAGCCATCATGGCTTCTTCACGCTGATAGCTCGTGGGTCATATCGCTGACCATAGAGCTGATCTCCGTAGGCTTGCGCCGCGTTCTCCAACTTCACCCGCTCTGACGCCGCAAAGGGCTCGCGGCTCGCTATCACCGTGCCGATCGACATGTGACTGTAAGCATCGAGTATCTCGTTGCCGATTTTGTACAACTGTTGGTTCTTGGCCGTGCAGGTGCCGACTTGCGCTTGCGCTGCGCTCAACTGCGTTGCCAGATCGCTGCTGTGGCCTTCCTGGTCATGCTCCTGGGCCTGCACTTCGGCGACTTGCTTCTGCAACTGCTGCAACTGTGCCTGGGCCTGCTCCCGGGCCGCGCGCTCGGACGCAAGCGCCGAGGCATCCTGCGACACGTTGGAATGCTTCGCCGCTAGCTGTGCCTTGGCGGCGTCGAGTTCCTTATGCGCGGCGTCGCGTTCCTGCTCGAGCTGTGTTTTCTGTGCCTGCGATTGCGCCAACTGCCCTTGCAAATCCTGCAGCTGGCTGCGGGTATCAGCCAATTGCGTGCGCAATTGTTCTTCCAGCGTTTGCGCATGGGTAAGCGGCGCTATCACTAACGCGCACAGGAGACTGAAACCGATCAATAGACGTTTCATCGGAAGGCCCTCAGAACTTGGTGCTGATCTCAAGTTGCACCACGTCGATGGTGAACGGCGGACCGTAGACTTGCTTGGCGTCGTAGTAGCGTGCCGATACCCATGTGCGCGGCGCGATACCGTAGTCGGCGGTGAGAATGAAGCCCTTGGCATTGGTGCCCCCAAGGTGGAAGTTCTGGTCGGTCAAGCCATCGAGGGTGGCATCGGGCTGCAGGTATTTGTAGCCCAGCGCAATGTTCCACTCGTTGGCTGCCATCGGGTGCGGATTACCGATGATGCCGCGCAGCAGCCACCCAACTGGACCGCTTTTGTATGGGCCGTTGGTTGTGGAGGTAGTGCCGCTTTGATAGTTGTTGATGGGCAGGCCCAGACCATCCGGATAGCGATTGAACGCATCGATCATGTGATAAGCCATGTTGCGCTCATATTCGGCCTGGATTTCCATCGGTGTTTCGCCGATCTTGAAATCGACCAAATTGGTGAGATCGGCTACGTGGTAGTTATACGAGAGACCCACCAGCTGCGGCTGCGCGTAGTTATCCGGCGAGGATGGATCCGGAACGATGTCGCGTAGCAAGAACACGGTGTTGCCGTTCTGCATGTAATCCGGTGCGTCGTTGTCGGTGCTGCAGTAGTTGACGCCGGTGTAGATCGCGCAAGGCGTCGAAACTTGACCTCGCATACGGTTGAAGTAGTAGTAAGCAAGCGCGATCTTCCACTGTGCATCGGTGGCGAACTTCCAGGTCAGGCCGAATTGCGCGGCGGTGAGCCACTTGTCGCCGCCGGCATTCTTGTCGTCGCTGTAGGCATCGTCAGGCGAATTGGGCGAGGTGTACTCGATTGGAAAAGCGCCGAGGGTGCCAAAAGTGCTGAGGGTGTCGCTGATCGGGAATTGGCCGCGGCCGGCGATGCCGTCGAAATTCAATTCCGTGGAGTAGATCAAGTCGGTAAGCACGAACGGCGGCGGCATCCGGCCGGCCGTAAGCGAGAAATTCTCGTTCGGCTGCCAACGTATCCACGCCTGATCCAGCCAGATGTCTTTCTTGTCCAGACCACCGCCCAGGGTGGCCGTGGTGGACACCGGATTGTTGTCGTTGCCCGAGCCGATACGCACACCGGCCTGAACGGTGTCGCCGAGTTTCACCGCCATACCGATGTGCGCCTGCAGGCGCAGCATGTTTAGGCGGTTCTGTGTCGAGTTAAGGATAGGCGGCTTGGCCCCGGAAGTGATGCTGTTGATATCGAATGGACCGCTGTTGTTGAACTCGTTGTAGTTGATGAAATACGGCGAGTTGTTGCGGCTGTATAACCAGGACTCATCGCGCACGTGCACGTCTCCGTACCAGCTGATGCGATCGAGCCACTCAGGCAGCGCGTTGGGTTCGGCCCAATGTTCGGTCTTGGCCTGTGCGATGACCTCTTGTTTCACCTGATCGCGGATTTCATTGCGCACGCTCTGCGGTACATACGTCACGCGCACGTCGCCTGGCTGCGCACCATCCGCGGTGGTCGGTACGGCAGCGGGCTGCGCAGCGGCGGTAGCGCGTGCCTGTGCCGCTTCGTCGCTGGCTTGTTTCAACAAACCATCCGCATCGGACTGCGTGATCAGGCCTTTCTTCACCATCAGTCGAATCAGGTTGATGGTGGCGTTGGGCGACGGCGCCGCATCCTGTGCGAAGGCCGAAACGGCATTCCCGCCCAGCAGCAGGCCAACGGCAATGCACAACATCCTCAAGCGAAGGCGTGGAGCTTGGGGTAAGGCAATTTGCGACTTCATCACGTTCTCCAATACGTTTACGCTGCTTGCTGCTGAATGAAAATTTCGGAATGCAGGTTCAACCCGGTCGGTAGCCGCGCATGGCGACGCGTACCGGCATGGCGAGGCTGGAGGGTGGTGGCGTATCGACACGCACGGTGCGCAGCACGTCGATCAAGGCGTGGTCGGTGCTTTGCGAGCCGCTGGAATTCACCAGCTCCGCACGTGTTACTTCACCGACGGACGACAGCCAGAGATTCACGCGCACGTTGAAAACCAGGCGTCTGGTGCGATCGTCATGCTGGATGGCTTCCTGCAGCGCGAAACTCAAATACTGCTCATACGATCCGCCACCGCCGGTGCCGCCACCGCTGCCGACCATGCCGCCGCCCTCGCCTGCGCCGATGTTGAACGAGTCGTTGCCGGCCTGTGCGGGACCATTGATGGTGATCTGCTTAGCGAGGTCCGGCGCCTGCTTCGGTGCGTCGACCGGCTTCACCGGCTCAGCCGGCTTGGGGATGTCTTGTTTGACCACCTCTTCCTTCTTCGGCTCCGGTGGTTTTTCTTTTGGTGGCGGCGGTGGCGGCGGCAACGGCGTAATCGTGGCGATGCGTGGTGCCGAACGGCGCACGCCCACTTCGTGCCCTGCCAGCATCCAGATCAGCCACACGATTGCCAGCAACACCGCAGCGGCAATGATGCGTCCGCGCCATCGACGCCATCGGGTCTGGTCTGTGTAACCGGGCTCGAACATCACGCGCTCCGCTTCGTCATGTCGGCTGCTTGCCGGTCACCAGACCGACTTGCGTGAGGTCGAGACGACGCAGCAAATCCAGAATGTCGATCACTTTCTGGTACTGCACATTCGCGTCGCCTTTTACGATCACCGGAAAATCGGGCGTCAACGCTTTCTGTTCGCGCAGGCGTTGCTCAAGTTCGCCGATCGTCACGGGGAAGGCATCCAAAAAAATCTGCCCGGTGTCGGATATCGTGATCGCCTTGGTCTGCGCCTTGGCGAGGCTGATCGATGCGCTGGCCTTCGGCAGATTTACCTTCACACCCTGCACCGCAGCGGTGGTCATGATGATGAAGATCACCAGCAGCACATACGCCAGATCCAACATCGGCGTGATGTTGATGTCGTCGTAGGGCTTGTCTTCGTCATGAACCCGCATGACGCACCTCCCTCGCCTCGATCGAGGATTGATCGATCGGACGATGCAGCTCAGCCAGGCGCGTGACGAATTCGTCGACGAACACCTGCATGTTCGCGGTGACCGCCCTGTTGCGGGTCAATAGATAGTTGTAGCCAAACAGTGCGGGAATCGCGACGAACAGACCGGCCACGGTGGCGAGCAGCGCGGCGGAAATGCCTGGCGCAATCGCGTTGATGTTTACGTCCCCGGCCGCAGCGATCGCGGCAAAGGTGATCATCACGCCGATCACGGTACCGAGCAGGCCGAGGAACGGACCACCGGAGATCGCGATGGTCAGCATCACCATCGAGCGCGACAGCGCCTGGTTCTCACGCACGAGGATCGAATCCATCACGGCGCGGATCGCTTCGATGGATTCGGAAGCAATCACCATATGGCCTTGCGTATCGCGGCGACGCCAAACTTCTTTCGCGCCGGTTTCATAGAGCCGGTACAAGGATGAACCGCCCAACTCTTTCCTGATCGCGGGCGATACGTCATTGCCGGCGAGGCCAAGCAAGTTGCTGCCAAGCTCGCGGTAACGGTAGACAAACCGGTCGTTCGCCGAGCTGACGGTCGACACGTAGCTACCACGCTGCCACATCACCAACCAGGAGATCACCGCCATAACCATCAGCAACGCAATGACCACCCAGGCATCCACCGTCACCGACTTGACGATGATGCCGAAGTAGCCGAAGCCGAAGCCGGATTTCTTCTCGTCTTCGCCGTAAGCGATCAGCTTCGACTCCGCACCTTGCGACAGCACATCAGCCGCGATCACCGTGGCAGAACGCGCCACCTGCGAAAGACGCAGCTCATCCATCTGACCTACGAAGGAAGCAAACGGCACGGCAGTGCTCGTTGGCGACGCGGGCGCCGTCGGTATATCGCCGCCTACCGTGGCACTCCCGCTCAATGCAGGCAATGTTGCCGCGAGACTTGCATAAGGACGGCCATCCACATACAGCACGATTTGTCCGCTTGCCGCGGTTACCGCCAGATGCGTCCACCGACCTGCTTTCAACGCTTCGCCTGCCGTGCTGCGCAATGGCTTGTCGCCGCCATCCACTTCCACGAACGGTACGCCGCCGTCGAAGCCGATCAACAATGCCTTGCCGTCCTGACGGTGGCCATAGAGCAAGGTCGGCGTCGCAGGTAGCGTGTCCAGCTTGATCCAGGCGCTAAAGGTGAAGCTGCCGCCGTCCTTGATGTCGAGCGAGGAACTGGCCGGCAGGGTGATGATCGTGGTGCCATCGAAACGCGCGGCGCTGCCAGCAATTCCACCATCCACTGTGCGCACGGTGCCGCTGAGCGCGGTATTACCGTAAGCCGTCGCATCCCTCGGCGGTTGACCACTCTGTTCGTCGAAGTGATATACCAGGGTGTAGTCGGCGTCGAAAGTGGCCGGACCACTGCTCAGCACCGGCGCCTTGTTGTTGCCGTAGTACATCCAAATGGTCTGCTGACCGTTGCTCGGCACGTCCGGCACGTCCAACCAAACCTGTGCCACGCCCATTACCGGATCGAAGTTCTCGATCTGATAGTTCAAAGGCGTCTTGCCGTCGCTGCCGATAAAGCGCAGATCGCTGCCAGTCTTGCTCACGCCGTCGAACTGAAAGTTGCCCGGGTGCAGGCGGATCAACAGCGGCATGCGTCCTGCAGGCTGCGTGATGTTGGCGCCCTTGCCAGTGGTGTCCAGCGTGATGGGCTTGCGGTACGACCAATCGTCGTTCCACCACGAGGCCTCCGCCGCACCGCTGAGTCGCGGCAGCAGCAAGAGGCACAGTGCGCATACATAGATGAAATACCGCATTGTCGTTGAACCCCTATCCGGATGGTGCGAAATAGTCACTGCACGGGCGCCGCGTCAGAGACCGGCCTTGACGCTGAAAAGAAGGTGTCCGTCATGCGCCCTGGTTTCCACGCCGTTGCGCAGCGGGTAGGCGTATTCGAGATCGCCGTTCAAGTAATGAAACACGGTGAACTGGGTACCGATGCCGGTACTCAACAACGTGAAGCGACCACGCTGATCGGGTAGCGGATCGATCAGCATCAGGCGCGCGCTATCGACAAACAGATGGAAACGCCAGTCATTGGCCCAGGCACCCAACCATGAATGAATCGACGGCGTGCGCGCTTCGACCGATGCGATGGCGCCGTTGTCGGCGGTGTCCTCCGCCGACAAATAACCGCGCACGCTGCTCATACCTCCGGCGGCGAACTGCTCGCTGGAAACCAGCGGCGAATCGGTCGCCTGCGCACTGCCGCGCAGCGCCAGGGCAAACCCACCGGCAAGGTTGTGAACGTAGTTAACGTCCAGGTGCAGGTCGGCAAAGTTGTCGCGCGCGTTGTAACGCTGGTTGTCGAAGGCCGTATTGCTGCTGCCGAGGCCGCGCCAACCAAAGTTGCCGGTCAACGTAAAATTGGATGTCGATGCGTCGCTCGCGTGCTGCCCGGTATAAGCTGCGCTCAGCGGGTAATACGTCAGAGGTGCTTCGGTGGTTTCTCCGCCCAGCGTGATGTTCTGGTCGAAGTGCTTGCGACTGATGCCAAACGACACCATTTGCGTGTAGTCGCCCAGCACGGCTAACTGTCTGGTTGCCTGGAAGCTGAATGCGTTGCCCCTGCCGAGCACGGTGGTACCGCCCAGCGTGTTGGCATTGCTATTGGATTTGTACGCTGATCCGAGAACGCTCCAGTCGGCATTCAGTGGCGCAAGATAAGACAGTGCATACACTTCGGTCGCGCGAGTATCTTGCGGCGCCACGATGTACGAAGCAGAGATGGTCTGACCCATCTGCCACAAGTTGTTGTAGCTAACGTTCGCAATGGTGCGCAAATCCGGCGTGTCCGCGCTGTGGTCGTTGTCGACCTCGACACTGCCGTGCAAAGGATTGGTGTCATCGACCTTAAGCGTGACATCCATGGTGCCTGGCATGCTGCCCGGACTCAGCAAGGGAACGACCTGTCGGCCGGGCTGCTCGCGATTGACGTCCGCCAGCTGTTGCTGTGCCTGGGTGAAGTTCGGGATGGTGCCTTCCGCCAACGCCGGTACCGCATCGCGGATTTCCTGCGGCGAGTGATACTTGGCGCCCTCAACCCGCACGCGACCAATGCTGTTTTCCACTACTTGCAGCAGAACTACGCCATTCTTTACTTGCTGCGGCGGCACTTCGACCACCACCGACTGATAACCCTTCGATTGATAGAGCTTCTGCAGTGCGTTTTGCGCGGCGTGCACGTCGTTCATGCTGCGCCCTGGGCCGAGAAAGGGCTCGACAGAACTTTCGATGTCGATGTTGCCGAGCAAAGTATTGCCGCGCACGAGGTATTCATTGACCTGAAAATTGGTCGGCGCAGCAGCCGGCGTCGACGCGGCCTGATTCTGCGCATGCGCAGTGATGGGCAACGAGAGCGCCAAACCTATCAGGATCGATAGAAGATCCTTTGAGCGCGCCTGAGCGCCAATTCCGTTTCGCATGCTCATGCGTCGCCCTGTTCTTGAATCGACGTGTCGATTCGCCACCCTGTTCGATTCAGCGAAGCTACCTTGCCGTTCGTAACCAAATCACGACAAAGAGGTGTCTGCGACACAACACGCGATGAGCACTTCTTTTGGAGAACGTGAAGACTTTGTGCATGCGCCGTCGTTACGCCGCTTTTATGAGCGAAAACGCTTCGACGGCGCCTCGCTCCCTTCGTCAAAAACATGACGAGACATCCACTCCAGCCACTTCCCTGTGGCAGAAGAGATCGCCGTCCTTGCGGCTGATTTCTCATTAACTTGATCACGCAGCACATATCCTTACCGCGGACGTATTTGGCCGTCCGTTTGCATGAGCCAAAAAATCCCCGCACGCGAACGCCCAGCGCTTCGCGTGATGCAAATACCGAATAGAGAGAGCATCCATGCCCATCCACAACTTCCATGCTGGGATAGACAGATCGCTTTGATCGCGACTGAACCTTGTCACGAAAATTTAATTTTGCGTGGGAAAGGCCGGCTTTTTTCTAAGGCTACGACATGAAAGTGTCATGTGTTTGGACACAAAACGGCGCAAGCAAGCCCTTTTTACTCACCCCATGCATAAAGCCTGTCGGGTTTTGATCCAGTAGAGGATCGTGTTGATCGACGTTGCGCAGTCATGCATTGTGAGGTGCATGCATTGCTCACCTGCACAGCTTCAGTAGGGGAAGGCGCGACAAGGTCGCGGATATCAGCTGAGTATCACGATCCCACCTGGCAGCGACGTTACCTTCGCCCCATACGCATCCTGGATCAGCGCCGCCACATCGGCCAGCTGATTGAGCGAGAACCTCGCCTGCACCCTGCGCTCGGCAAGGTTGTCGTTCGCGAGGATGATTTTGCCGGGGCGATAGCGATTGATTTCCTCGACCACCTTCGCCAGCGGCTGGCCGTCGAAAATCAGCACGCGGCGACGCCAGGCCATGGTGATTTCGATATCCGCAGGTGCTATCTGGCTAAACAGACCGTTGCCGTAATCGGCCTGTTGCGCCGTTTCCAGCACAGCACTGCGCCCCTTGTATTGCAGCGTGGTAGCGCCGTCCAACCCGGTGACCTGCACCTTCGAGTCGTAACAGCGAACATTGCATTTGCCCTGCGCTGCCACATCGATACGACCGCCTCCGGCAAATATGCTGATGGCACCGCTAGTGGCAGCGGCGGCTTTTACCTGGATTTCGCCGCCCAACAGATCGATGCCGACCAAACGCCCTTGCACCTTGCGCAGATTCATCGCGGTCTGCGTATTCATGTGAATCACAAGGCCCTCACCAAGATCGACTTCGCGTTGCTCGCCAGTGGCCGTGCGGTAGTCGGCCACCATGTCGGACAAGGATGGCCACAGCTGCAGCGGTGGATGCACGACCACCAACGCCGCCGATGCTGCAATGGCCGCACCGAGAAACGCGCGTCGGCTCATGCGCGGCTGCATGCGTGGCAAGCGAACTACATTGCCAGACGCTGCTTGTGCGTTTTCACCCGCCATCAACGATTGAGCAGCGGGACCGAGGTTTTCCCACAGGCGCCGTGTTTCGGCAAAAGCTTCCACATGCGCACGACTCTGCCCGCACCAGTGCTCGAAGGCGCGTGCGTCATATGTCGTGGCCGTTCCAGACGTCAGGCGCAGCAACCAATGCTGCGCCTCTTTGTGCAGCGCGGCACGGTTATCGACGATGTGATCGGAAATCCGCATACCTCTTAAGACTCTTTTCCTGCACCGGGACCGAACCGCTGCGTGACTTTTCTATCGAGCCGCTTGCCGCAATGCTCAAGCGCTTTTTTCAATTCCTTGCCCACCATCCGCACGGAAATGCCAAAACGACGGGCAATATCCTCTTGCGACACATCATCGACCCGCGCCGCAATCACTATCGCGCGTTGACGTGGCGTCAGTTCTTGGAGGGCTTGCTCCAACGCCTCCACTTCGAGCCTGGCGTGTACGACCCTGGCCGGGTCGAGCGTGTCACCGCCGACATTCAACAGATCTTCGACCTCGCTGCCGGTGAGATACCGTCCGTCAACCTGACGCTGGTCGGCGGCGACGTTGATGGCCATGCGGAACAGGTAGCCTGCCGGATTGCTGGACACTTCCGACGCATGTCCCATGCGCTTGATGCGTAGATAGGTTTCCTGCAGAGCATCGTTGGCTAACTCGTCCGAGCCAAGGCGACTCTTCAGGCGACGGCGCAATTCATCGCGCCGCTCCATGAACAGACGCAGCAGTGGCGGTGAGGTGGACTCCATCGCCAAACGTCCTCAACCCTTCGACGAAGCGGTTGCGCAGGCGGACGCACGAACTTCGCGCCCCGGCAACAACAAAAGGGTGATCGGTTGCGGCATCTCCGTCGGAGGCGGATCAAGCACCAGCTTGTTCAATGCATCGCGAACCTCGGCGTCGCGTTGCACACTGCCAGGAGTAAGCAGACGGGTCTGCTTCACCTGTCCAGAAGGCGCAATCCAGATCTGCATGGCCAGACGATACGTACCCGGACGCGTGTTGGCCGATTCGCACAATGCAACTTCGATAGGCCGCTGAATCTTTCCCGCATAGCGTTCGGTCACGGCTTCAATCCCCCCACCCACAGTAGCTTCCGATCCTGCACGCGCACTTGCACCGCCAGGCTCGCCCGACTCAGCGAGCTTCAACGTAAAGGCCTGCTCGCTGGAGTAGCTCGCGACAAGCCCAGTCCCTGCCAGCAATCGCCTCAATGCCTCGATCTTGTCGAAATTTCCTCGAACCCCTCGAGACTGACGCCCTGCGGTCAACGTATTGTCGACCAGTACGGCCTGCCCTGTCGTTTCGCTATACATACGCAACGCCGTCAGCAACGGTTGCGGCGGTATATCGAACGTAACTTCATCCGCCTCAGCGTTGTCAGCGTGCTCACCCATGGGCGAAGCCGTCTGGTATGGGACGAAACCCGATGCCGCAAGCGACCAGGCAGATAACGTCAAACATACAGCCAGACATCTAAACCGCTGAAACGCGAAGAACTTAAGCCCCTTTATGTCGAAAGCACCGCACGTCGAATAACCTCCTCGGGCGAACATAGAGACTATGCCGACAATGTGACAGTGGATGACATCGTCGGTAAGCAGTCTCTACGAACCATAGGGGCACTTCGTAAGGCGGAGTTAGCCTGCAGAAGCATGGTCTGGGGTTGCGGACGGCACAAGTGGCTGAGCGTTATTGGCTAGAGGCGTTAGCACATTGCCGCACTCGGCCTTTGCCGGCATACGATCAGGCACTGGCGTTAGGCAACGCATCTACTCCGGATTCGGTTCGAGATAACCGTATGGGCCAACTCGAAAGGGCTTTGCTCACTCGAGTCCGTATGAGTGGGCCGATCATCAATGAGCACCGCGTCGACTGTGCTTCGCGAGGACTTGGTGCGGCAAAGCGATTGCACGTTTGTGCACGTTTGTATATATTTATTCTTGATGTGAACAAAGTAGACTACGTGTGAGAACAACTACTGACACCATCGCTGCCCGCGGCGGCGCAGCTTCACTTCCTGCCGCTCGGCGGGCGACCCGTTTGATCTTTCTGGTTTCCGGCATAGCCATGTCGACCTGGGCGCCAATGGTGCCGTACGTCAAGGTTCGCCTGGGGCTGGACGATGCGCAGTTGGGTGCGGCGCTGCTGGCGTTCGGCGGCGGCTCGATGCTGTCGATGCCGTTCGTGGGTTGGCTGGCGCACCGGTTGGACAATCGCACGGTGATCATGTCGGCCGGATTGCTGATGTGCCTGGCATTACCCGCGCTCGCGCAGGTATCCAGCGTCACGATGCTGGTAGGCACGCTGCTCTATTTCGGCGCGATGCTGGGCGCGGTGGACGTGGCGATGAATGCTTATGCCGTCGAGGTGGAGCGCCGCAGTGATGATCGCCTGATGTCCGGTTTTCATGGACTCTTCAGCGTGGGCGGCCTGTCGGGAGCTACGTTGTTGAGTGGTCTGCTGGCGCTTGGGCTTGCGTTGCCCGGCGCTGCCATCACAATCGCGATCGCACTGGCCTTGACCGTGTTGTGGCTGCGCAACGGTTTGCGTAGCGGTGCGTCTTCGCGCGGCGTGGATATCGCAAGGAAAAGCCACACACGCATGCCGCCCACCCGTGCGTGGCTGCTGGGCCTTATGTGTTTCGTCAGCTTCATGGCCGAAGGATCGATGCTGGATTGGAGCGCCCTATTCCTGCGCGACGTACGTGGCATCGCATCGGCATCGGCCGGTTTCGGCTATGCGTGCTTTTCGGTAGCCATGGCGACTGGACGCTTTTCTGGCGACCCGCTGATCGCGCGTCACGGTCCGGTATGGGCGGTACGCGTGGGTGCGGGCGTTGCGGTTGCGGGCTTTCTGCTGGTGGCCTGCGTACCGCTGACGATGGCGGCATTGCTTGGCTTCGTACTGATCGGTCTGGGCGCTTCCAATATTGTGCCGATCATGTTTAGTGCGGCCGGCCGTCTGCCTGGCGCGCCGCCAGCGGTATCGATCGCCACTGCGACCACGCTGGGTTATGTAGGTTTGTTGAGCGGGCCGGCTTTAATCGGTTTTGTAGCGCATGCCAGTAGTTTGTCGGTCGCTTTCGTAGCGGTGGCCGGGCTGTTGGTGCTGGTGGGTTTGTCGGCGAGGATGGTGCGGTGACGAGCGAACGTATCGATACGGTAATTTTTGATCTCGGGAACGTGCTGATTGGTTGGGATCCGCGGCGCTTGTACCGCCAATTGATCGAAGATGAGGCGCAGATGGAGTGGTTCCTGCGCGACGTATGCAACAGCGAATGGAACGAACAGCAAGATGCCGGCCGTCCTTGGACCGAAGGCACGGCGCTGCTGCGCGCACGCTTCCCTGAGCATGCCGAGCTGATCGACGCCTATCATTTGCGCTGGAAGGAAACCCTGGTTGGCCCAATCGAAGGAAGCGTTGCGGTATTGGCGGAACTGAAAGCGCACGGCGTGCGTCTGCTGGCGCTCACCAACTGGTCGCAAGAAACGTTTCCGTTCGCGTTGCAGCTTTATCCATTTCTACAATGGTTCGAAGGCATTGTGGTGTCCGGCGAGGAACGTCTGGTGAAACCCGATCCGCGCATCTACCAGCGATTGCTGCAACGCTATGTGGTCGATCCCGCAAATGCACTTTACATCGACGATTCTGCACGCAATGTGGTGGCGGCCGAGGCGCTTGGCATGCATGGCTGGAGGTTCCGCGATTCGGCTGGCTTGCGCGAACATCTGGTAGAACTAGGCGTACTCGAACACGGAACACGGACGATGGGCCATGGCTAAGTCCACACCTTCGATCGACGATCGCAATGTGCTCCCAGAGGAGCGCCAGCAGCGGATCCTGGCGCGGTTGCGCAACGAAGGGCGCGTCGTGGCGGTCGAGCTGGCTGAGGCATTCGAGGTATCGGAAGATTCCATCCGGCGCGATCTGCGCGAACTTGCGGCACAAGGCTTGTGCAAACGCGTCTATGGCGGCGCGCTGTTGCCCGCAGCCACGCTGACGCCGCTTAAGCAGCGACGCACTGAGCACCTCCTGCGCAAGCAGGCCCTTGCACGCAAGGCGGTACACCTGGTGAAGCCGGGACAGACACTGCTGATCGACGCAGGCACCACCAATGTTGCCATCGCCGCAGCATTACCGATTCGCATTGGGCTCACTGTGATCACCAATACGCCGCATATCGCGCAATTGCTGCTGGATCGCGAGGATTTCGAAGTGCTATTGGTCGGCGGCCGCATCAGTCCTTCCATTGGCGGCGCCATCGGCGCGCACGCAGTGGAGCAAGTGAGAAGGCTGCGCGCAGATCTGTGCTTTCCCGGCACCTGCGCCATCGATGCTGCCCATGGCCTGTGGGGTTTTGACAGCGAGGAAGCGCTTTTTAAACGCGCGATGATTGAAGCCAGCGACGAAACCGTCGTGGTGGCCACTGATGACAAGTTAGGCGCAGTGGCCGCCCATCAGGTCGCCGAGCTCACTCGCGTTCAACATCTGGTCGTCGAGCACTCCGCGGACCGTGCCGCGCGCGCGGCTTTCTCGAAGCATGGTGTGATGGTGCATCGCGCGGAAGCAGTATCTAGTTGATACCTCGTGGATGGGAATCACCCCGCCGTTAGCGGGCCTTTGAATTCAACGAACAATGAAGTGAACCCATGGATACAGCCTCTGCTGCCACATCAACCACCGCCATCGCGCCTTCGAAGAATCACTATGTTGTCTTGGACGGCCTACGCGGCATCGCTTCACTTATGGTGGTGGCTTTCCACCTTTTCGAGCCGTTTTCACAAGGCGATGCGACGAAGCAAATCATCAATCACGGATATCTCGCCGTCGACTTCTTCTTCATGCTCTCTGGCTTCGTCATCGCTTACGCGTACGATGAACGCTGGAGCCGCATGACACAGTGGGAGTTCTACAAGCGGCGACTCATCCGATTGCAGCCGATGGTCATCATGGGTAGTCTCATCGGCGCAACGCTGTTCTACTTTCAAGAAGGCCCGGCATTTCCTTTGATTGCTGGAACGCCGGTCTGGAAGATGCTGTTAGTCATGGTGGTGGGATGCACGCTGCTCCCCCTCCCGATTTCCATGGACATTCGCGGCTGGCAGGAAATGCATCCGCTGGACGGTCCAGCGTGGTCGTTGTTCTTCGAATACATCGCCAACATTCTGTATGCGGTGGGCTTGCGCAAGCTTTCGAAGACCGCATTGGGCGTTTTCGTCTTTCTCGCGGCGCTGCTGCTCGTGCAATTGGCTGTGTTTGGCGATCGCGGAGATCTCATCGGCGGATGGTCCCTTGATGCAACCCAATTGCACATCGGCTTTGCTCGGCTTCTTTTTCCGTTCTTCGCCGGGATACTTCTCTGTCGATTGGGAGCACGCATCCAGATGAAAAGCGCGTTCGGCGTCGCCAGCCTGCTATTGATCGTTGCGCTGACGCTGCCACGATTTGGCGGCACAGATCACCACTGGATGAATGGTATCTATGACGCACTATGCGTCATCTTTGTCTTTCCCATCGTCGTGGCGGTGGGGGCCGGAGAAAAGCGCGTCGAAGGTCTCTCGATACGCGTTGCTCGGTTCTTCGGCGACCTCTCTTTTCCGCTCTATATCACCCACTATCCGTTGATCTATATCTATACGGGATGGGTCGTGCGAAGCCATCCTACCGGCGCTCAAGGCATTGTTCCCGCGCTTCTCGTTGCGGTCGCCGCCATCGCTATAGCCTATGCCAGCCTGAAGCTTTACGACGAGCCGGTGCGACGCTGGCTTAGCAAGAAGTTTTTGCAGCGGACGGTGTAAGAGCGGTGCGTATGGTGTTGACTGTCCGATTCGGATGAAGGCGGACCTTCAACACCTTAGTTAAGTGGCGCGCGGTACGCGCGTCCGCTCGGACGAAATGTTAGGTATAGCCATGCTAGATGATTGTCTGATCGATGCCATATTGTATTGCTGCTTTAAGTGTTTCTATCCTTATATCGCTGAGCGCTTTGAACTTAATGCAATACCCAGTTATTTTTGCCTTACCGAGTTCCTTTCCATATGCCTGCGCTAAGTATTTCCTGTCTTCGATTCCAAGGATGTAGACGGAAATTCCCGTTGTGTTTGCACTGATGCCAATCTGGTAAAACTCTCTGGTCTTCCCATTGGCATTCTTAATCGTCTGAATTCCATATCCTACATTAGGGTTAGAAACGATTTTACCTGAATCGTCTTTGCCATCTAGGAACCACAATCTACACTTCGGCATTACACTCAGAATGATGCGGTGCAATTCCTTCATATCGCTACGCTTTGGCTCAGGCTGAGTAGCGATATATTCTTTGATTTGTTCGTCAATGCTCATACAGAACCCCTCGCTTAGCTCGCTGGCTCGTTTGTCGTCAGACTCTGGATGTAGTTCTCTATAGCAACTGATATAACTTTCTTGTGACCAACACTTGGAAGACGGTACCTGTCACTTGTTTTCATCGGGAAGTCTGCCGCCCGAGTTCTTGAGCAAGCCCGATGAGAATTCCTTCGGGGCCCCGGATGTAGCAGAGCCGATATATGTCTTTGTATTGGACCACTTCGCCGACGAGCTCCGCGCCGCGTTTGCTGAGCCGGGCGAGCGTATCGTCGATATCCTCCACGGTGAACATCACGCGTAGGTAACCCAGGGCGTTCACCGGGGCGCTCCGGCGATCGGCGGTCGCGGGGGGCGCGAGGAATCGAGACATCTCGAGCCGGCTGTGACCATCAGGCGTGCGCATCATGGCAATCTCGACGCGCACGTCTCGCAATCCAGTGACGCCATCTGCCCAGTCGCCTTCGATTGGCGCGCGCCCCTCGAGCTCGAGGCCAAGTTCGATGAAGAACTCAATGGCGGCGTCGATGTCTTCGACCACGATGCCGACGTTGTCCATACGCTTGACCGTCATGATGTCTCCTTGGCGTCTAACTACCTAAGCCATGCCTTCAATTAGGACTGTTCGGCCCATGAGACTCCTCACGCTGGAAGGTCCCACCTGTCCAACCATCCGGTTCCTGCCAGGTGTAAGTCGAACATCCTGTCTGATTGCAAAGAATGACTTGGTCTCCGTTCTTCAGCGGGCGATGCACGCCTTTCACATCCACCGGCCCTGTAAATGGCGATTGCCCTGACTTCCATGCACTCAACGCCTGCGCGGAGACCGAATCGGGAAAGGGTGTTCTCAGTGCGCACTCGTTGCACATGTAAGGCCGATCCGAACCCACCACGGCTACCACCCAAAGATTCGGCGCATCTGCGAACGCCATACTCGACCACAACAGCAAGCCTGCGACCACAATACCCAATTTCATCCTTTAGTCCTTTCTGGTTCGGGGTCTCTACAATTGGCGAATCGGTGCGCGTGATCCAGTTCCGACATCGCTTCAGGTTGCGTCCAAACCAATAATGGTTTTCAGTGGTCATGTCGCTTCCTTCTAAGGTGCGTTGTAAATATTGGGACCGTGGCTAACAAAACGGCGAAGATCCATAGCTCACGCCCCTTCGTTCAAACGCATCATGCCAATTCGAACGGCATCGTTAGGCATACGTCTCAATCGCTTGATGGCCCCTTCGCAAGACGGAAGCACGCGCGACCCTGTTGAAAATCGACATAAAAATTAAAATGTCCCACCATGTGCGACGCGATGGCATAGCCGTAAGCCGTATTTCTGCCATCAAATGTGGGATACCCGATGTTTTGGGTTTGCCCATTCAGCACCAGTTCGCCCTTGCGATCGACGTAAGGTGTCGTGCGTGGTTCGCCATTCATCATGAATGAGATGACCTTGGTTTGCGCACCGGGCGCATTGGCCAACGCTTCGAAATCCCTAGACATCGCGTAGAACGGCATGGGCATCCCCGTATCCAAGATGGCTTGCCGAGGCTGGCGATCAAAGATGATGGGATAACTTAGATAACTGATTGGCCCCGATATGACCGAACCGATGGCCAGGGCAGTCGTGCAAGAGTCTGGCAGCTGGGGATGAATGGTCAGCTGCGAACGCGAGAGTTCAACCGAACCTAATTGGCGTAGAAGGTTTAATCCGATGACTGGAAAAGCTGCCGCCACACTAACGACCACTGGGACATCCTTGAAGCGCGAGTCGCCCAGCGATACGGACTCAGCATTTCCCAATGATGACGTTTCCCACGTACCCAGATGATTAAGCTTTATCCATCCGGGAGTGATGCGAGTAATACCCAAAGCCCGAGCGTCATTCTCGTTTACAGCCAAAGACACGGAGCTTCCCGTATCGAGCAACGCAGATACCGCATGGCCGTTGACGCTTACGTTTACGAACGGAAGCTGGTTTTTCTTCTTGGTTGGGTCCGTCGCGCTCCATGTCAAAGCGATAGTCGACGGTGACGAGGGAATGCTCTCTACTTGCGTCGAGTAAGGCCAGTTTTGGAAACTTTCCATATCGGCGACCAATGTAAATACGTCCACATCGTAGTTAGCTAGCAGCGCGTTAATGTCGACGTGTTTACCACTAGGTTGTTGCGTCTTTGTCACACCCTCGCGCAGATCTTTATCGAACATGGGTTTGGACTTTGCTTTCATTTCCAACGTCAGTCTCGCCCACGTTGCGATGTCGCCTTCGTTGAGCGCGTTGCCGGCAATCAAGAGGCCGCACAGCAAGTTCGCAGAATGCCCACTGCTCAACGTCGCAGGGTCGTAACACCCTTTGGCGATTTGGGTAGATTGCGTCAAATTTCCTCGAATGCGTGCTTCGCTCGCCTGGATGGCCAAGAGAGCGGTTTTGCTTTGGTTTATATCGGGTCTTTGAGATAGAGCGACCAGAGCGTCGTAATCGCCACGTGAGGTGGCCTCGACTACTCCGGCGCCGTCGGTGAAGTTGATATGGAACACCGTTTGAGCAACGCCATTGCTTAAACCCAAATAACCGATGGCCGCGGCCACTATGCCCACCATCCACGTATTCCTGCGCATCATGGATCTCCACAACGCTCCCTGCGAGTCGTGCAGTGAATAAACAAATGATGGTTAACAAAATGGAAAGAGCCCGCTGTCTTGGCTCTTAAATTTACCGTCGAAAATTTGTGCGACCTCATTAGGTCGAAAACGGCACGACAAACGAACTTGCTTCAAACGACCACACCGGGTGATCGCAAACTATTGCGATCACCCGCATGCAATCTAGAAAATTTAAATGGATTGAGCAGAAGAGCTGCCCGCTGGAGCGATGACCTCTGAACTCAGCGAACGGCGGAATCGCACGAACGCATCTTTCCCTTCGCTTCCGGCTCGTGCAAAACAGG